>Ga0114922_10005504_pt1 | contig 11685 bp, 8 predicted proteins | sample AartaG_FD_100975 | JGI IMG/M metagenome (GOLD analysis project Ga0114922, IMG submission 100975) | Deep subsurface microbial communities from Aarhus Bay to uncover new lineages of life (NeLLi) - Aarhus_00045 metaG | ecosystem: Environmental > Aquatic > Marine > Oceanic > Sediment | place: Aarhus...
CTATGGCGAGTATCCGGCGCATCGGGCGGACCCTGGTATTCGCTCGGAGTTTCCGCTGTCGCCCATCCACCAGGCGGTAGAGGAGCTTGGAGAGCAACCGCTGGTGATTCCGGGGGCTGCCGAAGCGGGGCAAGACGCCGAGCCTCAGCCGGCCAAAGTTAGCGGTCCCAGATTCTATGTTGTGCAGGCGGGTGACAGCCTGGCTGCTATTGCCAAGAAATTGTACGGCGCCGACCAGGGCAACGTACTTGCGAACATAAACCGGATATTTCAGGCGAATCGCAATGTGTTGAGGTCGCCCGACCGAATCAATGAGAAGCAAAAGCTTCTGATTCCGCCGCTGCCGGCTGCCGGCAAAGGCACCGGACAGGCAACAGGCATCCTGAAGAACCCACTTCTTGTGCCTTCGGGGCCAATCGGCAGGAGACGACTTCTGAGGGACGGCTCGGCGACGAGCATCGGCGGGCAGTATGTTGTGCGGGACGGTGACAGCCTGTGGACGATTGCAGTGGCTAAGCTCGGTGACGGCAGCCGGTACAGGGACATAGCTAAACTGAATGCGGCAGTGCTGGAGGACGAGGACAGCCTTACTGTGGGGATGCGGCTGAAATTGCCTGGGCGTTAGGTTGTCAGGTGTTTTTGGGGTAATTGCACTCTCACTCTTGCTGGTGTGGTCGGGACCGGGCAGGAGGATGTATAATTATGAGGTCTCGTTTTTGTTTTGTCTTTGCGGTTGTGTATTTCACCGGGATTTTGATACTGACCGTTCATCTTCGAAGCGCGAACGACCGGATATTGTATAATCTTTGCAAAATCCGGGCGGAGCAGGACAGGCTCAAGCAGCAGCTTTGGGTAAAACAATTACAGTTGGAGAGCCTGATAAACCCGGCGGCAGTATCTGAGCGACTCGAACAACGCGATTAGGAGGCTTATCGGCGATTGCCGGGCGATGTTCAGGAGGCGGTTGGGGTCAGTTGGGATTCAGCACAAGCAGCAAAGACCGATAACAAGATTAGAGGAGAAATTGAAAAGCATCCGAATCACCCTTGTCTTCCTGCTGGTTCTGATAGCGGCCTTTTTGTCACTGGGGGCAAGATGCCTGTATTTGCAGCATTTTCGGGCAGAGCACTACAGACAAATTTCATTCAGGCAGCAGCGCAAATTCGTAACGGAGAAACCTCAGCGTGGCGAGATTATTGATTGTCGTGGTCGGCTTCTGGCCGCCAGCGACAAATTTCAGGTGATCAAGGCTGAGCCGCGAATAATCCAAGACCCGGTGAAGCTGGCGCCGCAGCTCGCTCCTATTCTGGACATAGAAGGTATCGAGATATACAAGCGTATCACGGAGAGCGGCAATCCGGGTTTTGCGAGGCTGAAATTGGATGCGACGGCCCGTCAGTGTGCTGCGGCGAGCAAGTTTCACGGCATCGGAGTGGAGTCTCAGTGGCGTCGGCATTACCCCATGGGGCGGCTTGCGTGCCATGTTGTGGGTTTTACAAGTCTGGACAACCGAGGTCTGGGCGGCATTGAGCTGGAGTGTGACAAGGAGCTTAGCGGTCTGCCTCGGGTGAATGTGTTCTTTGCCGACGCGCGTCGACGGCCTGTACGTCTTAAACAGCAGACCGGGCAATTCACCGACGGCGCCGGGGCTATCCTTACCCTGGATTCGACGATTCAGCAGTTTGCACGGGATGAGCTCGTGAGGCAGTACAGAGAATTCGAGGCCGAGGGGGCGGTTGCAATAGTTGCTGAGCCGAAGACCGGTGCGATTCTGGCTATGGTTTCGCTGCCTGATTTCGACCCCGGTGATATTCGTTCTGCGGACGCGAATACTTTTCGCAATCGTGCAGTGAATGACCAGTTCGAGCCTGGCAGCATCTTAAAGCCGATTGTCGCGGCTGTTGCGCTCGATGCCGGTGTTGTCAATACAGGCGAGAGGATTTTCTGCGAGGATGGCTTCTACCACGGCAGGGGCTTCGGAGGGATTACAGAGTATCGCAATCACAGGTACGGCAATATGACGGTGCGGCAGATACTTGTCAAGTCGAGCAATATAGGTATGGCGAAGATAGGACAAAAGCTCGGCAAAGAGAAGCTCTACAAGGGACTCAAACTTTTCGGCTTCGGTAAAAAGACAGATATTGAATTGCCGGGGGAGGCGCCCGGTTTGCTGTGGCCTGTGAGTCGGTGGACGGGCTACAGCGTCACAAGGATTCCTTTCGGCCAGGAAATTACGATAACGACGATTCAACTGTTGAGAGCTTACTGCATACTTGCAAACGGGGGGCGTTCGGTTCAGCCTTATTTGATTAAGGCAATGTTTGATAATGACGGCAAAGTTATCAAGCTAAAGCATCCGCGCACTACGAGTGTGGGCTTTGTTGTGGACCCGGAGGTTGCCAACTGGGTTGTGCGTGACGCTATGGTTGAAGTCGTCGAAGAGGGGACGGGTAAAAGGGCGAAACTCGAGAAGTGGCAGGTTTTCGGCAAGACAGGGACGGCGAATATTGCCAAGAGCAATGAACCGGGTTATTCCAAGAGCGATTACGTCGCATCTTTTATAGCGGGCGCTCCGGCGGAGGACCCGGCAGTATTGGTGTTGGTCTCGATTCGCAAGCCCAACAAGAAGTTGGGCAAGGGATACACCGGAGGGGCGGTGGCATCTCCGGTGGCGGCAAGGATACTCGAAAAGACGCTTACGTACCTCCAGGTACCTGAGAGACAGCAGGGTTCGTAGCAGGCAACGGCAGAGGTTTGCGATATGGCCAGGATAATCTACGGTGTTGCAGGTGAAGGATTCGGGCACAGCAGCCGGTCACACCTGATAGGCCAAAGGCTGTTGGATGCCGGGCACGACGTGATGTTTGTCGGGTACCGCAAGTCGTTGGCTTATCTGAAGCAGTATTTCGGTGAGCGGGTCAGAGAGATATTCGGCTTGTCTTTTGCGTATGAAGACGGTCGTGTGGACAAGTCGCAGACGTTGAAGAGAAACCTTCTCAATCTGGGCGAGGGTAACAAGCAGAATGATAAGCTTTTCAGGCAGCACTTCGAGCCGTTCGAGCCGGAGCTGGTGATTTCGGATTTCGAACCTTTCAGCGCGTGGTGGGCGTGGCGAAAGCGGGTGCCGTTTATCAGTATCGACCACGAGCACGTGCTTACGTTGTGTGAGCTGGAGCATCCTGAGCGGAGCTGGTTTTCGCGGCTGACGGCTGAGCTGGTGACGAACTGCTATTATGTCGGTGCGGTTAGGTATATTATCATCAATTTTTTCCAGGCGCCACTGCGGATTGATTCAGCGGTCTTGGCGCCTCCTGTAATAAGACCTGCTGTGGCGGCTCTGGAACCGCAGGACGGCGAGCACATACTTGTGTACTCGACCAGCGGCGAGGGCAAAGACACGCTGCAGGAAATGCTCGGTAAATTTACAGAGCGGAAGTTTTACGTTTACGGCTATGACCAGGCCGGCGAATTCGGCAACTGCGTATTCAGGGCGCGTTCCACAGAGGGTTTCCTTGGCGATTTGGCGTCGGCGAAGGGCGTGGTGGCCTCGGCGGGGTTCTCATTGATAAGCGAGTGTCTGTATTTGAAAAAGAAGATGCTGTTGATGCCGGTGGCCGGTCAGTATGAGCAGATGGTCAACGCGCACTACATCGACAAGCTCGCACTTGGTATCTCCTGTGGCAAGCTGGACGAAGACGCCCTGGGGCGGTTCATTGACCAGCTTGATGAGCCCTTGCCTGACGACGAACAGATACTGTGGCCGGACAACGAAAAGTTTTTTGAAATACTCCAAAGCGCATTGAACAGACTCCGGCACCCAATTAGTATTGCCGTTTCGTGAGCCGTTGCCGCGAAGATGATAAGGGCCGCACGAGGTTTGTTAATTGGAGCATGGCTAACGAGCGTGGAACGTCGGCGCTGCGCGATGGGCCATACAGCAACAAGCTGCGGTAAGGCAGGTTTGCTTAGCTGTTGTTATTATGACACGACCGCGTTTTTATTGTGATGCTATCGAGGGCGAGAAAGTCGAGCTTTGCGGCTCGGAGTCGCGGCATCTCGCTGCCGTGAGAAGATTGTCCAGCGGCGAGCTTGTGGAGCTCTTTGACGGATTGGGCAAGCTTGCAGTCGGAATGGTTGACAAGGCTGATGTGCGCAGGGCGAGTGTGACGGTTAAGCAGGTGAAGGTTCTGCCGAGGCGCACTACAGCTCGGATAACCATTGCGGTATCGATAGCCAAAGGCGCACGTTTCGACCGGCTGTTAGCCAAGTGTACCGAGCTTGGGGTGGACCGGATTTGCCCTGTTGTTTTTGAACGGACGGTGAAACAGCCTGAGAATCCGAGGGTTGTTGAGCGATGGAAGAACATAGCCGTCGGCTCGGCGAAGCAATGCCGTCGGCTGTTTCTGCCTAAGATTGACGGTCCCGCCCCGGCGGCGACTGCCGTTGCCAATCTTAGGAGCGACTTCAAGGACGCCAGATTCATTGTCGGAAGCTTGTCGTCCGACGCGGCGTTTCTGGCAGAGACGACTTTTGGCGGTTGCGACGTTGTCGCGATTATAGGTCCGGAAGGCGGTTTCAGCGAGCAGGAGGAGCGTTTTTTGAAAGAGCAGGCAGTGGAGCAGGTCCAGCTTGGCGATACGGTTTTGCGGGTTGAGACGGCTGCATTGGCGTTTGCGGCGATTCTGACGGCCCGGAGAAATGCGGTCGAGCACGCTTCGGGCGTTTCTTGACGGCTGCATCCGATTGTCGGGCGTTCACCGAGTTGGAGATTGGACTTGACAGGCGCCTCGAAATCCGTAACGTAGAGAGCAGTCGTGCGCAGCACCCTTGAATCCGCGGCTGTCTATCCTGTGAGTGCGGGGCACAACTTAAGTTTCTTAAGCGCAAGAATTCAGGTTTTAAGGAGAAGAACAAATGTCTCGTAAATCCCCAGCAATGTCGCGTCGTCAATTTCTTGCCCGTACGGGCCAGACTGCGGCCGGTTTGTTTGCCGCCGGGGCCTTATCATCGTGTACAGGCAATCAAACCGGGCCCGCTGCCGCAGGCCGGGTAATCGGCGCGAACGAGCGCATCAATATGGCAATAATCGGGGTGGGGGGGCGCGGCGGGAGCCTTGCGCGGGGCTTCGCCGGGATACCGAACGTTCGGGTTAAGACGCTGTGCGACATCGACGAGAATCTCCTGGCGGGGCGCGTTAAGCAAGTTGAGTCGGCTCAAGGTTCGGCGCCCGGCACGGAATACGACCTTCGCCGGGTCTTTGAGGACAAGGAGATAGATGCAGTGGCGACGGCGACGCCGAACCACTGGCACGCGCTTGTAACCGTGTGGGGCTGCCAGGCGGGAAAACACGTGTACGTGGAAAAACCGTGCAGCCATAATATATGGGAAGGCAGAAGAATGGTCGAGGCGGCCCGCAGGCACAACTGCATCGTTCAGGTCGGCTTCCAGAGCCGGTCGAGCAGGAACGTGCGGGCGGCGATGAAATTCATCCGCGAGGGCGGGCTGGGCGAGATATACATGGCCAAGGGCCTGTGCTATAAGCCGCGTGAGTCTATCGGCAGATGTCCCGACGGGCACGAACCCGGACGCGACTATGAGTATTATGTCCACGGCAAGAGAGGGAAAGTGTACGACGGCAGGTACTTTGACAAGGTGCATTACGATTTGTTTCTCGGTCCGGCACCGGAAAGGGCGTTCAACTACAATCGCTTCCACTACAACTGGCACTGGCACTGGGACTACGGCAACGGTGACATCGGCAACCAGGGCGTACACCAGATGGATTTGGCGCGCTGGGGACTGGGTAAGAATGAGCACCCGGTGAAGATGAGCTCACATGGCGGATACTTTGCCTTCGACTCGGCCCAGGAAACGCCGAACACGCAGAGTGCCGGTTTCGAGTACGCCGACGGCAAGATTCTGCAGTTCGAGGTACGGGGCCTGAATACGAATGATGAGAGCAGCGTCAGGATAGGCAATTTATTCTTCGGCTCCAAGGGCTGGATGTACCTCGATGGCAGGGGCGATACATGGGCAACATTCTTCGGTCGGAAAAACGAGCCCGGACCGACTTCTGAAAGCGCCGATGCGGCTGCCGACCCGTCGGATTTCACAAGCTCCGGTGGAGGTGGGCACTTTGGCAACTTTATCAAGGCAGTTCGCTCCGGAAAGAGGCAGGACCTCACCGCCGATATAGAGGGCGGACACTTGTCGGCGTCGCTTTGCCATATGGCGAATATTTCCTATCGCCTCGGACGCAATCTGACGTTCGACGGCACAAGGGAAAAGTTCGTCGGCGACAAAGATGCAAACAAAATGGTTAGGGGCTTTCCACAGCTTGAAAACGGCAGGCTCATCGAGGCCAAAGATTACCGCAAGCCTTTTGCTATTGGTCAGAAGGTATAAGCAGTTGGACCAAAAAGAAAGTGGAGGTAATGTTATGACCGTTTGTTCGAGACGACGATTTCTTGTCCGCTCGCTGCACGCCGCCGGAGGCCTTTTTGCGGCTGGAACACTGACTTCGTGCGGCAGTGGGAGGTCTCGCTCTGCCGGTAAGCCGGGGGCCGGCATGCGTTTTGGCCTGGTGACATACCTGTGGGGCAAAGACTGGGACCTGCCCACGCTCATCGGCAACTGCCAGGCAAGCAACGTACTCGGTGTGGAACTGCGAGCCGAACACGCCCACCGCGTGGAACCGAACCTGAACGCGCGGCAGCGGCAGGATGTGAAAAAACGCTTTGACGACAGCGCGGTAACGCTGGTCGGATTGGGGACGAATTTTGCGTTTCACTATGCCGATGCTGCGCGAGTTCGCTCCAATATTGACGGGGCAATGCAGTACGTCAAACTCTCGTATGATGTGGGCGGCAGCGGCGTTAAGGTCAAGCCCAACGGACTTCCTGTGGGGGTGTCAGCAGACAAGACGATTGAGCAGATAGGCAAATCGCTGAACACGCTGGGCAAGTTCGCGGCGGACTACGGCCAGGAGATTCGCGTCGAGGTGCACGGGAAAGAAACTTCATCGCTGCCGATTATGAAGCTGATTTTTGACGTAGTGGAGGAGCCCAACGTCGGTGTCTGCTGGAATTCGAATGCCCAAGACCTCGACGGGCAGGGTCTGACATACAACTTCAATCTTGTCAAGGACCGCCTCGGGGCTACTGTTCACGTGCGCGAACTCAACATCGGCAGATACCCGTATCAGAAGCTGATGAAACTGTTCGTCAAAATGGATTACAAAGGCTGGATACTGCTGGAGGCCCGCACCACCCCCAGAGACCGTGTCAGGGCATTGGCGGAGCAGCGGGCAGTGTTCGAGCAGATGGTCAAAAGAGCCGGGTAATTGCTCCGAGATGCAAGCAGAACTTGCGCCTGTTGTAATCCTGCCGACGAAACCGGATACAGGGTGAATGATGATTACACGGGGGTATTTCGATATAGAGACGACGGGTCTGAGCCGCAACTACTGTGAACTGACCGTAGTCGGTATCGGTCTCGAACAAGGCAGAAAACGCGAGTTTTGTCAATTGGTCGGCGAGCAGGTATCCGCCTGGCGGCTTGTCAGGCTCACACGCAAAGCAGACGTGCTCTATACGTACAACGGCGCACGATTCGACCTGCCGTTCATCAAGGCCAAGCTCGGCGTTGACCTCAAGGACTATACCGTTCACAAGGATTTAATGTATGAGTGTTGGCGGAGGAATTTGTACGGCGGGCTCAAGAAAGTTGAATCGGCCCTGGGAATCACGAGAAAGACCCAAGGCATTAACGGATGGATGGCGGTTAAACTGTGGTACGACTACTTAAACCACGGAAACATGAACTCGCTGGCGCTTTTGCTGGATTATAACAAGGAAGATGTATGGAACCTGCGCGTGCTGCGGAAGAAACTGCACGTTTGAGGAAAAGGCGGGTGCATAACGGCATTTGAAAGCTGCGGAGAAAGCATCCACATACCGGCCTGATAATACTACCAAGTCAACTTATCGACTTTTCATAAATTAAAGGAACGAATCTTTAATGACCGATAATACCAATTGGACTTAGTAAGTGCGTTTAGTGTAATGGCGGCTGAGGTATTATTCTGACTGCATGTTACGGTGAAGTGGATTGGCGCTCCCCGCTTTTGCGGGGACAAGCTGCGCGGGAATGACAATGGGGCGCAATAATTATTGGCCTTTGAAAAAGTAATGGAACGAACCTCATAGTATGTGACCTTCGCGCACGCCGGCTTATTCCGGCAGGAAAGCAGCAACACCGGCTATAGTGCCCTGATATGCGTCATTATCGCCGATAGCAGGCTTGTTCCTTTATATTTTGAAAGGTCAATAATTGTACAAGTCTCGGACCGGCTGTCGAGGAAATAAATATAAAGTATATCATAACTATATCTAATAAAACATTAACATAATGTTACAATTATTGAATAGCTGCTATCAAATGTCAAGTCTCGGTCGAACCGACCTACTCAGTTATTGAGGTTGAACACTCGTTTCGTTTTTAGTGCAGAAATCCGCAAGCGATAATATGACGCTAGAGCAGCCCTGTGATATTTATCTGAAGTATAAGTATTCAAAGCTCCAGGCAAATGACCTTACTGCAAGCCATCACAATGAACAAGTCTGCAGCCTCAACAAGTTGATGGCTTTTCTGGGTCCGAAGATATGTATTGCCGTAAAAGCCGGCGACGGCAAAAGCCGACTGCTAATCTCGCCCCGGCGCCGAACTTCCCCAAAAAGACGGCGTCTACGACCACCCAATCGACGCCCTGCGATACTTCTTCATCAACTACACCCGCAACAAGAAAGCTGCGACACGAAGGTACTGAATAAAGGGTTATTTGCGCATTTGCGGGCAACCGAGTCCGTTCGACCGGCGGTCAGGACGGCCGTAGATATCGACCCTGTGAATTTACTGTAGCTTGCGCTCCCTCATCAGCCTGTTTATTTCTGCCAAGTCCTCTGTCAGGTGCTGGTCTGCATCGGTGTCAATGTATGCTAAATTACCTTTGGCATTCAGAACAAGAACGCACGTCTTGTTTTCCGGAAGCGAGAATTGCCTTCGCAGTGTCTCGATTCTCTCAGACGGCCGGCCATAGTGGGGCTGGTCACGGAAAGGAAACAAGAACTGAAGGTCCGTCGGGTTGCTGTAATCCGGGAGCATGTAGAAGTCGGGAGCCCGGCCGAGCCACTTTTCATACAGGTCGGAGAAAAAGAACCGACGGCTTATGAAAACCAAAACCGCCGGATACTTCAAGTCCCTTTGGAGAATCTCCAGTACCATCGTCTCATCCAGTGTTAGTGTGTTCATTTCCGCCCCTCGATAGTGATAATCAAGTGGTCCTCTCTTAAGGTCCGCAAAAACCAAAACAACATACCCTTTAGACCCTGCCTTTTTGCGCAGCTCGTCCAATGTCAAGATCTCACGTCGCACCAAGTCCACGCGGGCAAACGCGGGGACCGGCTCGCCTACCTTAAGATGAGGTTCTTCCTTCTTTGGCGTTTGCCTGAGATCACCATGTACCACCGCCAAGATAATCTCGGAGTTGTCCGATGCGACCTTCTCGACAAGGAGCTTGGCGGAACGAAGCTTCAGAGTGTCTGTCAATCTTGCCCTGACCGAATCAGACGGCGTTTCCTCATCGAAGGGCTGTATGGTCAGTTGTATTTGCCCATCGTTGGGTTGAAGCGATTTTGTGTACGATACTGATACCTGTAAAATGGCACCATCTACCGGGGCAGATCCCTTTAGTGTCCCCTTAAGAAGTGTGGAAAAAGAACCTTGATAAAAATGTGGGCTGTGGCTGTAGATATTGAATGAGAAGGTGCCGGGCAGCAATTCATTAGTAGGCAGTGCCAGTTTTTGCCCTTGGACCTCAAACGGGATTTGGATCTGGTTGCCAAGGAAGAAATAGCCTTCCCTGACCACCTCGGGCCCGTCATTTTGTTCGGAGCGCAGTATTTTAGTTTTGCCGAGTTGCCTTCCATCCGGATGAATCAGATGAAACTCACGTGCGTCACTCAGCAACGCGGAATACCGGCGTCCGTCGACCATTGTGCCAAAGTCGATTCGTTCTGTGTAACCATCCGTTTGCTCCCCCTTGGGCAAAGCAGACGATTGAATATCACTCCGGGAGGCGGAGTAAAAAGTGGATTCCGACGGCACATAGCGCAAGGTAATACTGTAACGGCTGGACTCCTGTGCTATCCAGTCATGAATAACAACCCATTGTTCTTCCTGGCCCTGAGCCAAAGTTTTTACCTGCAGCCCTGTGAGCAAGAGTACGAGGAAAATGGGGCCGCAACCAATGAGGCATGCTTTTTGTGATTTCATGGTCTTGTCCTTTCAATTATCTGATATTTCCCATTTACCGTGTTTTGAAACATTTCTGCACCTTCTCAATTCTCCATAATATCAAGAACCTCTTTGTATTTCAACACTCCAGGCCTCTTCCTGGCAAATCATTCCACCAAATTAGCAAAAATCGGAAATCTTACCCCCAAAAACACTTTTAAGCCACTTTTTCGGCCTATCTCAACCATTATCCACGTCAAAAAACCAGGTTTTTCAGGGCTTCTTAGCATTATCCAGTTCCTGGAGTTACTGCTGCAACTGTCAAGAGACTAATACGCTCAAGGATTTCACAAAACAAAGCCCTCGGCACAGCGATATCTGCCATCTGAAATATCACATACCTCGAATGCCTTACTACTTTTGCACCGATTTTTATCAGCTTCTCTTTGAGTGTTCTAAGCGACCAGTCCTTTACTGTCTTTGGTAGAGCCAACCGCCTCAGAAAATTCCCAAGATTGTAAGCCAAAGCAAATAACTGGAGTCGAACTTGGTTATCAGTAAAATCGTGGCAGGAAAGTCTCGTCCAATTCAAGGCGTATTTGCCTTCCTTGATACACTGTTCTGCTGTGCCACGCTTGTTATAAAACTTCACTACATTGCTGGATTTCCACCTAAGATTTGTCGGTAACGCTACGTTCTATTTTCAAAAAAGCCGGACTTAAAATATGACTCGTTCCATTAGTTATTCAGAGGTCAATAACTTGACTTGGTATACGACACGATTTCATCCTTTTTTGCAGCCGGGATTTGCGGCGGTGCGAATGTAAGCCAGGCGTTTCGATATTGGGGGATGGTCGTACAGCAAAAGCTCCTGGAGCCTGCTCGGTGAGGGGTCGGCCAGATTCTGTCCGGCCAGTTTTGTTATGGCCGAAGCAAAACACTGAGCATCTTCTATGTATTCGAGGGCAAACAAATCCGCCTGCTTCTCCAGCCTGCGCGAGAACGCAAGCTGCAGCGGCATAAGAACAAGGCCGACGCCCATTAGAAACAAGGCCAGCAGGGCAAAGGCGGCAACATCGTGGATTGCGTATCCGAGCGAGGCTGCGGCAATGCCAAAAAGCAGAGAAGGCACGTAAAAACTTACCAGAGAAACTACCGCTGCAAAAGCGAGTGACTTCCAGATATGCAGCAGGCGGATGTGCGCCAGCTCGTGAGCGAAAACCGCTTCGATTTCGTCGTGTGTATAATTCTGCAGCAAAGTATCGCCCAGCAGTATGCGTCGGCCTTTGCCCCATCCTGCGACGCCGGCGTTTGCCTTTTTTGTCTCTTTGCTTAAGCGAATCTCAAACACTTTGGCCACGTCAACACGGCAGGTCTGGGCCAACCACAGCA
>Ga0114922_10005505_pt1 | contig 11683 bp, 10 predicted proteins | sample AartaG_FD_100975 | JGI IMG/M metagenome (GOLD analysis project Ga0114922, IMG submission 100975) | Deep subsurface microbial communities from Aarhus Bay to uncover new lineages of life (NeLLi) - Aarhus_00045 metaG | ecosystem: Environmental > Aquatic > Marine > Oceanic > Sediment | place...
AAACGTGATAGCCCAGGGCAACGCCCTGGGTACTCGGGCCGGTTTCTCTGGTCCAAGCCCTGAAAGGGCGCAACAGCCGACTTCCGCTGTCGCGCCCTTTCAGGGCTTTGCCTCCCTTCAGAGTATCCTATCCCTGGGCGTTGCCCAGGGCTATTCTGTCCGAGCCCTTCGGGCTCCACGACATCCGGCCTTCGTAGCGTTGTAGGATTAGGGCTCCTCAGAATGACAACGCATAGCCAGCCGCGGCTTATCCGCCCGCAAACCGCCGGTTACGCCGACTCGTCCTCGTACACGATCTGGCTGCGGACCGGGTAGGCCTCCAACTTCGCCCGGCCGGCCAGGAAGGCCAGTTCGATCAGGAACTCGATGCCGACGATGCGGCCGCCGGCCTGCTCGACCATCTGGCAGGAGGCGGCCATCGTGCCGCCGGTGGCCAGAAGGTCGTCCACCATCAGGACGCGGCTGCCCTCGCGGACGGCGTCGGTGTGCATCTCGACCGTGTCGGTGCCGTACTCCAGGTCGTAGGTGACGCTGACGGTGTCGGCGGGCAGTTTGCCCTGTTTTCGGATGGGCACAAACCCCGCACCCAGGCGCAGGGCGATGGGCGCCCCGAAGATGAAGCCGCGCGACTCGGCCCCCACGACCACGTCCACGTCGCCCTCGGCGTACGGGTCGGCCATTCGCCGGAGTGCCTCCTCGAACGCCGTGGCATCCAAGAGCAGCGGCGTGATGTCGCGGAACATCACGCCGGCCTTCGGGAAATCGGGTATGCTGCGGATGTAACGCCGCAAATCCAGCGGCTCGGGCGATGGACTCACGAAGGGCTCCTTCAACAGGGAGGCACGACGGGCAGGCGGCACGTCGCTCACTGGCTGACCGCGGCGCTGGCGTCTTCTTCCTGGCTGCGGATGGCCTCCTCGATGGTGGCGACGGCATCGCGTTCGATCTGTCGGACCCGCTCGCGCGTGAGGCCGATGCGCTGGCCGATCTCTTTCAGGGTCAGCGGTTCCTTGCCATCGAGGCCGAACCGCATGCGGAGGATTTCGGCGGCGCGCTCGTCAATCTGGCTCAGCATCTCGTTGACGGCGACCTTACGGCGGTTCTCCAGGAGCACGTCGGCGGGCGAGGGCGTGCCCTCGTCAGCGACCATTTCCGAGAGCGACCACTCGGAGTCCTCCGACACCGCCTGGTACGGCGCGCTGAACGCCCTGGCGGCGCGCGTGATGACCGAGACCTGCCGCTTCGAGAGCCCCATCGACTTGGCGATCTCTTCCTGCGTGGAGGGGCGGCCGAGGTCGCACTCCAGCCGGACCGCCGTCCGCCGCCACTTGTTGATCATCTCGACCATGTAGGCGGGAATCTCGACAGGTTTAACCGCATTGATCAGGCTCCGCTTGATCGACTGGCGGATCCACCACGACGCGTACGTCGAGAACCGGCACCCCTGTGCCGGGTCGAACTTCTCCACGGCGCGCAGCAGGCCCAGGTTGCCTTCCTCGATGAGGTCCAGCAGGCTCAGGCCCCGGCGGGTATAGTTCTTGGCGATGGAAACCACCAAGCGGAGGTTACAGCGGATCATTTCGTCTCTGGCCAGCAGGTCTCCCTTCTTGATTCGCCGGGCGAGTTGAATCTCTTCATCCGGCGTCAGGAGACGGGTGTGGTTGATTTCCCGCAGATACAACTGCAGGCCAGAATCCATGCGCTGACCCCTCTTCGTGCCGACCGGCGACGTGTACCCCTCAGGGGAACAGGTCGACCGTGCTCCCTCCAACCACGACCGCAAACAAACACCCCCCCTACGTCAGAAGCGACTGCCGACTTGCTGCTTGAGGTGGCCCCTCACAACACCCAATTGTAGCCCGGCCCGCGGAACCTTGGCAAGACAATTCTCACGAATTCGCGCGGGCCTCCACACAGCCGTCACGGGCCGTTTGCACAGGGGCTTTTCAGACCCCGTCTGGGGGCATCCGGCCCTCGCTACGCGTCCTTCGGCTCGTCCTGCTCGTCCGCCTCAATAGGGTCCTCGGGCTCCTGGGCGTCGGGATTCGGGGCCTCGTCGTCGTTTTCCCCCTCGCCGGCCTCCGGCTCAGGCGTCTCCTTCTTGTCAGGAGCCTCAGCTTCGGCCGGCTCGGCCTGTTCGGGTTCCTGGTCCGCGGGTTCCTCGGCTTCTTCGTCGGCGGATTCCTCGGCTTCCTCGTCGGCGGGTTCCTCGGCTTCCTCCTCGGCGGATTCCTCGGGCTCCTCGTCGGCGGGTTCCTCGGCTTCCTCCTCGGCGGATTCCTCGGGTTCCTCGTCGGCGGGTTCCTCGGGTTCCTCGTCGGCGGGTTCCTCGGCTTCCTCCTCGGCGGATTCCTCGGGTTCCTCGTCGGCGGGTTCCTCGGGTTCCTCCGCTTTCTCGGCGTCCTGGTCCTGGCCGGTGGCTTCGGGCTCGCCGCCCTCGGTGCCCTCGAGCGGCGTTTTCTCGGCCTCCTTGCCGACGGCGGGCAGGGGCGTGCCGAACAGCGTGGCGCCGCCAGCCTCCCCGCCTTCGCCAACCTGCTCAGCGGGTTCGATGCCGCCCAGGCGAGGCTCGGCGCGCGGCTCCTCGGCCACGGCCTCTTCTTCTTCGGCCCACTGGACGCGTTTGAGGCTCAGTCCGATCTTGCGTTCTTCCGTATCGACGCGGAGGACCTTCACCTCGATCTCCTCGCCTCGCGCGACCACCTCTTCGGGGTTGTCGACCTTGTAGTCGGCGATTTCCGAGACGTGCAGGAGGCCCTCCAGCCCGCCTTCCAGTTCGACGAACACGCCGAAGTTCGTCACCTTCGTCACCTTGCCGCGCACCACCGCACCGGGCACGTAGGTTTCGGGGATGCGGCGTGCCCAGGGGTCCTCTTCCAGTTGCTTCAGGCCGAGCGCGACACGTTTCTTGTCCTGGTCGACGCTGAGGACCTGGCACGTGACCTTCTGTCCCTTCTCGAGGACTTCCGAGGGGTGGTTCACCTTCTGGGTCCACGACATGTCGGATACATGGAGGAGCCCGTCGATGCCCTCTTCGATCTCGATGAAGGCGCCGTAGTTGGCAAGGTTCTGGACCACGCCCTCGACCATGCTTCCGGGCGGGTACTTTTCTTTGACGAGCGTCCAGGGGTTCACCTCGGTCTGCTTCATGCCGAGGCTGATTTCCTGCTTGGCCTTGTCGATGGCCAGGACGATCACCTCGACCTCCTCGCCCACGCTGACCACTTCGGACGGGTGGTTGACGCGTTTGGTCCAGGACATCTCGCTGACGTGGACGAGCCCCTCGATGCCCTCCTCGAGTTTGACGAACGCGCCGTAGGGGGTGATGTTGACGACCTCGCCGCTGACCTTTTCGCCGATGGGGTACTTGGCCTCGATATTGTGCCAGGGCGATTGGGTCTTCTGCTTCAGGCCCAGGGCGACCTTTTCCTTCTCGCGGTCGATCGAGAGGATCTTGATGGTCAGTTTCTCGTCAATCGAGACGACATCGCTCGGATGGCCCACGCGGCCCCAGGCCATGTCGGTGATGTGGAGCAGCCCGTCGATGCCACCGAGGTCCACGAAGGCGCCGAAATCGGCGATGTTCTTGACCACGCCGTCGCGCATCTGGCCCACGGTCATCGTGGTGAGCAGTTGCCGCTTCGCCTCCTCGCGTTCCTCCTCGATGAGTCGTCGGCGGGAGACGACGATGTTCCGACGGTCGGCATCGATCTTGAGGATCTTGCAGTGAATCTGCTGACCGATGTAGGCCGACACGTCCGCCGGTCGGCGGATATCCACCTGGCTGGCCGGCAGGAACACCGGCACGCCGATGTCGACGAGCAGGCCGCCCTTGATTTTCCGGCTGACGCGGCCCTCGACGACGTCGCCCTCGGCGTGGGTGCTGAGGACGCGTTCCCAGCCCTTGATGCGGTCGGCCTTGCGCTTCGAGAGCAGCACCAGGCCGCTCTCGTCCTCGACCGCCTCCAGGAGCACGTCGACCTGCTGGCCGACCTCAACCTTCTCGCCCCTGAACTCCTCCAGCGGCACGCTGCCCTCGCTCTTGAAGCCGACGTCGATGACGGCCTCGTTGCCGATCAGGCGGACCACCCGGCCGGCCACCACGCTGCCGGTCTCGAACGCCTGGATGGAATCCTCGTACAGTTGTTCGAGGCGGTCGCTTTCGTCCACCTGGCTCAGGACCGCCTCGACTTCGCGGTCGATATCCGGATCGTTCAGTCCGTACTTGCGTAGGATTTGGATTCTCTGCATCTTACCCATTATCTCTCAACCCACGGTGTCATTGTACGGCGAGACTGTTTGCGCCCGACCACCAGGCGACTCGCCGCCCTCGACCCTCGAGGCTTTCGGCCTCCGTCGGCCTGCAAAGAAACACACTTTACCTCACCCCATCCGGGATTGCAAGAGGCGAATCCGCTCGCAGACGGCGTCGATGATCCACTGCGGCGTGGAGGCCCCGGCCGTCACGCCGACCCTCGGCCGGCCCGCGAGCCACTCCGGCCGCACCTCCTCCGCCACCTCGACGTGATGGGTCGGCACGCCGTGCCCGGCGCAGTGTTCCGCCAGGCGGTTGGTGTTGGCGCTGTTACGGCCGCCGATGACGACCATGACGTCAGCGCGGTCGGCCAGTTCGGCCGCCGCCCGCTGGCGGGCCACCGTCGCCGTACAGATCGTCTGAACGACCCGCACCTCGCCGAAGGGTCGCTGGACGAGTGCCGCCGCCATCTGCCGGAACACCTCCGGCGAGAACGTCGTCTGGGCCACCAGCGCCACCCGGTCGGCCGGCTGGAGGCCGGCCACCGCCTCCGGGGCGCTCACGACCACCGCCCGGGGCGCATGCCCCTGGATCGCCCGGACCTCGGGATGCGCGGCGTCGCCCGCCACGATCACCTGGTACCCCTCCTGCTCCAACCCCGTGGCGAGGGTCTGCACCCGCCGCACCAGAGGGCAGGTGGCGTCGATGATCCGATGGCCACGCCGTTTCGCCTCCGCCACGACGTCCGGCGACACGCCGTGGCTGCGGATCAGCAGCGTCGCCCCTTCGTCGGCCTCGTCCAGGGTCTCGATGACCTGGAACCCCTTTTCGGTCAGACGGCCCACCTCCTGGGGGTTGTGGATGAGCGGCCCCAGGCCATACACCGTCGTGCCGGCCACCAGGGCCTCCTCGGCCAGCCGAAGGGCCCGCTTCACGCCGAAGCAGACGCCCGCCCCCTCGGCGACCTTGACGGTCCGTTCGATGGTCGGTTTGGCGGCCCCGTCGGCGTTGCTCATCGCGTCTCCATTCCTGCCATCGACCGCAGGCGACGTTGCAGGTCGAGCATCTGGTGCCGGAGCCCCTGGACGATCTCGGCCGCATCGCCCCGGCCCGACGCCTGGGGCGACACCGGCCGGCCGCACGCCACCCGGATCCTGTGCGGCCGGGGTAGCGGGTGCGTCCTCGGCCAGGCCTCGAACGCGCCGTCGATGACCACCGGCAGGATCGGCACGCCCGCCCGGCGGGCCAGCAGGACGGGCCCCGCCTGGAGCGGCCCGATGGACCCGTCGCGCGTCCGCGTGCCCTCCGGAAACATCAGGACCACCGCCCCGCCCTTCAGCCGGCGCAGCGCCTCGCGGATGGCCCCCATGTCCGCCGACCCCCGCCGCACCGGAAACGCGTGCAGGCTCCGAATCAGCCACGCCAGCGGCGCCAGCCGGAACAGCGACGCCCGGGCCATCGGGTGAAACGGCCGGGGCATCCCGACGGCCGCCAGGACAGGGTCCAGGTAACTCTGATGGTTCGAGACGACGAGCACGCCGCCCCGCCGCGGCAGATGCGACCGGCCGAAGACGCGAATGCCGAACACCATGACGAACAGCACCCGCGCCACCTGCTGCAGGACGGCATACCAGGCCCGCGCCAAGGCGTTCACGCGTCCTCCTTTGCCCGGCGTTGTACCTCGCGGGCAAGCACGTCGATCATCTCCTCGACGTCCAGGTCGGTCGTGTCCACTCGGACGGCATCCTCGGCCATGCGAAGCGGGTCGGCCTCGCGCGACGTGTCGCGGCGGTCGCGCTGGGTGATCTCGCCGAGCACCTCCCGATACGAGCGGTACGTACCCCGGCCCTCCAGTTCCAGTTGCCGCCGGCGGGCCCGCACCTCCGGGGCCGCGTCCAGGAAGAACTTCGCGTCGGCGTCCGGAAACACGACCGTCCCCTGGTCGCGTCCCTCGGCAACGACGTCGCCGGCCCTCTCGGCGAAGGCCCGCTGGGCGGCCACCAGCACCCGCCTGACGCCGGGCGTCCGGGCCAGGTAGTGCGAATGCGTGCTGACGCGGTTCTCGCGGACGGCCTCGGTCACGTCGCGGCCGTCGAGGCGGACGCGCTGGCGGCCCGGCTCGCCGTCCAGTTCAACGATGCTCGCGCGGGCGAGGGCCGCCAGGGCATCCGCGTCTTCCAGGTCGGCGCCGGTTTCCAGGGCCTTGAGCGTCAGGGCGCGGTACATGGCGCCCGTGTCGAGATGGCATGCACCCAGCCGCCGGGCCAGACCGGCGGCGGCGGTGCTCTTGCCGCTGCCCACCGTTCCATCGATGGTGATAACCATGGCGGCCGATTATAATCATGCCGGCCCCCGCTGAAAAGGCTGGAAACCGCCTCCCGGCGGCGCTAGACTGGGCGCACCATGAGCGTTCGCGGCATTTCCCGGTTGCTGCGTCTCCCGCTTTTCGTCACGGCTGCGGCCGACGCCCTGGCCGGTTACTTCGTGGCCATTCTTCCGAGACTGGATTCCGTCTCGTGGCAGCACGTGGGCCTGGTCGCGGGCACGTCCACCGGCCTGTATTTCTACGGGATGGTGGAGAACGACCTCGTCGACCGCCGCCGCGACCGGCGGCTGGAAACCGGCCGACCCCTGGCGACCGGGGCGGTGGCCATCCCGACGGCAGTCATCCTGCTCGTGCTGTCGGCGGCGCTGGCGGCCGGCTGCGCGATGCAACTGGCCCGGACGCAGCGCGGCGGGGCCACCGTCATTGCCATCGGCGCGTTCGCCGCCATCAACCTCTACAACCTGGCCGCCAAGCGCGGACCGGTCTCGGTCGCCATGACGGTCATGGGCCTGTGCCGGGTCCTGAACTTCGGCATCGGCGTGGCGGTTGCGGTTGGCGTGCCGCACAACATCACGCCGGACCTCTTCGGTCTCAGCGGTCCGCTGTGGGTCCGGCACGGCGTGGCGCTGTTCTTCGCGACGTTTATCGTCACGGGCTACAGCATCGCGGCGCGGCGTGAGGTCTCGGTGTCGTCGCGTCCGTGGATGGTGGCGTTTTTCGTGACAGCGGTGGGAGGGTTCGGCATGATCGCGCTGGCGGTCAGCACCGCCGCCGATTGGTTCCATGCCCCGGTGGCACGGGTCTTCGCCGCCCTGCTGCTGGCGACGATGTGGCCGGGTGGCCTGTGGTCGGCCGCTGGTCCCGAGCGCCGACCGGAGCAGTACAGCCGCTTCATTCCACGGATGTTGTACTGGCTGATCCTGATGGATGCCGCCTTCGTGGCGGACCAGTGGCTGATGACGATGTGACGCGCCGCCAGGGCCCCAAAAAAGGTTCCAGGAGTCTTTTTACCTCGGCAGAAAGACTCCTGGAACCTTTTTTTGGCTCGTCCTCCGCACCGCGCTACCCGCCGCGGCGCGAGAACTCGTACAGGCGCAGCAGCGACAGCCGGAGCACCACTTCCCACGCACGCCCGTCGCGCAGGGACCGGGAGCGGGCCGTCCGGGCGCTATCGAGAAACGTCTCCAGGTCGCGCCGGAAGACCGGGTCCTTTGCGGCTCGCTCACGCACGGTCGTGCCCTCGTCCAGCGCGATGCCATCGACCTGTCGCTCCAGGGCCGCCAGCGCCCGCACCTTGGCCGACCGGGCAGCCAGCAGACGGTTTTGCCTGGCGTCCGGAACGTCCGGGCTCAGGTCGGCGGTGCCGGCGGCCTCGAGGACGTCGGTGGCCCAGTCGGGCAGGGCTTCGCCGCCCGCCACGGTGGGAGTGGCTGACGGCCGGATGGCCTCCGGAGGCGGCATGCCCCGCCCGGTGACCGCGATCCGCTCGGACTTGATCCGAACGCTGAGCCGGTCGATCCCTTCCTCGGTCAGGCGGGGCCCCGGGCGGCGGATGCGGCGGATGCTTTTCAGAACGGCGATCAGGCGAGCGACCGGCGTCGCCACCTCCACCTCTGCGATGCCGTCCGGCATCAGTCGAGGCGGCCCGGCGACCGGCAGCGACCGGACGTAGGCGTTGAAGGCGGCCTCGGCCGCCGCCGAGCCCTCCACCAGGTCCGCAACCGTCTCGGTCCGGCCCAGGAGGATGCCCCTGAGCCGGGCGCTCATGCCCTCGTAGGCGGCGACGCGGGCCGCCCGCGCCGCCAGGACGCGGCCGGCGGCCGTCACGCGGTTCCAGCCGGCGGGGAACATCTCCGGCAGTTCGTCGGGCGGGGCCGACGCGATCCGCCCCGCAACCTCCTCCGAAACGCCCTTCGGTACCCTGCCCCGGCCGCTCGCGGACAGGTTTCCGTCAATCGGCCGGAGCCGCAGCGACTCGAGCGGGACTTCCCCGGCCGCCCGGCCGCACAGGTCCGCCACCTTCGCGACGACCACGTCCGCCGGCGCCTGGACGTCAACCTCCGCCACGCCGTCGGAGTAGACTCGCGCGGGGCCGACCACGCGGGCGGATCGCAGGAATACCCGCAGGGCGATCTCGTTGCGGCTGCCCGGCCCGAGCGCCTTGCGAACGGTGTCGCCGGACGGCAACTCCACCGCCAGGACCATCTCGGTCAGGCGGTTGACCGCGTCGACCTGTGCCATCCGGATGGCGAGCCCCTCGGCCTGCTCCGGCGTGCGGCCGGTGTCGCCGGCCGCGCAGGCTGTCACGGCGAGCGCTACGACTGCCAGCGTCGGTACGGTGGGCCGATGCATCATTCGCCTTCGATCCAGCGGGCAACCTGGTCGAGTTCGTCCTGCCCGCAGTGCACGTCGATCGTCACGCCCGTGTCCCTCGACTGGCCGACCTGGAGTTCCGGCATCCGACCGGCCTCGCGCAGCGCCTGGCGCGGCGGGAAGGGGCACGTCATCGGCTCCACGCCGACCACGTACGTGCCCTGCCCCATCATCTTCCACTCCGCCATGTACGGCAGGGCGTCCTTGCTCCAGGTGACGCTGACGGCGAGGCCGTCGCCGAGGCCGGGGTTCACCAGGGCGGCCCGGCACGTGCCGTCGGCGTACCGCTTTGGCTGGAGTTCATAGACGTGCTCCGAAAAGCCCTCGGTGGGCGGCTGGAAGGTCCGGTGGCGGTCGACGGCCGCCTGGGCTTCCTCGGTCATGCCGCGAATCGAATCGTACTCGACGAGCAGGCGGCTCCCTTCGGAAACCAGCGGCCATCCGAGGTTGATGTGGTACAGCAGCATCGCACTGCTCGGGGCGTAGCCCAGGTTGGTGACGCGGTCGCGCACGGCGATGCGGCGCGAGCCGAGGGCCGTCTCGATGGTCCGCTCCAGCCGCAGCGTCGGCCTAAACACCTCGGCCTCGTCGACCTGGCCGCGGACGGCGATCCGGTACGCATCGCCCTCCCAGCCGCACGCGACCGCCACCTGCCGGGCCGACAGGTTCGACGCCCTGCCGTGCAGGCCCCACGCCTCGTCGCCCTCGGCGTCTGGGGCCCCGAAGTGCCGGAGGCCGCACGTCGTCAGCAGCCCCCCGCCGAACGACCGCAACCACCGGAACCCCTCCGGGTCGTACCGTTCGGGCGCGACCGGCCCGGTGGACGACTCCCAGGCGATCGGCCGGCCCGCCAGCCGCGCGCTCAGAATGTCCAGGCACCGGTCCGGCAGGACGGTGAACTCCAGCCCCGAGCCGGTCCACACGTCGATGCCGCGCATGCCGCGGGCGGGCCCGTCGTCGAAGACGAACGGCCGGGCGCCCGCCACCTGGTCGATGCGGCCGACGCGCCGGGCGAGGTCCTCGGGCGTGAGCGATTGGTCGAAGATCTCGGGCATGGTGTACCTCCGTCTGTTCGGCGGCGATGCCGCTCCGGGGTGCGCGGCGGGGCCGCCTCCGGCAGGTAAACTGGAGCACCCGCCGCGCGCTGAGCACACGCCACGCTCAAGCGTACCCGCGACCTCACGGTCGCGGCTCGGTCGCGGCGGGTACGGAAACCCACCGCACACGCCTCTGCGTGACCCTACTCGGTTTCCATGCGGCCGATGAGGTCGCGGACGCTTGCCAGCCCCAGCCGCGCCAGCGCATCGCGCAGGCCGTCCACCAGGGTCACACAGGTCTCCGGGTCCACGAAGTTGGCCGTGCCCACCGCCACGGCGGTCGCCCCGGCCCGGAGGAACTCGACGACGTCCTCCGGGAACTGGATGCCGCCCAGGCCGATGACCGGCAACTGCCGCGGTCCGGCCACCTTCTCCCAGACCCGGCGGACCATGTAGACGGCCACCGGCTTGACGGCGGGCCCGGAGAGGCCGCCGGTCCGGTTCGTCAGGGCGGGCCGGCCCGTCCACGGATCGATCGCCATGCCGCGGAGCGTGTTGACGAGGCTCAGGGCGTCGGCGCCGGCGTCGGCGGCCGCCCGGGCCGTCTCGGCGATGTCCGTCACGTTCGGGCTGAGTTTGACGATCAGGGCCGCCCGCGTCACCTCCTGCCGGACGGCATCCGCCAGGCGGGCAACCGCCGCCGGCTCCGTGCCGAACTCCATCCCGCCGCGGTCCACGTTCGGGCACGAGACGTTCAACTCGATGCCCGCCACGCCCTCGGCCGCGTCCAGCGTCCGGCACACCTCCACGTACTCGTCCGGCGTGCTGCCGGCCACGTTAACGATGACGGGCACGTCGAAGCGGGCCAGGGCCGGCAGTTTCTCCTCCAGGAACCGCTCCAGGCCCACGTTGGCCAGGCCGATGGCGTTGAGCATGCCGGCCCGAACCTCGACCAGGCGGGGCGGGGGATGGCCTTCCCGCGGCCGCAGCGTGATCGACTTCGTCACCACCGCCCCCAGCCGCGACAGGTCATAGAACTCGGCCAGTTCCTCGCCGTACCCGCCGCAGCCGGAGGCCGTCGCCACGGGATTCTTCATCGCGATGGGGCCGACCTGGACACCCAGGTCGATTGGCTTGTCAGGCATAGGCGCCCCCTGGTTGCACGGCACGCGCCGCGCGAGCGCGGCGGCGAACCGCCTGCGCCCCGCACCCGGCGTGCAGCATACCGACGGTCGAGCGGCGCAAGGCCATCGCTCATTCCCAGATGATGTCCGACGCCTCCACGACAGGGCCGTCGCGGCACGTGAGGCGGTACGTCCACCCCGCCTCGCTCGCGGGGTCGCGCATCTTCCGCACGCACGACAGGCACACGCCGATGCCGCATCCCATGAACTCCTCGAGGGAAACCTGGCACGTGACCCCGCGGCGACGGGCCAGGTCCGCCAGGGCCCGCAGCATCGGTTCCGGCCCGCAGCCGTAAAGGGCAACGGCCCGCCCGTCCGCCGCCTGCTCCAGGTACCGGCCTGCGGCCGCCACGGCCGTCCCCGCGAACCCCGCCGACCCGTCGTCGGTGGCGAGAATCGTCTCGGCGCGGACCTCCGACTCGCCGACCAGCCTGCACGGCGCCGGCCGCTGGTCGGTCGCCTCGGGCTGCCCCTCCAAGGCCAGCGGCACCTGGTCAACCGTCGTCGC
>Ga0114922_10005506_pt1 | contig 11682 bp, 7 predicted proteins | sample AartaG_FD_100975 | JGI IMG/M metagenome (GOLD analysis project Ga0114922, IMG submission 100975) | Deep subsurface microbial communities from Aarhus Bay to uncover new lineages of life (NeLLi) - Aarhus_00045 metaG | ecosystem: Environmental > Aquatic > Marine > Oceanic > Sediment | place: Aarhus...
ATTAACATATACATTTTTGTAAAATACACACAAAGAAAACCTGTAAAAATTCCAAGCATGATGTAATATGTTAAATCATTCAAAACAAACTTCTCCTTAATTTCAAATGTATAAAGTACATTCTGACCGAGAAACAAATATGATGTCAGCGCCGCAGTAGCTGAAGAAATTAACAATGGAACAATCGCTGCCATTGTTAAATCAAACATTATTACCTCAAGCGCAAATACTATTGCTGCAATCGGAGCCTTAAATATGGCAGACATTGCCCCTGCACAGGCACAACTTAGAAGTAAAATAATCTGTTTATGATCTAAATGTAATAACCTGCCAATATTTGAACCGATTGCCGCACCTGTGGCTACAGCTGGACCTTCCAAACCAACCGAGCCGCCAAATCCTACAGTTAGCGCACTGGTAATTATTGAAGAAAATAAATTATGCCGCCTTATAATTCCGTTTCTTTTTGAAATTGAATAAAGTACGTTAGGAACACCATGCCTGACTGGATTTTTGTTTATGTACTTTATAAATAATACGGTTAGAAGTATACCAATTAAAGGATAAATTATATAGAGATAATAACTATTACTTTCAGCAATAACAGCCAGATACTGTTGAATAATATGTACAAGATTTTTTATAATTACAGCTGCCAATCCCGAAGCAAGTCCGATAACTATACTGAGAATTAAGATAAACTGTCTATCACTTATATTATTTTTTCGCCACTTAATAAATTTCGCCAGCGCTGAGGTGTTTTTCATAGCAACGCAAAAGTAACATTTAGGATTCGCAATCTAAAATACAATAACTTAATTTTACTAAGTTTGTACAACACGTGTAAGATTAATCCTATTAATTTACAGGTTATTAATATTCATTTAAAAGTATATGGTTTTTATGATAAAAAAAATTATACATAAAATACTTTTAATATTTATTGCAATCAATTATATGCATGATGCACGATGTCAGGTTACTGAAAAACCTGCCCCCCCTGTGGTTTATTTTGTTACAGTACAACCTGAAACAGGATTTGTAAAAATTGTCTGGATCCCAAGTCCTTCGTTAAATGTACATTATTACAAGATTTTGAAAGCAGAGTTTACCGGTGGGCCATATTACCCTCCGGCTTATATTGAAGTTGGCAGGGTTCCTGCAACCGATTCAACCTTCACTTATGAAAATTCCGAATCATTTTTACATTCTGATGGTTATACAGTTGAAAGTGTGGATTCTGTTTCAGGCCTGAGTGACTTTAATCAGCTTGTTGATAGTACTATATTTTTCAGTGCTCTGTTTGATTCCTGCAGTTCTAAAATAGCCCTCACATGGAATGATTATAACAGATGGAGAAGTAATATTAAAGAATATAACCTTTACCAGAAGATTAATGGTGGTATGACTGCAGTAATCCAGACTTTCCAGGAAGGGACTAATGAATATACATTGGAAAATATCCAGGCAAATAGCAATTACGAACTTTATATTGAAGCGGTTAATATTAATGAGGATAGAAGATCGACTTCCAATATGGCATGGGTTAATACTGATATGACAGTTGTTCCGGATTATATTAATGCCGACTATGCTACAATATCAGCTGACAACAATATAGAAATCTCTTTTACCACTGATCCTAATTCAGAACTTGATTACTATAAACTTTTTCGATCAAATTCTGCAAATGGCCCGTTTAACATTATTGACAGCTTTTATCAAACTGATAAGAAATTCACATATATCGACAATATCGATTATTTTTCAGGTGTTTATTTCTATAAGCTTATAGTAATGAATAATTGCAACCAGGTGGCAAATACATCAAATATTGCAAATAATATTTTGCTAAATGGTGAAAATAATAACCTGATAAATACTTTGTCCTGGAACAATATTGCTGACTGGCCCGGAGATGTTATCAGTTACCAGTTAATTCGCACCATAGGCCAATCAATGAATATCATTGATACAATATATGAAGGTAATTTATTTTTATTTGAAGATGATCTAAATGATATTGTTGATTATGATAATCCTTTGAACAATTACTTTTGCTATAAGATAAAAGTCAGGGAAAGTAATAATCCGAATGATATAAATAGTACAAGCTATTCAAATGATATATGCTTAACGATATCTTCAGATATCAGAATGCCAAATGCTTTTATCCCAAATGATGACGTAAATAATGAATTTGGCCCGGTATTTTCATTCAGGCCTGAAAATTATAAATTAACGATTTATAACAGATGGGGCCTCAAGGTTTGGCAAGGAAACACACCATGGGATGGCATTATTAACGGGAAACCTGCCGCTGAAGGAATTTATTTGTACCATATCAAAATTTATAATTATAATGATGATTCCAATGAAATAACAGGATACGTAACTTTGCTTTACCGTTAATAATTTCCTGATTTACAACATCAAAAAACAACAGAAAATATTTAACTTTGTATAATATATTGTGTTAATATATATTATATCTGCTATTTTCTTATACTTATGAGCACAACGCTTACAGCTGAAGATATTGTAATAAAACAAGCATTTGATGATCTCCTCAAAAGCTGCACACGATGCAATAAACGGGGAGATAAAGCCCTATTGCGTAAGGCTTTTAAAATAGCATTAGATGCCCATAAAGGGATGAAAAGAAAATCAGGCGAGTCATATATAATTCATCCGATTTCGGTAGCAAAAATCGTTGCAAAGGAAATGGGACTTGGAGCAACATCGATAAGTAGTGCTCTGTTGCATGATGTGGTTGAAGACACGGATTATTCTGTTGAAGACATTGAGAATCTTTTTGGAAATAAAATTGCATCAATTATTGATGGTCTTACAAAAATATCAGGAGTTTTTGACAGTAATTCAACATTACAGGTTGAAAACTTCCGTAAAATACTTCTTACATTATCAGATGATGTAAGGGTTATTCTTATCAAACTCGCGGATCGCCTGCATAATATGAGAACTTTAAATTCACTGTCTCCCAATAAGCAAATGAAAATCTCAGGTGAGACTATTTATTTATATGCTCCACTGGCTCATAGGCTGGGCTTTTATGCAATTAAAACCGAACTGGAAGACTTAAGTCTTAAATACAGGTATCCTGTGCTTTATAACGAACTTGAAGAAAAAATACATGTAAAGGAAAAAAGTCAGCAGGAATTTATAAAAGAGTTTTCACAACCTATAGCTGAGCAGCTCAAAAAAAATAACATAAGGCATGAAGTTAGCGGAAGGCAAAAGTCGGTTTACTCAATATGGCATAAAATGCAATCTAAGAATGTACCTTTCGAAGAAGTTTATGACCTTGTTGCAATTAGAATAATTTTTGACGCACTTCCTGATATTCCTGAGAAAACACAATGCTGGAATATCTATTCTATGATAACAGACATATACATGCCTAAACCTGACAGGATTAGAGATTGGGTAAGTACCCCAAAGGCAAATGGATACGAAGCTCTCCATGCTACGGTCATGGGGCCTAAGGGTAATTGGGTTGAAGTTCAGATACGCTCCCGGAGAATGGATGATATTGCAGAAAAAGGCTTTGCTGCACATTGGAAATATAAAGATAACAATACCCAGGAGGGTGAACTCGACAAATGGATAAAAAAAATAAGAGCTTTAATTGAGAGTCCTCATTCAGATGCTCTTGAATTTGTAGATGACTTTAAATTAAACCTCTTTGCATCAGAAATTTTTGCATTTACTCCTAAAGGTGAAATTAAAACCTTACCCGCAGAATCAACAGCCCTGGATTTTGCATATGAGATACATACTGAAATAGGACATAAAGCAATTGGCGCCAAAGTTAATCACAGGTTAGTATCATTGAACTACAGACTTAAAAGTGGCGACCAGATTGAAATAATTACTTCGGATAAAATACATTCCAGACGTGAATGGTTTAATAAGGTCGTTACCGCAAAAGCAAAATCAAGTATAAAAGCTTCCATAAAAGCTGAAACTAAAAACAGGATCGAAAAAGGGAAAAATATACTGGAAAAAAAGCTTAAGGAGTTGAAATTAAAACCCGCCTCCAGAATATTTAAAAAATTACTTCCCGGATATGATGTAACCTCAAAAGATGAGTTATATAGTAAAATTGGCAGCGGAATAATTAAACTGAATAGTCTTAAAAAAATCCTCAAAAAAAATACCAAAAGTAAGTGGATCAGATACTGGAAAATTCAATTTGCCAAATCATCTCAGAGAATCAAAAGACCAGGTCCGGTGAATAAGCAACCCGCAACAAAAAGTAATTATTCAACACCTGTACTTCTTAAAGAAAATATAGATGAAACACATTCAGAATATACTAATGCAAAATGCTGCAATCCTATTCCAGGTGATGATGTAATAGGTTATAAAAAACAAGACTTAAAATCCCAGGTTATTATACATAAGAAGAGCTGTCCTAATGCAATTAAATTGTTATCAAGCGAGGGCGATTCTGTTGTGCCGGTCAAGTGGACAACTCATAAAGTACTTTCTTTCCTTGTGAAATTAGCTATTAACGGAACCGACCGCTTTGGTATATATAATGATATTACTACTGTGATTACCAAACAACTAAGTGTAAATATCAGAACTATTAATCTTGTCAGTCATGATGGAATATGGGAAGGAACTATCGAACTGTATGTTCATGACACAAAAGATTTGAATAATCTAATAATGAATATTAGCAAGATTAAGGGGGTAGAAGCTGTAAACCGCGTGGAGACTATATAATTCAATTTTAAAATTGATCTGAATAAGCTTTTTTATTTAAAAAAAATATTTAAATTAGCATCTTATTTTTAATTAGTCTAAGTTATGATCTCCACCGAAATAAAAGAAACCGTAAAAGGTATATTCACTAATTATCTTGAAAAAAAGGGGCATAGAAAGACACCTGAAAGGTATGCTATTTTAGATGAAATTTATTCACGGGACGAACACTTTGATATTGAAACTCTTTATATTTTTATGAAGAATAAAAATTACCGGGTCAGCAGGGCAACTCTTTATAATACAATTGAGTTGTTATTAGACTGTAATTTGGTTATAAAGCATCAATTCGGGAAAAATATTGCCCAGTTTGAAAAAGCATACCAATGCATGCAACACGATCACCTTATTGATGTAAATACAGGTCGTGTTATCGAATTTTGTGATCCGCGCTTACAGGATATTATTAGTACAGCATGCAGATTGTATGAATTCACACCTTCTCATCATTCACTATATATATACGGCTCAAAAAATGATATTCCTGAAAAAAGAAAAAAAACTTCATAAGCTAAATTAATCCTCACAAATATTTTCATAAATCACATAATTAATTTAATTAATAAAAAGCTTGAATAGTCGATTAATCCTCCAAAAACAACATAATTTTTTTTTTCTATTATTTGCTATTTCAAGATACAAATTGATAAAAATATTTGTACCTTTCAATCCGATTAATGACTAAATTTTTTATTAACCAATGAAATTAGATGTATTATTAGGCCTTCAATGGGGTGATGAAGGTAAAGGTAAAATTGTTGACGTTTTAACCCCAAAGTATGATATAATTGCTCGTTTTCAGGGTGGTCCTAATGCAGGACATACGCTTGAGTTTAATAACATAAAACATATATTGCATACAATTCCGTCCGGCGTATTCAGAAAGGATCAGATAAATATTATTGGTAATGGATTAGTGCTGGACCCAATAGTTTTTAAAAAAGAAATTGATGCTCTTGATAAATTGGGAGTAGATTTAAGCAGTAGACTTTTCATTTCAAAGAAAGCTCATCTTATTTTACCTTCACACAAGATCCTGGATGCAGCATCCGAAGCTGCTAAAGGAAAAACTAAAATAGGATCAACGCTAAAGGGTATTGCACCGACATATATGGACAAAACAGGTAGAAACGGCCTCCGTGTGGGAGATATAGATTCAAAGGATTTTTTTGAAAAATATCAGTTCCTTAAATTAAAGCACAAAGAACTATTAAAACTATATGATTTTGAATTCAACATAGAAGAATGTGAGAGCGACTGGTTTGATGGAATTAAGGCGATGAAGAAATTTGGTTTTGTTGATAGTGAACATCTGATAAACAAATACCTGAAAGAAAACAGAACAATCCTGGCAGAGGGTGCACAGGGAACATTGCTTGATATTGATTTTGGTTCTTATCCCTATGTTACTTCATCAAATACAGTCTGTGCAGGAGCTTGTTCAGGTTTAGGTGTTGCGCCTAATAAAATAGGGCAGGTATTTGGAATATTTAAGGCATATTGTACAAGAGTAGGCAGCGGGCCTTTTCCTACCGAAGAGAAAAATGTTATAGGAAAAATTCTAAGGGATAAAGGAAAAGAATACGGAGCAACAACAGGAAGGCCTAGAAGATGCGGTTGGCTTGATATTCCAGCTCTTAAATATTCAATTATGTTAAATGGAGTTACACAGCTATTTATGACAAAGGCAGATGTTTTGTCCGGTTTTTCAAAAATTAAAGTGTGCACAAAATATGAAGTTGGCGGTAAAGAAATAGATTACCTGCCTCATGATTTATACCAGGTTTCAAAACCGCTTTTAACTGAAATTAATGGATGGGAAAAAGATATTTCTCAAACAAGTTCAAAAGAGGAATTACCTGTTGAACTAATTGATTATTTGAGCTTTATTGAAAAGGAAGTTGGAATTCCGATAACTATTGTTTCTATCGGTCCTGACAGAAGTCAAATAATATTCAGAGATTGATTTATTAAGAATATGCTCTAATCATTCTGTCTTGTTTGGACTTTCAAGACCAATTTTTAAATTTTTATCAGACTTTAACAGTAATAGAGCAAAAATAAATCCGAACAAGCCAAGTACGGCAAGCATTAGTATAGGGTAAGTATAATTATAAACTGCTGTTCCGCTAGAAACCATCTCACGGGTGATACCTGGATTAGTACTATCAAGTATCTTACCTATCAATATTGGAAATAACCATAAACCTATATTTTGAATAGAAAACATTAAACCATATGCGGTACCTAGTTTACTGGTATCCACTATCTTGGCGACCGATGGCCACATTGCCGCCGGAACCAGTGAAAATGCGACACCAAGAATAAACATTGGCACATAAGGATTAAGGTTAGTGAATGTAAAAGTCAGATGAACGGATATTAATAATATAGAACCCAGAATCATTATTGAAGCGCTTCTACCTTTAATATCGGTAAACCATCCAAATAAAGGAGTAAAAATAATAGTGCCAAAAGGTAAAATAGATGTTATTCGGCCACTTAGCTCACCCGGTAATCCAAACTTATTTTCAAGCATGTCAGTAGCATACTTTAAAAATGGGAAAACTGCTGAATAAAAGGTCAGGCATAACAATGCAATATATATGAACGAGGGTATTTTAACCAGTTTAATGATATCCTTAAGCCTGAATTCATCTTCAGGTGAATGGGAAAGATTAGTTTTGGTAATCTTATCATACCTGAGATCAAAGAATATATAAATAATATATGTTAACAGGGCAATAGTAAGGAGGCTTGCTGCAAACCAGATAGGGCGATTCCAGAATTCATCCCTCGACATGCCTCTTGATAAAAATAAAGCCATCGCAGTACCAAAACGTGCAATAGCAATATTTATCCCCAATGCAAGAGCTATTTCTTTCCCTTTAAACCACTTAACCACTACTTTAGTAATAACAACAATGCTTGTTTCAGCACCTAATCCAAATAAAAAGAAACCCAATGACATCATTTTTAACGCAGGGGAATAGGATGTTAAAATCGAGTTCATGAAGTTATAACCCAGTCCACCATTATTAAAATACTCCGATGCACCATATGCAGTGAGAAAAGAACCTATTGCCATAAATGTTGTAAAAACAAATCCCGTAATCCTTATTCCTATTTTATCAAGTATTATTCCACCAATTACGGCCATTGCCAAAAATACATTTGGTATTGAATATGTTGAAACCAGAAAACCATATGCAGTATTGCTAAATCCCAGATGATCCCTCAGTAATTTCTGCAGGGGAGAAAGACAATCATAAAAATAATAATTGGCTGCCATAACAATACTAACCACAATCAATACTATCCAGCGCATGTTTCTGAATTCCTCTAAAGACTTTACTGTTTTCTCCATTTTCTTAAATTTTTAAAAAAGGGCAACGTACTAAAAATAAAACATTCATAATTAATACAGCTACAAATAAGTTTAAAACCAAATTAAGTTAGATTATTTCTAATGATTATAAATAAGGCCGCACATTAAAAATTGAAAAACAATAATTTTAAATTAAATTCAATTTTTATAAATATATTTACATATTTGCCTGCTTGATATTGAGTAGATAAGTCTAAATTTTAAAATTTACTGAAAAAGTCGTAGGAATTATGAAAGAAGCGATTGCTATTTTATGTGGTGGCGGGCCTGCACCCGGCATAAATACTGTTATAGGGTCTGTCACTAAAGTATTTATAAAAGCAGGTTATAATGTTCTGGGGCTCCATGGTGGTTATAGAAGTGTTTTTTCTAAAAATCCTGATTTTGATTATCTTAATTTTGAATTTGCAGATAAGATTTATACCCAGGGAGGCTCAACTTTAAAAATGAGCAGATATAAACCAAAAGACTCGGAATTTAAAACAGATTTCTTTACCAAGAACAATATAAAATTACTTGTCACAATTGGTGGTGATGATACAGCCTCCACTGCAAACAGGCTAAGTAAATTTCTGTCTGCTAACAACGTAGAGGTTGCAAATATTCATGTTCCGAAAACTATCGATAATGATTTGCCTTTACCTGAAGGTAGCCCAACATTTGGATATCATTCAGCAAAAGCAGAAGGTGTCAGACTGGCAACAACTTATTATGAAGACGCCCGGACAAGCGGTAATTGGTTTTTAGTATCGGCAATGGGCAGAGAAGCCGGCCATTTAGCCTTTGGTATCGGTACTGCATGTCATTACCCAATGATCATTATACCTGAAATGTTCAATAAAACAAAGGTTTCATTTGACAAAATTACCCGATTGATAATATCATCAATTGTTAAGAGACTCATTCTTGAAATTGGTTATGGTGCGATAATAATTAGTGAGGGAGTTTTCCATTTTATGAGCGATGAAGAGATAGAAGGAACAGGAATTAACTTTACCTATGATGCGCACGGACATCCTGAATTAAGCAATGTTAGTAAAGCGCATATTTTCAATATGTTATTACAGCACAGATTAAAAAGATTAAATATTAATGTTACAAGCCGGCCAAATGAAATTGGATATGAGCTGAGATGTTGCAGGCCAATTGCTTATGATTTATTCTATGCAACTTTATTAGGTACCGGTATCATTAAACTTTACCGTGAAGGTAAAACAGGCTGTATGATAACTATTGATCCTGCAGGGAATGTATCTCCACTATATTTAAAAGACGTAGAAGACAATAAGGGCAAAATAATTACAAGATTAGTTAACATTGAATCCGAAAGGGTTAAATTAGTTTTTAATAATAATCTTCATTATCTGACAAAAGATGATTATAAACTGGCGAAAAAATATTTGCCTGTTCCCGAAGAATATGATTTTACGAAAATATTGAAATGGGACTAGGGTAGTTTGAAGATTGCTGGTTGCTTCCAAAATACAATAATGCAATGTCCAAAACAAGTTTGAAATATTGGAATTTTAAAAATTGTAATTTATTTGATATTTGTGTTTTGTTTATTGTTATTTAACAACTCAGCAATACAACAATTCTTTATGGCAACTATATCGGTCTGTTTTTAGCAAACTTTATTATATTTGCTCCGAATTTGCATGTCTTTATATTATTTTGTAATAGGTAATAAATGATAATTCTAACTACTTAAAAACAGATAAAACTCAAAAACTAATATTATGGCTTATGCAAAAAAGAAAAAAGGTACTATTGCAATATTAACCGGCGGTGGCGATGTTCCGGGTTTAAATCCGGCAATCAGGGCCATTACTATAAGAGCGCTTCGGGAGGGTTACAAGGTATTGGGATTACGAAGAGGCTGGGCCGGATTATTGGAATTTGTTAGAGATAAAAATGCTGATAATAGTGATAAGTTCAGAGAACTAACGGAAGAAATTGTCAATAAGTCCGGGCGAACTGGCGGAACATTTCTTCATACATCCAGGACAAGGCCAAGCCATGTACCAAAAATCAATGTACCTGAACAATATAAAGATAAATATAATAAGGATCTTAATGATCTAACACCGGAGATTATCAAGAATTTAGAGTTTCTGGGTATAGAATATTTGGTACCAATTGGTGGTGATGATACATTAAGTTATGGCGTGAGGCTTTATACAGAAGGTGTTAAAGTAGTTGCAATACCTAAAACTATGGATAATGATGTGCCTGGAACGGACTATTGCATTGGTTTCAGTACTTGTGTTACCCGTACGATCCACATGTGTAACACATTAAGAACTTCCGCAGGCTCACACGAAAGAATCCTGGTCCTGGAAGTTTTTGGAAGATATGCCGGTTTTACTGCCATGCTGCCTACAATGGCCGGTGCAGCAAACAGATGTGTGATTCCCGAATATAAATTTGACATCAATAAACTCACTAAATTATTAGTTGAAGACAGAAATAGAAATCCCAGCAAATACTCGGTCGTACTTGTCTCCGAAGGAGCAATATTTGAAGGCAGTGAAGAAATGATATATAAATCAAACGAAAAAGATGCTTACGGGCATGCTAAATTAGGAGGTATAGGTGATGCTGTCTCAATGAGAATAAAAGACCTGTCACAGAAGTATAATAATAACCAAAGGGTTAATGTTATTAACCAGCAGTTAGGTTATCTCGTCAGAGGCGGTGATCCTGACGCTATTGATTCAATTGTGCCAATGGCTTATGGAAATCTGGCACTTGACCTGATATTAAAAGGTATTCATGGAAGACTGGTTGTTCTCAGAAACGGAAGATATGATAATGCACCCATTGATGTTGTAACCAGTACAAACAAAATTGTTGATGTGAAAAGACATTATAATATGGAAAGATTAAGGCCTCATTATAAAAGTTTCGAATTCCAGCCATTATTTATAATGACCGGACATCATTAATAAGACTATCTGATAAAATTTGGGATTATCTTTCTTATACGTTCATTTTATTTCATAAATCCAAGCCTGTGATGAAAGTTCAGCTTTAACAGTTTGAAGTTCATTAATGCTTGCACTTAATTCATTAAAATAACGCGCTGAAACCATGTGATAACCATCGTCCCTTAATACAATTTCAGGATTATATCCCATTGCCCTCAACTTATCTGCATATCTTTCAGCATACTCCGGTATCAAAAAACAACCAACAACTAAATGGTATTTATAATCAGAATGAGAATATTTCGAATTATAAATACTTGTTAGTGAATCAGCCGAAATATCTTTTTCTGAAATAATCTCATATGTCCCTGTTAGTATTTCTGAAGAATCAATCTCTTCCGGTTCACTACTTTCCTCTGCATAATTAATTAGAGTATCTACTTTTTTTGAAAAAAGCCTCTTTTCTTCAAAATACTTACATCCCACAATTAACACTGAAATAACAATATACAAAAGTATTTTTTTCATTGTATAAATATTTTTTGTGAAAAACGGGTTAAAAGAACAAAA
>Ga0114922_10005507_pt1 | contig 11681 bp, 11 predicted proteins | sample AartaG_FD_100975 | JGI IMG/M metagenome (GOLD analysis project Ga0114922, IMG submission 100975) | Deep subsurface microbial communities from Aarhus Bay to uncover new lineages of life (NeLLi) - Aarhus_00045 metaG | ecosystem: Environmental > Aquatic > Marine > Oceanic > Sediment | place...
ATCCTCCTGTTGATCCCCCCTCAAGCACTCTTGCATGGGGCTTTCGAATGATTCTGAACTTTTCCTCCACTGCCGGGATAAGCTCCGTCATTATCGCATCTCCATAAGGCCCGCAGTTGGCAGAATTAACGGCATAAGAGTCATCGAAGTATGGACAGGGATGTTGAAAAGTCACAAAGATCATTCTGGGACAATCCTCAGAGTTCCACATTGTGTAAAACTCATAACCTCTGCTCCTCCGGACATCATCTTTCCCCGGATCTTCTGTCAAAAAACCTTTGGGTGCACGCAGTGAGAAATGCCCTTGAAGATAATTGACAGGATAATACAGATCAGGATTATCATCATAATCTTTAGGCAGCAGGATTGTGGCTCCTAAATAAATGGGCTGTCCCCAGAATTCACTAAGTATCTTACTTTGAACTTTGATCCGTTTCACCCATTGTGTATCTTCCGGCACTTCTATAGGAGGAATGACATTTTTACAGCTTATTTTTATAGGTTCGGACTTAGAGGGATCGATATAAACTTTTTCCACATCACTATAAATATTCCCTGGGGCTCTATTCCATTGCTGTCCCTCCCATCGATCATTATGCAGCCAAATTGTATGACCATCCGACCTCTCGAATTTTGTGTACACATTTACAAATCCCTGCACATAATAATCTCCAGGAGGAATTTCCTCTATACTATTCAGGGGGAAGCCAAGAATTTCTTTATCGATGATCGCCGCCTTGCCTGGATCGAGGTTATCCACATCCACGCCAAAAAACGGCGAACTTAAAGATCTTCGTGTTTGGAACCTGGGTTCTCTATCCTTGTTTTTTGAGACAATAAGAAATACTCTTCCTGTTACAGCCTCGGATCGAGCCTCAGATGTAAAAGAGATTTCGAATCTAAAATCTGAATCTTCCAAGGCATAAAACTCTTCCGCCATAAAAAATAATAGCAACAAGACAAAGAAAGCAGATAATATAAGCTTTTTCATTTTACTATATTGCCTCCATAGCTTTATGCTCTCTATTTATGAACCTGAAGGATGCCGGGTTTTCCACCCACTTATCAAATGAAATAAGATTACCACACCTAAAACAACGAGATCAACGACTCAAAAATCGTTGCAATTTTGCCAATAATAATTTCTTTTGGATGGCTACCAGGCTTTCATGATGAAATTCATCAACCTATAGAGTTGAAGAGAAGGTCAAGATTTATAGAAAAAAATAAGAATAGCAACCATCTTAGCATCAACCCCTCTATTAGATAATAATTGACCACATAAAAAAATGTTCAGATGAGAAGAAAAGCGTCAAAGAGACGTTTTATAAATAAGATGGAAAAGTTAACAGTGATGAAAACTTTGAAATTAGAAAAACATTGACATGGCCTCCAGTGTGGTATATATTTACAACGTGGTAAATAATTACCATAAGGAGGAATAGAAATGATAACTTTCGGAGAATTTATTAAAAATCTGAGAATTGAGAAAAGATATACTTTGAGAGAATTTTGCCGGTCTGCAAAACTCGATCCGAGCAATTGGAGCAGAATAGAAAGAGGCCTTGCACCTCCACCAAAAAGCAAAGTTGTCCTTCAAGGAATTGCAGAAATGCTAAATGTTGAGAATGGATCAGAGGAATACATCACCCTCTTCGATCTTGCAGCTATAGGTCATATTCCCACTGGACTTTTGTCTGATGAACAGGTTTTAGATAAATTGCCCATATTTTTCCGGACAATTCGGGGAAAGAAACCAAGCCGTGAAGAACTGGAAGAACTTATTAGGATTATGAGAGAGGAGTAGTTGCCAAGGTCAAAAAAAGGGCGGATTTTTCTAGAACCTCAAAGATTGAAATGGGACTTTATTCGTCAGAAAGCTGAGGAATTCAGGAGAGATTATGTCAATCCTATTGATTTGGTGCCAGTGCCAATTATTGAGATCGTTGAATTTGATCTTGGTATACTTCCAATTCCCAAATCTGGCCTTAGAAGAAGCATCGATGCCGATGGTTTTTTAACTCGTGACTTGAAGAACATTTGCGTTGATTTAGATGTTTATGAGGACGAAAGACAGATTAATCGATTGCGTTTCACCTATGCCCATGAAGTTGGCCATTTGATTCTCCATGAGAAAGAAATAAGGCTATGTGACTTCCGTACGTCTGAGGATTGGATTCATTTTCATGAGGATTTTCTCGAGGATGATTTAAACTGGTTTGAGCAGCAGGCTTATGAATTTGCAGGTCGCTTGTTGGTTCCAAAGGAAATGCTTTCGGCGGAGATTCAGAAGCATCAGAAGAAAATCGATGAATTCAAATCCTTAATCGGAGGAGGAGAAGAGGAACTTGTTGAAGCGATATCTAGATTGATATGTGATAGATTCAAGGTGTCTCCGATCGTTGTCCAGAAGAGAATCAGAAAGGAGAAAATAAATATCTGAAGTTCTATCTGTAAATATCAGATAATGAGATAATTCGATCAGAATCATTTTTCCTTTTCCCCATCTGCCGGGCCTAAGACACTCACTTTATTGCCAGCAAATGGATGGCTACCTCGCGTTCATGAAGGAATATATTAATGAGGAATAACCTGCATTTGAATTGACAATTGCCACCAAGTTGAATCTAATAGTCCCGTCAAGAGGAGGTTAGGGATGAAAAAACAAAAAGCTATCGTCGCGATTATTATTTTTTTCGTTTTGACCGTGCTGTTGCAGGAAGTTATCGCACAGGAATCCGCATTGGTATTCACCTTGCCGTTTGGTTCTTATGCCGTGGGGTTTAAATCGGTAAATCAGTACGATTACTCACGATCATTCGAGAAATATAATATGGAGGGAAAACTTGTAAACGAAGGGGGCGCACGGCCGATCCAGACGAGCATTTGGTATCCTGCTATCGATGACGGCACGAAAAAACCAATGCTGTATGAGGAATATGCGTTTCTGGTGAAAAACGAAGTAGGTTTTCCAGAGATGACAAAAGAGGTGAAAACCAGTGCCAAAAAACTTTTGATGGGATTCTACAGCTCACCCGAAACCAGATTCAAAAATGAGATGGCCGCAAAAACAAACGCCATCAAAGATGCGGAACCTGCTCCGGGCTCTTTCCCGGTGATCGTTTATGCGCCGAGCTTAAACGCACAATCATTCGAGAATTCCGTGCTCTGCGAATACTTGGCGAGCCACGGCTATATTGTGGTGGCAAGTCCTTGCATGGGGATGAGATCCCGCTCTATGACAGTAGATCTCGTTGGATCGGAAACTCAAGCCCTCGACATCGGATTTTTAATATCCTTCATGCACGACTACCCTCATGCTGATGCTTACAGGCTTGCTGTTATGGGGTTTAGCTGGGGCGGCCTTTCCAACGTTTTTGCCAAGATGCGCAATGATAATGTGAAAGCATTGGTTTGCTTGGACGGAAGCATCCGCTATGACGCAAAACTGTTCAAGGAGTCTCCCTTCGCGGATATTTCAAAGATAAATGTGCCCTTGTTGTTTTTGGCTCAGAAAAATGTGTCATTCGAGGAGCTAAATAGTTTCGGTTTTGATATTTCCGGCATCACCGATAACTTTTACAATTCCCTCAAGTACAGTGATGCCTATCTGATCACATTTAACCAGTTGGTGCATCAAAATTTCGCTTCTTCCTTCATCAAACTTATGGAGCGTAATCCTGACTTTTTGAATGAGCGCAGCCAGGAAGAAGTGAATCAAGGTTATGAATGGGTATGCCGTTATGTTTTGAATTTCCTCGATGCTTATTTGAAGGATAATGCGCAAGGATTGGCCTTTTTGCAGAATAAGCCCGAGCAGAATGGGGTTGTCCCTTATTTGATCTCCATGCAGTCCAAAGCTGGAAGAGAGGCTCCCCCATCCATGATGGAGTTCGCTCATATGCTGCGGGAAAATGGTTTTGACAAGGCCAGCCAGACATACGCAGATATAAAGAAGGGCATACCTGACTTTGCATTAAAGGAAAACGAAGTGAACTCCTGGGGATATTGGCTCATTTTGGCATATGGAAAAATAAAAGAAGCCATTGAAGTATTCAAGTTGAACGTCGAGCTCTATCCTGAGTCCGCCAATGTTTACGACAGCCTAGGCGAGGCATACATGAGGAACGGTGACAAGGAACTTGCGATCGAAAACTATCAGAAGTCCGTGGAGTTGAATCCTCAGAATACCAATGCAATCGCCATGCTCAAAAAGCTCAAAGAAGAGAAATAGAACCTGCACAGAATATAACGATCTACTGAAATAATAGATCTGGCTATATGGAGCATTCAATATCCTTCTATTATGAGAAATATTGAGCAGATTCGGCGTCTATATTTTTGGAAAGAGGTAAAGGAGCCTTTTTTCTTTCTGAAAGGCCTGTGGTAAAATGAACATCATAATGAGCGTGAAAAAGAGCGGCTACATCGTCGTAACCTTTAAGTTCCGCAAAGAAGGAAATAAATGGGCGGCGTTTTGCGAAGAGCTGGGGACATCGACCTTCGGCCGTTCCATTCCCGAAGCTCACAAGAAATTGAAAGAGGCTGTCCTGCTCCATCTAGAATCTTTGGAGGAAGTTGGAGAAAGAGAGCGGTTTTTCGTAGAGCACAATATTCCTTTTCATTCTCATAAACCAAAAAAAAGTGAGATCAAGATATCCGGGCCTTTGGATACAGATACATATGTGAGAGCACATATTTATCCAGTCCATAAGGAAGCCCGACATATTTGAAATACCAAAAAATTCCTGCCTGAAATTGCTGAACAAATACAGATAAAAAATTCATATTATGGCAATTAGATGAAACTGAATTGGAACTTGAAAGAAAATATAGCTTTTTTAATTTTCAGGAAGACATTCTGCCTAAAAATGTTCCGGTCTGAATTCGTCTACGAAAGATGTGCTAACCCAGCGTATACCCTCATTCTCGATAAACAAATACTTGCCATCCGGTGAAAGAGCCAAAAAGCCACCACTATAGTACGGTGTCCTGATTCTGTCACTCCAGATGCCATCAGCGTTCTTGTAGCTGACAAAGACGTTTGGCGAGGCGTGGGCGGCCTGCTGGCAAATCAACATGTAATCTTCGTTCGGTCCAATTACCAATGCGTATTCTGACACATCCGAATTGTAATCTTTTCCCAGCCTTTCTGGCGCGCTGAAGGTGCCGTCTTTCCATTTTGCAACAAACATCTCTTCTCGGGGAGAGAACGGATTTCTTGAAAAGTAAAAGGATCCGTCTGCGGTAAAACACTGTATCCGTTCAATCCCTGACGTGTTGATCAACGATGAAACTGGTTCAGGTTCGGACCAGGAATCACCGCTTCGTTCAACCACGAAGATGTCGACATTATCTGGATTGCCCGGATCAGCAAAATACTCGAAAAACAGCCACTTACCACAGGGAGAGAAAGTCGGGCGTTCTATGTTGAGATTCTCGACAAAGGGTGCTCGTGCGGGCGCAGACCATTTTCCGTCCACCATCTTCATAAAATGCAGCCGCAGCATATCCTGTTGTCTTCTTTCCGTATACCAATCGACATTGGTGCACCAGAAGACTTCTTTGCCATCAGGAGAAAAGACGGCTGCACTATGTTCAAAATTTTCATCCACCGATATGATACCGGGTGCGAACAATTCAGGTGTCTTCCCCGGTGGCTTCTGCCCCAGGTAAGGGCCTTCGAGAACCGGCCAACTGTCTTTTTTCTCTTGCCCATTAGAATATCCAGAGATCAGAATAAATATCACCAAAAAAATAAGATATGTTTTATTTCTCATAAATACCTCCTAAAATTGAACCTGCATGAACAATTTTAATCGGCAAAAAACATGCCATTATTACGCCCTGGGATTTGCGAACGCTTTTTCCACACGATTTGTCCATTCTCGAACAAATTATGTACACATTTGAACAAAAAAAAATATTCCCCCTATCAACTTTGTGACAGCGAATGGCCAAGATTCTGTTGCTTTGTGATCTGGCCGTAGGCTTCTCTTTTGTATAATGTATATTAGCCGTATCAAATGGGGGAACATCGAGTTGTAGAAAAAAATGTGCAAATGAGGATAGATAGAAAAATCAGGTTGATAATTTTTGGGCATAATCCAACGGTGATGAATTTATCAATTAGGTACCTGATTATATGAAAGGCACATAGAAAGGAAGTTGTCGAACGAGATCGAGGATTCATTCTCAATCTTGGATAACAGATCAGCAAACGAAAACTTGACAAAAAAGACATGGCTATTATACAATAAAAGCCAATATCGTATAATAAGGAATTAACAATGGAGCTAAGATCAGTTATTGCAAACATCTTGAAGGAAAATGAGAACATAAACATCAAAGACCTCAAAGACAGAGGATTTGATATCGCTTCTCTGATTCAGAAAAAACTGAATAAAATCATAACTCTGACCGGGTTCAGACGAGTGGGAAAAACTTATCTTCTTTTCCTGTTGATGGAAAAAATAAAGGATGAGTTTTTTGTCTATTTTAATTTTGAGGATGAACGAATCCCAGAGACAACAGAGGTTTTAGCAGAGCTCATTTATGCAGTTGAGGAACTGTACAATAAACAGCCTTCGTATTTTTTTTTCGATGAGATTCATATCATTCCCGGATGGGGGAAATTTTTACGAAGAATAATGGATAAGGAGTATAAAATCTTCGTAACAGGTTCAAGTTCGAAACTCGGATTGAAAGAGATCCCGACCGAGCTAAGGGGAAGAACGATAAATTACACGGTTTTTCCTTTAAGTTTTCTTGAATATCTCAATTTCAAAGGAGTGGAAGTCGGAAGCACTTTGGCCATGAAAGAAATCGAGATCAAGAGGATCTTCCGCGAATATCTCACTTTTGGTGGATTCCCTGAAATATACGATGCCGACGAAATCAAGAGAAAAGAGGTCATTCAAGAATATTTCAGGACTTTGGTCCAGAGGGACTTGATAGAAAGATTCAACATAAGAGAAGAGGCTCTATTGAATGACACGGTCAAATTGCTTTTGAATTCTTTAACTGTTTCTATATCTAAAATGACAAAAACCCTTCAAAGCATGGGATACAGATGCAGCAAAAACACGATTTCCAACTATATATCCTATCTGGAAAAATCATTCTTTCTCTTCCAGGTCATGTATTATTCACGGAATGTGAAAGACCAGATGCAGTATCCCAGAAAAATCTATTTTATCGACAATGGTTTTTTGAAATACTTGTCTCTTAGGCCTGGGGAAAGCCGGGAGCTGGAAAATGTTGTTGCTGTTGAGCTAAAAAGGAGAGGCTATGAATTCTTTTATTGGAAAAGCGGCAAAGGAGAAGAGGTTGATTTCTTGCTAATGGATAAAGGTGAGGCAGCGCAGCTTATTCAAGTGAGTGTCGATATTTCCCAAATAGACACAAGAGAAAGAGAAGTGCGGTCTCTTATAAAAGGGATGAAGCATTTTGGGCTGACGGATGGACTGATTCTGACCTATGAATCAGAAGAAATCATAAAACATAACGGTTATAAAATAGAGGCAAAACCTGTCTGGAAATGGCTCCTTGAGGTTTGATTTTCGAAACATTATTAACTTTACCGCTTTGGTATTATACCAATTGGTATAACGGCATTAGCAAAGGATAGATTTCTAAAAAAGCTTTTAAGTAAAAAATTTTTGACTTAAAAGTCTAGCTTTTCGGCTAAGTCATGTTAAATTGAATTGGAAAGAAACTCGATAAGGAAAGCATTAATCTATAGAATTCTTGACCGACACTACGATGAGAAGAATCCCGGCAGTCAGGAACGCTCCAGCACATATGAACTCCGGAATCGCCATATCTTGAAATCCATAACTCTCTAAATAGTAACCAGCTTGTTTAGATATCATCAGGCTTAATATAATGACCGCTACTTCCGCAACTATCAGGACCGCCTTAATCCTCTTGAGATTATGCCGGGTTAGTATGAAAGATGCCAACAAAAAACCCGCAACGATCAAAGGGATAATAAAAGAAAAATACCAGGAAGAGTCAACAGCGCCATCCTCGATTACCTCCGGATGCATTGCCATCCGGGGTATGGACACAAAGGCCGAAAATGCTGCTCCTGCAATGACTAAGCCGATTCCAGCATACACCATACCTCTTAAAGCAGATTCTTTGGCCATCTAAAATATCTATATTCCTTTTTTTTCTTCCAACCGATAAAGCATAAAAATTCCAAAATTAATTCAAACAATAATTCCCACAACTTTATCCTCCTTTTTATGCAAATCCCTTCCTGTACTCTTCATCGAAGGAACTTCCCGATGCGTCCCCAGCGGATTCCACCCCCAGGATCGAAAGAGAAATAGACCACCTTGGCCCTTGCGACAACGTCATCGAGCGGAATCGGGCCCCAATGACGTGAATCCATACTGTTATCTCGGTTGTCGCCGACGACAAAACAGTATCCTTCTGGAACTGTAGTGCTTAGGTCTTTTATTTCGATTTTATCCCCGGAAAGCCCGATGATCCTTTTGACAAAATGTTTTGTCTTATCTTTTGGATACTTAAAAACGACCAGCTCACCTTTCTTTAGGCCATAGTTTTGTGCTGAACGATCGATCCTTCCGTCAGTCATGATCAAATCTCCCGGAAGCATCGTAGGGGTCATGCTTCCGGTTGTTATCCGATACGGTTTCGCAATATAACAGGCTTTTGAAAGATCGACGATTTGTCCAAGAGGGAAAAAGCTCAATAAGACAATGAGGAGGATGTAGATATAGAGCTTATTATAGAATCTCAATATATAGTTTTCCCCGATTCGTTTGGCAAGCTTCCAAGCATCCACGGCAGCCCAGATGTATATACCCAGGCTGGTCAAGATAGAAAAAAGAAGAAAAAGGATCAGCATTTGGCCAGAACCTAAGACACTCAACTGGAAAAAAAGAAAAGGAATGATGGAATAGATTAAGAATATGATGAATCCTTTCCGTGGTTTCCCGTTGTATAAATGTCCCAGGCCGGTTAAAAATAAAGAAAGAGCCAGGGCAAAAAGAGGTTTTCTTTTTTTGATGTTAATTTTTTTATCTTCCATCTTTTGTTCTTAACAAACCACCATTTTTATATAGAGGCTCCACCAAAGAAGCTGAATATTTTAAACAAGCCAAAAACCGATCCAATTCCTACAAAGGCCCATTGAACAGCCTTTGAATACAACACCCTCTCAAGGAGAGGAGACCACAGATATATTGGATAGTCGCTCTTGGTTTCTTCTCCCCATATCTTGGCCACTACTCTGTCAGCAAAGCCAGGGGGTATCTTTGTCTTGGTCGCCTCATGGACAAGGTAGTCCAATTCCGTAAACTGGGATGCGATCTCAGAGCAAGCGCTGCAAGAAAGAACATGTTTTTTATCTTCTTGTCTCAATTCCCTGCCCCAAGCGATATCTTCCTGGATGAGGTGACAAGGGCGCTGCGAATTTTTCATAACACATTCTCCTCTTCAAGAATTTGTCTTAAGATTTGTTTTCCCCGGAATACACGAGATTTCACAGTTCCCACAGGACATTCCTCAAGCTGGGCGATCTCTTTGAGCGAAAGCTCTTCCAAATAGGATAGAACCACGACGGCATGAAATTTTTCCGGAAGCTTGTTTATGGCTTCTTGGACTTTTAAATACAGGTTTCGTTTCTCAAGAATGCCCTGGGGCCCTTGTTCAAAACCATCTTGCGTCACATCCATGGAACTCTCGGGACGGTTTCTCATTTGTTTTTTTCTCGCCTTTTCATTGATGGCGAGATTCCGGGCAATGGTGATGAGCCAGGTAGAGAAAGACGCCCCCTTTTCTGCATCATATTGAGCAATATTTCTGTATGCCCTTAGGAATGTTTCCTGAGCAAGGTCTTCCAGGACCTGAGTTTGAAATAAAAATTTTCCCAGATAGGAAAAAACCATTCTCTGGTACCGAAGGACCAGGAGTCTGTAGGCTTTCTTATTGCCTTTTGCAGACTGTTCGGCCAGAAACTTGTCATCCATAGCTTCTGATGTCTTCCTCTACACTGTTATACCGTTGAAGAAGTGAAAAGTTCCCAATAACGTATCAAAGATGTCTCATTTGAGCAACTCATCCTCTAATTTTCCGCTAACAGCATGATCGCGGATTTGGGGGGGGGATCGGTGCGATGGGGTTGAATCTTGGGATGATTTCTGGGATAGTATGGCGTTATGAGAAACTTTCGAAGATCATACCGAACCCAGGAGTCCCGAAAAAAGATCTCTCTGAAAAAGGTGACCCTTCTCGTTCTTCCTCTGGCAGTGGCGGCAGTGGTATGGCTATGGCTGGTCAAATTCGAATCCGGAAAGCCGGAAGTCAGTCTGCTGAAGGAAACCCATTATATCGAACCCGAGCTGGGATTTCGTGCGGAAGACGGCAAGAGCGGGCTGGCTGAGGTCCGTGTCGATGTTTTCCAGGCAGAGAAAGAATTTTCCCTCTTTCAAGAGAAATATCCCGGGAAAACCTATTCCGTGGAGAAACGGATTTCTTTGAGGCCGCTTCCTTCAGGCCTGGAGGAAGGCGAAGCCCTTCTCCGGATCACGGTGTCCTCCAATGAGGAAATTCCCCTCGCCGGGCTGGAGGTGGAAGGCGCCTTTTTCAAAGGGTTTCCGGTTACGGGATCCCGGCATGCCGTTTTCTATGCGCTGCCGCACAGCGCCCCCACCAATACGAGCATGCGTTTGGCGGCGGAGGATGCCGCCGGAAATCGTGCTCATATCAGCTTCAGCCCCAATATCCGGGCCCGTCAGTTCCGCTGGGATAGGATCGAAATAACTGACAGGTTCCTAGCCCAGGTCATTCCCTATTTCAGGGAAAATGACCCCAGTCTCGAGGGTACGGACCTGGAGGTCTACATTCAGATGAACAGGGAGCAGCGTAAGGAAGACGCTGACCGGATCCGTACTCTGTGCATGGATACGGCGCCGGAGATGCTCTGGTCGGGCGCGTTCCTTCGAATGCCGGGAAAGACCACGGCAGCCTTCGGAGATGAAAGAACCTATTTTTATCAAGGCAGGGAAATCGATCGTCAGACCCATCTGGGGGTCGACCTGGCCTCGCTGATGCAGAGCCCTGTTCCGGCGGCCAACCGCGGGAGGGTGGTGTTTGTGGGCCCTCTGGGGATTTACGGCAACGCGGTCGTCCTGGCCACGGGTGCGGCCTGTTCTCCATGTACGCCCATCTCAGCCTGATCGGTGTGGAAACCGGCGCGACCGTCGAGAGGGGAGATGAGCTCGGCAGGACAGGCTCCACCGGCATGGCCGGAGGCGACCATCTCCATTTTGCCATGATCGTCCAGGGTGTCTTCGTCGATCCCTTGGAATGGTGGGATCCTCACTGGATCCAGGACAACATCGAACTGAAGTTGAAATAGTCAGCACGCATCTTTGCCCATGAAAATCACGAAGAAAAACAAATATTACGTCTCGTGTTGTCATGTGTTGGATGTGTGGTCCCAAGGGAACCCTGGATAAAGTCCTGAAGGAGAGCGGACATAAACAACTGGTGGCTTATGAGATAATGTGGAAGTAATTGATGGGCTGTCGGATTGACTCGATTATCATTAATTGATATTCTTTTGCCGTATTTGGAAGGGGAGAAGCGCTCATGAAATGTCCAAAATGTCAGGCTGATATGTCGGATGATTCCCAGTTCTGCAG
>Ga0114922_10005508_pt1 | contig 11679 bp, 11 predicted proteins | sample AartaG_FD_100975 | JGI IMG/M metagenome (GOLD analysis project Ga0114922, IMG submission 100975) | Deep subsurface microbial communities from Aarhus Bay to uncover new lineages of life (NeLLi) - Aarhus_00045 metaG | ecosystem: Environmental > Aquatic > Marine > Oceanic > Sediment | place...
GATGGCGATCGAGACTCTCAAGACAGAGCCCAGAATCGTTATCACGGATTCCCAGGTGTTTGGACAGGTTGCCGAGGCAACACCCGCGCACATTCCGATGACTTCTTTCTCGATGGTATTCGCTCGGTACAAAGGTGATCTCGAAACGCTTGTGGCAGGAGCAAAGACGATAGGTAAACTCAAAGAGACCGATAAGGTGCTGATCTGCGAAGCATGTACTCACCACCCCATCGGAGACGATATCGGGAGGCAGAAGATACCCCGTTGGCTTCGCGCAAGGGTGGGGGACAGACTCCGGTGTGACGTAATGGCCGGACACGACTTTCCCGATACCCTGGGTGAGTACGCGCTCGTGGTCCACTGTGGAGCGTGCATGTTCAACCGTCGGGAGATGCTCTCGCGTATCATGACGTGTCAGGAGTTGAAGGTTCCCATCACAAACTACGGGGTCGCCATAGCATATCTGCACGGCATACTCGAACGGGCAGTGGCCCCGCTCCGACGCGTTCACGTGTTGGGCAGGGCGTTAGACGGGACCGAAAGGCGTTAGGTGGCCATGAGAATTAATCTGCGTACAAAACTCATCATTAGCTCCGTCGTTGTGGTTCTTATTTCGGGATTGGTGGCCACGTTTGTGGGCATCCACCTCATCGGGACTCGCATAGTCGAGCAGGCGCAGAACGACGTGAGAATGGACCTGAACGCGGCGCGCGAGGTGTATGAGGGCAAGCTTGAAAGCATGAAGACGGCTCTGGAATTCACCGCGTTGCGAGATTCGATCGAGAACGCCTTGGCCAACGAGGACCGGGAACTGCTCATGGGTCTCTTGAGCGAAGTGCGTGACACAGCGGGAGTTGACATTCTGACTGCAACAGATCGGCACGGTCGCGTCGTGGCGCGGTCGCGGAATCCTGACGTATACGGAGACAGCCAGATAGGCGACGAGATAGTGCGCAAAGCGTTATCCGGGAAGCAAGTGGTCGTTGGGACATGCATTGTTCCGCGCGACGAACTGGTCACGGAGAGCAAGGATGTTGCGGATGGCGCACAAATCCCCATTATCCCAACGCCCCAGGCAAAGCCGAAGACGGAGAAGGGCGAAACCTCGGGCATGATGTTGAAGGCCGCGGTACCGGTGTTGTCTCATGACGGCTCCTTGCTCGGAGTGCTTTATGCAGCGGAGCTGTTGAACCGCAACTACGAGATCGTCGACAAAGTGAAGGACGTTCTTTACAAAGGAGAGAAGTACAAGGGGAAGGATGTCGGCACCGCAACGATCTTCCAAAAGGATCTCCGGATTGCAACCAACGTCATGAATGAAGATGGTTCCAGAGCGATAGGAACCCGCGTGTCAGAAGCCGTTTACGATCAGGTGGTTCTGAAAGGGGAATCATGGGTTGCGCGCGCGTTTGTGGTCAACGACTGGTACATCACGGCTTATGAGCCCATCAGAGACGTTACCGGCAAGATCATCGGGATACTCTATGTTGGTCTGTTGGAGCAGAAGTTCATCGACATGCAGCGGCAGACGATGTTGAGCTTTCTGGGGGTGACTTTCCTGGGCATGGTGTTGGCGCTGACCGTCTCGTATATCCGTGCAGACAGAATAACAAAGCCGGTCCGGCGGCTGGTAGCTGCGTCGCAAGAAATTGCCGGCGGCAACCTCTCGTACCGGGTGGATATCAACTCCGGGGACGAGATTGGGAAGCTTGGCGAGATGTTCAACCGGATGAGCGCGTCTCTGAAGGAGCGGGACGAACAACTGCGCGCGTACACGGAGCAACAGCTTTTTCGGTCCGAACGGCTTGCCTCGCTCGGGCGTCTGGCAGCAGGTGTTGCTCACGAGATCAACAACCCGCTGACAGGCGTGCTCACGTTTGGCCACCTGCTCCTAAGGAAGTGCGACAAACACGACCCGCAACGAGAGGGACTCGAAACCATAGTCAACGAGACCACGCGCTGCAAGCGGATCGTACGGGGCCTGCTGGACTTCGCAAGAGAAACAGAGTTGCAGAAAGTCGACGCTGACGTCAATGAGACTCTCGAGGAATCGTTGCGCTTGACAGAGAACCAGGCGCTTGTGCACAACGTGACCATCGTGAAACAGCTTAACCCCAACGTTCCGAACATCATGTTGGATAAGGGACAAATCCAACAAGTGTTCATTAACATCTTGGTAAATGCAGTCGACGCGATGCCGGAGGGCGGCACGTTGACCGTGACCAGTGATGTCACGGCAGACGGGAAACACATGGAGGTGAAGTTTGCTGACACGGGGTGCGGTATTGCCCGTGAACATATTAGCAGGGTGTTCGACCCGTTTTTCACCACAAAGGACGAAAGCAGAGGGACCGGCCTGGGTCTTGCCGTGAGCTACGGTATAGTGACACGACATAACGGCAGCATCGAGGTACTGAGTCAGATTCGAGAAGGCAGCACGGTAACTGTCAGACTGCCTGTGGAGGAACAAGACTGAGCGATGTCAATTGGAGCCAGTATTCTTGTTGTCGATGATGAAGCCATAGTCTGCAAAAGCTGCAAAGCGATACTCAGTCAGGAAGGGTGCGATGTCGAAGCTGCATGTTCGTCTCCCGAAGCGTTGCGGAAGATGGACGCTCGCCGTTTCGACATGGTCATCACGGACCTTAGAATGCCAGGCGTGGACGGTATGGCACTCCTCAAAGCAGTGAAGAGGAAATCACCTTCAACGAAGGTAATGGTCATTACCGGACACTCGACGGTGCGGAGTGCAGTCGAGGCAGTGAAGTCGGGTGCGGTTGACTACATAGAGAAACCGTTCACCCCCGACGAGCTTACCCGTGCCGTGAAAGAAGGGCTTGAGAATGGGAGCCGCGGTGGTGATGTGGTTCGATCGGCGGGGCAACCCGGGCAACGCCGTAGGTTCGGCGACATCCTGGGCGGTTGCAGGAGAATGAGTGCCGTCTACGAAGTGATCGAAAAGGTTGCTCCCACGGACAGCACAGTCTTGATTCACGGCGAAAGCGGGACAGGCAAGGAGCTTGTTGCCAAAGCTATTCACCGTAATAGCCTTCGCTCTAAGGAACAGTTTGTTTCCATCGACTGCACCGCACTCACCGAAAGCCTGCTCGAAAGCGAGTTGTTCGGACACGTCAAGGGCTCCTTCACCGGCGCCATTGTAAGCAAGCCGGGGTTGTTTGAAGTTGCCAACGGTGGGACATTGTTCTTGGACGAGATCGGAAACGTGAGCCTGGCCACACAGACCAAGTTGTTACGCGTGCTTCAGGAGCGGGAGTTCAAGCCCGTCGGCGGAACCCAAATCAAGAGTACCGACATCCGTCTCATCACCGCAACCAACAAGAATCTCGAGGCGATGATCGCCGAAGGAGCCTTCAGAGAAGAATTGTTCTATCGGCTTAACGTTGTGCCAATCTTCTTGCCGCCCCTTAGGAAAAGAAAGGAGGATATTCCGATGCTTGTGGATCACTTCCTTTCGAAATACTCGGAGCGTCATGGCGGAAAAGAGAGAACCATTTCGACGGAAGCCATGGAACTGCTTACAGAGTATGACTGGCCCGGGAACGTGCGTGAGCTCGAGAACATCATAGAAAGGTCGGTTGTCATGACTGAAGGATCGACCATCAGCCCGCAGCACTTGCCGGTCGCAATTCAAAGAAAGCGGTCAGGCGCTGGCATTGTCGTCCCGCGTACCGCTCGGGAACTCAGAGAAGTCAAGAAGCGTCTTCGCCAAAACGCTGTCCGGGAGGTTGAAAAGGCCTTTGTGGTTGACGCGCTGCGAAGGAACCAAGGCAACGTATCTCGCGCTGCAAGAGAAATAGGGATGCAACGCCCAAACCTCCATGCATTGCTAAGAAAACATGGTGTGACCCCGAAAAGTTGACCCGTATAGGGGTCCTATACATGTATATCCCGCAGATACACTCGTGCAACGCCTTGCCAACCAACCGCTTCGTTCTTTCTCTTCGATGGGCGTGTATGTCATTCTTATACGGCTTTGTCCTTTCTCAGATAGAACGGGAACCACGAAGACAAGGCCTAATTCGCCCGCTGTCAACCAGTTACGGAGCTTGTTTGCTCTGGGCGTCTGGTGGATGTGCATACGGCACGGTCTATGCGTAATGGATAGTTGAAGTCTTAGCTGAGGTGGCAATGTAGCACAGAACAACCTGATATGGTTCGAGAGTAAGTGGAGATGTCAGCAACGGCAAGCACAGTAGTAATAGTTGCTGATAGTGACGAAGAGGTGAGGAAGCAACTGTTGGTTCATTTGGCCGGCAAAGGTTTTGACGTTCGCAGTGCGGAGTCCGCCAGCGGTCTTATCCAGATGGTGGAGAAGACCACCGGAATAATCCTTATGGGTGTAGAGCTATCGGGTATGAAAGCGTATGAAATGATCCCAATACTAAAGAATATCAATCCTAAGCTTCCCATCATCGTGATGTCCGCAAACAGCTCTGTGGAGTTGGCCCAGAGAATAAGAAACGAGGACATATTCTTCTACGCGATGAAGCCGCTGGACGTTGATGAAATCGAGAGGGTAGTCGAGGGCGCTTTCAGAAGGCTGGAGCATGAGACTCAGCCGTGGATGACGAAGGACGACCCGGGAAACTGAGTATGAAGAAAGAAAGAGGCTCGATTTTGGTTGTCGACGATGAACGCGTCGTGCTGCACAGCTGCCGCGCGATCCTGTCCGAGCACGACTATGAGATCGAAACCGTGTTGAGCGGCGAGGAAGGGTTGCACCTGGTGGAGTCCAGAAGTTTCGATGTGGCGCTGATCGACCTCAAGATGCCCGGCATGCCTGGCATGGAGCTGATTGGCAGGATCAAAGAGCTAAGGCCGGAAATCGTAAACGTCGTCATCACAGGATTTGCGACCGTGGAAACCGCGGTCGAAGCGATGAAGAAAGGAGCGTTCGATTACGTCTGCAAACCCTTCACGCCGGAAGAACTGGAGGTTGTCGTACAGAAAGCACTCGAGACCAAAAGGCTGCACGAGGCCATTGCCAAGGCTGAGGAAGAGAAGGAGCGGTTCGTCCTCACGATCTACCACCAGTTGAAATCACCTGTCGGCATTATCCAAGGCTATGTTGAAAACCTGCTCAAAGGCGTCCCTGGAGAGGAACAGGAAAGAACCGCGATTTTGGACAGGTGCCTCAAACGGGCGGGAGCGTTGCGGCAATTGCTCGAAGACCTGCTCAGCCTGAGCCGATTACAGTCCGAGAAGCTGGAGCAGCAGGCGGAGTCCGTGAATCTCGACGCGCTGTTGCGGGAACTCGTCGAGGGGTGGCAGGCGCGCGCTCATGAAAAGGATCTCGCGTTGGAACTACTCGTCGATCCTGAACTGCCATCGATCACTGCGGACCGCAAACAGATCGAACATCTCTTTATGAATCTCATTGACAATGCCTTCAAGTACAACCGCCAAGACGGAACGGTCAGGGTCAGAGCCACGCCTAACCAGGAAGGCATACGCGTGGAGATTTCCGATACGGGATTGGGAGTACCGGAGGATGACATACCCAACATATTCGATGAGTTCTACCGGTGTCGGAGCGACGAAACCAGGATGACCCCCGGCACTGGTTTGGGGTTGCCAATCGTGAAGCGAATCGTCGAAACACATGGTGGTCGAATCAAGGTCGAGAGCGAACTCGGGAAAGGGACAACAGTCAGAGTATGGCTCCCATTCCACCAAATGAAAGGAGAATCACGCGATGGCTGAGAAGTTCAGGGTGTTGGTGATTGACGATGATCCGGACGATGTCGAGCTGATCAAGATGGCGCTCGCGGGCGAACCGTACGAGATCAGCGTTGCGTACGACGGCAAAGAGGGCGTCCAGAAAGCCAAGGAAGAGAAACCGGACGCGATCGTGCTTGACGTCATGATGCCGGAGAAGGACGGCTTCAAGGCATGCCAGGAACTGAAGAGCGATTCGGAGTGCTCCGACATACCGGTGCTGATGCTCACGGCGGTCGGACAGCACTTTTCTTCAACCAAATACGCGGTTGGTTCCGGCATGCAGCTCGAGGCCGAAGACTATATAGAGAAACCTGTCGACGGAGCGATATTGCAGGAACGCCTGGCACACCACCTTCACAGGGAGTAACCCCAGTTGCCGGAATCTGACCTAGTGGTGATCGGGGGAGGAATAGCGGGTGTGACAGCGGCTCTCGGTGCCGCCGAGAGCGCCTACAGCGTATACATCGTGGAGAAAAACGCCGACATTGGCGGCCACGGTGCGAGACTCTGCTGCAAGGCTACCGACGCATGCCGCCAGTGCGGCGCGTGTGTCGTAGCGGACAAGCTCGACCAGGTCCGATCCAACCCGCATATATCGATTCTAACCAACACGGAAGTCGAGCAGGTGTCAGGCAGCGCGGGTGATTTTCATGTCTCGCTTCTGTGCCGTGACATTAACGAGAAGACATTCCTGGATACAGCAGCGGTCATTGTCGCCAGCGGTTTTGAACCGTTTGACGCGCGGCACAAACCTCAGCTCGGATACAGAACCTCGGCCAATGTCGTAACAGGCTTGGACCTGGAAGAACAGATTCGGTTGACCGGTAGCGTTGCTCGCCCTTCCGACGGGCGACCACCGAGTCGCATTGCTTTCATACAATGTGTCGGATCGCGGGACGCGCATATCGGGAACGATTACTGCTCACGCGTATGCTGCAAGTACGCCCTTCGCATGGCCGGCCTTGCCCAGTCGCTTCTTCCCGAGCTTGACGTGGCGGTTTTTTACATGGACATCCAGATCGCAGGAAAGGGGTTTCACGAGTTCTATCAAACCTGTCGGGAGACCATGCGGTTTGTACGATCGATTCCCGTGAGCGTGCGCGAGAGTGATTCGGAGGCTCTTGAGGTGCAGTACGAGGATTCTGCAAAGGGCCGGCTCGTCAGAGAGACGTTCGACATGGTCGTACTTTCTGTCGGTATGGTGCCGGCGCGTGACGCGACCGACTTGGCGACAATCCTGGGGATTGACGCCGGTAGCTGCGGGTTCTTCGCAAACCCTGAGCCAACCGACACTAACAGAACAGCGGTTGAGGGCATATGGCTCGCGGGAGCATGTCAAGGACCGAAGGACATCGAAGGATCAATCGCACATGCCCGGGCGGCGGCTATGGATGCAGTCTCGTTCCTGAGCAGCCGGAGGAACATCCTCAGTGAACCATTACTCTAAAACCGTCAACAGCGGTGTCCGCCTGGAAAGGATCTCTGTTAATAAGCGTGTCCTGGTTGTTGGCGGTGGCATGGCAGGGCTCGAAACCGCCCTGAAACTCACTCGTCTGGGATACGAGGTCACCTTACTCGAGACTGCTGAGTCGCCAGGTGGAAGTATTTTGTCGTTATCCTCGTTATACGGCCTCAGTGGAGAATCCGACCTACTGGTCCAGTCGCGGATAGAGGCCATTAAACAGAACCCCGCTGTGCGCGTCCTGACCGGTGCGAGGCTCGTCGGTGTTACGGGAACCGTCGGCGATTTTCGAGTGGAAATAGAGCAGGCCGGACAGACAATCGAAAACAGGTGTGGCGCGATAGTCGTCGCTACCGGGCTTGAGTTTGGAGAGGAATTGCCCGGCACCGGTTCCCCAGAGAAGACCATATCGCACAAGGAACTCGAGAGAAGGCTGGTCGATCTCCAACAAAGCGAGACGAACCGTTCGCGGATGCCGAGCAACATCTGTTTAATTGTTGAAGACGAAGGCGTCGATTCCGCAATGTTCTCAGCCTCCGCGCTGAAGAACGCCCTTGCCATTAAGCGACTGTCAAAGAGCAGCGTGTTTGTCTGTTGCGACAACGTGAATGTGGCGGGTAGTGGATTGGAGGAACTCTACAGGGAAGCTCGGTCCGAAGGCGTTGTCATCTTCAGGCTGGAAGACATGAGACCTCAGGTCCGCGAAACGCGTACCGGCTTGGCCGTGACGGTGAAGGACAGCTCTGCAGCCGCCCCAGGCGGATGGCAGGGTCTTATAGAGATCGAGTGTGACCTGCTGGTGCTCCCTGAACGGGCTACGGTGCCTGCGGACGGGGTTTCGTTGCAGCATTTGTTGAACGTGAGTTGCGACTCCGACGGCTGGTTTCAGGAGAACAACGTGTGGGCCAAACCCGTCGAGTCGAATAGACGGGGCATATTCTTCGCCGGTGGATGCCGCGGCAACTTCGATGTCGAAGACATACTGGCTGAGGCAAAAGGGGCAGCTCTTGAGGTTCACAACCTTCTCCGGCACGGAAAGCGCTTAGTTCCTGTGGGCAGAGTGGCTGTTGACGCGTCAAAGTGTGCGGTGTGTCTCACCTGCCTGCGCTCATGTCCTCACGACGCAATTGAGATACTGGTTGATGACAAAGGACATAACAAGGCAGCGAGAATCATAGACATCGCCTGTGAAGCTTGTGGAATCTGCGTCGCACAGTGTCCCGCAAACGCGATCCAGATGCTGGCCGATCAGTTTCGAGACCAGGACGTGGCGGTGTCTGTGTAGTGAGGGTATTTGGAGAATGAGACGGGAACCGAGAATCGTGGCGTTTTGTTGCGAACATTCGGGCAAGCTTGCTGCTGGAGATGAGTCGTCGTCGGCTGCGTTGCCGGACAACGTCGGAATCATCTCCGTGCCATGCTCCGGCAGTGTGCAGACGATCGACATTCTGGGTGCGTTCCGTGCAGGTGCGGATGGCGTTGCAGTATTCGGTTGCCATGAAGGTTCGTGCAAACATGTGACAGGCAACAAGATGGTGAAGAAGCGGGTCGAGTATGTGGCTCGAACGCTGGAAGAGATCGGCTGGAATCGGGAACGGGTAGCCTTTTTCCCCGTTGCGGCGGTCGAGAGCAAGGTGTTCAGGGATCGTCTTGCGGAACTGTCCGAGAACGTGCGGGACAGGATTCACGGCTATGAGAAATGTCTGGGGAAGCAATCCGAGTCTGCTCCATGAAGCCGGGAGACGTCTGAGTGATAGTTGCTGAGAGAAAACCGATAGCAGAAATACGGCAGATGCTCGAGTCCCACCGTAAGATACTGGTTGTGGGTTGCGGCGCGTGCGTGACGGTGTGCATGGCCGGAGGGGAACGGGAAGCTGAGCTGATGGCAGCAACGCTCGATCTGGTCTTCAGAAACGACAGCAAGTGTTTCTCAGTGGATTGCGTCGAGAGACAGTGCGAGCCCGAGTTCCTTGATCCCCTTACTGGCAAAGTCAACGCGAACGACTGCGTTCTGTCGATGGCGTGCGGAGTCGGCGTCCAGACGATGGCGGCACAGTTCCCGCACGTACCAATCTATCCGGGGCTCAACACCCATTTCATGGGCAGACCTCTCGAACAAGGTCTGTGGTCGGAGACGTGTGCCGGATGCGGCAACTGCATCCTGTACAAGACCGGCGGAATATGCCCGATAGCACGGTGTTCGAAGAGCCTGCTGAACGGGCCGTGTGGCGGTTCGGTCAACGGGCGGTGTGAAGTCGATCCGGACAACATCGAGTGTGCCTGGCAGTTGATCTACGACCGCATGAAAGAAGCCGGAACCCTCGATCTGCTGGACGAAATCATGCCTCCAAAAGACTGGTCAGACAGCGCGCACGGCGGTGTCAGGCGTGTTGTGCGCGAGGACGTTATGTTGTGAAAGCGGTAAGCAGGCTACAGCAGATTCTTGACGATGGCGGGTTTGCCGTCACGGGCGAGTTGGGTCCGCCGAAAGGATGCGACGTCGAGGTGGTTCGGTGCAAAGCCGAGCATCTCAAAGGGATGGTAGATGCTGTCAACGTCACAGACAATCAGACCGCTGTCGTGCGCATGTCGAGCATAGCTACGTGCGCCATCCTGCTGAACCTTGGCATCGAGCCTGTCATGCAGATGGTGTGCCGGGATAGAAACCGAATAGCAATCCAGAGCGATATTCTTGGCGCGCACGGTCTAGGTATCCGCAACATCCTATGTCTCACGGGCGACCATCAGCATTTCGGCAACCACCCGCAGGCAAAAAACGTTTTCGATCTTGACTCCATCCAACTCATCCAGACGGTCAAGACCATGAGAAACGAGGGTAAGTTCGTCTCAGGCGATGACATCGAAGGAGCACCAAACATGTTTATCGGTGCGGCGGCCAGCCCCTTTTCGGACCCGTTCGAGTTCCGCGTGCGGCGTCTCGCAAAGAAAGTTGCCGCCGGAGCGCAATTCATCCAGACACAATGCGTCTACGACCTCGACAAATTCCGCAAATGGATGGAGATGGCGAGAGACCTCGGGCTTCACGAAAAAACCCACATAATGGCAGGTATCACACCCCTGAAATCGGTTGGGATGGCGCGGTACATGAAGAACAATGTGGCGGGGGTGGATGTCCCGGACGCGCTGATACAGCGATTGCGCTCGGCAGGCAAGGGCAAGGCGGCTGAAGAAGGAATCGCCATTGCAATCGAAACCATTCAGGAGATGAAGGAGATGGAAGGCGTGCATGGGGCCCACATAATGGCGATTGAGTGGGAGGAGAAAGTGCCCGGAATCGTCGAGCGGGCCGGACTGCTGCCTAGGGAAAGTGTGAAGAACTGAACCGATCGCAAACATATCTTGGCTGACGTGAGTAGGGAGATGACAAGGTGAACGAATCTTCTGAGGACCGAACCGCGGTAGAGAGTGGAGAGACGGTCATTTCCACCAGTGAGCTTGACCCGAACTTCAAGTACGAGGTCGCCGAAGAGCCCGGTGGAGAGAACATTACAGTGTGTTTTTCGTGCGGCATATGCACGGCAGGATGTCCTGTGAGCGAGATCGACCCGGACTACAATCCGCGCAGGATAATTCGCATGGTACTCCTGGGCATGCGCGAGGAGGTACTCTCGTCGGATTTCATATGGTTATGCACTCTGTGCTACACGTGTTATGCTCGGTGCCCGCAGAATGTCAAGTTCACCGATGTGATGGGTGCTCTTAGAAACATAGCGATTCGGGAAGGATACGTCCATCCCGCGTTTGTCGAACAAGTCGAACGAATTGATAACCTTACACAGCAGTTGCGCCACGACATGTTGCTGAAAGCGCTCCCCAAGAAAGGCGAGGAAGCGGATTTCAACATGTCGGATTATAAGGGAATCGTTGATGAATTACTGACCGGCTGAGTCCGGTTTTCTCCTGATCGAATGGCGGAACAGGATTATGGATAAAGCGAATGATGGGAAAGTAGGCGCGGCGCTGGTTGTTGGCGGCGGTATAGCCGGCGTCCAGGCTTCGCTCGACATGGCCGAATCGGGATACTACGTGTATCTTGTTGACAAATCGCCTGCGATTGGCGGTGCGATGGCCCAGTTGGACAAGACCTTCCCGACGAACGACTGCTCGATGTGCATTCTCTCCCCGAAGCTGGTCGAGTGTGGCAGACACTTGAACATCGAGCTCCTGACGTACTCTGACCTCGAGAAGTTGGAGGGTGAAGCGGGCAGATTCACGGCAACGGTTAATCGTCGGGCACGGTTCGTGGACGAAACCAAGTGCGTCGGTTGCGGACAGTGTATCGAGCAGTGCCTGACACGCAACGTGATCCGGTTGCCCGAACCCGTCGAGCCGGATTATTCCGGTCTCGAGATGGACAAGGTCGTAGTCGACTCGATTATAGACCATTACGATGCCTCGTCTTCGTCGCTGATCGCCATTCTACAGGATATCAATCAGGAACACGGGTACTTGCC
>Ga0114922_10005509_pt1 | contig 11679 bp, 8 predicted proteins | sample AartaG_FD_100975 | JGI IMG/M metagenome (GOLD analysis project Ga0114922, IMG submission 100975) | Deep subsurface microbial communities from Aarhus Bay to uncover new lineages of life (NeLLi) - Aarhus_00045 metaG | ecosystem: Environmental > Aquatic > Marine > Oceanic > Sediment | place: Aarhus...
GCACATTCGCGTGCAGATGCTTCGCCCTGAAAGGTGCGTAAGTCGCCGGCGACGGTATTACCGGTATGGCGTTGGTGGCGTCGGATTTCCTCGGCTTGTTTGAGGACCTCCTGAGAGGTTTTTCCGCGTTTGTCGGCTTTTTGTCGCTGGTCCAGCATGGTAGCGGTGCTGTACAGGGTCCATATCCCTAAAAGAACCGCCGCGGTGATCACCCAAACGAAGGGATTTTTCAGATTCTGCTTATCCATAGCTTATTTCCCTTTTCCTGCGATGTTATTCTCGACGGCCTGTTTTAGGATGGTCATATTAAATTCCCGCTGCGACTTCTTTCCTACCGTCGTGGACGGATCATAATCCCAACTGCTGACATTCAGGGCAGGTTGCTGCTTAATGGCGTTTTCCAGTTTTTCAAATTCTTTCAGATTGGGGATAGAGCCGGTCAATCGAACGTCTTTGGGATTAAGACGAAGCAAGTCGATCTTGAGGTCGAAGTATTCCCCCAGGCTCGCCAGGGCCTGCATAACCAGCATAAAGGTATGGCTGGCGGAATCGGACAGGGCCTCATCGGATTGACTGCGATTGGCGCTGCGCAGCAGGCGATGTTTGTTCCGCATCGCCCGGGGGATATCGACGGAACCGTCAGGTTGTTTGCCGAAGGCCGAAGTATAAGCCTCATTCATTTGGGCATTCGCTTTCTCAAAGCGTTGTTTATATTTATCCGTGTGCGCGTTAAGCACAAATAATAAGGAAAGCAGCAGGAATACCATCGCGGCGCTGAGTCCGTAGAGTGCTTTATGGCGGGCGGAACGGTACGTTTTCGAGGGTAAATGATCGAGGCGGAAATCGGGGGCGTCCTGTTTTGCGAGCCACCCGATCGCGGCGCCGGCTGCGAACGCGGAGACGGCATCAGCCTCGGATAGAGAGCGACACGGTATCGACAGCCGAGTTTCGATTTGCTGGATTTGGTCCCTGGTGAACGAGCCGGCGTGGTAGTACAGATGCGCAGGCTGCTGCGCCTCCGGCAGCGGCGCCAGAGAACGCTGCAATTCTCTTAGCAGTATCTCATGGGCCTGGCCGGCTGAAGCGCAGACGAAACTGCGAGTCAGGATCGGTCGTTGCTCTTTATCCATCGCCAGGATATATAAACTGGAAAAGGCCCAGGCGACGAAGACCGCCGGGATGGCGTGAGGGATATCTTCCTGATGGGAAAGATAGTGCTGCCAGGCGGTGACATCGGGTTCGGCGCGGAGAGCGTCGAGATTCACCTGTTCAAAGCAAGGCAGCAGTTCCCGAATTTTATCCCGATCGAGGGTATAAACCAGCAAGTCGCTGCCGGGGCCGGAGACGGGGAGCTTATGATAACACAGGGTGAGGTTCTCGGAATCAGAGGCGATATCTTCCTCGATGTCAAAACGCAGAGTCTGTCTCAATTGACGGTTTTCGGTGAAGTGCGTATGGCAAAAAAGGGTCTGGTACAATCGAGAGCCCAGCGCCAGACTGACCGAAGAGATGCGCGAATGTTTCTGATGTACCTGCCGAGCCAACTGCTCCAACAGTGCGGTCGGGGACGCGTCGGAGGCGGAAGCATCGGGCACGATTTTAAAAGCCGAAACCGTCGCGAATGTATCGCCCTGCTTTTTCACCAGGACCGCTGCCGCACCGTTCGGGCAGTAGTGAATTCCTAAACAACTGTGCTTTGCCAAGATTTATACTCCGAAAAAAACTGGTTGTTGTTCACTCGTACGCAATACACCGTGGTGGCAGTCGGACATGTCGTGCATGTCTAATCTCCGGAAAAAACCGCTGCTAACTGCATTTTGTCACCGAAATCGAAATAGACGCCGCCGAGCAACCGGGAGCGAATCCGGCCGAACCGGGCATCTACATGGATCGAATACGTACTACTTTTAACCACGCATAAACTGCGGATGGTATTACTCATTGCGATGCCGAGTCCTTTGACCGACTGGAGTTCCCCGGTGCTGATATAAGGTTTTTGTTCACGACGTTCCACAATCGCTTTGGCCTGCTGTTCCGTCAATCCGATATTTTGAAACGTATGATAGATCAAATCCTCCGAAGCGGTATTGATGTTGATCTCAAAGGCGCCCCACATGCTAAGATAATCGGCAAAGTCGCCGGGGTGGTCTTCCAGTTCCTGGCGGAAGGATTCAAATTGGGGATCGTCTTTGAGGCGTTGATACCACTGGGCGGCGAAAACGGCCATGTACTTGTTTCGTTCCAGGCGTTCGCGAACCCGATCGGCATATTTGACGCGGGCGTCTCGTCGGGTTAAGCGACCTGTGGAACCGGATTTTTGGATAATCACAGGCGGTTTGGGCAGATTCAGCGGTTGGGCCAATCCCTGCGTCTGTTTGATCACGTTGCGGCTGGTCAGTGCGGGTACGCCTAATTCGCGGGTATAATTGCGAAAACTCTGTCCGGCCCTGTTAGTACCTGAGGGCTCAAACGGTGATCGAACGAGCCAATACAGAGGCCATTTCGCGTTTTCATCATGGATTTCCAAGTCCACCTTGACGGGACCAATCTCAATGGTTTTTTTCATCATTACAAACGAAGGAAGCGGCTCCTGTAATTCAGTATCCTCTAAGGGCGGCAGGTCGATGTCCCCGATCAGATTGGGATCTTCCATAGAATCTTCTTCCAAAGTCGGCTCCGTGGTGGATTGCAGAGTATGGGGCTGCCGGCGGGCCTGTTTGATCATCTGGGCGGCAACAATGATCCCGGACTCGGCGGCATAGCGGCATTGCAGGCGTTCAAAACGAAACTGATTGGAGCGAACATGGATCGTGGCCTCGGTCTGGAACTGCACAATGATAATGGCCAGGATCACCAGCACGATCAAAGTGATCAGCAGCGTCACCCCCCGCTTACGGTTTGTTCGGTCTTTGGGCATCATTTGGAACCTAGACGTCGCCTAACGATTGTCAGAATATAATTTGAACCGCTCCACACAAAACTTTCTGCTCACCGGAAACAAACGCCGGGGATCGTTTTCATTATCGCGATAGACCCAGGCGGTTACCTGGAGCAGAGTGTCAGTTAATTCTTCGACAATGAAGGAATATAAACCTTCGCACATGGGAATATATTTCGTGCTTCGACGATCTACGGAAGGATACGCCCGTCGATACAACACGAGGTCGTCGAATTCATCCCTCGGCATGGCGACCCACTCCACCAGTCGAGAAGGGATCGTCCGGCTGGCGCCGCTTTCGGCGATGATCGTCATATGGGCCGTTTCCCGATCGTAATCCAAGACTGTATTTTTAATACGAACCTGAATGTCATTGGCGGCGGCGGCGGCTAAATCCTCTACCAGAAGGTCCAGGCAATGCTCGATGGCATCTTCCCGGACCATATCATCCTGCAGGCGCCGGATTCCTTCCGTAGTATTGATGAACAACTGTAACGCCGCCACGATGATTATCGCTACAATAGCCAGTGTAACCAGCAATTCCAGCAGCGAAAGGCCCCGGCGAATTCGCTTCGACGTTGTATAGTTCCTGATTATAAAACCATATTTAGTCATAATTTGGTTAATTTATTACTTTTTCATTGTTTATTTATCATTTTTCATTTCCACCCGGTTCCGGTGTCAATCCGAGTTCTGTTACCATATCGGGGGATATTTCTCCGAGACGGATCATCTCCTGGATAATTTCTTCCGGCGTAGGTTCGCGTCCCAATTTTTCGCGTAACTCTTCCATCCAGGGTTCCGTCTGTTGCTCAAAGGGTACCGCCATGGTCTGACCCGGCAGCGGGTCGAGTGAGCCGAGATAGCGAATCAGTTCCACCGGTTCATTCTCGTCGAGAAAAACCGACTCTACCTGGAGCGTGGCCTTGATTACCGTGTTGGCAGCCGACAAACGGCCCGTGACGCCCTCGATCGGCTCGCGCGACATAACCAGACGCCAGCTAAAACGAGGATCAAGTTCATCCCGGCCTTGCAGTTCATGGGCATTCGGTTCGATGCGACTGTCCAGCAGGTACTCCATTTGCCGCTGCGCCACCGCCATTGCCGAAGCCCGTTCAGACGCATCCAGCAACTTATCTGTTGTTTTACTATAGGCGACGATCACTCCCCCTACGATCATCGCCAGGATAAGTACACTGACCACGGCCTCGAGCAGCGAAAAGCCGCCGGCGTATGATAATTTCAACCTGGTTTTCTTACGCGTTTCCATTTGTTTCGTCATTCGATATTCGGTATTCGTCATTGATTCGTCATTCGGATTTCGTCATTCGTCATTCATATTTTACATGGTTATCGTATTTTTCGCTTCCATTAGCTCCAGCGGTTTTTCATCCATAATCACCCGAGTCGTATAGCGATCGATGCGCACGAATCGTACACGATCGTCTTTGTCCAGCAGATGGAACAGCACGGAACCGCTCCAGCCCTGTGGAGTCGCCTTAAATGTAACTACTCCGGAATATTGATGCTCGCCGCTTTCATGTTCCACATCATCAATCCAGCAGCGTCGTAACTGCTCCCGGTCAAAAAGCGGTTCGGCATCCTCGTCATACTCGCTGAGACCACGATCCTGATATACGGTGTAATAGCCGTCATGGACCTCGATGACGACTGTCAGATTTTCCTGTCGCAGTATCGCTTCCTGGACGGCGCCGCGCAGGGTATTGACAAATTGCGCAACGTCCCGATCCAGTTTCGCCTCCGGAATGCGATCGATCAGATTCACAGAGATAAAACCAGCCAGTAGTAAAATAATCGCGGTGACTACAACGGTCTCGACAAACGTAAAGCCGCGGGCGCGAAGGGAATCCGCGTTTTGTTCTGATTGTGAATTAGAATTCTTCACTTCCCTCTTCCTCTTCCAGCCCTATGTCCGCATCTTCATCTTCGCCTCCTGCTTCGCCGTCGGCGCCGAGACTATAAATCAAGAACTCACGTCTTTCGCCTGGTTCGTATTTATATTCGTACCCCCAGGGATCATCAGGAACTCTATCTTCATCGAGACATTTTTTCCAACTCGGCAGGTCCGCGGGTTGTACCACCAGGTCATCCAAACTGTCAGGCAGCCTGCCGTTGTCTGTATAAAATAATTTCACCGCATTTTTCAAGTTGGAGATATCCACCTTGGCCGTCTTGACTTTCGCCTCATCAATTCGACTGAGAACCTCCAGCCCGATCAGGCCGGCCAGCAGACCGATGATTAAAAGCACCACCATCAATTCAATCAGTGTAAAACCGCGAATTCGGCGAGTCGTTGCGTTTTTTGTAACGTGAATACCGTTATTCTTTTTTTCTGCACCCATACGATTTCTCCTATTCAAGCATCCGTTCCCCTATCAAGCCCCCTCCGCCAGGAGGGGGATCCATAACCTTGTGCCAACATTTTAGTCTCCGCCCCTCTTATCCAAGCCGCGCACGTAAGTAAGCGGGTATAAGAACCATGATGGCTATCTATCCCCTCCCTCACGGTCGGGGCTTGGAAACGATCAGGATTTAGATTTATATTCATCATTTCATTGGGCGTCCATCCCCCGCCTAGCGGCGGGGGCTTACATTTTGATATCGGATAGTTGCAGAATCGGCCACATCGTACCGAATACAATCAATGCGACGATTATTGCCATAATGACGATCACGCACGGCTCGATAACCGAACTGATCCGCTGGACGGTGATGTCGGTATTTTCTTCCAGGGTTTCGGAAATCGTCGCCAGCATGGATTCCAGTTCGCCGGCCCGTTCGCCCACGGCGATCATGTGCGCCGTGGCGGGATCCACCACCTGGCTGTTACGCAGGGGCGTGGCGATATCGGCGCCGGCGATGATGCGTTCCCGGGAACGATTGATGGCCTCGGTCATTACGGCGTTGCCGGTCACATTCGAGACGACTTTCAAGGCGTCCGCCATGGGCATGCCGCTGCGCATCAAGGCGGCCAGCGTCGAGGTAAACCTCGCCACGATGTTCTGGCGGATTATCTCGCCGATGACGGGGATTTTCAGTAACGTGCGATCCAGAAATAATTTGCCTTTCGTACCGGCGAGCAGGCGACGAATCAAATAGACGCCTCCGAAGAATCCGAGCAGGATCAACCACCACCAGTCCAGGAGAATATTACTCGTCCCCATAAGAAAGGAGGTGATCGCCGGTACGGTTCGACCGCTTTCGGTAATGATCCGGGTGATGCGCGGCACGACAAACGTCATCAGGATGACGATAACGCTAATGCAGACCACTACCAAAAATGCCGGATACGTCAGGGCGGCTTTGACCTTGGCTTCCAGGCGGATACGCTTGCCCATGTAATCGCCCAGCAATTTCAACGATCGGCCGATATTCCCGGTCGCCTCGCCGACGCGAACCATGGACACATAGATCGGATCAAACCATTCGGGATACTGTTTCAGGCCGTCGGCCAGCGATTCGCCCGACATCACCTGATCCCGAATGTTCTGAATCACCTGGGAGAGTTTGGTATCCTGCGTTTGCGAGATCAGCACGCCGAGCGCTTCGGTTAATTTAATTTCCGCATCGATCATGGTGCCCAACTGACGAGTGAAATCCAAAACCAGGCGGCGGCGGCGGCTTTTAAAAACCTGACGCCATTCCAGCCGCCTGGTGCGCGCCGCTTCACTGATGGGACGCAGATTGGTGGCATGGAGCTGCCGTGTACGCAGCCGCCGCCGGGCGGCAGACGAGGATTCCGCCGCAATGCTGCCCCGCATCTGCTTGCCGCTCGTATCCAACGCTATGTATTCAAAAGTCGGCATGATTAAATTAGGGTCTAGGGTTTCGTCGTTGTCATTCGGCTTGGCATCCGGTTCCACTTTTAAGCCCCCTCTGCCAGGAGGGGGATCCATTAATCCTGTGCTAACATTTCGTATCGATCCCCCGCCTAGCGGCGGGGGCTGTTATTTATCACTCACAACTCTTTTTCACATTTCGTCGGCCTGGGCGACCCGGATCACTTCTTCGAGCGAGGTTATCCCCTGTTCGACTTTCTGGATGCCGTCCATGCGGAGAGTCGTGAGACCGCCTCCCATAGCAGCTTTTTTGATCTCATTAGCGGTCTGTCGCATATAGACGCACTGTCGGACATCGTCATTGACGACCATGAACTCATAGATACCGGTTCGCCCGCGATAGCCGGTATTGAAACATTTTTCACAACCATGACTGCGATACACCTTTTCCAACGCGGTTAAACCCATGCCCAATTCGCGCATTTTGTGGGATTCGGCCGTGATACACTCCTTGCAATCCGGACAGAGCCTGCGCACCAGCCGCTGGGCCAGCACGCCCACCACCGACGATGCCACCAGATACGGCTCCACGCCCAGGTCCAGCATGCGCGTGATCGCGCCGGCAGAATCATTCGTGTGCAGCGTACTGAATACCAGGTGCCCGGTCAGCGACGACTGAATCACCATGCGCGCGGTTTCCTCGTCTCTAACTTCTCCCACCATGATCACGTCCGGGTCCTGTCGCAGCACGTGACGCAGCGACGTAACAAATGTCATACCTTTTTTGCTCGCCACCTGAATCTGGCTGATACCATCCAACTGATACTCGATCGGGTCCTCAATGGTAATAATATTTTTTTCCCTGGCGTCGATGCGCTGCAGGAAACTATAGAGCGTAGTGGTCTTGCCGCTACCGGTCGGGCCGGTGACAAAAAATACACCGTGCGGGCGGTGCAGGATGGCATCGATCCGTTTGAGTTCGTTCGGATTCATGCCCAGCTCTTCCAACTCATAGAGACCGGAGCTTTTATCCAGCAATCGCAGTACCGTGCGCTCACCATAAGACGTCGGTACGGTGCTGATCCGCAGGTCGATTTCGCGAGGCCCGATCTTGACCGAACAACGACCGTCCTGCGGCATGCGGCGTTCGGCGATATCCATCCCCGCCATAACCTTCACCCGCGAGACGATCAAAGGCAACGTGCGGTAATCCAGCGTCAGCATATCATACATGATCCCGTCGATGCGGTAGCGGCAGAGCACCTTCTGCTCGAACGGATGGATGTGGACGTCCGAGGCCCGCAACTGCAGCGCCCGAAACAGCATATCGTTCACCAGCCGAATCACCGGTGGGCGGTTCACCACGTCGAGCAGGTCTTCCGACGAGGCCACCTCGGTTAGGAGACCTTCAATATTCTGGGAGTCCACCTCATCGGCCACCTCTTCCAGGACGGTGACGCGATGCTCATAGGCGGCATTGATGGCCGCTTTGATGACCGAACGGCTGGCCAGCGCCGGCGTGATCGTGCAATCGACCATCTTGCCCACGTTATCCAGGCAATACAAATCCAAAGGACCGCTGATCGCGACGGTCATCACCGAGTCTTCTTTATCCGTCGCCAGCAAACTGTGCCGCTGGGCGTAATTCGACGGTATCGCCGCTACAAATTCCGCCGGCACCTCCGAGGACTTGATCTGCTCCAGGAACGGAATCTGTAAATACTCGGCGAATAACTTGAGAATATTATCTTCGTTGAACTGGTTCGAATCGACCAGGGCCACGTCCAGCCGCTGCTCAGAGCTGTCATGTTCGGCCAGAAACGTCCCCAACCGATCGGCGTCCACAAGTTTCGTCTCACGAGCGATCTCGAGTAATTTCTCTTTCATAATAAACTCATATCCAAGCCGCGCACGTAAGTAAGCGGTTATCATTATGTTCATCAATTATCCAGCACACTGGTACGTTCTTTCTTTTCCTCCGGAATCCCCGGAATAATCGACTGACCCTGATAATTGATCTCGCTGTTCCGCAGTTTCTCCTCATACTCTTTCGAGAGTTTTTTCAGATTATCAAAATCATCAAGACGCCCCACAATGTTGGCCTTGACGAAAATATACAGCACGTTTTCGACATCAGAACGCGAAACATTCCGAAATGCCATACCGATAATGGGAATATCCCCTAACAAGGGAACCTTATTGACTGTGGTGGATTCGGTTTTACTGGTCAAACCGCCCAACACGATATATTTGCCGTTTGGTACTGTCACGGTCGTCTCTACTTTGTTGATGGATTTGGGAGGCGGGGTGTTGCCGGCACTCTTCCCGTCAAAACTATCCACATTCAGCGAAATATCCAATTTGAGAAAATCGCCTTCACTGATATGAGGTGTGATGGTTAGGGTAGTGCCGGCTGACTCGTATCCGCCAAAAGAAATTATCGGAGTATCGGAACCGGGAGAAATCGAACTCGTAGTGGTTGGTTCCTGGCGTTCGCTGTTGATCGTTCCCGATGCGTTGTCATCCACGAGCACACGCGGCATCGAGGCAATCTTGGAATTACCCTGCGTCTGTAGTGCCTCCAGGGTTGCATAGATCAAATCGTCGCTAAAGTAGGCGATCGTCGCGCCCGTACCCAAAACCATATTTGTGGTGCGGGTCGGACTCAAACCGAACGGCGAAGAGCCGGATATCGTGCGTTCACCGGAAGTACCTACATCGGTAAATTGCTGCAGCGACACACCCAGATCCAGCCCGTCACTGGAATTGACCTGTACCAGAATCGCTTCCACCAATACGCTGGGAAGACGTTTATCCAGTTTTTCAATGATCTTGCCGATCTCTTCGTGCTGTTTTTTCGAACCGCGGACGGCGACGGCATAGATATCTTCCAGGGCCACGATAATCGGCGCGCCTTCCTTACCGGGAATCGTCACGATTCTTTCCACACCCCCACCGGCGGCTTCTTTGGCTTCCTTTTCCGCCTCCAGCAGGCTATCGAGCATCTCCTTAACTACCGCCGGCTCGCGATTCTCCAATTGGTAGATTTGAATCGCTCCCATATCGTCTTCCGGCTCGAGGTCAACGTGTTTCATAATTTCGGCGATGTCCCGGTGCTGATATTCCGTTGCCAGTACGTAAATTTTATTCGTGGTTTCCTGGGTGACCATTCGCACCTGGGGCTCTTCCTGACCCGGCAGCAGCATCCCTTCGCCGGGATCCCGGCTAAACAGCCCTCCGCCACCCGAAGCAGGAGCAGACCGACCCTCACCGCCTCCGGCGCCACTGCGTCCTTCAGAACGAGCCTGATCCCGCGGCGCCTGTTCGCCTGTCTCGGTAATACCCAGAGCATCCATAATATGCTCCACCTCAGCGGCTTCCACGTACTGCGGTTGATATACCTTTAATACCAATCGATAATATTCGCTCGGCGGGACGTCGAGCACCTTCAATAATTCCTCGAACTGGTCGATCTGCTCATCGGAGCCGACGATCAGTAAGCGGTTAGTGCGGCTATCGACCAGGATGAAAGGACCGAGTTCCTCGGCCTTTTTCGTCGTAGTTCCCTGGCCTGCATTAGTCGTCGAAGGCCTTGTTCTGCCGCCGGAAGGTCTGGTTGATGTAGGTTGTGCCGCAGGTGCCGCATTCGTTGTCAGTACGGCCGAGGAGGTCGTGGCGCGGGTCGCCTTGCCGCCCTGCTCGTTAAATGCGTTCAACAGCTCTTCCAACTGGCCGGCAATGTCATCGGCGATCACATGTTGGATTTCAAAGGATGCCAGCCGGATCTCCGGTCCTTCCTTGACATCCAGAAGGGCCAGTATGCTGTGGAACTGTTCGATCTGTTCTTCCGAGCCGACCACCAGCAGACGGTTGGTTCGCTCATCAACCACAATAATGGGACCGGCAGCGCCGTCTTTCGATTTACTCGGCGAAGTAGTTTTCGGTTGGGCGCCCGGCGTTGTCCGCGTGCCGGAAGTTGGCCTGGATGGTATCGCGGTGGGTTTGGTCGAAGTCGGCGTCAGGTCCGAACCGGGTCGGTGGACGCCCGGCATATAGGCGCCCGACTCATAAAGGGCATCGAGCAATTCACTAACCTGGTCGGCTACATCGACGGCCAAGACATGTTTCACTCGCACCGCCACCAGTTTGATCTCCGGGCCCTCCAGCACATCCAGAAGCGCCAGCAGGTCCTTCACCTGACCGATCTGTTCATCGGAACCGACGACTAATAATCGATTGGTCCGCTCATCGACAAAGATCGCCGGCCCGCGCTTCTTCTCGGTTTCTACTGACCGAGTTCGACCGGTTGGCAGTCCCGGCGTTGTCGGTTTGGTCGCAGTGCCCCCGGGACGCGGAAGTGTCGGCGAAGCCGGAGTAATTCTTGCTGAATTTGCGGGTGTTAACATACCGGCGCCTTTTTCATACAAGGCTTCCAATAGCTTCTCAATCTCCGGTCCTACGTCGGCCGCTTCCACATACTGCACCCGCAGCACCGCTATTTTGATCTCCGGGCCTTCCACCACGTCCAGCAGCGCCAGGATCTCCTTAACCTGTTCGATCTGCTCATCATTACCAACCACCAGCAGACGATTGTTCCGGTCATCGATAAACAGAGCCGGTCCCTGTTCCGTCGCCAGAGCAAGGGTGCTTCTGCCCCGTATAGTGGTAGTAGGCGGTCTCGACACCGTACCCCCTGTACGCCCTGGAATCGAAGAGGAACGGCTTCCCGTGGGCGAGGGGATAGCTGCCGACTCCTGGAACGAATCGACGCCGGGAGTACTGGATTCATTCAACGCCTTAATAATACTTTCAATCTCTGACGCGATCTCCGAGGCTTCCACGTTTTGGACCCGCAGAATCTCCAGGCGGATCGGCTTGCCCGCCTCCACATCCAGCAGAGCCAACAATTCCTTCACCTGACTAATCTGATCTTCCGAACCC
>Ga0114922_10005510_pt1 | contig 11673 bp, 8 predicted proteins | sample AartaG_FD_100975 | JGI IMG/M metagenome (GOLD analysis project Ga0114922, IMG submission 100975) | Deep subsurface microbial communities from Aarhus Bay to uncover new lineages of life (NeLLi) - Aarhus_00045 metaG | ecosystem: Environmental > Aquatic > Marine > Oceanic > Sediment | place: Aarhus...
ATTTGATTTCAACGCCTGGGTAAAGTTGAAATATGATGGTAGGTATGAAAATATGATTGACGAAGATAGAGAGTATTTCAATAGAACAGTTATTGAAAAGGTGTCGCGCTGGAGCAAGGATACGTATCTGGATATTAAGAAAGCCTTGAGAGGCAAGAGATAACAATGCCAATCATTGAAGCATGAGGAAAACTATTAAGCACTACAGGAATTAGTGTCTGAACTGGATATCAAAGAACGTCCTGGCCTCCGGCTCGGAGAGAAACCGGGCCAGACGTCCCCGGAACTCGGAAACGCCAAATCAAAATATCCAATCATTTCAGGCACTAAAGCTTTTGGAAAACCCGGATATAACTAGATATTTCAGCCAAGCTTATCCTTCGCTCAAAGTGTCTCTTGGCCTCTCTTCTCTTCAGACCGAACGCCGCCACGATTTAAAAACCCTCAAGGATTCTGTTGAATGAGCCGATAGCATTAATTGGAGTATCTTAAATTGACCTTTTATTTCCTTAATTCCTGATTAAGAAGTTTTCATGAGACTATGGGCACCATTAATGTTGCTGAATTAAAGCCGGATATGGTTCTAGCAGAAGACCTAAGAAATCACAATGGCCGTTTTCTCCTGGCCAAAGGAGAAAAGCTGACGTCAAAACACCTTCGAATTATCAAACTATGGGGAGTGGTAGAGGCTAATATTGGTGGGGTTTCACAAAAAGATGTGGAGGCAAATACTATAGCCCAATTGGATCCGGTAATTACCGGAGAAGCGGAAAAGGTAATGCGTGAACGTTTTTGCCATACTGACTTGGAATATCCACCAGTTCGCGAATTATTTCGCCTCTGCACCCTGCGAAAGGCTGAAGAACTATCCAATGCAACAGAGAGAGAAAGCCGCCAATCTCATGACATGTGCGAGTCAAAGATAGATTCCAATCAGATTCCGAAAAATGGAGCAGCGAATATAGATCCCTATAAACTAATCAGGAATGATGTTGACCTTCCATCCCTACCAATTGTATATGGTCAAATCAATGAAACCATCAAGAAGCCAACCAGTTCAGCATATGATATTGGCAATGTGATCAGCAAAGATGCCGGCCTCTCTGCTCGGCTTTTGAAAATAGTCAACAGCACATTTTATGGTTTTCCGTCTAAGATAGATACCCTATCTCGAGCAGTGACCATCGTAGGGACCAGGCAACTGAGCACCCTAGCCTTAGGGATGAACATCATAAATGTGTTCAAAGATATCCCCTCTGATCTCATAGACATGAAATCATTCTGGCAACACAGCATTGGTTGCGGAATTGCTGCCCGGATTATAGCAGGATATAAAAACATCCAAAACATTGAACGTTTATTTGTGGCCGGATTACTTCACGATATTGGGCGACTCATCTTATATAGTAGCATACCTATTCACGCGAGAAATGCTCTTTTGAAGGCGAAATATGCTGATAGCTTGTTACACAAGGAAGAACATGAAATCATGGGTTTTGACCACACAAAAATAGGTGGACTCCTTTTAAAAAAATGGAAGTTACCCATCTCCTTGGAAAACAATGTCACCTACCATCACATTCCTCAAGAATCCAAGGACCCTCTGGAACCCGCTATCGTTCATTTAGCAGATATAATGACAAATGCACTGGGCATGGGATCAAGCGGAGAACGGTTTGTGCCTCCATTAGACCCCGATGCCTGGCAATGTATTGGTATATCGGCAAATACTTTGGCCTTAGCCATAACCCAAATTGATCGTCAGATCGAGGAAATCGTTCAATTTCTCTTTTCAGATGAGCACTAAACAAAAAACAGAGAACCGCATCCACTATTTGGAAGAGCGTATCCAATACCTGGAAGAGATCAATCGTTTTACTCTGGACGCATTGGAGATGGCAGCTTCCCTTGGAGATTTTCAGACCAGTATCAACAAGCTCCAAGAACCTTCTGTTATTATAGACGAAACGAGGTCACGGATACAACGCTTGATCCAGTTCCAGGCATTGGCCTTCTTTCTGGTAGATGAGGCTGACAATGACTTTTTCCTTGCCAGTTGCGAACCTGACAATTACAGTTCCTATGTGAAGAATGAGGTGGATTTCCTGATTGACAGTGGAACATTTGCATGGACTCTGATGGAGAGAAGGCCTGTTATTGTCTCCTCCAAGAATCACAAAAGGCAGATAGTTCTCCATGTTATGGCCACAAGTTCCAGAGTAAGGGGTATATTCATTGGGTTGCTGGAGAAGGGTAAAGGAAATATCCCCGACACATCCCTCTCCCTGCTATCGATTATTCTCTTAAATAGCTCCAATGCCCTTGAGAGTTTTGAATTATATAAGATGATAAGCGAGATTAGCGAGAGTCTTGAGAAAAAAGAAAACTATCGTACATTATTTGACGCTGCTCCTGATGGTGTAGAGGCGCTGGATGCTCGGGGGATTGTTGTAGATTGCAATAAAGCCCAGCAGGTTTTGCTTGGCTACAGCCGTGAGGAAATAATTGGTAGCCATACCGCGGCATTTTTTTCAGATAATTGCAGGATGTTTTTTGAAAAGAAGTTTCCCATTTTGAAACAGAGCGGTTACGCTGAAGGTGAGATTGAACTGGTTCGTTGTGATAGTTCAATCATTCCTGTCTGGAGAAAAGAAAAGGCAATTTACAATGGAAACATGGAGTTTGTGGGTTCGGTGATTTACAATCGCGATCTTTCCAACCAAAAGCTTGCCGAGAAAGAAAAACAGAAACTTCAAGCCCAGCTCCAACGAGCCCAGAAGATGGAAGCTCTCGGCACCCTTGCAGGAGGGGTGGCTCACGACCTCAACAACACTCTGTCTGGCCTTGTGAGTTATCCTGAGCTGTTATTAATGGATATGCCTGAAGAAAACCCCTTGAGAAAGCCAATATTAACCATACAGAAGTCAGGGGAAAAGGCCGCTGCTATCGTGCAGGATCTGTTGACTCTTGCGCGAAGAGGGGTTGCTGTTACGGAGGTAATGAATCTGAATGATATTGTATCCGAGTATCTCATATCCCCTGAGTACGGAAGGCTAAAGGAGTTTCATCCCGCTGTTACACTCAAAACAGATCTCCAAGAAGATGTGTTATCTATCTTAGGCTCCCCTGTTCATTTGTCAAAGACTGTTATGAATCTGGTCTCCAATGCAGCTGAGTCCATGCCTGATGGGGGAAAGATCTCTATATCCACAGAAAACCGGTATATCGATAAACCAATAAGAGGCTATGACCATGTAGAGGAGGGGGACTATGTTGTCCTTACCGTCTCTGATACTGGAATAGGGATCTCGTCAGAGGATATGGAAAGGATATTTGAACCATTTTACACGAAAAAGGTGATGGGAAGAAGTGGAACAGGGCTCGGTATGTCGGTAGTGTGGGGAACAGTGAAAGACCACAAAGGATATATTGATATTGAAAGCACTGAAGGAAAAAGAACTACCTTCACCCTTTATCTTCCCGTAACCAGAAGAGAGGTAGCCAAAGATAAAGCCTTAGTATCTATTGATGATTACATGGGCAAGGGAGAGTCAATTCTGGTGGTGGACGATGTGGAGGAACAAAGGGAGATTGCAACAAAAATACTCAAAAAACTGGACTACTCTGTCTCAACAGTCTCAAGTGGTGACGGGGCCGTTGACTACCTGAAAGACAACTCAGCAGATCTCCTGATCTTAGACATGATTATGGATCCTGGAATTGATGGGCTTGAAACCTACAAAAGGATCATTGAATTCCATCCCGGGCAGAAGGCACTCATCGTAAGTGGATTCTCTGAAACAAAACGTGTCAAAGAGACTCAAAGACTGGGTGCAGGAGCCTATCTAAAAAAGCCATTTTTGTTAGAAAAAATTGGGATAGCTATTAGGGATGAATTAGATAAAAAAAGCATAGAGATCACCCATTAAAGGGCAGGTCCCAGTGAAATACGCTTCGCTGTCCTTGGGAATTTCACGGGATAAATCAAGGGAAAAAACACCTCTCCATTGAAAAAAACAAATTTTTTTCTTGACCTTTCAGTCTCGCCAGCTCGGTCTCGTTTCTCCATCCGTATCTCGCACCCGTTATTTCGAAGTTTCAGGTTGGCGGCCAGCTTAATCTGGTCCGCTCCAGTCACCCATCAGGATCAAGGCTGATAAAGGACTGTCAGGCACTAGGGAATTAGCGCCTGAACTGGATATCAAAGAGGTCCTTATATCTGCCATTTGCGGCAATAAGTTTCTCATGAGTGCCTGATTCGACAATTCTGCCTTGCTCCAGAACATAGATCATATCAGCCCTTCTGATTGTGTTCAGACGATGGGAAACAATAAAAACAGTCCTCTGTCCAAGAAGATTTTCTATGGCCTCCTGGATAAGGAGTTCGCTCTCTGGATCAAGGGCAGAGGCAGGCTCATCAAGAATTATGACAGCTGGATCTTTGAGTATAGCCCTGGCTATGGCGATTCTCTGTCTCTGCCCACCAGAAAGGAGAGTTCCTCTATCGCCGACAATTGTTTCATACCCTTCTGAAAAGGACATGACAAAATCATGGGACTGGGCTGTTTTGGCTGCATTTTCAATTTGTTCTTTGTTATAATAATCTCCATTGTAATTGATATTATTGAAAATGGTGTCATGAAAAAGGAGACTCTCTTGACTTACGGTGGCAATTTGACCTCTCAAGGACTCCAGTGTTGCATCCCTAATATCCATTCCATCAATGGTTATAGAGCCGGATTGAATATCATAGAAACGGGGAAGGAGATCCAAAAGAGTGCTTTTACCTGCCCCGGTTGAACCAACAAAGGCCACCATCTTCCCTGCAGTAACAGTAAAAGAAATGTTGTGAAGGACTAATTTTCCTGGTTCATAGCCAAAATCAACATGAGAGAACTCTATTCTATCCTTTAGTCTCGGCATTACCCTTGCTTCTGGTTTATCCTGTATACTCGGCACAGTATGCATTATATCAAAGACCCTTCTGGTTGCACCCTGAAGTGTCTTTAAGCTAATATTTATCCCGGCCAGTTTTTTAATAGGAGCGTATGTTGCTGAGAAGGCATAAAGCATCGAGATAAGTTCCCCTAAGGTATGATTGAAGTAAATTTTCCCTATCAGCAAGATGCCTGGAACAATCAAGAAAACACTTGCATCCATCATGGGTCCGATGCCAAGCCGCCATCTATTCCAGTGCATAACCCTTTTATAGAGATTATCAGCAAGCTTTCTAAACCTATCTGATTCAAATTTACCCCTGCAGAATCCCTTTATGACTTTGAGCAGCAAGAGAATTTCCTGATAGCTTGATGTTACCTCGGCTGTTGCATCCTGCACCCTGGTAGAATGTTTTTTAACCTTACGGCCAAAAATCCTGACCAGGCCAACAATGAAAGGGCCAGAAATAATCACCAATAGTGTAAGTTTATAATTCATCAAAATGAGATAGGCGATAAAGATTAGTGCTGTTAAAGGATGTTGCACAAGGCCAATAATAATAGTGCTTACAGAACCCTGCATTACTGCCAGGTCTGCCGTAGCCCTTGCAATAAGCTCACCACTTTTGCGTTTATGATAAAATGTTAGGGGCAGCGCGATAAATTTTTCAGCCAGACTAACCCGTAGTGTTTTAATTGCCCTGTTTGAGAAGGCTGTTCCTGTAAGTTCACTTAAATAACGGGTAATAGATTTAAAGATTACTGAAATGAAGGCAATACCGGCAAGGAGGATAAGCAAATAGTTTGGTGAGATTCCCTCTACTATAGTCAATTCTGTTTTCTTGAATGACAATGGGTAGTGAAATGTGAGCCAGGGAATTTTCCAGTTAACAGACTCGCTTGCTCTGCTCATTCCTTCATCAACAAGGGGTTTAAGGAGGTAGGCAGGGATCAAAATAAATAAGGATGACAGAGCACTCAGGACAATTGCCAATAGTATCAAGCCCCGATGGGCCTTCACATAGGTAGCAATATCCTTACCGAGAATTTTATCTAACATTTATCGTAACTACACAGGTTCAAAGTTCCGGGTTCAAGGTTCAATGGTTATTTGCTGAACCATTAACTGTTAAATGCGGCTTTCTCATGAGTCGGTTGAGGAGACTTGGCATGGACAATGGTTCATGGCTCCAAGCTGAACCCCTGAACTGTGAACCATGAACCTGACAATCTGGGTAGTTACCATTTATCAAAGGTGGGAAATTGGAGTGTTGGAGCAATAGAGTATTGTTCGCGCCCTGAGCAAGGTTTAGTCTTTTCCATTTGTCCATTCCTCCATCTCTCCATTCCTCCATCTCTCCATTCCTCCATCTCTCTATTGCCCTTCTTTGCTCAACAAAGAAGAACTCTCACGCTGCATCGATATATCGAGCAATCACGATCCTCTGAACCTCACTGGTTCCTTCTCCAATTTCTAACAGCTTCTGATCGCGATAGAATCTCTCAACATCATATTCTTTCATCAGTCCATATCCACCATGGAGCTGGACAGCTTGGTCAGCACACCTACTCATAACCTCAGAGCAGTATAATTTAGCCATGGCAGCAATTTTTGCAAATGGCTGTTCATTGTCTCTTAGCCAGCAGGCCTTATAGAGGAGTAACCTCGCACATTCTATCTCTGTAGCCATATCTGCCAATTTAAAGGCATTAACCTGAAATGTCGATATGGGCTTGCCGAACTGAACCCTCTCTTTAGAATATTTTAGGGCCAAATCAAAGGCTCCCTGAGCCCCTCCTAAGCCCATAGCGGCAATGGAAAGCCTGCCTCCATCCAGGGTTCCAAGCATTTGATGAAAGCCATCGCCTATTGGACCCAGAAGATTTTCTTTTGGTACTCTGCAGTCATCAAAATATAGTTCAGACGTATTGGATGCCCGCCACATGAGCTTACCATGCATAGTCCTTGCCTCAAAGCCTGGGGTATCTGCCTCTACGATAATTGAAGTGAGTTCTCGTTTTCCATCTTTTCTGATACCCGTCCTCGCCAATGGTATAACACCAGCGGTAATGTCAGATGAACCGTTTGTAATAAATATCTTGCTTCCATTGATCACCCATTCGTCCCCGTCAAGAACAGCGGTTGTCTGTGAATTTCCAGCATCCGATCCGGCATTAGGCTCAGTCAGTCCAAAGGCCCAGAGAGTTTCACCGCTACATGCCTTTGGGAGATACTTTTTTTTCTGTTCCTCATTTCCATAATAATAAAGTGGGCCTATACCCAGGGAATTGCCGGCAGCGACGGTAGCAGCATGGGAGCCATCAACCCTGGCTATTTCCTCGGTAGCGATAATATAGGAGACGTAATCCATTCCCTGCCCCCCATATTTTTCATCCACAAACATACCAAAAAGGCCAAGCGCGGCCATGGCCTTCATGGTATCATAAGAAAATTCCTCTTTCTCGTCCAGTTCCCTGGCTACAGGCCGTATTTCATTTTCAGCAAAATCCCTCACAGATTTTCTTAAGATCTCATGTTCCATTGATAATGAAAAGTCCATAATGCCCCTTTGTTTTAAGATTATCTGCCACTATTATCTGAAATTATTCTTGAAGAAGAATACTTAAGCCTCTTATATCAGTCAAGCCAAAAGTTTTATGGCCTCTTCAGAGTTTCTTTAATTTTTTCATAGATACCATGAGAATTGTCGCAGTCGGCTATAACAGTAACATCAGGGCCCAAAGGAGCCCACTGCAAGGGGTCGCTGGCTTTAAAGAGAGCGGTGGTATGGGTACCAAGCATTGCTGAAAGGTGCGTTATCCCGCTATCGTGTCCAAGGTACAAGGAGGCACTTTGGAGCAGGGATACAAGTCTATCTTTTGAGGGGGAAAAAGTAATTTTTACGTCTGACCCGGATAATTCTCTGATAGCGATTTGATGCCATTCCTCTTCAGCTGGCCCCAAGAGGAGGATCCTTGTGTGAAATATATTAAAAGCAGTGTCCCTTATCAGGTCAATCCAGAATTCGGCAGGATAGTTTTTGCCCTTACTTCCAGAGCCGGGGTGAAAAACAACCGTGCCTTCTGATCTTGAGGGTCCATTTTGTTTAAGCAGAGGCCTGATTTTGGCCTGTTCTACGGAACTCTCCGGATTAAGGGGGAGCCCAGATTTTTTGAGGCATGATGCCAAGTATAATGCGACGTGGATTTTTTCTTCCCGTGGTGGAAATGGCGGAAATAAAAAGACAGGTATGCGATTCAGGCACTTCTGTAACCCTTTTTTTGCTAACCCATCGGGATCACTAAGAAATGCTATAACCCTGTCAACATCTGGGATAAAGAGATCGCTGCACCGGGGGTTTTCCATAAACAGGTTGTGCCATCCGTGATTTTCAAAATCCAGACAATCCTTTAAGAAAGACCTTAAAAAATCTATTCCCGGCCTTCTCCCCAATAGGGTTAATGCCACGGTATCTACTATTTGATGAAGTGCAGGAGCCAGCAAAAGAGTATCACCAAGGGAACTTGGTCTGATAATAAGGGTCCTCAGGAAATCCGGTGTTCTCTGTCGGGATCTTGGTAAATGTCTATTGATGTTAGCCTTGATATTCGATATCATCACATGTTCATGAGGCAGAGCTTACTATATTGATCCAGGTTAATCGCTTTATGCAAAGTGCACCTCCCTGACAGTGTTGAGATCTTTCCAATTACAGTGTCCCTATCCAGAGTGCAATGGCAAGATCTTTGTTTTTGTTGGTGATGCTCTGTTTTTTTGGATCTGCAAAGTAATGAACCGTGTCTCCCTCTTTCAGGCAGATGGAAGCCTCACCGTGATCGAGCTTCAGGGAGCCTTTGAGTATGGATAAAACTTCCTGCCCATTCTTGAGATTTTTGCGCACCGGAATCGTTTTGCCTGGCTCAATAACGAGGATGGCACTGTCAATAACCTTTCTGGTTTCCGGGGAGAAGAAACGCTGGGTTGTAAATCCTGTGTGGGGGATGTCAATATCATCCCAATCGGATCTGCGTATCAAAACCAATTTTTCTTGTTTATTTGCCTGGTTTAAGATATCACCGGCCTCCACACCAATTGCGTTGCAGATATTTAAGAGGGTATCCACTGAAGGGGAATTCACATCGTTCTCAACTTGGCTCAGGAAACCTTCGGATATTCCCGCTTTTTCTGCTACCGCCCTCAATGTGAGTCTTTTTTCTTTTCGATATCTGCGAATCAGTGAACCGAGATTCATGGAAGATTTCTCCTCATTAGGACTCGAAAGAATGCAGCCCAAGGGAAAAGAGATTTTGCATTTAATAAATATTTGACATTAATTAATATTTAGTATATAGTAATATTTACTAATGTCAAGTGTCTTTATCAGAAAAACCCTTCTGTGAGCAGGGAGACTGATTACCGGATTCCTTTTCACAGTTCCTATTGAAAGGAGGTATGTTATGAAAGGACCAATACGATTGGTCAGGTCTGAAAAGATTGCAGAATATAAAAACCTTGGCTCCATATATGAATGGTCTGAGGGTAAGGCATATCTTATAATTGACCAGGTCGCATACAAAGGAAAGGTTGGTGCTGTCCTGTGTTATTATAATCCACCTGTTCATCAGGTTGGAAATCCAGGACTCGATGCCTATTTAGAGGGCTTAGAGAGGGTTCTTGAGAAGAGGGATGAGTGTGAATTTTGTATCCTCTATGGAGCCAATGATCCTGTGCATGCCGGTGGTGATCTTAAGGAAAGCCTGACCAGACTGGATAAAACCTTAGAGATGAAAAAAGAAAAGGAGGCAGGAGGTGCTTCTCCAGAGGAGGTAGACCGGCTTTTTGAATGGGCGGATGATAGGTTAAGGAAAGGGATTGGCCTCCATGGAAGCATTAGAAAAATTGCCCACAATGTAAGGGTCATTTCTGTTTGCGGAGGAGGAACACGGTTTGGTGGTTCAGCAGAGATTCCCTTGATGGCCGATTTTTTAGTCGGTGATTCCAGGAGCGGGATGTGTTTTAGCGAGGCCGCAATCGGTCTCATTCCTGGGTGGTCAGGAATAGCCAGAACATTGGTGAAGGCCGGACCAATCAATGCTGAATATATGGCCAAGACATCAAAGGAGATAAAGGCCAACCAGCTAAAAGCAATTGGAACCTATAATGTAGTGGTCAATATTCCCTTTCCCTTTCCAAAGAGGCAGAGAACTGATGATCCAGAGGCCGATAAGGCAAAATATCAGGCAGATTTAGAAACCCATAATGATGAGACAGGAATGCTTTTGCTCCCAAAGGGATTAGAACTTGGCATCTGCCCGGCAGAAGAGCTGCCAACAGTAGGTGAGAAAGAGAGAGAAACCCTTGCCACAAAAGAGGATATATCTGTTGAGGTAGCCAGAAGAAAAAATCCGGAGAATTACTCTGACCTTTGGGGGAAACCCTTGCGAGAGGTAGCCGAGGAGATGGCCACAATGGGGAGACCTTTGGCACCTCAATCCATAGAGGCCTTAAACAGCCTTATCGATGATTATGATCCATCACAATTTGATGAGAATTCATTTGCTGAAAAAGAGATGAAGGCAGATGCGAGACTTTATAGGGATCCTCGATTCCGGGCAGGTCTTATAGCAACTCTTGAACAAAAAGTAGGTGATTATAGATTATAGGAGGAAACATGAGATGAGACAATATTTTCAAAAAATGAGTCCGATCGGAAGAGAACTAAAAGAAAATGAGAGAGAACAGGGAAAGGCCAATGCCATTGAAATATTGAAGGTTGAAAAGGATGTAGCTGAGGCCATAGAGAAAAGAAAGATGGCTGGTCTTCCGGCTGAAAAACTTCACAAAAGAGGTGAAAAGACAGCCTTGGAAAGAATTGAGATCTTAGTTGACCCCGGTACATTTGTACCATTAAATAGTCTTTATGACCCTGAATTCAACCAAGAGGGGTCAACCGGCGTGGTAACCGGTTTGGGTAAGATATCGGGCAGATACGGTGTAATCATTGCCTCGGACAATAAAGTCCTTGCCGGGGCATGGATTCCAGGTCAGCGGGAGCATATTTTTCGGGCCCAGGATATTGCCGAACGTTTGAACATTCCCCTTGTCTGGGTGCTTAACTGCAGCGGTGTGAAATTAACTGAGCAGGAAAAGGTATACGCTGGCAGGAGATCCGGTGGAAGGACATTTTTCAGGCATGCTGAGCTGGAACAAAAGGGCATACATGTTATCTGTGGTATGTACGGTACAAATCCTGCTGGTGGCGGATATCATGCAATAAGCCCGTCTATCATCTTAGCCCATGAAAAAGCCAACATGGCGGTAGGCGGTGGAGGTATTGTCAGTGGAATGTCTCCCAAGGGAGGATTTGATCTCGATGGTGCGGAGACCTTAATTGAGGCGACGCGAAAGTTTAAACAGGTTCCCCCTGGAGGAACTCGAATTCACCATGATGTCACCGGTTTTATGAAAGAGGTATTTGATACCGAGGAAGGTGTTCTGGAGGCTGTAAAAAAATATATGGGGAGTATGCCCATGTATGAACCATCGGTGTTCAGGGTAGCAGAACCTGCTGATCCGATTTATCCAGCAGGGGATCTTAACCTTATTGTTCCTTTTGAACAAAAAAGGACCTATAGCATTGAACAGGTGCTGGCCCGCGTTTTTGATGGAAGCGAACACATGGAATACAGACCAGACTATGCTCCCGAAGTTTACTGCGGACTTGCTAAGATAGAC
>Ga0114922_10005511_pt1 | contig 11669 bp, 6 predicted proteins | sample AartaG_FD_100975 | JGI IMG/M metagenome (GOLD analysis project Ga0114922, IMG submission 100975) | Deep subsurface microbial communities from Aarhus Bay to uncover new lineages of life (NeLLi) - Aarhus_00045 metaG | ecosystem: Environmental > Aquatic > Marine > Oceanic > Sediment | place: Aarhus...
CATTCCCGGCACGCCCCCATCAACCGAGCGCGGTTTCGCATCTCGTGAATGATCCGTTCGTCCACCTCCCTCCAGGCGGCGTTCGTTTGGGCCAGGTTAAAATGGAGCAGCTTGAATCGGCCTTCCACAATAGGCTTGTCATCCACATACCCGGCCCCGGTAAAGGAACTGCTCGTTTCGTCAATTTCCTTGGCCGTCATTTCCATCCGCATAATATTACCCGGCTTCAGAAAACTCTTGTATTTAATATTCCGTGCCTCTTGTAAGACTATCATACTCTGGGCGAAATCATTCGTCACCCGCACCAACATCGCCCCCGACTGCACCAGCGCCTCCACCATCAGCACGCCCGGCAGCACGGGAAACGTCGGAAAGTGGTCCGCCAGATACTCCTCCGCCAGCGATAACGCCTTTTCCGCCACGATTCGCTTACCGGCTTCCAATTCCCTTACTCTATCCAGCAGGATAAACCGCAACTTGAACTCCCTACTCGATTTCGGCGATTTTGATCGCTCTAAATCCTTTTCGTTCCAACACCTATCGAAATTCCCCACAATTTTCCTGTGAGTCTCCCTCTCCCGCTTTCCACATACCACTGAAGGGGTGGTAATATTCTACAGAGCGGTCTGTGTTTTTCCATCTTTTTTTGTCACCCTCTGCTCCTGCTAGCCACCGTTTTGCTTCATGTTGCTCTGTCGAAAACCTCGGCATGTCATTCTGAGCGGAGCGAAGAATCTTAATTATCCGTAGGAAATCGAGATTCTTCCCTTCGCTGCGCTTCGTTCAGAATGACAAAAAATAATGATTTCAACAGAGCACTTCATGTTACTAACCTCAATTTTGCATAACTCATTATACTAATGAGCACAATCTGGCCACTCCCTTGCGGATCTGCTCGTCGCTGGTAGCATAGCTGACTCGAAAATGCGTATCCCGCTCGGAAAATATCGAACCCGGGATAATCAGCACATCCTTCTTTATCGCCTGAGCCACGAATGCCGTCCCCCGGCCCCCCGGCGCCTTGACAAACGCATAAAATGCCCCCGCCGGTTTGGCCAGTTCAAACCGATCCTTCATGCCTTCATAGAACAAATCTCGTTTCCGTCTATAGTCGTTGATATGCCCGGTTATATCCGTATGTATCGCTTCCAGCGCCGCAATCTGGAACGGCTGCGGGGCACATACAAAGGTATATTGCTGCAGCGTTGCCATCGCATCGATCAAATCCGCCAGATGTTCCGGCGCCGCCACATATCCCAGGCGCCAGCCCGGTACGCCGTAACTCTTCGAAAAGCCCCGCATCACCATCGTATTGTCATAGAACCTGCCGATACTCGGCGCCGGCCCGTCGTAACTGAATTCGCGGTAGATCTCATCCGACAGTACCAACAGATCATACTGTTTTGCTATCGCCGCCGTCTGACGGAGATCTTCTTCGCTATACACCGCCCCCGTCGGATTCGACGGGGAATTCACAAACAATACCTTACTTTTCTTGCTGATACTTTTTTCCAGTCGCTCCGACGTCAGCTCGAAATCCGGATACGTATCGATAAATTCACATCGTCCGCTCAGCAGATTCACGATTTGTCGATAGATCACAAAATACGGATCCGGGATCAGCACTCCGTCTCCTGCATTGACCGTGGCCATGATAGATAATTGCAGCGCCCCGCTCAGGCCGCTGGTAACCAACACTGCCGGATTCGACCAACCGAATTCCGCTTCAATCTGCCTGGCCAGCGCCTCCCGCAGTTCCGGAAGACCTGCGGTAACCGTATATTTATTACGACCGTCCCGGATCGCCTGGATCGCGGCCTCTTTGACGCCCTGGGGGGCATCGAAATCCGGCTCGCCGATACTGAAGTTCACCGGATCCTTCATCGAGGCCGCCATCTGCCAGATCCGTCGAATCCCCGACGCCTCGATCCAGCCCATCCGGTCCGCTATATAATTCTTACTCACAACTCACAACTCACAACTATCCACCTATATTAACTTGCCGCTGTTGATATTGGCGACATCGGCAAAGAATTGCACATCAAGCGATTTCAAGCCCCCGCCGCCAGGCGGGGGATCTACACAATGATGTTGGCACAGGATGATAAATCCCCCTCCTAGCGGAGGGGGCTACTATTACGGTTGTCTTGTGTTTTTTACCAGCTACTTAGCTTGTCGAAGTTCCTTCCGCGTCGCCGGCCGTCGCAGCTTCACCTTCCGCCGCCGCTCCTGCCTCGGTGGCCTCTTCTTCTTTCTTCTTGGTCTTTTTGCCCGCCGCCAGTTTACGATGCGCTACCTTCGGCAATCCGAATACGCTGTCTTTATCATCGTCCCAGCGCTCTTCATCGGCCAGAACCTCCAAACGTTCCTCCCGCTTCAATACATTCCGGTGCCGACTCAAGGCATCCTTCATCTTTAACGATCGATCCAACGACATCCGACATACTCCTTACTTATCTTTATCTCATTTCCTTTTTTCTTCTTCTTACTCACAACTCACAACTATCCACCCACAACTTACTTTAATCTATCCGCAGGATAGAATCTCGCTTCACCCAATACGCCGACTTAAACGTCGAGGGCAGAAAGCTCGCCGCCGTGCGGGGTTTTTCTTGATTGTATCCTTTACCCAGCGTCGCCGCCTGAACCTTTAACTGATTCGCCAGTGGTTCGGACTGACTATCCACACCCCGGGCCGAATATAACACGTATCGATCTCCCAATCGGCCAATCCGCGTCAAAATCCCCTTTGTAGAAAAATATTGCTGTACATCAATCAAATCCTGTCTCTTATCCGAGCCGCACAGGATTAAACATAAACTCCCTGTCGAAACTACCTGTCCCGGCGGTGTCTGGTCCTGCCCGCCCGTCTCCGGCGGTGTCGTCGTTTTCCGTTGCGACAGATCCAAAACACTCTTTTGAACCGGTCCATTCCGTATATCAATCAACTCTTCACTAGGGCCGGAATCGTCCGGACTCACATCCCCCGATAATCCGGCCTGCGACGTTGTCGGCGCCGCCTGATCCGCCGTCGCCTGGCCGATCCAGTACGCCACCAATAAACTCAGCACCAGTCCGAGTACCGTCAAAACCATCGCCCACCACGGCGTGCGGATTCGGACCGTCGTTCCCAGTTGCAGGGCGAACTCCTTTTCCGGTTGAGCCTCCCTGGACTCAACCGTTTCGGGCTCTTTTACATCTTCCTGCATCGCCGGTTGCGGGATCCGCGGCCCCTGGTGAATGATCACCTTCGGTTCCTGCCGCACCGGTTCGGTCTTTACCCCCTGCTCTCCCTCGCCGTAAAACCACTTCGGCGTTCCCAATGCCCCCTTATCGTCCGGCTTGACCCGCCCTTTACCCACCAATTCGTATAACGCCGGTTTGTATTTCTTGCCTGCCATTGGAGCATCCTTTCTCGCCAATCAGGCGTAACTCCCTCTCAGACAACAACTTAACTGCCTGCCCGCATCAAGCTCTCCCCATGCCCCGATGAACTCCACATACTATACAAATTCCTCCCCCCAATGCAAATGAATTCTTACTCAACTCCCCTATTTATTCGATAACCTATCTTCTTCCTCGCCCAGACGTTGTAGAAAATCTCGGAACTTATGGTATAAAAAACCTACTATCAATAATACTACGCTGAGTCCGCCAAAGGCGACAATGCGGTATAGCATTGATTGAACGTCCACAACGAATACTCGGGGAATACAGAGCGCCAGGCCAATCAATCCCAGAATTCGATATGGTTTGACCTTGGTGGCGAATCCAACAACCAAAAGGCTAACGGCAGCAAGGCCCATTAGGGCGGAAATATAATACTTCAGGGATCCTTGTTGATAGAAAATAAGGATAAAAAGCAAACTTAAAGACAACGCCCCATGCAACCATTGGATAGATCGGCTATGCGTATAACGCATATGGGGCATAATATGCCGATACAAAACGGCATAAACCATCGTTATTACCGCGATGCCTATAGACATCCAGAAAAAAACTGTTTCGCTCGCCATATCTCGATTGAGAGTTAGATGATAAAACATCCCGTGGGCGATTAGGATATAAAGTATAGAAGCGAGATAGGCGGGTTTGAGACCGGGCCAGCGAGTTAAAAATCCTATCAGCAGTGCAGTGACAGCCATGGCCAGCATAAAGTACTGGAGATCGAACGTTTTCCAAAAAGCGATCCCACCAATAGTCAAGGCTAATAAGGTATGAAACCAATCATAACCATAGATTTGTTTAGCTAGCATTTCCTGATGGTTTTGGTCCGTGCTTTTGTTCCCAAGATATCGACAGCGCCCAGGCAACACATTAAACCGGGCGTACGCGCAAGCAAAGGCAAGGGCGCCAAACATGGCAATCCAAAGTAGCCATGCCTGTCCCTGATATTCTAATACACCATCACGAGAATTCGACAATATACTCAAGGCGGCCAGCGCCAAAGCCATAGGCAGTGCTGTAAGATTTCCCAGCATATAAAATGGAACTTTGACGACGCAGGCAGCGAGCAGAAGCGAAGCGGCCACGTGGACAATTAAAAACCATTCGAAATCCAAGGTCTTGAAAAAGGCTGTATGTAAAGTAAGGATCCACAGGAAATGTAAGACAAAATCGGTTTTTCCCCAAACCTCTTTTCGATTGGCGTTCTGAGTTCGAATATATAAAGCCGCGGCAGCCACGAGGGTTAGGAGAATTACGACGATCGCATTTGCGTAAAAGATCACTAATCCGACCTCGGATTGCAAAGCAAACCAGAAAGCAAGATGAGATACGATTAAGGGTAAAAAGGCAGCGACGATGGGAATCCAATGTCGAGCGGTAATACCGATCAGTGCCGTTACGAGAGCCACGCAAGCAACTCCTAAAGGGAAATACGTGGAACTGATATAAGCCCGACTTATCAGGATACCGATGCTTCCCAGCAGCAGTGAATACATAACATTTAATTTTTTACGATGAGATGATGCGGCAGAATCGGTCTCGGTCGTTCCCGACTGAGTTATGGCAAAAGCAGGAGCGAGCCAACGTCCCTGCAGGCAGAAGAAAATCCCGGAGAAGAGCAAATAGAGTAAAGAGGCGCCGGCCCCTGTCGATACTATTTTGTGTGGAGTTTGAAAGTATCCCAATTGGGATGTGTGGTGGACGAAGAATACGAAGGATGCCAACCAAATAAGTATCATCGCTGCTTCCACTACTTTCAGACGCGATCGTTTCGCGCTGAAAAGCAGGACAATGCTTTGCAAGGCTAAGGCAGACCAACGAGTTCGAGCGTCGAATTCGGTCATAATGCCCAGGGTGAACAACGAGGAGCCTTTGATGAAGAAGTTATGCATCACAACGTCCGGTCGGCGCGTCAAGTAATACAGGAGAGCAAATACAATCAGGACAGCGCCGAGCAGGAAGAAAAAGGTGGACAATTTCTCGTGGTAGAGATTGTAGGTCATAATAAAACCTAAGCCGACAGCACCCGTGGTGTTGGCGATCTGGATGAACCGCCGGGCCTGGTATTCCGGATTGATTTTTCGAAGTACCGCCTGAAAATCCGCCAGGCTGAAGATAAGCAGATATCCTGCCAGATAGGCCAAACATATCCAGAATGACGGAGAAGTTTCATTGGGCTGCCATTGCTTTAAAAGGATGATCGCGTAAATCAGATAGCTCATCGGGACACTGATCAGCAAGGGAGATACCCAACGTTTCCCCGCGAATAAACCTGCCGCCGCGACGGCCAGTAAAAGCGAGGCGTTCAGGGCAAAATCGTTCAGGCCTTCGACGAAAGAGAAAATGCAGGCGACATATCCCAGGAGGACGGCCATGGCAGCCATAGCCATTGAACGCCGCCATAAGGCACAGGCTATAATCACTAAGACCGTTATTAAAAGGAATATGGCTGCCAGTAATGAATTTGTGATTACCCGCACCGGAGGGACGGCATAACCGGCGTAGATGGTGAAATACAGCAAGGCCAGCCCACCGGCGAAGATCATTTCGCCAAATTTTTCGTAACGACGCTGAAGCCACAATCCCAGGCCCGTAAATCCCAGAGACCCTGCCATCAGCTCGAGAAACCGAACCCAGGGTGCAGCATTCTGAGAGACATAGACAGCGAAAAATACACCCGTGATAACCGCTAGTAAAATTCCGATTCGCGTAGCCCACCACAGCCCCAGTTGCACCTCGACGCTTCCTTCTCCCCGAGGCGGTAGCAGCTCCACTTTTTCCAGGAAACCACGTAGATCAAATTCAGATTTTTTTTCAATCTGGTTGGGAATCGTTACTTCCTCTGCCAGGGATTCTTCTGCTCCGGGATCAACGGGGATCAACTCGATAACTTTTGGCGTTGCAGGCTCTTCGCTAAAATCCGGGGTAGTACCTTCCGGCGTTGCCTGGTCTTCGGAAGCTACTACTGGTTCCGATTTCGCTTCCGAGGGTGGTATATAACCCCTGAAAAGAGACAGATATCTCTCGATCCGGCTCATGCGATCGGCCAACGCTTCCAACTGTTTTTCAAGCCGGTCCAGCCGATTAAAATCATCTCGAGGCGTCTCGCTCATACGAGTGAATCCTGAGCACAGGTTTTGAAATCAGTACCGAAAATACCCTTATGTCCACGCGCGGTAAGATTTACCGGACATTGGGATTGTAACCGTAGCTTTTACCCTACGCCATAGAAATTTTCCGAATATTGGCTAAATCATTTTGAATACTGTCAGAAACGATCCGGAGCAGTTCGGTTAATTGGGCCTCCTGTATCGCCAAAGGCGGCATGAGAACGATTACATCCCCCAAGGGACGCAGGATCACCCCCATACTCCGCAGATGCTGACACAGCTTGGCGCCGATTCGTTTGGCGGGATCGAAATTTTCTCCGGTTGATTTATTTTCCACCAGTTCGATACCCACCATCATGCCCTTCTGCCGGACATCACCTACGTAATCGAGTTCCGCAATGGATTGGAGTGCGTTTTCCATCATAGCGATTTTGGGTTGCAGGGTTTCTATCGTTTGTTCCTGCTCGAAGACCTCCAGACTCGCTAGCGCCGCCGCACAGCCCAACGCGTTGCCGGTATAGGTATGGCCGTGATAAAACGTCGTTTTCGACCAGGGTTCATGCAGGAAGGCTTCAAACACACGATCTGTAGTCAGAGTAGCTGCCGCAGGTAAGTACCCACCCGTCATCCCCTTCGCCAGGCACATAAGGTCGGGCTGCACGTCTTCCTGCTCACAGGCGAACATGGTCCCCGTCCGACCAAAGGCGGTCGCGACTTCGTCTGCGATTAACAAAACATCATACTCTCTGGCAAGCTTCGCTACGCCGGCTAAGAATCCCTCCGGATGTACGATCATACCGGCAGCGCCTTGTACTAACGGTTCGATCACAATCGCGGCAATGTGGTTCTCGTTTTGACGCAACAAATTTTCCATCTGTTGTAAGCTGGTCTCGCGGCATTCATCGGCAGAACCATCGAAGCGATATGGATGCGGACTAGCACAGAATAACGCCTCAAAAGTCAACGGCCCGAAAATTTCGTGAAAGATGCGAATGCCGCCGACACTCACCGAACCGAGCGTATCGCCGTGATACGATTGCTTTAAGGCTATAAATTTCGTTCGCTGTTTTTGTCCCCGGTTCCGCCAATATTGAAACGCCATCTTCAGCGCGATCTCCACCGCCGTCGCCCCACTGTCCGAGTAGAATACCTTCGTCAATCCCGCCGGCGTGATTTCTACCAATCGCTTTGCCAATTCGATACTCGGCTGCGATGCCAAACCCAACAGCGTACTATGAGCGATTTTTTCCAGTTGGTCGCAAATCGCTGCGTTGATGTGCCGATGACAATGCCCGTGTACGTTGCACCAGAGCGACGAAATCCCGTCGATGTAGCGATTCCCGTCGCTATCGTAGAGATAGACTCCCTCTCCCCGCTCGATCACCAACGGCTCCGACTCCAGCCACAACTGCATCGGCGTAAACGGATGCCATACGTACTGTTTGTCCCACTGCGAAAGATTCTTCATTGTCACTTACACGTTTCTTTTCAAATGTTTTTATCCACTTACTTACGTGCGTGGCTTGGATAAGACAATTACATCCAAGCCCCGATCGTTTCCAAGCCCCGACCGTAGGGAGGGGATACAAACCTAATAATACCTCATTCGGCATTATACTCAATCTGTCAACATATCCAAGCCCCGACCGTAAGGGAGAGGATTGATGGTCAATACCGTTGATAAAAACCGCTTACTTACGTGCGCGGCTTGGATATAACGATATTATCCAAGCCCCGACCGTGAGGGAGGGGATCGAATGAAATGACGAATGACCAAACAAGATATGACCGGGTGGCGCCGCCAAGCGAGTCTTCGAGCTTGGGGGTGGTGATTGCTTTTCCTTGACGACTATCCGGGATTCGACTAGAATAAGGACTCATTATTATTTTGACATTCGAACTACCAGAGGAATGGTATTGTGATTTTGACAATCGGGGACTTTATGAGAAGGGAGCCATCCATGAAGCGTGGGATTTTGACACTGCTGGTATTGGGATTAGGGATCGTAACCATCACATCTGATATTTCCGCCAAGACGCCGGTCGAATCGCTGGTGGAGCGACTGCCAGACAACACGCTCGGTTTCATCGCCACCAGCGGCGGCGATTACCTTGCCGAACCGTTCAGCCAGAGCATGCTAGGCCAACTCTGGCACGATCCCGGCGTGCAGGAATTTTTTCGACAGATCAAGCATGAAATAGCACAAAAATTTAAAAACGAAGCAGAAATTGACCCTGGTTTCCAGTCATTCTGGGATCAGTATTTGCCCATGATAAAAAAAGTTATCGCTCGACCAATAATCTTTGGTGTATCGGAAAAACCAGATACTGCTGAAGGAGAAGTTCCTTTATATTGTTTTGTGATTATGGACGCCACCGGTTGTCGCAACCAGTACGATCAATTTTTACAAGAGATACATTCAAAGGCAGACGAAGGGGACATAGCCCAAAAAAAGATTGCCGGTTATATGATGTTCACTGATCCCGACGAAAAGGAACTGGTCTATTGGGGATGGGTGAACCAATATTTCATTTTCGCAATCAATGACGATCATGGTTTGGCGATGAAGTATCTGTCCGAACCGGTGAATCGACCCGCACCGAAAAGCCTGGCGGCACTACATAAGGTGAAAGCCTCCGGTGACGCTCTGGTACTGCATGTCGATCTGCAAAAAATCTGGCAGCAGATGTGCACCGGAATATTCAAACAGGAGAAGGATCGTAACCGGGCCGATCAGGTTTTACAAATCCTGGGATTGAATCAACTGGGCACACTTACGGGGCGTTTCGGATTCTCCCAGCAGAATCTTGTATTTGACGCCCTGCTGGAAACAACGTCGCCCCATCGCGGATTGCTGGCTTGTATCAAACCGGTGAACCTGGCGGCGCTGGATTTGGTGGATATTCAGGCCTCCAGCGTACACATTTCTCATCTGTACTTGGCCGGTCTCTATGACACCATCATGCGGGCGCTCCAGGAAACTTTCTCTCGTCCCAGGGATTATCAGGAAATACAGCAGGCGATTCAGTCCGCGGAAAAACAACTTGGTTTTCCGATTCGTCAGGGTCTGCTCGAAAGCCTAGCCGGTCCCATGGTGTTCTATAGAATACCTTCCGGTACGGACATGGAAAATCCCTTCGGGGGACCCGTACTTTTACTGGAATTACGCGACGCGAAGAAGATGGAATTCTGCCTGAGTCAAGTAGAGAACCTTGTTCATCGGTTTTCGCAAGGGGAAGGAATCGAAAAAGGGATCGTACAGATTAATACGGTCCAGCAGGACAATAATACCCTGCACGTTTGGACCATAGCACCTATGGCTTTGTTCGGAATAACACCTACCTGGGTAATTTCGGACAATCAATTGATCCTTACCAGCCATCCCACCCTGGCAAAACGCGCTCTCCGCCAGATCGGGGATTCTGCCCGCCAGACCAAATCCATCCGTACTACGACAGGATATCGACAGGTGGTTAAGAATCTACCCCAATCGATTTTAGCATTCGGGTACACCAATACGCCGGTGGATTTCCGCCAGACATTGATGTTAGTCCAGCGCTTCTGGCCTTCACTTACGATGGCCGTCAAAGAAACGGGCATCACCCTCCCGGCGATGTTGCCCACGCTGGATCACCTGATTGCCAAAATGGGCCCATCCTATAATGTCTGCTGGTCTGACGCGGTCGGAATTCACTCTCATAGTCAAGGCCCCCTACCGAAGGATGGTACGTCTGTCATTGCCGGCAGCGCACTTGGCGTCTCCATCCTCCTGCCGGCATTGGGTCGCGCGCGTGAAATGGCCAATCGTGTTAAATGCGCCAGCCAGTTACGAGGACTGGGAAACGCCATCGCCATGTATAACAACGATTTTAACGGCAGAAATCCTAAAACCCTCCAGGAACTGACCGAAACGGAGGATGTACACCCTAAAGCCTTTGTTTGCCCCAGCAGCGATGATGAGATAGGCCAATGCTCCTATATCTATCGCGGCGCCGACTTGAATGATTCCGTCGATTCGCAAATGATCGTTGCCTACGACAAGTATGACAACCACGACGGCGAGGCTCGCAATGTATTATTTGCCGGCGGGTACGTGGAACGCGTTGAGGAAGAAGCCTTCCAGGAATTAATCCGTAAGGACAACGAATTACGACGCAAGATGGGCCTGACCGAAATACCCGCCGACGTCGAGCCGGCATCCTCCCAAATAAAACGCCCTCCGACGTTTGAATAAAACGGAATGCATCCATACGACCGATATAAGTATTTATGGATATTTGAATGTTAGATTAATCCAGTACGCGAAAGGAGATGCCATGCAAGGTAAGAAGTATTTACCAGGTTTATTGTTTATCATCGGTATATCGCTATGTCTCACAGGAGGCTGTCAGACCTCCGGGCCCTATCAGGCCACGGGATTTAAGATCGGCGAAGTAACCGATACCACCGCTATCGTCTGGACCCGCCTGACACGTCATCCCCAGCGGGTAGGTTCCGAGGCCCCCATGCCGCAGGTCGCCTACAACGACATCCGTACCCGCCTGCCGGTCGCCGGAACCAATATCCCCCGTAAGTATCGTTCACCGGTAGTAACCTATCCGGCCGGCGCCGGTATTGACACGATTGAAGGCACCGTCCCGGGCGTCCCCGGCCAGGTTCGCATCCTCTACAAGGCTAAATCCGACCTGATGTGGCAGTCCACCGACTGGCTGGATGTGGAGGCGAAACGCGATTTTACAAAACAAACCCAATTGATCAATCTCAAGTGCAATACGGCCTATCAGGTGCGGGTGGAATCCCGATCGGCGGGTCAAAAGGGTCAGGCCGTTGTGGGGGGATTTCGGACCGCTCCGAGGGCGGCCCAGGCCGAGCGGGTGGTGTTTACCGTCTCGACGGGGCAGGCGTATCCGGATCAGGATGCCGGCGGCGGGTTCAAGATCTATCCAGCGATGCTGAAGCTGAATCCGAGCTTTTTTGTGCATACGGGCGATATCGTCTATTACGATAAGTTGGCTAAAAACATAGACTTAGCGCGGTGGCACTGGCAGCGGACCTATAGTTTACCGACCAACGTCGAGTTCCATAAGCAGGTAGCCAGCTATTTCATCAAG
>Ga0114922_10005512_pt1 | contig 11666 bp, 8 predicted proteins | sample AartaG_FD_100975 | JGI IMG/M metagenome (GOLD analysis project Ga0114922, IMG submission 100975) | Deep subsurface microbial communities from Aarhus Bay to uncover new lineages of life (NeLLi) - Aarhus_00045 metaG | ecosystem: Environmental > Aquatic > Marine > Oceanic > Sediment | place: Aarhus...
CCGTCCCACGTGGGCGTCCAGCGGGTGAGCTGCTCGTACGCCCCATTGCGGATCCAAAAGTTGCCGTTCTTTTCGATCGTACCGGCGTTGAACTGCCCGCCATACTTGCCGATGCGATCCACGACCGGAACGACCATCGGGTCGTCCGGCAGTCGCTCCTCCAGGGGCGGAATCGACCCGGCTTTGACCATTTCGGTCAGCGCGGGCGCTTCCCTGGAGACCGGCTCTTCCGACACCGGTGTGGCGGTGGCCTCGGCCGTCTTGGGAGTGGCCGTCGCTGCGGGTGCGGCAGTCGGCTCTGCTTGCTTGGCGCACGCTGCAGCAGCTACCCCGGCGGCGGCCAGTGCGGAAATCTGGATGAACTCTCTTCTCGTGACCTTGGACATGGAATCCTACCTTTCGTGGGAACGATCTCCGAAACGACGGACAGGGGTGACGGGTCTCCTCAAGTCAACACGCCGCGGGGTTCTTTCTTCGATACGCAGTGACCTCCTTCCTAGAGCAGATCTCGTGCGTCCGTAGCCTGGAGGGAAGGCCGGTAGGATGATTCACATACAGACGCTCACCCATTATACCGCGTTTGCTGACACTGTCAAGTGTAGGGCAACCGCATTTGGGCGTAGGCTCGACCCGTACGGGCGGAGCGAGGCTGCCGCACGCTTTCGTGAGCGTAGGGCGGCATCCCATGCCGCCCGATGTCACATCGCGATGTGCCACCTACACCTGAGAAGACAAATGCGGTCGCCCTGCTGTCAAGTGCCCGCCCGTGGGGTGACCGTTCGATTCTTGGTGAGGATTGGTGTAGAATCCAGGGCACACTTGATCGAACAAGGAGTGCCCGATGCGACTACAGCTGATTCTGCCCCGGGTCGTTCCAGCGGAGATAGAGCGGCCCTTGCTCTGTCCCTACGAAGGGTGTGGCGGACAGCACTTCCAGTTTCACCAAGCTGTGGAGAAGTCGCTGCGGGACACACGATACCTGGAGGTATGCGCACACCGCTACGAGTGTCTGCGGTGCAAGCGGACCTTTCGCGTGTATCCCAAAGGGGTGAGCAAAGCACAGATATCGCTGCGCGTGAAGGGCTTGGGGATTCTGCTGTATCTGTTGGGGCTCAGCTACGGAGCCGTCTCGCTCGCTCTGGACGCCTTGGGTGTGTATATGTGCAAGAGTGGATGGCGCCGATCGCCGGGGCCGTGCAGGCCGAGATTCTGGTGACAGATGACGCCGATGCCTTCAAGAGCGTAGCGGATGAGGTGGGTGTGGATCAGCAAGTGTGCAAGGGGCACGTGAAGCGGAACACGGTGGGCTTGGTCGAGACCTTGCAGCCGGAAGCGATGACCGACACAGATGGGTCTCTGGCGGCCATTGACGTCACTCCTGAGCAAGCTGTCGCTGACCTGAAGCGACTGGCGGAGTTGATCCGAACCCGTCGTCCACAGGACTAGGACGAACTGGCCGAACTGCACTTGCGGTACATCCGTGCAGTCCCTCCCGGCGTAGGAGAGAAGGCCAGTGTGGCCTATCGTCTACGGCTCTTGTTTCTGGACCGTTGGAATCTGTGGCCACGCTTGACGCGCTATCGGACCTGGCAAGGCTCCAATAGAGAGACCATTGGTGACACTAATAACGGCTCGGAACGGGCCATCGGCTGGTGGTTCAAGGAACGATATCGCACGATGCGCGGCTACAGGCGTGTCAAGCCCGCGGTGAATGTCAGTCGCCTGCTGGCCTGGTGTGGCAATCACCTAGACCGCGGTGGGGCCGACCTATCCGTTCTACTCGCGTAGAACCACACCCGCACAGGTAGGCTTGAGCTGTCCAATCACCGCTCCACCAAACTTCGAACGGTCACCAGCGCGCTATTCACCATTGGCCAAGCGGGCACAGGAGCGGCGCCCTCCCCACACCCGCATCCCGCAACACGTGCAAGGCGAGGGCGGCAAGCGCTGCCCGGCCTCCGGAACACCTGTGGATCGCGCACCGCGTACGGCACCGGCGGGTAGCGTAGGAGGGAGCAAGAGGGCCAGCAGGCAGAGTGCTGGCCCCCGTTCATCCTTGAGCCGCGCAGCGCCAGGTGCGTGGCCTCTCTAGCAGCCGCACCGGGTAACGGGGATGCCCGTTCCTACCTCACTCACGCGAGAACACGACGGCCTTACGGAACCTGCTAGGGTATGTAGAGCCGCTGACCTGCATAGACCACGTTGACATTGGCGATGTTGTTGGCCTGGGCGATGGCCCAGATGCTGGTCCCATAGCGCCACGCGATCGAGGACAAGGTGTCCCCGTAACGCACAGTGTAGTAGATCCCGTGGACCGGAGGATACGCTGCACCGCACGGGATGTACAGCCGCTGCCCGGCATAGATTCGGTTCGGATTGGCAATGTTGTTTGCCTGGACGATGCTGTTCACGCTCACCCCGTACCGGTAAGCGATACCCGACAGCGTGTCGCCGTACCGCACCGTATAATACGTACATCCGTGGACCGGGTAGTATGGCCGCCAGCAAGGGATGACGAGTCGCTGCCCCGGATAGATGCGGTTCGGGTTGGGGATATAGTTGGCTTGCACGATGGCATGCACTGTGGTCCCATACCGTGCGGCGATGTAGCTCAGGGTCTCGCCCCATTGGACGATGTGGGTGAACGGGCAATAGCGCGGCGGCGCAGCCCAGGCTATCTGCGTGATCAACAGGACGAGCGATGCGCAGACGAGCATCGCCGACAAGATCTTTTTCATCGCTGGTCTCCTCTCCCGGTTTGCCTCCCGATCAAGCCTGTCGGGCCCTCGATCCGCGTGCGCCAAGCCCGCCGCCGCCCGAAAGCGAGGGAGCTGGCTGTAGTACGGCATAGGCATTGCCTCCTTTCAGTCCCCCGCTTGACTACAGACGGCCCCCTGCGTGCCACGACGCTCCGTGGTACCTGGGCCGCTGGGCCAAGGCGTCACTTGCGTCACCAGCTGGGCCGCACCTGCCAACTCGCCCGTGGTCTGGGTTCCTGTTTCGCTCCAGAAGGCGAAGGAGCACGCATGTCCCTGAATGGGATGTGTCATCAGGCCAGCCAAGCCTGCTCTCTGTCGAGCGGGCAGCCGTCGCGCTGTTCTCGTTAGCGGGCAGGTCGTGATCAGGATGGGGTGGTCTGGACAGGTGTAGAGCGAGTGGGGCCTGGAAGGGACGAACGAGTGACAGGGAACACCCTGCCTATCATTATAGCATAGATCTGTGAGAAGTGGGTCAAGGAATTCCTAGAAACCTCAGCCCGTACCTGACCGCGATGCCAGCAGCAGGCCCCCCACACAGCAAGCCAACCGTCGTATCCTCTAGTCGCCCAGTGACCACAGGAACGGCGCGCTACCGGCAGTCGTATCGCCGAGCACATGCGAGGTGAGCGCTATCCAGGAACAGGGCAGCCACACTCGCGGAGGCCTTCAGCGAGAGACGCCCTAAAGAGGAGCCGTCCATCTGCACCATCAGACAGATGAACGGCTCCCCGCTGCGCTGCCTCAAGCAGCGATCGGCCGATCATGGTTGCGGATATGCTCGCAGCACGACGGGCAGGTAGAGGTCGTACTCGGCCTGTCCGCCAGCGCCCCAGAACCCTCCGGCAAGCTCGTACGCACCGCCTCGCATCAGTGCGCCGACCTCTGGCTGCCCGGCTGTGCCGGTCAACGAGTAGTCGCCACCGCTGCTCGTGCCTCCACCACCGTCGACCGTTCACCAGGGGAGACCGAACCCGCCTTGAGCGTAGGCAAGCGAGATCACCGCCAAGGTGGCCAAGCATAGCACCAGGACCAGGATGCCGCGCTTCCTCGCCATCACCTTGCCTCCTCCAGGGGCTCACTCTCTGGCTGCTCCGAAATCTCCACTTGGGCCGGGGGCTCGGTCTCTTGCCGCTCCTGGGCCTCCTTGTAGGCCAGGCCCCTGGTCTCTGGCAGGCCGTATGCTTCAGGATGGAGATAGGTGCCCTGCTCTTCGGCTGGCTTGTCCTCTTCTACCACGATGCGATTGGCTTCTGCCCAAGGGTCCTTGCGGACCCCGGTCACCTGCCAGGAGACCTTGACGTGCGGCTGGTCGGTCTGGATGACAAACTGGCCGTCCGCCACTTCCTGGGCGATGATCGCCTGGGCAAAGGTTCCGATCACGGTGAGCTGGTAGCGATAGTCGCGGTTGAGGGCTTCGAAATACTCCGGCAGCGTCACCGTCGCGTAGCCATCCTCGTCTGTCGTCACATTGCCATTGTAGACGTTCATCATGTCGGGCGACTCGACGAAAGAGTGGTTGAGGTACTTGGCCTCTGGGTCGAGCGGGTGGTCGATCCTGAAGCCGCCGCCAGACTTGGAGAGGTTGCCGGTGACCTGGACATCCCCGTTAAAGTACCCGGCCCAGCCAGTCGCCGAGTAGACGTGCACGCCATCCCCGTACGCCGAATACACGTAGACGCCGCTGGCACCTGCGTGACGTACTTCCACACCGTGGTTACCCGCATCGTAGATCTCGATGCCGTCGTCGTCAGCCCAGTCCACGAACACGCCGTCGTACGCCTCCCCCACGCGCACACCGACGTACGCCGACTCCACGTGCACGCCGTCGTCGACCGCCGACTCCACGTGCACGCCGTCGTACGCCGAGGTCACCCACAGGCCAGAGCCTGTCGCCGAGTTCACGTACACCCCGTTGCGCCCCGCCGAGCTCACGGACACGCCGTCTTCGCCCGCCGAGTTCACCCACAGGCCATCGTCCCCTGCCGAGTCTACCTGTATGCCGTCGTCGCCCGCCGAGGTGACGTGCAGGCCATCGCCGCTCGCGCGGGTGTTGCGCAGTGACAGCGGCGCATAGTCCGGCGCGCCGAACGAGCCGTCGATGGTCAGTTGGCTGCCCCCTGTCCAAGTCTGGCCCAAGTGGTCGTGGTCGGAGCGGGAGGCCGTGTCCGCGCTGCCGCTCCCAGCGTAGTCCACGCTGAACTCGCTCCCGACCAGGCTCAGGCCGGTGCCCGCCGTGTAGGAGGCGCCGTCATCCGCCTCGCACGTGACCGTGCCGTCCACGGCGATCGCGCGGATGCTGTTCCCAGGGGAGCAGCTTGCGCTCACGCGGCGCTGCAGGTAGCCAGTATCGGCACTGAACTGGGTGCCGCTGAGGTCCAGCCCGCTCCCTGCGCTGTAGGTGGTGTCGTCGTCCCCATCGGCCAGGTCACCCGGCACGCCGGTCAGGTTGCCCCAGGCCCGGTAGTAGGCGCCCTGCTGCCCGTCGAGCAGGTCGGCGTCCAGCCCGGACCCCGCGCCGTCGTCGTCGGCAATCTCTGCCACGGCGGTGCCATCTTGCAGGTCGGCGGCGGTCAGCGAGCCGTTGACGACCATGCCCGAGGTGATGCTGTTGGCCTGGCCTTCGTCCACGTAGTCGGCATCGTGGTCGTGGTCGGACCGAGCGACGGTGGTCGCGGACCCAGACCCGGTGAATGTGACGTCCAGCGTCACGTCACCGCTGAGCCCCCCGCCGGTCAGGCCCGTCCCGGCATATACGGCGGTGATGTCGCCATCGCCGCCCCCCGTGCCGACGTCGTCCGTCTCACACTCTACCGTCCCGTCCTCGTGCACCACGCGGATCGAGGAACCTGCCGGGCAGGTGCCACTCACACGCTGCTGCACCGCGCTCGCTTCGACGGAGAACTCGGTGCCGGTCAGCGCCAGGCCCGAGCCGGCGCTGTAGGTCGTGTCGTCGTCCGCTTCGCAGACCACGGTGCCGTCCTGGGCGATGCTGCGGATGCTCTGCCCGGCGGGGCAGGCGCCGCCGACGCGTGTCTGGACGGTATCAGTGCGGACGTCGAGCGTCACCGCCCCGCTTTCCCCGCCACCGGTCAGCCCATACCCCGCGTGCACAGCGGTGATGTCGCCCGTGCCGCCTGCGACGCTCTGGCACTCGACCGTGCCGTCGGCGTGGATGACGCGCACCGCGCTGTCGGCCCCACACTCGCCGCCGACGCGCCGCTGCACGTAGCCCGTATCCACACTGAACTCACTGCCGGTGAGGTGCAGTCCTGTCCCCGCGGTATAGGTGGTGTCATCGTCCCCGTCGGCGAGGTCGGCCGGTACGCCACTCAGCCCAGACCAGGGGACGGCCAGGGCATAGAGGGCATAGGGTGCCGCCGTCAGTGGCTGGCGCGGCGAGAGCGTGGTATGCGTGTCCGTGCTGTCTCCCGGGCGCACCGACACCTCCAGGTACCTGGCTTGGCCGGTGAAGGCGCCGGCCCCGAAGTCGAGTTGCGACGCGAAGTAACCGTCCTCGACCGGGACGTCCTCCTTCAAGACCGTGCTGCCCACCTGCGCCCCGCCGATGGCTGCGTCGTAGAGGATGAAGCGCAAGTCATAGCTTCCCTCCGCGGGCACGTCGCCGTCGGTCAGGCGACCTTGGTAGGTAAAGGCCGTGCCCAGTGCTGCCTGGACGGCCACGCCTCCTTCCGGAACGGGATCCTGGGCGCGCACGCTGCCTGCCAGCGTTAGCAATAGCAGGACCATGAGTAGGCTGGCAAGCGCTTGGCGTCCGTTCATGGCATACTGCCATCCCTTCCTGAAACGAGTCGTCTGTGGTGCATTCTGCGCGTTCACCTTTCTCCTCCTCGTGGTGGTACTCAAAGCAGCGCGTGACGACGCCAGGAAGCGTATAGCTGGAAGCAGACCCTGGCCCAATGGTGCCCGAGATGGTGGGAAACGAGTGCTCAAGCCGCAGTTGCGTCGGTTGGTACGCGTCTGTGTGATCTCGAATGAACGGCTAGGGGCGATGCAATATGCAGTGAGCGTGTATCGGCGCTGCTGGGTCGTGTCGTCCGTGCTGAGACACGCTATGGCCGGCGAATGGAGAATCGTTCCGTGTCGCCTGCTCGGAAGTGAGGTCCGTGTGTGAGCTGGATGGAGTCGAAGTGAACAGGTGGCACGCTATGCATCATTATAGTACAGTTTGGTCAGGAACGGGCAAAGGAATCACTAGAAGCGGAGGCGGACGTTGGTCCGTAAGGTGATGGGGTACCCGAATCAATCCGCGGTGTTCACGGCATCGCTACTGGTCCCAAGAGGGCATATTCCTTGCAGGGATCTGCAGTACGCCATCTAGGTCCCACGGTAGCGCGCCCGCACCTGCTCGCTCGGCTCGCCCAGGCGGTCGGAGGCCAGCTTGTCTGAGGCTCGAAGAGCCCGTCGTCGCGCGGCACTTCGATGTGGATGTCAAAGCAGTTCATCAGCGGGCTGGGGATGCGCTTCTGGTAGCGCTGGAACAGCTACGATTCCTGGCACGCTAGTGGGTCATTTGACATGAACCTTGATATTTTTCCGGAACTGCATACAATGATAGTCCCCCTGTTAAGTGTTGTTGAGCTTGCGGGGCACAGCAACACTTAACAGGGGGACTATCCCATTTTGAGATATCGAGAAACTGCTCGACCTGTTGACACGCATGCGTGTCTAGGTTTGGCAGTCTCTCTCCATCCGGAGGGCTTCCTGGGTCAGGGACTCGATGTTGCAGAAGGCCCTGCTAGCGGCTTTCCAGCTCCTCGGCAAAGAGCTTGATGCAGCGGATAAGCTGCTTCTCGCTCAGGCCGGTGGGGTTGGAGCACTCTGTGTCAGCGGCCTCGGCTGGGGGGGAGGAGCTTGTGATTGATTCAAGCTCGACTTCACCCTTGAGCCAGCGGTTGACCTCTTCCACCGTCCGGACATCGTTCATGACCTCGAGAGTCTGGACGTCGATCACGGTGAAAAAGCGCGTCGTCTTTGGCGGATCAAAGGCGACGTAGCCACAGGCATAAAGCCTTGTTGTGTCGTTGGTTCTTCTTGGGCAGGGAAGGAGCTCGACGATGTCGGTGTCACCGCTTCGGGCTTCCCCACCCTCGACTCTGCTAACGCGTAGCCAGTTGATGTCACGTTCACGCTCGGTGGCCTTCACCTCGGTGGCCAGAGCGTCGACACCCTTCCAGGCTTGGTCGTCGGAGAGTTGCCAGATGCGGATCTTCCCGTCGGTGAGCTCTGAGGCCTCCATGGCAACTCCCTTGAGGCTTTCCTTGCCTTGCGGAGCAAAAGGAGTGAACCACATCATTCCCTCGCCAGTTCTTAGGTGGTAAGGGGCAGCGTTTTCGGTGTTAACCATTGACGCTTGAACAGTGATGCGGCCTTTTCTGGTGAACACTCCTGCCCAGAACCCCTCGCGCCAGCCGTAGGCGAGTGTTCGCTGTTTTGCTAGCCATTCGGGCGTCAGCTGGACACCCTCGAGTCGTTCGTCCTCCTCTGCTTGGGCTGGGCTGAGCATCTCGTACTTTCCGTCACTGTGGATGATCATGACCCTAGTGAGGAAGGGTACTCTGGCGATTCCTCGCCGCCCGATCAGGCTCACGACGCCCATGAAGCCGCCAGTGTCCGGGTCTTCGACGTAGATGATCTCCATGTACCGCGTGAAGACGGCCTTGTTGTAGATGTAGAACTTGTCGGAGTTGAAGAGCCAACCACCCTCGGCGAACGGCATTTTCTGCCGCCTAATGACGACTGGGTCTGCTTCACCCGGTCGGTAGACGAAGAACCCGCTTGTCTTCATCCAAAGGGGGGTGATGCCGGCGTCGGGGCTAAAGTCTGCCCTCCACTCGCCCCGGACATAGTCCAGGTCGCGGAAGCTGAACCTCGCCTCAGGGTTCTGATCCCTGAAGTTCTCCTGGGCCTCCATATAGGAGGCATCTCTCATCTCGGTGATGGCGACGAGCTCGGGAACGTGCTCGTATTGCGTTTGCTTGTAGAGTCCGCTGAGCATGATGGACCGGCTAGAGATCAGCCAGACAATCGAGAATGCCAGGAGGAGGCCCGAGCCCACTCGTAAGAGGGGCGTTTTTGCTCCGAAGGAGACGAAGAACATGATGATGCTGATCCAGAGGCCAAAAAAGAACACCGGGTTGATGAAGGCCCACTGGATGAGCCAGCGCATTGGCGGGAACCCTGGCAGTAGAAAGAAAGCCGCAAGCACCGCGATGAGCCCCACAACTACGCATCCGCCTGGAACGTGAACTCTTCGGTCCTGTCTGCCTCTTGACACGGTCTCTTTTCCTTTTTGTGTGCTGTCTGAGGCAATGATACCACCATGTTCACCACTGTGCCTGACTCGTGACTGACACTTATCGGACTGAGGCGGTTATCCCCCCTTGGCGGCCAAAGCCCAGCCCCAGAGTGGGGCTGTCGGCGCTGGGCATCGGCGCCCTCGCTCTGGAAAGGGACATGCCCACGCGGGCGGGCACTATAGACGCTAGGCATCTAATTAGTACTTACACATAGCGCCAGGCTCAAGTTTGGAACCCTTTGAGATACTCATCGGCAAAGATGGCAGAGGATACCCCCGCACCATCCAACGGCTCACGGACTGGAGCCAAGCACGGATAGCGCGAGAGTTGGCTGTAGACGCCAAGACAGTCACCAACTGGAAGGTATCTATGGAACTTTCCATAGATAGGCAGCCGACCGTCATCCGCGCGGGATGTCCGCGTCGGCTGCACGCGGAGCTAGCGCGGTCTTCCCTGCAAGGCGACCCCCCTACGCTTGTGGACTATAAGTAATGCGATCTGTCCTTGACTTCATTAAGTACGCTTCCACTCCGATTTCCCTCATACGCTCATTGGCGCTCAACCACTTCTCCCTCGACCCTGGCTCGAAATCCACTTCCTCACACGGAAAGGCTTCACATTCGAAGCAGAAGTCATACCGCTTCTCCCTGATGCAGGGCCAAACCGGACAGCCAGCATACATACAGTTCCCGCCTCGACATCTTTCGGAGCCCGCTTCGCAGAACAGCAGCAATCCTTCCTCAAAGTCGGGGTACCTCCTCAACCTTGGTTCATGTGCTGCGAACTGCTCAGCGAAACCATCGAACGGTACGACAAGTCTGAGCAGCACCTGACTGTGCGTCTGGATTGCGCCATCCCAACCCTACGTCGTTGCCAAAGCGTTCCTGCCGCCCTGCAGATCCGTGGGTCGCTGCTAGGTCCCAGGGGAACGCGTTAGCGAACCCTGATGGAACTGACGACGTCGTTGAACCCGTGGGAGGTACCGATGTTGGGATAGTCTCCAGGACCCAGCCGCAAGCTGCTGCCCGAGTAGCCCACGTCTCGGAAGAGCTGAGCCTGCTTCCCTGGCGAGTAGTCGGGTCCAGGCTTCACGCGAATCGAAGAGACCACATCGTCAAACTCTGGCCCAAGGTACCTCGGGATATCAGGGACGTCCTCCAAGATAACCGCACGGTTTCCAGCGAAGCCGATGTGCTCATAGAGCTCCACTATGAGTGGAATGGGTGCAATCTTGTGGACGCTCGGGGGAGCTGGGTTGATCCTGACAGAAGAGACAGCATCACCGAAATTGTACACCCGGTGGATGTTCGGGTAGCCCCCTGCGGCAAGAACCAGAGCCGCTCCACCGTAGTTGACGTGCTCATAGAGACCGACGGTGGGTTCCTTCTGTCTATGTGCCGCTTTCCATGCCTCATAGTCCGGTCCTGGATGAACTCCAACTGCCGAAACCTGGTCATCGAAGTCCTGCAGAGCCAAGCGCGGGGTGTCCTCGACGATCAGTCGGCGACGTCCACCATAGCCCGCGTGCTCCCATAGAGCAACTACCAGTGGGATCTCCTTGGGCAGCCGATTGTGCGAGTTGATGGTCATGTTGTTCGCACTTTTCCTGAGCAGCAGCCGATCGAGATTGTATTGATAGATGAAGGACCGACCTGTGCGAGCGGCGTACGCGTCCCTGAGAGCGTGTTCGCACTGCTCTATCGTCTTGCCTTCAGCCATGGCCTCCACATACGACCATATGCACTCCTTGAACGTTCGACTCTTCTGCGCGTAGACAGGTTCGGTGTAGCCGAGCCAGGAGTAGCACCCTTTGCTGACGGCCGTCTCACCGAGGCCACCCGCGCCATTGGTCGAGCAAGCCAGGCTGTAAACCTGCAGCCCCTTGGTTAGGTCTTCGGCATTGGCTGGGTCAATGACTGTCGCTATGTTCCCATTCTTCTCTCCCCAGAACACGTCGAGGCTTCCGTGGTCCAGGGCAATGACAGCCTTCATCGTCTCCCGATTGTCGTACTGCAGCCAGTCGCTGACCTTCTCGGGACTCGCATCAGCGTCGCTGAGGTCAGTCACGGAATGCCCCTTGCTCTCCAGATACTCCTTCATTCCTTCCCCGACCCAGTGCGTGTACTCTGTCGCCCGATCGCACTTGCTCCTGATGATCACAAAGTCTGCCACGGCTACGTCCCCTCTATCCACTTTTGGACTTGCTCTTTGATCTCCAGGACCTCCTCATCCAGCATAACGGCTTCACTCGTCTCCGCCTCGATCAGCTGCTCCAGAATCTCTCGAAGCGTGAACTCCTTCTGAGTGGTGAGGTTGATTTGGGTAACACCGGCTTCTTCCGGGTTTTCCTCGACCCAGGCCCTAAACCTTGCCAGGAACTTTTCCTCTTCTGTCATTGTCGTTGCTTCCTTTCGGCTGATGGTGCCAGAGAGCACTCAGCTGCATCAACTTGGCTTCAACTCGGACGCTGCAGGAGCCATGCTCCTCGAACGCATGACTGCCAGCCACGTTGGTGCAGCGCTCACTCGTGCATAGCCCAGGAATCTGAGATGAGCCGCTATGCTGCTCCGAACCTACCAGGGCTCACAAG
>Ga0114922_10005513_pt1 | contig 11665 bp, 9 predicted proteins | sample AartaG_FD_100975 | JGI IMG/M metagenome (GOLD analysis project Ga0114922, IMG submission 100975) | Deep subsurface microbial communities from Aarhus Bay to uncover new lineages of life (NeLLi) - Aarhus_00045 metaG | ecosystem: Environmental > Aquatic > Marine > Oceanic > Sediment | place: Aarhus...
AAATCTGACTAATCTTTATAGCTTCCATCTTCCTTGTACGAAGTAATCGCCGGAGATACTGGACGTTGTAACCAGTAATCTCAGCAGCTTCTTGTACAGCGATGTGATTGTTGATTACCTTTGTGGTTGAGATTTGAGAAAGGTTCTGAGAGTTTAAAAAATTCATCTCGATCATTCCTTTACCAAATCGATCGGTAATTCTGCCAATTGTATTCGCTGCTCAAAACGCAGCATTGCTAGAAACTGGTCGACTGGTAATAAAGGCGGTTCGGGATGGGTCCGCTAAGGCGACCCCTAGCGGACTCGAACCCGTAAATATTAAATGTATACCATTAACCCCTGGGAGTGCAGTCCAATATAACGGCGAATTAGAAATAGCCAGGAAGTGGTCCCAGCGATAAAACTTTGAGCCTATATGCAGCTTTCTTTACTGTCCAATTAATAATATGTGATAGTGTTCAAGAATCTTTTGTTTCCTGAGAATTTCTTTTATAACGAAAAAAGCGTTTCATTGAAGCAGCTAACTTCTTTTATTTTGACAGTACCAATACCAACCAACGAATCGTAAATCAATTAATTATTTTTGGTTCATGTTCTATTGGGTAGCAAATTTACTAAGGAATTACATTTTCAGAAATACAACCTGGAATAACATGGTTTTCTTCTAAATACTGAGAGGAAGATCCTTTAAAAGATTCCCAATCTTGCATTAAATTGATTACTTTCTTTTGATAGTCTTCAACCAAATCAGGATGAAAGAACATAAATGGACAATTAGACAATTCACCACCTGGTCTCGGATAGGTATTTATTTGAATCTCAAATCTTCCCATTGATGGATTCCATGGACCTGGATTGCCCAAAATGTCTCCAGCAACCACATTATCTCCCAATCCCTTTAGAGCTGGATTCGCTATGTGGTCATAAAAAACTGTAAATGTTTCGTTTGGTTCTATTACACCGATTTCATAATCATCTTTATCTTCTTGATACTTATAATAAACAACTAATCCATCAGCAATAGCCATTACTTCTGCATCAGGATCAATGTGATACTCAAAAGCCGGGTTATCTTTCAGATTTCCATTGCGATCCGTTAATACATCTGGACCAAATTCTAAGAATGGTTTTTTATCTTTCGAATTAAATACAATATCGCCAGCTTTACCGGTTTGAGGATCATATTTCTCAATTTTTACACCTAGATTCACAATGTAAGTAATTGGAACAGAAGTCTCGGTTGGGTATGGTGTAAACGTTGGGCTTGGATTAAAAGTAGCGGTATAAGTTAAGGTCGGTTCAGGGGTTGATGCGGAAGTTGTTGTGAGGGTTTTGGAAGGGACGGGTGTTGAAGTTAGAGTTGGGATTGATGAAGGTGAACAAGAGAAGAGAAAGATCAACAGAAACAATGCAATAAGTACGATGAATTTCCTCATAGAATCACCCCAAAATTCTAAAGTGCTGAATATCATTTCTAGTATACTAAAAAAGCAAAGTTATCAATTAAAGGAAAGCAATTTATTTGAAGTCATGGAATAAGGCTCCAGGGTTTGTTAAGTCTCACCATATTCGTCAAATGCAATGTCAGCCCTTATCCCCTGGGCGTGCAGTCCAATATAACGGCACATTGGAAATTGATAGGAAATGGTCACCAGTATAATAATGAAACGAGATGAGTGGCTTAATTGAGGCGTATGATTTTTGGGATTCCGGATAGAAATCAAATATTAACTACTAGCCTAATTCAATAGCGAGAAAAGCGATGAACATACTTAGATTAAAAGTTTTGTTGGTAATACCAATTTATATTTTAATTTTGGTGATATCTGCGTGTACTAGTGAAATACCTACTGAATTAATACCAGAAGAGACAGAAGTGATGACCGCTGATACTGCTACAAAGATTGAACCTACCTTTACATCAACTAATCCACCACCAACTGAAACACCGGCTCCTACTGAAACACCTGCACCAACTGCTACGCTGGTTCCTTCTGCAACGCCAATTACGAATTTCGATCTTAATCAAATCAACAAAGATGGTTTTGGTGACAAAAATAATATAGTAACAATGTCCTTGGAACAATTTCATGATCATCTATATGCCGGTATATTAAATTTTGGCACAGACGCGGAAATTTGGAGATACGATGGTAAGAATTGGGAAATAGTCATGGAAGGGGGTTTTGATGGTAACACGCTAGCGGTTAATGATTTTATCAACCACGACGACTTTTTATATGCTGGCACCGTCCCGCGATTTGAAGAAAAGTATATGAAAGGTACATTTTTTGGGAGCGAGATATGGCGTTCAAAAGATGGCATGAATTGGGAAAAAATTGTAGGGAACCAGTTTGATACCGACGTCAAGTATTTAGAGGCAGAAATATCAAGATTATTTAGTTTTGAAGAATTTCTTTATGCCTCAGCTAGTGGTTCGACTGGTGAGCCAGAAGAAAGTGGTCTCCAGATTTGGCGATCTAAAAGTGGGGATCCTGGAAGTTGGGAGATAGTTGCAAAAAACGGTATTGATGATCCTGGGAATACCGGAATATATGCCAATGCAGTCTATAACAGTAAGTTGTATATTGGTACAATCGCTGGCCGTGAACCTGTTGAGAACTATTCTGCTCATGTATATGTCACCGAAGATGGCTTAAATTGGTCTAAATTAGCGAATATGCCGGGCGAACCAAACTTGTTTGGCATTTCTGCTATGAATGTATTCAAGGATTATTTGTATGTCGCTGCAATCGCGAATCTAGATAAACCATCAAAAACTGGCCATGTATATCGATGTTTAGTTTGTGACGGCAGTGATTGGGAGTTAGTACTGGATGGACCCTATTTGCACGATCGGACCAATAGAAAGCTCGCATTAGAAGAATATATGGGTCAATTGTTTTATATTTCTGGAAATGATGAATTTGGCCTGGAAATCTGGAAGACTCTCGACGGACTTAAATGGGAGAGGATCGCTGAGGAAGGTATAGACGATAATGGTAATTTGAGATCCTATTGGGACAATGCGAATACTGTATATCAAGATAAGTTAATTCTTGGCGTAACAAACAGTACCACAGGAACTGAAGTGTGGGAGATTTCGCCGTAATTACTCCAGATAGTTGAATTGCCAAGCCATTAAGCACCCCAGGTAACTTATTGATTTGAAAATAGTAGCCGCCTATGGCCTTTAGGTAGTCCTCTCCATTTGTACCATTCTAAAAGCTTGAGAAACAAGCTGACTCCAGCGTGCGATAGACTTACTCCACGGATATGTTGCGATTTTGGTTTACGAGCAAAAAAATAATTTCTTAAATTCAAATTTATTTTCCAAATTTTTATACATAAACATGGATTAAAACTACTCGTTTGGGATGTAAAGTAGCTCATTTGAAACCGATGATTATAGTGGTGTCAAACAATGGGTTAGAAGTGGATACCATTAACCCCTGGGCGTGCAGTTCAATATAACGGCGAATTAGAAATAGCTCGAAAGTGGTCTCAGGAATGAATAACATATCACACTCTTTACCTTATTCCCAACGTCTTCAATAAAAACTGCTCAACCGGCACAATCAGGCATATTGAGCAGTTTCTTAGATTCAGACACCCCAAACGAGAGCCAAACCTATCTTATTATGAATACTTTGAATCCCTGGTATAGTAGCCTGAACCCTGCTTTCCCTAAACCAATCATTCACATTTGGTCTAAATGGCTTAAATAGATTTAGATCGACTTCCCATGTGTCTGCAGGGCGTCCCCTCTTGCCCTTGCTCTCGATGAATTCAATCCCTTGATTCAATGCCCATTGCACTTGTTTCGGAAGTATATAATCATATGACTTCAAGTGCGATTATCTATGTGTTAAAAATGTATCATATGACATTTCATTAACGAACTACGTCAATGAAAATATCCAGAATTATCTCTCCTTATTGGTAAGGTAATATCCGAAATAATGAATAACCAAACTGAGTATAAACAAGGCCATCATGAATTAAAAAAAATGCATTCAATATTATATAATGGAGATTAAATGGCAATAAAAATACTACTCGTAGATGATGATAAATTGTTTAGGCTCAGCCTTAGCTTTCTTCTTGAACAGGCAGGATATCAGGTCCACTCATCCGCAAGTGCCGAAGACGCCTTAGCACTGGCCCGACGCGAGCAGCCAAATTTGGTTCTCCTTGACATCGGCCTTCCAGGTATGGATGGTTTAACAGCGTTGCGTCATTTTGAAGAACATGTTGGAGTTCCGGTAATTTTTGTTACTGCTCGTCGGCGCGAACTTGATGAAGCTTTAGGCTTAGAATTGGGCGCTGATGACTATATCACTAAACCCTTCGATAAATCCGTGCTCCTGGCCAGGATCAAAACCGTTCTCCGTAGAACTCAAAGCACTACTCCGCTACTCTCAAAGTACGAGCCATTAATTGTTGGAGACTTTGTCATTGACCCGGCTGCACATAAAGTCAGTGTAAACAAACGCCCTGTTGCTCTTTCTCCGATAGAATTTAAATTGCTTCACACACTTGCATTAGAAGCCGGACGGGTGCTCTCTACTGATGACATACTCGCACGTGTTTGGGGTGCAGAATATGTAGGCCAGCCCCAGGTGGTTTACGTCCATTTACGCAGGCTCCGTAAGAAATTGGAAGAAAATCCCAGTCAACCTCTTCGGATTATTACCATCCGGGGTGTAGGTTATAAACTCGAGCCGTAGTAGGAGAATTAGTGATGCGTACACTGCGTACCCGAATCATAATTAGCCACATACTACCTTTTTTGACAGTTCTCCTCCTGATTGGTGTCGCTCTAGATTATGTTCTAGAAACTCGCATCTTGCTCCCCAACTTGTCTGATGAGTTGATGAATGAGGCATACCTATTTGTGGAGATGACAAAGAACAATCAACCCATATGGGAGGACTCATCTGCTGCGCAAGATTATATAAAAAGTCTTGAGCCAATCCTGGATCCTTATGTGATGTTATTGGATTCACAGGGACTAATCCTTGCTTCAACGGATCCATTAGATTCGGGTCAAATAGGCACTGTGATTGAAAATAAGGAACAATTCGCCGAGGCTCTTGCGCGTGGCAGCAGCATAAGAACTACCTATAGCCGCCAACTAGAGACCAATGTAGTAGACGTTCTGGTTCCCTCCATAGGAGCTGAGGGGAGAGTTATTGGCTTGGTTCGTATGACTTATCATTTAGAAAACGTGTATGGGCAGTTTCTCACTCTGCGTTATGTTATTGTAGGGATTGTTGCCGCTGGGATTCTACTTGGATTGGTGATGGCCTTACTGCTTGCAATAAACTTGGGTAATGCACTCCAACAGGTAACACATGCCGTCCAACTATTGGCGACCGGACAAGAATATAAACCACCATTAGAACAAGGACCAGAAGAGATCCGGGTTTTATTGCGCTCCATTAATTCGCTGGTTGAACGGCTGCGGGACTTAGAAAACATGCGGCGCATATTACTGACCAACCTGATCCACGAATTAGGACGGCCTTTAGGGGCGCTTCTCCTGGCCATTCAAGCATTGCAGGCCGAAGCAGGACAAGATGAAGCGATGCGCGAAGATATGTTGACCAGTATGGAAGAAGAAATGAGCATCCTACAGCGGCTATTAAACGATCTTACTGGACTGCACGATCAGGTCTTGGGTGTGATGGAACTGAAAACTCAGCCAGTTGTCCTGACGCAATGGCTGCCCAAACTGCTGCGGACTCATCAGGAAGCGGCGAATGCTAAAGGATTGCTTTGGCGCGTGACCATTTCCGAAGAGATGCCGACCATAGATGCTGATCCTAACCGTTTAGCCCAAGCTGTTGGGAACCTGGTCAATAATGCAATCAAATTCACTCCCTCAGGCGGCACTGTATCGGTGGATGCTGGTGTTCAAGATTACGAGGTTCGGATTCGTATAAATGATACCGGGTCGGGTATCCCCCTCGAAGAACAAACTAATATCTTTACTCCCTTCTACCGCGGGCGTTCTGAAAACCGGTTTCCTCAGGGGATGGGTTTAGGCTTAAGCATCGCTCGCGATCTGATCGTGGCGCATCAGGGGCGGTTGGAATTCACAAGCATACATGGCGAGGGCAGCAGTTTCACAATCTGGCTGCCCTTCAGACCCAATGAAAGATAAACTTTTTTTAAGTGTAAGTTGAATGGACGGGGGCGAGTATACACCAGACATCACATATCCTGAAAATTCTCAAATCCACATCGTCCAAATCCCCACCAATAATCTTCCCATCCCCATACCTTTAGGTCACCTTTCGATAGTTGTTAGGTTCCCGTAAGGACTAGGGGGAGCCAGAAGGTTATTCTATTTTTTAATAGTGGCTTCCTACTTTTATTGTTTCATTGCAATAGCTCAATAGTCATTTAACAGCCAGTAAAACAACAACCTGGTGCATGCCATCTTGGCATGGAACTTGATTGTGTTCTACCCGATCTCTTGACTGGATTTTTATTCGACCAGATCGATGATGTTGACCAAAATCTTACAGGCTGTACCCAATGTCCAGTCTTGATTATCAGGTGATCAGATGCAACGAGGCATAAGAATCCTCTTTCAATGAAAGGAGGCGAGCTCAGTTTGCTTCATAATTATTCATCGAAATTTGAATATTGGTTGGCATGCTAATATCATCCTCGTTTACAATACCTATGTTGCTAGGTGTACTGCTCGGATACTTGTTGGGGTTGGTATCCCGAGGTTTGTGGAAAAACCGGACCATGAATGACGTACCCTCAGATTTTGTCCAATTCGACAAAACGCTCCTTGGGTTTATGCTTCTCGTTGCATTCACTCTGGGTGTGTTTTTGACATATTTTTTCTTTTTTTAAAAAAAGAAGACAAACTATGGCGAAAAAACCGTGCTCTTCAAAAGCGAAGATAGTAGGATCAACAAAGTGTTTATACCTTTCTGCATAAACTTGCTGCTGGGCGCTACCCTATGCAGTCGCTCAAGCTGAGACCTTTCAAGCAGAGTTAAGTCCCATGAAAATTCTATATCCTGTCGATGTGATACATCAACTCGCAGCAAATATTGATCGCCCCGTCCTGGTGGCGAAAATGTGAGATCTTAACCCTAAGGAGAAATATGTCATGAAACGATTTGAAAATATTCTGGTCGTCTTGGATCGTAAAACTGATAATGGAGTGCTCATTGAGCGTGCCGTGACCCTGGGCCAGAGAAATCAGGCTTGCCTGACGGTTGTCGTTGTCGCTGAAGAATTGCCCCAAGATTTACCCACACAAGTCGCCGCGCAGCCAACCGGTGTTGAAGCGCCTGGTATTGACATTATTGAAGAGCTGCCCCCCGACATTTTTGCACCAGCCAAGCCGATCCCGGCGTATATTCTGGAACCAACCAGCGATACATTGGAGGCATTACTTCCTGAGGGGACTAAGCCGGTCCCATCGAAATCGCCTTTTGTTATTCAGGAGCAGATTGCCGAGGATGACAGTCACTATCTAGAGCAAGTTACCGCATCCATCCAGCAGGCAGGGGTCCAGGTGAACACCAAGGTATTGCACGGAACGCCATTTCTTGCGATCATCCGAGAGGTATTGCGTAACGACCATGACATGGTGATGATAGCCGCTGAAGGACGGAGAGTCTTCAAGGAGATGTTCTACGGCAGAACCTCGATGCACCTGATGCGCAAGTGTCCCTGCCCGGTCTGGGTCTTGAACCCGGACCAGCCCAAACATTATAGCCACATCCTGGCCGCAGTCGATCCAATCCCGTCTAGTGAGGAGCGGGACACCCTCAACATCAAGATTATGGATCTAGCGACATCACTGGCTCATCGCGAACATTGTGAACTTCTTGTCATCCATACCTGGACTTTTTCGTTGGAATCCCACATGCGGAGCGGGCGTGTCAATGTTCCCCTAAGTAAAGTAGACGAGTGGGAGAGAGAACTCCGAGACAAACATAGGCGTTCGCTTGGAGATCTGCTGCAGCCATACGATTTAACAAACTTGGAGCACCAGGTGTACATGTTAAAAGGGGAGGCGGGGAGACTGATCCCTGCACTGGCTAAGGCGAGAGAGGTCGAACTCATCGTCATGGGTACGGTGAGCCGTACAGGGATAGCCGGCTTGTTCATCGGCAATACCGCCGAAAAGGTCCTGCGTCAGGTGGATTGTTCCGTATTGACCGTCAAGCCGGAGGGTTTTTTCACACCAGTTAAACTGGATACATAGCCGAAGAAACTTAAAAATAAAGAGGAACTGATGACACAACTGTTAATCGTTATATTAGATGATCTGACATGTATGCCTGATCTACTCCAGGCCTGGAGGGCGATCGGTGTGCCAGGGGTGACTATTCTGGAAAGTGCGGGAGCATATCGGGTGGAAACCTGGCTCAGCAAGGTAGGGCTTGGGGGGCTTGATCGCCTGTTCGAAACCAAAGAAGTACGCCGGCGTACACTCCTCGCTGCAATTGAAGACGATGAGTTGTTGTGCGAGGCTGTAGCTGAAGCCGAACTTGCAGTTGGCGGTTTTGATCGATCTGATAGTGGCCTGTTATTGGTGTTACCTATGAACCAGGTGATGGGCTTGCAGAAAGTGAGGCCTAAACCACCAAAAGATGTATTACCACCTGCGGTAATGCCGAACTGGGTTAACCTTCGTGACACACTTGTAGAAGAAGCGGCTGCCATTCTGGATCTGGAACCAACCATTGTAAGCCCAGATACAGCATTGGATGAAGCCGCCCAGGCAATGTTGACCCATCCCAATGTGCACGTAGCCTGCGTTGTGGCTGAAAACGGCCGGCTGGTGGGGCTGCTTAAATTACGTGCTCTTGCTGACGATGTATTCTTCCATATCCTACCGGAAGAATTTCTCAGCGAAATCAGCGACTTGGATGAGGCAATGGAATTTGCCAACCGAAGTCATATGCGCACCGCAGCCGATGCCATGCAAGATCCCGTGTGGGTGAAGCAAGGGGAAACTGTTAAGGACGCTTTCAAACGTATGCATGAGAACGATTTGACAGGACTGCCGATAGTGAATGATCTGTATCGTGTGGTGGGATACATCAATTTGCTGGAACTCTTGGCGATCTGCTGTAAGGAGCAAGAGGATGAAGTGAGCGGCGAGGAGGAGGCACTTTGAATCCAATTTGGTTTGCCGCAGTCATTTTTCTGATCGCTTATGCTTTGATCGTCTCTGATAGAGTACATCGCACGATAGCAGCCCTGTTAGGCGGGTTGACAATCATCCTTGTTGGTGTGCTTGACCAATATCAAGCCTTCCAAGCGATTGACTGGAATGTCATCTTCTTGCTGGCAGGTATGATGATGATTGCCAATATGTTGCAGGAGACAGGTCTCTTTCAGTGGATCGCCATTCAAAGTGTCCGGCTGGGAAAGGGAAACACTTACCGTATCCTGGTCATCTTGGTGCTTGTGACGGCTGTCACCTCAGCGCTGCTCGATAATGTGACCATCGTGATATTGATGGCGCCGGTGACATTATTTATAACAGCCAGCTTGAGGATCAACCCGCTTCCCTTTCTCATTGCCTTGATCCTGGCTTCCAACATTGGGGGGACTGCAACCTTAATCGGTGATCCGCCCAATATACTTATCGGTAGTGCCGCCGGCATTGATTTTGTCACCTTCGCTGCCAATTTGGCTCCAATCGCAATACTCATCCTGATTGCCTTTATCGGGCTGGCCTGGTTCCTTTTTAAGAAGGATCTACAAGTTGCTAAAATCGATCCGATAAACATCGCGGCTCTGGATACCTCGGAATTGATCACCAACGGTCCATTGCTGCGTAAATCTCTGGTAGTTTTGGCCGGTGTGATCCTGGGTTTTCTATTTCACGGCGCCCTGCATCTCGAGCCAGCCACCATTGCTTTAGTGGGTGCAACAGTCCTGATGCTGTGGGGACGAATTGATCCCAATCACGTACTGCGAGATATCGAGTGGACTGCTCTCTTCTTCTTCATCGGTTTGTTCATCTTGGTGGAGGGGTTGGTGGAAGTGGGGATCATCGAAGCTGTAGCTCAGGCCGCACTGCGCCTGACGGATGGTAACCTTCAGATGACTTCGATGTTGCTGATTTGGCTTTCGGCTGTTGCCTCTGGTGTTGTGGATAATATCCCCTACACAGCTACGATGATCCCTGTGGTAGAGAACCTGGGGCAGGCCATGCCGGTGGGTCCGCTGTGGTGGTCGCTGGCTTTAGGCGCCTGTTTGGGGGGCAACGCTACACTTGTAGGTGCCGCGGCCAACGTTATCGTTGCCAACCTATCCGAAAAAAGCGGGCATCCAATAAGCTTTGGTCTCTTCCTGCGCTATGGTGTCATAACCACATTCCTATCCCTGGTACTGTCCAGCCTGTACGTGTGGGTACGCTACTTATAAAGAATTAAACATGCCACCTGACAGTTTATGAAGTATATTAGACAGCGCTCTCCAGTACAGTGTCATTGCATAGCATCCGTTCTTAAGCATCCTTTCTTTGGATGCCGGATGCCGGTAATCTCCCTGGGTCTCATCAGCAGCTTAATCCATCTAAACCAAAAGTTGTTGTTCTTGGAACTTGATGTGCTGCTCATTATTCTCACCTTTCTGGGCGGGTTGCTACTGCTTTACCAGCACGGAGTAGGGATTAATATGGTCGGGAATTTCAGATCTATCCGACCAGAGGTGGTGGTTCGCTATTGCAACACACTCCAATAAGAGGAATTTGCAGATGTTTACAGATGTAGTCATTATAGGAATATTGATATTGGCAAACGGGTTCTTCGCCGCTGCAGAGATGGCAGTGGTAACCACGCGCAGAACGCGCCTGAAAGTGATTGAAAAAGCTGGTGATCAGCGGGCAGCTAAAGTCCTGGCTGTACAAGATAATCCTGGAGATTTCTTGGCAATGGTGCAGATTGGCATCACCCTGGTTGGTACAACAGCCGCGGCTGTAGGGGGCGCTGAGATAGTGCGGATTCTCTCGCCGTTTATAGCCAGCATCCAGCGGTTGGCACCGTATGCGCAGGAAATCGCATTAGTAATTGTGGTCATCTTCATCACCTACTTCACCCTTGTTTTTGGCGAACTTGTACCCAAGCGGTTAGCCATACGTAACGCGGAAAACATATCCTTGTCATTCTCTGGTCCGCTTGGTTTGCTTTGCCGCTTAGCCCACTTGCCAATCCGTGCGCTCTCTTTTTCGGCCGATGTAGTGCTGAAATTAATTGGTAGCTCTGCAGTAAATCACCCATCCACCAGCTCCGAAGAAATCGAATTGCTCATACAACAAGGAACCGCTGAAGGAGTGATCCAACCCGTGGAAAAGAGGTTGATCAGCGGTGTCTTTGATTATACCGATCGCCGTGTACAGGACGTGATGACACCACGCACTTCCATCGTTGCCCTGGATGTAGAGACTTTACCCTCAGAAGCATTGAGAATGGCGAAGCGATTTGGCTATTCTCGTTTCCCGGTTTATCGCGGCGACCTGGACCAAGTGGTGGGTTACGTTCACATCAAAGATATTATTTGGGCTCAAGCGGATTCCGATTTAAAACCACATACCCGTGAAGTCCATTTCATCCCCAGTGGCGCTTCGCTGCCTAACGCTTTCGACGTTCTCACAAAAGCTGGGAGGCAT
>Ga0114922_10005514_pt1 | contig 11663 bp, 15 predicted proteins | sample AartaG_FD_100975 | JGI IMG/M metagenome (GOLD analysis project Ga0114922, IMG submission 100975) | Deep subsurface microbial communities from Aarhus Bay to uncover new lineages of life (NeLLi) - Aarhus_00045 metaG | ecosystem: Environmental > Aquatic > Marine > Oceanic > Sediment | place...
TCCTGGCCTCCACTACCAATGGGATTGCCCCATACTAGCGGAGTTTGGGTCCCGGTGGGCGCGTTTTCGATGATCACTAATTGCTGGTGTGGGCGCGTTTTAGATTATCATTAACAGCCCCTAGGCGAGGACATACACAACACATGAAACAAACCCATTCGAGGGGGTAGTTTCATGTCAACATCCGATTACTTTCATAATCAATCACTGATTGATCCGTTACCCAGTCGCATCCAGAGAGACATTAGGCAACAGATACTATTACACACTAGATGAGGATGGTTGCTAATGGCCAGAAGCATATGCGCAGACAATTCTCATATAGCAATCAGAGCAGCCAGGGTCAGTGGCGACACAGACGGACTTTCCAAGTCTGTACAATGGACGATCAAGTAACCATGGGTTTTCAGGATGCATTCGCCGAGTTGCGTCAACTGCGATTTGTGATTCGTCCGCTGGTATCTCTCTACCAGCAAGGAGTCTTCCAAGCACGCGACAAACATGTATGTCTGCTTTTACATCAGCCTTGCCTTGAAGGATCTGCGCGTCAATCAACGCGCCAACGATCATCCTCGATATCTGCTCACCAACTTTCAAATCGTTTAGGCGATATAAAGTTGCTTCTATGGATTGGCTTTTCCAGATGTTACGCACATCACCTTCGTACTGACGAACAATCCTCATGCCGATTGTGAAAACTCTTTCATGAGCCTTTGGGAAACGGTGGAGAGAGTATTCCTTTCGCTTGGAGTTCCAATCTTTAATAGATACTGAAGTGATCGTGCCCCAGAGATCATCTGGATTGCCGAGTATCTCCTCTACAAGACGTTTCGCGTTAGCCCAAGCTGTTTCAGCCCGAATCTGATAGTCGAGGATACAGGCAAGAAAGAACTTGTTCGCATTGATGCGAGAAAGGGACTCGCCAGGAACTACCCATTCCCAGAACGCGGGATCAGTATCACGGCTCTCGAGCAGCTCCTTAGCTACGAGCTCCTCGTGTGTCTCCACATTCATCCTCCTTCCCTCTCGTTATAAGGAGAGATACCACCTAACAGCTTCGAACTGAGCAGGCCCACAACGTTCCCCCACCTGATTTTCGCTCCTCTCGCGGGGTCCGCTAGTGAGACGTTAAATATCCATATCATGAATATATGCCCATCCACCGGCAGTTGTACGATCTGGTGAAACGGACATATTGTCGCTTGTCTTGATCAATCTTGTTACACTAAAAGGGGCGGCTAGCTTATGCAACCTGCGAATATGAAGTAGGTTTACACTAGGTTTTCCTTTTACCCGGGAAGCATCATACAGCCCACCCTCGTTTGGCTGTAGTGTCCATATCAAGCGGTTAAAGACATCACATTTTTCTTCAGAGAGTTCTCGCTTATCGTCCCAGCCAACAATCTCGGCAGTGTAGTGAATTGTTGGCAGATCGGTAGTAATTGATAGAAACAATCGCATGGGATCATCAACAGAAGGGCGATCTTCCCGAAGGTGAGTGATAGTTTCAGAGCTGTAGGGTTGCAGGAACATAATTTGCTCTGGTAGAAAGCGTTGAACAAGAAGAATTTCTTCTAAAACGCTTTTGTAAACGCCATTAATAAAAAGTGCTTCAGATTTCATAAGCTTTACCGCCTTCTCTAGATTCAGAATATTTTCGAGCTGCGCGGCCTCAGAAAGCTATATCAGTTGGTTTTCCCTCATTGTGCGAGATCTGCTCCAGCGAGACATTGGACGTATCAACAATCATAATAAGTCGTCGTCAAATACTACCTTATCACCTGAGGGCCACGCCCCATTTGCAATGGGTATCGAGTAATAACATCGATAGAATTCGTCAACTAAATCCGCTTCGAGTGATTCAGTGCTTTGATTACACCTTATTGAGTACCATGCTATTGTGGCACCAAAGGCAGCAGCATATTCATATTTCTTGACCCACCAAGTATCATCCCCTTCAACCCTTTGAATCCTGTGAAAATGGCGAAGTATCCTTCGATAGAGGTTACTTGATCTCCCAATATAAAAGATCGGGGTTTTGCCGTTTGGATAGATCAACCGGGTCCCATCAGAGGTTCCAAATACATAAGCACCTGGATGATCCGGGATTGCTTCAATCGATGTATTAGAACGCAGATGGATTAGTCCATCTGGATCACGATTCTTATAGAACCATAGATCTTTTTTCCGCATAGATATATACCGATACACATAACGGTTTTAAGCTGAGCGGCTCGCTTTCAACTTCGATAATACATCAAGTCTTGCGCAAACTCGCACGATTCCCGAGTCCGCTCCACCGAGACGTTAGGATGCCAATCAAACAATGACTTCCACAGGGCCCATAATTATCTACGTAATCATACTTACTACTCCACCGCATTCCACTTACCTCCGGAAGCAGTGAACCGTAATTACCACAATTGAGAACCTGTACTCTCATTACTTGCTTATTTGCTCTTTCAGTCAAGAAACCAACATGCACCTTATTCCATGCAGGCTTATGTGAATTTATCAACAAGGTCTCAGCCTGCTCGATAGCGCTTTCCCAAACCTGATCATTTTTTGGGTCGAGCTACCACTTATACGCCCGACATAGATGGTAAGACTGCCCTCAAAGGCCCGGAGAAAGTCCCACCACTCGGATGAAATTCTTTCTTTGAATGTCTGTTTGGCTGCCTTGCCTATATATAGCAACGAGTTTAGGCCATAGATAGGAGGAGAACCATAAATCTGGTAAAGGCCATAATCAATAGCCTCGTCATGGAACTCATCGAAGGTATTGATATTGAAAGGACCATCCCACTGATTGTGGATTACCTTAATATCTATTATGTCACCCCTCTTTCAGAAAACGGGAATTAGTCCCACAAGTATGTTTCTTCTCTTTGCATAGGTTTTCCGCAGGTTGGGCAAGGGTTGGTTGAAGGCCAATCGTCTAAATTCAAACCATTACAATTACTACACCTGTTTGCATATTTATCTACATGATGGCGCCCTTTAGAAATTTCTTCCTCTGGGCAGTTAGGAACGAAACCTATAAGCACACTTACAAGTTCCTCGCAGTCACGACAATACTTTATCGCTTGCTCAACGAAGAAACCGTGACCTTCGACTAGGTCATACGATGTGTTGCATAGTGAGCAAGTTAATCTGACACCTACTCCCATAGAACCAAATCCTTTGGTATCCTAGCTTGGTGATACTTAGCTTTCTACCATATAAAATATATAAATTTCACAAATGTGAAATTTCGTAGAGATTTTGGTGAGCTTCCGATTTCTGCACTAATCGGCACCTATCCATTCTGGAGCGCCTTCTCGTTGACACATTTCGAGATATGGAATGATCTCGTTGTCCATAAATAATTCCTAGAAAAGTGTTTAGTAATTGCTATACAGATCTAGGATACAAAAAAATGTTCGGCTTGAAAGCAGGGCTCTCTTCCTGTTCTTGTGTTGTTCATGCAGTAAATATGTTTAACAAATAATGAGACTTCTGATTACTCGCATTAGAGGCAAGGAGAATAATGTCCCGGATGATGTCAATAGTCGGGAAAATACCACAATTTACTAGGATATTTAGTTACACCCTCCAAGGCTTCTGTCCGTCCCCAAGAAGCCGCAGAGCCACTCTCACAATTGAAGGCTCGATATTATTCTAAGTCCCATCCATACTTTGCTGCTATTTTATCTAATTCGCGCATCATTGCCTCATTGGCAACGATAGACTCCATATCGAATTCCTCCGCAAGGTAAAAGTCACCCCTTCCCGCGGCTTCATACATTTTCCACTCGTAGTAGAAGAAATCCACGGTATTCTCTTGGATCCCCTCGATGCAAGACAGAGTTTCCTCGGCTACTTGCGCCCTGTAACGTTGCTCAGCGCGGGTTGTCAATGTGGAGAATTGGGCAATTGTTGTATATTCATTCCACGAATCATAATCCTGCGTGGCGGCTTCTAACCTGCCCATCGTTGCTTCGGCCCATGCATCGGATCGTGGCCCACTGCAATCCGTAACATCTGAAAGCTGGTAACCTACCCAACCGATCCCCGCAAAAACACCAATAACCACTAAGCGAGCTAGTAACCTATTCATCTTGAACTCCCTTCTCTAAAGAAAAAGGCATCATATTCTCTCAATTATTCGTCTTTTCATTACACTTGCTTGTAGGAACCTGACAAGGATGACATTCCCATGGCCGACACCATTTCTCGAGTGATGTTTTTCCCGCCACTCAACGAATTTAGTATGGCTTCGAGTGTATAGATAGGTCCCCACGGGATCCCCCACCACCCAAGTAAAAGAGAGATCAGCAGATAGGGTAATCCATGGACAAATCCCGATTCACCAGCTTTAAGAAAGTAAACCTTCGAGGGGCGCTTGAAGGTCATGACGAGGATTGAGATGCAGTAAGTAAAAATGACAAAACGACCCCCGTGTCGTAGTTCATGTGACAATTCTTCAGACGAAAGTCCTTCCAACCCAACAATTTCCATCAAGCCCTCCTTTAGAGAGACAATAACCCGCTGCTTCACAAACTAGTATAGGCGTGAGCATGGATTCAGCGCGCTTACAGATTGCTTACACTTATCGGGGGAATAGAAATGAGGTGAAAAAAAGGAAATCCAAATTGAGGTTAGTGCTGGAAAGTGTCCAATATGTAGATGAGTAGCATCTAATAACGAAAAACTGACTGTGTTGATCATCGCTGCCCTAACTAGCCCGATTCGAGTAGTAGGCGAACACTGCTTGAGAATGGCTTGGCTAGACGGATGAGTTCGAGCTGATCCTCGGCAGCTTTCATCTTGCGTTTCTCGAGCTCGGTCTCCTCACCGGAGGCTTCCATCGCAGCCATAAGGAATTCCTCCATCTCCTCCAGCGGTACGAGCATCAGCTGCTGTACCGCATCCTGGAGGACCTGCATTCCGTATCTGTAGGCGGAATAATGCATGCTTCATCACTCCAATGGATCGGCGCGGACGTATAGCTTTTCTGGCGCTTCATCGAAATACTTGAAGAGCGCCGGGCAGAGCCAACCTTCCATCGGCGGCTCCTCCGAGCGGTACCAGTGACCGCCGTCTTCCTCCCGCACCCAGGTCAGCTCGCGCTGAAATCCAGGAAAGCGACCCGCAGAGAAGGTCATGCGGAAGCCGTCGCGTGCATCCGGGATATCCTCCACCAGCTCATTGATCATCTCCGGCACCCCGGAGACGAACGGTTCCCTCACCAGGTCCACTTCCGGGTCGTCAAAAACTCATGTGCCCATATGCCAATAGGGTGCGATTACCATGATAGCGTTTCCCATTACTGCTCCTCTTCTTCAAGCACTCCATTCACCAAACGCTCCCTGATCTCTCCAACCAGTTTCAGTATCTGGCCTACAAGTGGATGCGTCTTTTTATCCAGCATCAAAGGTTTACCGTGGTTGATTGCGCCCTTCGCTGCTTCGCGGTCGAAGGGGATCTCCCCGACAACCTTGTGCCGCAGATTCTCCGACACCGCATCCGCCGTGATGCTGTCGCGCCGGCTTACCTTGTTCATCACCAACAGTACCCTCTCCTTCGGGATACCCAACTCTGCAATCGTGTCTAAGAAAAACCGCGAGTTCTTAATCGAAGGGATTTCGGGCGCGGCAACCATTACAATAAGATCGGATGCCTCCAGAGCAGCGAGGGCGATGTCGTCGAGATAGGATGCTGTATCCACAATGACGTAGGCAAAGAGATCCTTCAACATCTTAAGTGCTTTGCCCATATCCTCCGCGTGGACTTCTTCGGCGAACTCGGGTCTTGGCGGCGCGGGCAAGATGCGCAGCCCGCTCTCGTGTAGGAGCAAGACCTCGTCAAGCAGCTCCTCATCCAGATCATCTGCCTGGACGGCGATATCAACAATGGAATAGTGCGCTTGCTGGTTTAGAAAGGCGGTCACGTCACCGAACTGAAGGTCAGCGTCCACAAGAACAGCGGGAGTATCCTGGCTGTTCAGCGCCAGCGCGATGTTAACAGCCAGCGTCGTGCAGCCCACACCGCCCTTACCGCTGTAGATGGATATGATCTTCCCTTGCGGTCTCCGGTTTCGCTCGAGCTTGATGAGTTCTTCTGAAGATATGAGTGGTCCCGTCGCACTCTTGCGCCTTTTACCTTTCCTCGCTGCGTCCCGCACTGACCTAACCAAAGCCTCTCCAGATATTGGCGAGATTAGGAAATCTGCCGCGCCTGCTTTGATCGCCCGGCGAGGAAGGTTCTCTCCAAACCCAGTTACGATGACCTGGGCAGCAAGATCGATCTCAAGTATTGCCTCAGTCGCCTGGAAGCCGTCGATATCCGGGAGTTCACGGGCCATGAGCACCACGTCGGGTGAAAACTCCTCATATTTTCTAATTCCATCTTCACCTGTGCGAGAAGCCCCAATGACTTCGAAATCTTTTTGAAACTGGAGCAAGCGTGTAATGAACTCTACCCGCTCTGAGCTTTCCTCAACGATGAGAATGCGAATCGATCCAACAGCCTCGCTGCTTGATCCGTCCATAGTTGGTGTTTTCCTTTTGCTCTTTAATTTGGAGCTATAGATTTGTCCTATACGCTGTTACTTGCTGAGCGTACCGAAAGTCAATATTCAATGGAACCCGACGTAGCATCATACACCGTACATAACGAACGGCATTGATGCCTCCGCATGAGGCGAAGTGCGATTGAATGAAAATAAAGCCGGAAATCGATCGAGCGCCGAGAGGAAATAAATAATATGCGGCACTCACATACACATATCATACCTTATTGCATTAATACACGTGCTTACAACTTCTTTACGCTTCGTTTCGAGAAAAGCGAGTTCAATTGAGGCTTACAAGTTTCGGAAGGATCCGATTGCTTTCACAATCGGATGCCTGCGGTCTCAAGATGTGGCAAAGCGGTATGCTCCAAGACCACCGATTCTCGTCGCTTCAGATCACATCATGGTTTGGAAATCTCGCCTCATCACGGTGCGCAAATATCGAGACATTTGGCGCTCAATGATGGCTTAGGCATCCAGTTTACTTAATCACAAACGCCCACAGATCTTCGGGGATAGGAATGGGTAAGGGTGTGGGCGTCGATGTAGGCCCGAACATCTGAAGCGATGATCCATGGTAAGGCCTCGGGCGAAATACAAGAACGTAGGTTCCGGGTTCGAGCTCGCGATCGGGATGAAGCAATACATATCCGGATTCTGGTTTGATGCTGAACGAAATTGCACGCTGAAGGGTCGTGTTTAACATACCAGAAGGGAAATCGCGAAATGTCCTCGGCAGAGTGACCTCGCGACTCGTCGTCCCCGATATAACAAGAAGGGTGATTCTTTCTTGCATGGGGCCAATAAGATCGTGGTGCCCGTGAGTATAGGCTTCTGCCATCGGAGATTGGGCTGGTTCTGTGTTGATTGTCAATATAACATCTCCTGGATGGATGCCCGCGGCTTGGGCGGGTGATCCTTGAAACGCTTCGTTAACTAAAGCCCCGGAATCGGTGCGGCTGATGTCAATACCAATCCCTGCGTTGTATGCGAGTAGCTCAAGATTCCCCAATGGAAAATTATCTCCCTTTATAGCAATTGATGGACGTGAAAGACCGATCGTTGGCAGGCCGGATAGGTTAAGAGTTACACCTATTGGAAGCGGGCTGATCTGAAGAGGCGTTCCATCTTCCCCAAGAATATAGAAACCTTCTCCCGGCAACTCCACCCCGATGGATCGAGCTGGAGTCTCTCCAGTCAGGTCGGTGGGTATGATGAACGACTGCTGAGAGACATCGTGATCGATATCTGGGAGGGGAGTCTGTAGAGTCTGGTACGCAAAGAGTCCTCCGGCACCCAATAGAATCCCAAGGACCATGGAGAGGAAGGCAACTCCGACAAGCTCGATTAGGGAGAACCTGATGTGTGGTTTCATTGTGGATTGCCCTTTCGAACCCTTTCTATTACGCGCAAATTTGAGACGGACTCTGGACGCCTATCTGCTTCGAGCTGCGAAGTCCCGCGTTCCGCCAAGTACCCTTGTAGCGAAGCAGAGAGGGGTTTGTGGGGATCGCCGGGGGAAGGACCATCCCATGCAAACCCAGTATCTACAGCCTACAATCTCAAGTGCTTATCGCGTTGAATTTCCTTCTCGCCCCTTCAATCGGTTAGGCTGACTCCCGAGAAGATACAATTCGGAACTCTAAATCAGGAAAGGATTTTGACAACTGAGTTGCTTTTTTATGAATTGCATTAATGCCCCGCCCTGAATATTCATTTTCCTGAATTTCATTGAGCAGAAGTAGTTCAAATGCTGCACTTCTCATCCATTCGACATCAGATCTATAGCCACATACGGCTAAACAACTGGTTTGCTGGATAAATCGCTTTAGATGCCTCCTATCAACATCCAGCGTGTTACAAGCGGAAATAAGTACAAATTTATTCCTCCCACGAAGCGAGATGATGCTTGCTATCCTGTCCAGGTCATAGAAACTATCTTCCAATTGAATGCCGAATCTTTCCCCGTGAGAGGCAAGATAGAGAATCGGATATTTCGAATACCTCTTCTGAGGCCATTTGCCCAGATAGAATTCAAACTCCCCTCCTGTTGCACATTCCCGGTGAATATATGGAATAGCTTCATTAACTCTAAGAAGTTCCAGAAGAGGTCGAACTGTGGAACAAATCCTCAGATCTTGCTCCCAGATTCCTTCAATGCAAAATACGCCCTTAACCTGATCAGATCTGCGCATTTCAAGACCTCAAATGTGCTCGGCCTAGGTAGTTGAAACGTGAATTTCTATCTCAATAACTTATTCATTAAAGTACAACAAGTAAGCTCGCCATTATATATTTCAGCTTCCGATTACGATAGTAATCGAACATAGATAAGTAAATCCAAACGACAATCACCATATCCGTGTGGCGTCATAAAAGTCTCGCAATCATTTGGATTGGTCAGGAGAAGGATATTTGCTAGGTTCACCCCCTTCGCGAATCGTGCGGGAACTCACTCGTAAGCTTATGTCATATAGATGTTTTGCGCCAATCCCCCGGGTGTACCGAGAGTAATTCAAAAATCACCCCCAACCGGAGGAGACCAGTAAGTAGCTATCAGTTTTCAACTTCTAATTACGACCCTTATTAGATCCTGATAACCTCAAGTTGCGCGGCCTCACTTTGATCTTACATTGAAAAAACCCGGCGCCGAGGCACCAGGCTCTATTCCGAATCGCACCGTGCGCGGGCTCGTTCCAGCGAGCCGTTAGATGGCCAAACCGTTACTTCAATAATTCGTTCAGAGCCTTATCAAGTAAGGTCTCCAAATTCCGATATGTTTTTTCTGTTCTCCGACCTACCTTGCAAATTACTATTATTACTTCATCATCAAAGACTGCATAAATTATCCTGTACTCTCCTACCCGAACTCTGAAAAGTTCGTCTTGTAGATGTTCACACCCATGAGGTCGTGGGTCGATACACAAAGAGCGCATGGTTTCAACCAGGCGCCCTTGTTGTTTTTTGGGTACTCGTCGAAGCTGCTTCTCAACATCCCGATGCAGCTTCAATTCATAGGACATGCTTAGTAACCCAGTCGCTCAAAAACCTCTTCTGCATCCACTCTAAACTCTGGATCAGCGCGATACTCGGCAATTGCGCGTCGACCATCAACAAGATCTTCGAGCAACTCAACTTTTTCAACTAAGGCATCGAACAGTTCAGGATCCACTAACACGGCTTTTGGTCGACTATGTGATAGAACCAAAACTGGACCATTCTCAAGATCACTAAGAAATGACGAGAGATCTGTCCGAAGAGTTGAAACATTTGTTGTTTTAAGCATTTCACACCAAGTTTCTCGAGAGAATTTCTATCCCGATAATTATTACATATTTTGCTACAATTATTTGTACATATTTTAGTACAATATTTCGATTTGTCAACTACTAAAAATGGTAAGGCTATCTAATCATGGTGATGCATGTATTTCTATCTCCACAGTATTTACGAATTATCCCCAAGGTGGAAATCCAGGTGAGCTTCCGATTACTCGCAAAACAGGTTTCAAATTTCCGAGCAATTCAGAATACTTGGGCAGCATTTCCACGAGAAGTTTGCCGGGGATTCGAAATTCGTATCCGAGTTCCAGATCAACGGATATCCATATGTATAGTTCATGTCAGGCAGAAGCATTGTGTCTGTTTCTGTGTAGCCTAACAGCCTTGAGTTGGAAAGTCCCGCGTTCTTTGCGATGAGTAGTCCCAAAACGCTCCACCGCCCAATTTTCACACCCTGTGTGTGAGACCCCACTCCAGCGAGATTTTTTCCATTCAGAATTTGATTCTGCTCAATTGACGTGGAGGCTTAACTCTTCTGGGTGACCCTAACCGATTCTCACATCAATCGAGCAGATGACAACGTCCTGAACTGGCTGATCGTTGCCCACGACTGCCTGAGTAACCCCCACTCTTATAGTCATCAATAGGTGGAAAATCAACCCGCGGTAGGAGGTTTGTACGTTCTCCATGCCGTTGACAGTTCCCGATCGAGAATTGCTGCCAGAACGCTCACCTAAGTACTGTTAGAAATCTCACCCACTTTACATGTCCAAATGATTTGATTATTGGTAGGCAGCAAGATGGCGGGCGCCCATTTATCATCCATCCTATCCAATCATAGGTATGTAATTTCATCTCCCTGACGACGAAGTCTCCGCCATATGCTGAATCATCAAGATGAAACACTAACTCTTCATGGAGATAGTCCCAACAGCATCCTCAATGTAGCTACCCACGTCAAACCTGAATATCTATAGACTATCAAGGCGACGCTCCCCAGCGTTGCCACATAGGAGCTGGCTAGCAGGACTGCCAGTAACGGCTTCGATGTATCTTGTTTTGCTTTTCGAGCCTCATCGGCTTCATCTCGCATCTCCCAGCCGTTGTGCAGCAACCAGCGATGCAGCGGGGATGTAATCAGGATGCCCAGGGCGGTCGACATTGGGTACCGCGCCCACTCTATGCTGGGGAAGTCTTCCCAGAAGATGGTTTGAAGGGCCAATACCAGCACCCAGAATACATTGGCGACCAGGACGTGTGCCTGGAGCGATGTCCACCAGCGTCTTTTTCCAATCAGGGATAATAACCAACTGACCAGAAGGACAGCGAGGTAGAACTGGATGAAACGGATTCGGAAATCCGCCTCTATCAGGATCTCGTTGATCCTCTCCCCTATCCAGACTCCACAGATGAGGGCTACGGTGGTCCGGGTGGAGATCAGCAGAGAGCCGCGCCATTTTGCGAGTACAGCATTCTGAGCCTGAATATCCTGCGATGCTACGACTAGCCAGTAGAATCCCAGACCAAGCGGGCCCAGGAGCAGGATCCCCGCCAGCCAGAACCACTCCTCCGCCCAGATGAAGGTCTTCCGCCGGATGGCGTAAATCAGGAAGAAGCCCAGGGGCAGCAGGATTACGGCCAGGAGTGCTCGGTCAGCGAACACGGCGGTGGACCGGAAATTTGGAGCCAGCAGCAGCAGGTGGTCGCCCAGGTATGGCTGCAGCCACTCGGCGGCGTCGTTCACGAATTTCCAGGGTAAGCCATGCCCTGTGTCGTACCACATGATCGTCTTCGGCTCGCTAGCGGCGGTGTGGTAGCGGATAGCA
>Ga0114922_10005515_pt1 | contig 11662 bp, 9 predicted proteins | sample AartaG_FD_100975 | JGI IMG/M metagenome (GOLD analysis project Ga0114922, IMG submission 100975) | Deep subsurface microbial communities from Aarhus Bay to uncover new lineages of life (NeLLi) - Aarhus_00045 metaG | ecosystem: Environmental > Aquatic > Marine > Oceanic > Sediment | place: Aarhus...
CCAGTGTGTAGCGAGCAGCAGGAAGGCACTGGCGGACAAGCCGCCAGTGGCACCCACCGTTTCACGTGCGACAGAGCACTAGCCGCGAGCGTAAGCGAGCGGGTGCCGTTCTCGCCACAGCAAGAGACTTACGTAAGTCCGCTTAGGGCAACGGACCCGTGTCAGTCGGCGTGGTTGTACACGTCCCAGCCGAGGTAGGTGTCGAGGGCGTCTTCGATGGCGGCGGCCACCTGGCCCATCGCGATGGCCACGTGATGCTCGAACCCCAGGCCGCAGATGTACTGGAGCAGGGCCTGGAGGTCGGGGATCTCGGCCACGCCGTAACCGCCGAACGTCGCCAGCGGGTCGCCCGTCAGCCTCCCTTCGCCGACGTAGGCCCGCATCTCGCCGGCGATGTCGTCGGTGGCTACGCGGCAGTAGGTGAACGGCCCCTTGTTGAGGCGGCCCACGATGCAGCCGCACGTGTTCTCGGCCCCGACGCTCCCGGCGATGATCTCATGGACGGCCATCTTGTGCTTCGCAAAGAGGCTCTTCGGCAGGTTCGAGCAGTGGAACAGGACGCACTTGTTGGCTTCGTCGCCGTAGTTGTTGTTCCAGTCGACGATGGCGGCCGGGCTTTCGGTGGCATAGCGGAGGGCGAGCATGCCCACCAGGCCCGTGATGTCCACCTCGCAGGCGCTCGGCAGCAGCGCGTCGCTCATCATGCTCATGACGGTACATGGCACGATGCCGTAGAACTCTTCGATCGCGGTCCAGCACTGGATGGCCGTGCCGGCCAGCCCTAAGTCCTTCATCCAGCGGCCGAGGACGACGGCGAAGCGGGCCATGCGGTCCAGGGCGGCTTCGGGGATGGCCGAGCAGTCGGTGTAGGCCTTGATGGCGCCGAGTTTGCGCCGGACGGCGGCGTCGCCCTTCTTCAGGGCCCCTGCCCGCCCGAAGATCTCCGACAGGTCGATCGTCTCGACGGAGATGCCGTTGGCCTCCAGCAGTTTCTCGGAGAACCGGACCGTGTTGAACGGCCCGGTCCGCGCGCCCACGGCTCCCAGCCGCGCGCCGCGAAGACCCCGCACCACGCGGCAGGTGGCGCCGAAACGCGCCAGGTCGGCGCGGAACGATTCGGAGTCGGGGTCCACGGTGTGCAGGTCGGTCAGCGAGAAGCCGATGTCGTACTGGTCGAGGTTGTTGCAGACGCTCATCTTGCCGCAGAAGGCGTCGCGGCGGTTCTCGACCGTCATCTTCTTGACATCGTCGGGCCAGGCGTGCACGAGGACCGGCACGTCGAGGCCGGAGAACCGAAGGGCGTTGGCGACGGCCTTCTCGTCGCCGAAGTTCGGCAGCGTCACCAGGACGCCGTCGATCCGGTCGGCGTTCTTCTTAAAGAGGTCGGCGCAGGCGCGGGCGTCGGCCAGGGTCTCGACCGCCCCGCCGGTGGCCTCGCGCGCCGCCAGGCAGACGGAGTTGAAGCCTTCCTCCTTGAGAATCTTGAGGATCGTCTTGCGTCCCTGCTGGGCCAGGTGCGTCGGGAAGAATCCCCGCGTTCCGACGAGGACGCCGAGAGTGGTTTTCTTGGCCATGGGTGGCTCCTTGTGCAGATGCAAAGCCTCGGACGGTCGACCGTGCCCCGCTGCTCCCGCGGCGAGATCGAGTACACGCCCATCGAGGGTACAGCAGGCGTTCGGCCAAGGCAACGCTTTTCGCGGTGTCACGCGCGGCGCGTCACGTCCTTGACACTCCCGCAGGCGCCGCCGACAATGGTCCTCGGTTTGTCGCACCCGGAATCCATGGATGGCTGCACGTAGAAAGAAAAGGCGCCCGAGCGCAAGCGCCCGGCCCAAGGGGAGCCCGCGCGCCGAGAAACGCATCGGCGAGGGTCCGCCCGAGCGGTCGCTTGTCCGCGGGCTGGCGATGCTGTTTCTGCCGCCGGTGGCTTCGGCGCTTCTGCTGACGCTGGCGTTTCCGCCGGCGGAGATCTCGTGGCTGGCGCACCTGGCGCTCGCGCCGCTGCTGGTGACGGCGGTGCGGGCCCGTTCGACGCGCGACGCCTTCTGGGCCGCCTTCGCCGGCGGGCTCGTCTTCTTCGCCGTCAACCTCTACTGGGTCCAGCCCGTGACGACGGCCGGGTACGTGGCGCTCGTGCCGTACATATCGCTGTACTGGGCGGTGGGCGCGTGGCTGGTTCGGCGGATCGGCCGGGCGGTGCCCGTGCCGATGGCCGTTGTGGCGCCGACCGTGTGGGTGGCGCTGGAGTTCGTTCGCGGCTGGATGCTGACGGGCCTGCCGTGGCTCCTTGTCGGCCACACGCAGTACGAGAACCTGGTCCTGATCCAGACGGCCGACGCCGTCGGCGCCTACGGCGCCACGTTCCTGTGCCTCACGACGTCGGGCCTGGTCGCGGACCTGCTGGTCCGGCCGCTGGTTGTGCCGAGCGCGGCGGGTGCGGAGACCCGCCGCGCAAACGACGATGGTGGGCAGGGCCGGCACGCGGCGGGTGCGGAGACCGGCCGCGCAAACGCTTCGGAGGCAAAGGCGCTGCATCTCAGCCGCACCATCATCGTGGCCGGCGCCGTCACGCTTGTCGTCTGGGCCGGCACGGTCGGCTACGGCGTGTGGCGGCTGAGCCAGGACGCGGCTCGCGAGGGACCCGTGGTGGCGTCGATCCAGACGGCCGTGCCGCAAGAAATCAAACGCCAGGCCCGGCACAAGCAGATTCTCGAGTTGGAGGAGCGTCTCCTGAGCCGGCAGATCGACCTGACGGAGTCGGCCCTGGCGCTAGCGAAGCAGCGCGACCTCCGGGTGGACCTCATCGTCTGGCCCGAGACGATGGTTCCCGGCGTCATGAACGAGCAGTTCCTTGACGGGGATTGGGTTGACCGTATCGAGAACGCCGACGCCGAGCGCCACTTCGCCGCTCTCCGCCAGCGTTACCGCGGCTACTGGTCACGGGTTCGCGAGATGGCCTGCCGGGCCGGCTCGCCGATCCTGTTCGGCGCGCACAACCAGCAGGTGGAGCGCATAGCGCGGCTGCCGGGCAACCTGTTCGTCCTTCGGGGCCCGCGGTACAACACGGCGTTCCTGATCTCGCCGCAAACGAAGCCTTACGCGGCCGACCGGACGTACTCGAAGGTGCACCTCGTGCCGTTCGGCGAGTTCCTGCCCTTCAAGAGTTGGCCGTGGCTGTACAAGCGGCTCCAGTCGTTCACGCCGTACCGTTACGACTACAGCCTGACGCCCGGCGACCCGGACCAGGCGCCGTTCACGCTGACGTTCGACGGGCGTGAGTCGCGGTTCCAGGTGGCCATCTGCTACGAGGATGCCATGGCCTACCGCGTCCGCGAAATGGCGGTGCACGGCTACCCGAAACTCGATTTCATCGTCAACATCTCGAACGACGGCTGGTTCGTCGGAGGCTGGCTTGCCGACGACGGCACGTACGAACTGGATCAGCACCTGAACCTGTGCGTGTTCCGGGCGGTCGAGAACCGCGTGGCCATCGTGCGGAGCGTCAACACCGGCATCAGCGCCATTATTTCCCCGACCGGCCGCATCGAGCAGGTCGTGGCCGATGCCGACGGACGCCGCCGCAACCTCTCGGGCCGGATCGTCGGACGGATCACACTCGACCGACGCCACGCACCGTACACGCGGATCGGCGACGTGTTCGCGTGGGTGTGCATCATCGCAACCGTCTCGCTGGTCTCGCCGATAGCCGTAAGACGGTTCCACAAGCGAAAGGAGACCGCAGCGTGAAACGCCTGCTCATTCTGTCAGCGGTGATCGTGGTGTCGTCGTGCGGCTGTGACGAACCGGCCCACCGCGACCTGACCGGTCCCGCGGGGGAAGACGTCCCGTACCTGGCGTTGGTGGCGGCGCTGCGGTCGGGCCAGCCGCCGCTCCAGGCGTTGGCGGCCGAGACGTTCATGGAGACCGACCGCCGGCCGCCGATCCAGGACGTCGAGGCCCTGGCCAACGCGCGCGACCCGCGCGTCCGCACCACGGCGGTGGCGCTGCTGGGCACGATGCGGCAGCATGCGTCTATCCCCCTGTTTCAGCGCAAACTGCGCGACGCCGACCCCGCCGTCCAGTTGACGGCCCATTTCGCCCTGGCCATGACGGGCGAGCCGGCGCGGGTGACGGGCCTGCGCGACGGGCTGGCCTCGCCGAACGTCGCGCTCCGCCGCACCGCCGCCTGGCTCCTCGGCCTGATAGGCAACCGGACGGCCGTCGGGCTGCTCAAGGTCAAACTCAACGACCCGGATGCCGTGGTCGTGCTCCGGGCGGCCGAGGCGATGCACCGGCTTGGCTCGAGGGACGGCCTCGAACGGGTCCGGACCTTGACGGGCCACGAGCGGCACCAGATCCGGTACTACGCGACGCGTCTGCTCGGTCGCATGGGCGACGAGTCAGACATCCCGCGGCTGGGGCGTCTGTGCCAAAGCCGGTTCCTCGACGTCAAGTTTGCCGCCATTGCCGCCCTTGCCCAACGGGGAGACCTGAAGCGAATCGGGATGCTCCTGGACCTGGCCGAGGTGCCCGAGCCCGACACGCGGGTGGTGGCCATCCGGGAACTGGGCGAGACGGGTTACACCCCCGCCATCGAACGGCTGGCGAAACTGCTCCACAGCCGTCTTCCCCTGGAACGGACGGCGGCGGCGGCGTCGATCCTGCGGATTCGGTCGGCCGGGGCGTTCTGGCGGACGAAGATTCTCGTGGATCAGCCGGCCGGCGCCACCCCGCCGGTGCCGCCGACGCCGCTGCCGTCGCGGCGTCCGAGCGGCCGTTAGTACGACTACGCTACGTTCCGCGCGGCGGCCTTCCCAGGCCGCCGCGAACGCAGTTCATGCCTGTTCCTGGTGGCCTGGGAAGGCCACCAGGCGGACAAAAAGGCGAAGTAGCGTCGGCCGGGGCAGAGCAACGCGCCGCCCCGGCGATGGCTACCGGCACCGCTGCCGGGGCGCGCCCCGGCCTACGTGCTGACGGGTGGCCTGATGAGGCTTGCGTGGCCATGCGCCCCGGCCGCCCTGTTTTGCGGGACGGGGCACGCCTCAACCGCTTCCGGCCGCCGGCGACCGTAAGCCGCGCCGTTCGTAATTCCTTGCGAGAACCGAATTTTTGCTTGACGGTTCACGAGGGGCAACTAGAATCGACGTTCCCCGCCGGGAACACAGGGGTTGACAGGGGTTGGGGCGGGGGGGGTGTGTCTACAGGCCAGATGAGAAAAGGAACCGGAGGCGGTCTGTCGCGCCAGCGCGGGCAGCCGGCGGCTTCTGAAAGGAGAAGACCTTGAGCACGTTGGGGAAAATTCTCACGGTTCTGGTGGTCCTTGTATCCATTGCGGTCGGCGTGCTCGTGACCACCGAGGTCGTCCTCCGCGAGAACTGGCGGCAGCGCTATGAAGAGGAGGCCCGTCAGTTCCAAAAGGCCCTCCAGCAGCGCGACAAGTACATGCAGCAGCGCGACGCCGTCCAGGGCAAGTGGGACGCCGACGCCGCCCTCAAGCAGCAGCAGATCGAGACCCTCAACAACGAACTCGCCCTCATCAAGAACACCAACACCACGCTCCGGGGCGAGAACGAGAATCAGGAAAAGCGGCTTCAGGAACTCACCACGGCTCTCGAAGGCCTGAAGGTGAGTCTCGCCAAGGAGGTGGCCGCCCGAGACGCCTGGCGAAAAGAACGCGACGACGCCAGAAAAGAAAAAGACGACCTCCTGACGATGTACACCCAACTGGAGGCGAAGTATCGGGCCGCCCTGGCCGACCTGTCGAACTCCAAGGAGAACCTCCTCCAGACGGCCGAGAGACTGGCTGCCGCCGAGAGCCGGCTCGAGCACATCAGGGTGACTTATCCCAATGTCAAGCCTCCTGACGAGGTCCCCGCCCTCCCGACCGCCAAGGTCCAGGGCATGATCACCAAGACCGACAACGAGGCCCGCGTGGCCGAGATCAACCTCGGCACCGACGACGGCGTCGTCAAAGGCATGAAATTCTTCGTCTACAACAAGGGCGAGAACAAGTACCTGGCCACGCTGCTGGTGAACATGGTGTCGAACAACAGCGCGGCGGGTGAACTCAGTGTGATCCGCGGTACCGTGAAGGTGAACGACCATGTCACAAATCGGTTCGAGTAGCGGCGTTCGGGTTGCGGCCCAGCCGATGAGCAACATCTATACGGTTCTGCTTCTGCTCGGGGCCGTTGCCCTCGTGGCAACCGCGATCATGCTCGCCGTCACGATGAACCACCGGTACGGGTGCGTTCTGGGCGTGACGGACGCGGGCAAGCAGGCCAAGAGAGAACCCGCCGTCCAGAAGCGCCGCCAGGACTCGGTCTGGGCGGAACTGGAGCAGGTCGACAAGGCCATCAAGGAGTTCCCGGAGGGTGTCACGGCGCCGCCCGTCGGAGGCACAACGCCGGCTCCGGCTGCGCCGCCGGCGCCAACGCCTCCCGCCGCACCGGCCGCACCAACGCCTCCCGCTCCGGAACCGACGCCGCCGGCGCCCGCAGGGGGAGCAACGCCCCCGGCCGGTACGCCCGCGGGCGCACCGGCTGCCAACTGATCTGCCGGACGAGCCGATCTTGAGCGTCGGCCGACACGTGCGCCGCGCCGTTGCGGCGTGAGGGCCGGCGCGGGGACCAGGATGATCTTCGACCGCATCATCGGCCTCTTCTCGGCCGACATGGGCATCGACCTCGGTACCGCCACGACCCTGGTCTACGTGCGCGGCCAGGGCATCATCCTGTGCGAACCCTCCGTGGTGGCCGTCAGCAAAGACAGCGGACGGGTACTGCTTGACGGCATGGCCGTCGGCGACATCGCCAAGAAGATGCTCGGCAGGACCCCCGGGTCGATTTCAGCGGTGCGGCCGATGCGGACCGGCGTCATCGCCGATTTCGACATCACCGAGGCGATGCTCAGTTACTTCATCCGCCGCGTCCACGGACGGGGGGCCTTCATCCGCCCGCGAGTGGTCATCGCCATTCCGTCCGGTATCACGGCCGTTGAGAAACGGGCTGTCAACCTGAGCGCCAAACGGGCCGGCGCCCGCAAGGTCCACCTGATCGAAGAGCCCATGGCGGCCGCCATCGGGGCCGGGCTGCCCATCGACGAGGCGACCGGCAGCATGATTGTGGATGTGGGCGGCGGCACGACCGAGGTGGCCGTCATCAGCCTGGCCGACGTCGCGTGCAGCGAATCGATCCGCGTGGCCGGAGACAACCTCGACACCGCCATCATCGAGTACATGAAGCGGACCTACAGCCTCCTGATCGGCGAGCAAACCGCCGAGCGGATAAAAATCGAGATCGGAAGCGCCGCGCCACTGAAGGATGAACTCGAAATGGAAGTCGGCGGACGCGACCTCATCGCCGGACTGCCGCGCATCACCACCGTCACCAGCCAGGAAGTCCGCGAAGCCCTCGGCGAGACCGTCCAGGCCATGGTCGAGACCATCAAGCGGACCCTCGAGAAGACCAAGCCGGAACTGTCGGCCGACCTCGTCCATAACGGGATCACGATGTGCGGCGGCGGAGCGCTGATGAAGGGACTGCCCAGCATCATCGCCCAGGCCACGGGACTGAAGGTCAGCGTGGCCGACGACCCGCTGACGTGCGTCGCCCGGGGAACCGGCGTGTTCCTCGACCACATCGACCAGTGGGGCGGCACGATCGACATCACGGACGAGGACATCTGACCTCGCCGGGCCGCGGCTCTTTCTCCGCGCGGCCCGCTTCTGCCTTGCCCGCTGTCCGGCAATAGGTTATATCGTACGGCGTGCTCGCACCGAGGGGATGATTCGCCTTCAGACGCAACGTGGGGATGTCATGGCTCGGAAGTCTCGCAGACCCAGCCGCGCCGGCGGTCGCCGGCTGCTCCTGCGGCGCATCGTCATGGCGGCGATGCCGGTGGTCGCTGTTGCGCTCGTACTGCTTCCGCAGTCGTTCACCGATGAGGCCAGGGTCTGGGCCGGACCCGTCTTCGTGCCGCTTCAGAACCTGACCCGGGGGTGGACGCTCGACCTTGCCGAACAGATCCGCGACGGCGCCCCCGTCCGCCCCACCGGCGAGACGGGGCTCCAGAGCCAACGGGACCTTCTCGAAAACGCCCTGGCCGAGGCCACGGTCCGACTGGCTGAGTATGACCGGCAGGTGCAGGACCTCGCGCGCCTCCGCAAGGCGCTCGACGGTCTCCCCTGCCGCCTGATACCCGCCAGTCTCCTCGCGCCGGAAGTGGGCGGCGGCCGCGCAGGCGGCCTGCTGACGAAGGGACTCCACAGCGGCGTCTCGCGAGGCGGGGCCGTCATCTCGCGACGCCTGAACCGCGGTACACGCGAGGCGATTCAGCAGGGCGAACCGGTGCTGGCGGCGGCGGGGCTGGTCGGCATCATCGATAAAGTGGGGCCCCTCACGAGCACCATCCGACTGCTGACCGACCCCCGCACCAGCCTCATGGTCCAGATCGTGACCCGCCGCGACGGCCAGTGGCGGCCCGGTCCGGAGGGCGTGGCCCGAGGCGCCGGCGACGGGAAAACCATCTTGATCGAGGGCATCCCGCGAACCAGCGACGTGCAGCCGGGCGATTTCGTCGTCACGAGCCCGTCGCCCGAAGCCGCCCTGCCGCCCTATCTCATCGTCGGCCGGGTCGCCCGATGCGACCTCCAGAGCACGGCCCTGTTCTACTCGCTCAAGGTGCAGCCGCGCGTCTCTCCCGCCGAGGCCCGCAACGTCTACGTCCTGTCGCCCGAACTCCCCGGCCCGGACAACTGACCGACGTCGAGCCCCGACCGGAAGGGCTTGCCCTGAGCGGAGTCGAAGGGCCGGAAACATCTTCCCCGCAATCGAGCGCCGGCCTTGTCGGCCGTCGTTCATACAGGGTAACCGATGCGCTGGATTCTCGTCGCGATTGTCGGCTACGTCAGTCTGGTGATCCAGACGACGGTGTTTCGTCCGGGCGGTCTGGCCATCCCGATTGACGGGCACTGGACGCGGCCGGACCTGGTGCTGACCGTCGCGCTGTTCATCGCCCTGTATCTCCGGCGGCACGAGGTCTTCATCGCGACGTGGTGCCTGGGACTGGGGGCCGACCTCGTGAGCGTGTCGGGCCGGCTCGGCGTTCTGGCGCTGCTGTATTGTGCGCTGCTGACGACCCTGAGTGCCGTCCGGGCAGGGCTGAACCGCACGTGGGTGCTGACCCAGTCTGCCCTGACCTTCGCCGCCGTCCTCGTGATCCATTTCGGCTGGTACCTGGCGACGCGGTACTTCAGCGAGGCGCCGCCGGCGATCCTCCGGTCGATGGAAGAATCGGTCCTCGACGCGGCGCTGACGGCGATTCTCGCACCGTACGTCTTCTGGCTGCTCCTGCGGCTCCGCGGTCCGCTCGGCATCGTCGTCGAGCCGTACGAAATCTGACCTCCGCTTGCTTTTGCGTTGCGCGCGGCGTAGGATGCGGGCGCTCGGCTGCTCTCCTCGTGGGTTGTGAGTCCCTGACGCCATGTACGCCACACGCCTGAAAGCGGTCCTCGTGGTCATCGGCCTGCTCTTTCTGCTGGTGCTCGCGAGCCTGCTGCGCATCCAGGTGCTGGAGGGCGGCCGGTACCGTCAGGAGGCCGAGCAGCGGCTCCGGCGACCGCCCGGCTTCCGGCCGACCCTCCGCGGCACCGTCTACGACCGCCACGGCGTCGCCCTGGCCCGCGACACGGGCGCCTTCGACGTGGCCGTCTACTTTCCCTTCATCGAGATGAGCGAGAGTTTCGTGACGCGGCTGGCCCGCAAGTGGCGCGCCGAGCCCGACGAGGTCCGCCGGCGCGTGGCCGAGATGTGGGCGGAACTGGCACGCGTGACCGAGATCCCCCCCGAGGAACTCAACCGCCGGGCCGAAACGGTCCGCCAGCGCGTCGAGGTCATCCGCCAGAGCGTCCGCGAGGTCCACGGCCGACGCATCCGCGTCCGGGAAGAGACCTACGGCCACCGATCGAGCATCCCCCACGCCATCGTCCACGACGTGGACCTGAAGACGGTCGGCGCCGTCAAGAGCCGGCCCGACACCTTCCCCGGCCTGACGTTGCTGCCGACACGCAAGCGCGAGTACCCGCACGGCGACCGGGCGCCCCACGTCATCGGACGCACGGGCGAGGTCACGGCCGAGGAACTCGCCGACTCAGGCGGCATCAACGCCCATTACCCGAAGGGGTACCTCAAACGGTACTGGCCGGGCGACCTCATCGGGCGCGGCGGCGTGGAGGGCGCGTGCGAGGACAGGTTGCGGGGCCTGCGCGGCATGTACCAGAAAGGCATCGAGGGCAACTTCCTCGAAGACATCGACGCCGTCCCCGGCCGCGACGTTCACCTGACGCTCGACATCGCCCTCCAGGGCGACGTCGAAGACCTGTTCGACAGCGCCTCGAGGCGCCGACGCTGCGGCGCCGTCGTCGTCATCGATTGCCGCACCGGCGAGGTCCTGGTTCTGGTCTCCGCCCCGCGGTACGACGTGCGGCTGTTCCAGGTGGATTTCCCGGACCTGGTGCGCCGGACCGACCGGCCGCTCGTCCACCGTGCCATCTCAGGGGCCTACCCGCTCGGGTCGGTCTTTAAGGCGGTGACCGCCACGGCGGCGCTTCACGAGGGCGCCATCACGCCCCGGACGTTTCTGACGTGTGACGGCATTCTCGACCACGCCCATCCGGAACGATTCCGCTGCCACATCTTCCTGTCGCACGGATACGGACACGGCACGATCCCGTTGCGGACGGCCATCCAGAAGTCGTGCAACGTGTATTTTTACCAGGTGGCCCAACTGCTCTCGCGCGACGCCCGCGGGCAGATGGATCTGCGGCTGGGTCGCACGCGACTGCAGGACTGGGCCGAACGGCTGGGGCTCGGCCGGCCCACCGGGTGCGGCCTGCCGGGCGAGGTCGCCGGACGCATCGACGTGAACGATCCACGGAACCTCGCCGTCGGACAGGGCAAACTCCAGGTCACCCCGCTTCAGGCGGCCCAACTGTATGGACTGGTGGCGACGGACGGGCGGATGCCGCCGCTTCGCATCATCCGCGAGAAAGCCCCCGCCCCCGATGAGGTTCGCCCGGGCCTGAATCTGAACCATCATTATATGACCGCGCTGCGCGACGCCTTTGCCGCCGTCGTCAACGAGCCCGGAGGCACGGGCTACGGGCGTGCCACCCTGCCGGACGTGCGCATCGCCGGCAAGACGGGCACCGCCCAGGCGGGCGCGGGCGACGACCACGCCTGGTTCGTCGGCTTCGCCCCGGTCGACCGGCCGCGCGTCGCGTTCAGCGTCATCGTCGAACACGGCGGTCACGGCGGCGAGACGGCGGGGCCCATCGCCCGAGCCATCGTCGAGGCGTGCAAGGCCCACGGTTACCTCGACGAGGAAGGCAGCGCCGCCCCGGCGACAGGCGATCCGCCGGCCGACCCGCCGGCGCCCCGCCCGGATCCGACCGTGGCCGAACCGCTCGTGCCCGTAGGTTGACACGGGGCGCGCCGCACACGATAACCCGCTGCCGGGGGCGTTCCGTCGCATGAGCAAGGGGAAACGGGGAGGAGAAGTCGATGCTGTACCGTCTCAAACGTCCTGAGTTGCGGGTGCTGCTCGCCTGTCTTGCGGCAGCGCTGGTGCTTGCCCAGGTTGCGGCGGCACCGAGAGCCCCACG
>Ga0114922_10005516_pt1 | contig 11662 bp, 10 predicted proteins | sample AartaG_FD_100975 | JGI IMG/M metagenome (GOLD analysis project Ga0114922, IMG submission 100975) | Deep subsurface microbial communities from Aarhus Bay to uncover new lineages of life (NeLLi) - Aarhus_00045 metaG | ecosystem: Environmental > Aquatic > Marine > Oceanic > Sediment | place...
ACCAGGGCTTCCTCGTCCGTGGTGGAGAACAAAAGGGTCTGGGTGCCCATCCGTTCCAGCTGGAAGCGCATGACCGATGCCAGGACTTTCCGCACCCCTTCGTCCCGCGATCCTTCCAGAGGAAGAGATGCAATCAAAACACTGGGCTTTCCCGGAGGCACCGTTTTTTCTGATTGTGAGTGGACTCTGACAGAACCTAGAACGAACAGAACGCTGCAGGCGAGAAGTGAGACGAAATACTTGTAGAACCCAAAAACGCCGCTGCCCAATCCATCTCCTCGAGTAACTCCCCTCCACAGCTGCTGCCGGACAGACAGGGCGCATTAAAAGCGATCCAGATCCGCCACTGCGCCCCATCTTCCCCTACAGATAATAGTATATACATATTTAACTATGAATTCAGTATGCCAGTTTTTTTTCGATCGTTGACGCCCCGTCTCGCTTCCAATAGTATGAGGGAGCATTATGACCGGGCAAGCAAAGCACCGCGCAGCCACCATAGTGGGAAATATCCCCTTTTCCTTCAACGAGGAGGAGTTCCGAAAGCTGACTCACATTGACCTTTCCGGACCCTACGCCAAGGCGATCACGGATCTTCTCGAAGATGCTCTGGCCACTGCTCGACCGAAGGCACTCTACAAAGTCTGTTACATCGACAACAGGACAGAAGACACCGTAGAACTGGAGGGGATACGCTTCACCAGTCGAGTGTTGAGCCGGAATCTCAGCGAGGTGGAGCGGGTATTCCCCTACATCGTTACCTGCGGGACGGAGCTGGATACATGCTTGAGCGCTGAAACCGACGTCCTTGCCAGGTATTGGCTGGACGGGCTCAAGGAGATGGCTCTCAGAACGGCTGTGGAGCACCTCAAAAACCACCTGGCCGAGGAATATGGTCTCAAAGCGGAAAAGTTGTCAACGATGAATCCCGGATCGGGCAATAAAAACGTTTGGCCGATCAGCCAGCAGAGACAGCTGTTTCAACTTTTAGGCGATGTTGAAGGTGCCGTCGGGGTAGGATTGACGGACAGCTTCCTCATGATGCCCAACAAGACGGTATCGGGCATCTTCTTTCCCACCGAAGTCAATTTCGTGAGTTGCCAGCTCTGTACGCGGGAGAATTGCCCCCGGCGCCGGACGGAATACACGGGAACCATCGGTCTGGCCGGGCACTGAAAGCAGGATCGAGAGGCGAATATGGCGCGGATAGGGCGAGAGTTCATCAAAAAGACGAAATACGAGTTTTTAGACCCGTCAGCCCAGAGCCGGGGCCTGCCCCAACCCCCTCTCGAGCTCGAGGTTTACAAAAACCGGGATTTGATCGAGCTGCCGGAGCCGGAAGCGATTGCCATCCCCCACGTCGATCTGTGGGAAGCGATCGAAAAACGCTGCAGCCTGAGAAGATACTCCCGAACCCCTCTGAAGATCGAGGAGCTTTCCTTCCTGCTCTGGTGCACACAAGGAGTCAAGAAAGTTATCTCCGGTTCGGCAACACTGCGAACCGTACCCTCCGCCGGAGCACGCCATGCCCTGGAAACTTACCTTCTGATCAACAACGTGGAGACCCTGCCTTCGGGACTGTATTGGTACAGTGCTCTGCGCCACGGTTTGATCCTGATCGATGATGCCGCCGGCCTTGCCGATCGGCTGGTGGCGGCCTGTCTGGGACAGCGCTTCGTCGCACAGAGCGCGGTGACCTTCATCTGGACAGCCTTAACCTCGCGAATGACCTGGCGCTACAGCGAGAGGGGTTTCCGCTACTTCTTTCTCGACGTTGGGCACGTCTGCCAAAACCTCTATCTGGCGGCCGAGGCGGTTGACAGCGGCGTTTGTGCGATCGCTGCTTTCTCCGACGATGGGGTGGACGAATTCTTAAGCATCGACGGGGAAGAGCAGTTCAGCCTCTACCTGGCCACCGTTGGGAAAAAATGAGCAAGATCTGGAGCGAAACCTACAAAGTTCACACCTATGAGCTCGACAGACAGCAGAAGGTCTCTATTCGAAGCCTATGCAGCTTTCTGATCGATACAGCGGGCCACCATGTGCAAGAGCTTGGCTATACCATCCCCCAGCTGCTCGAACAGAACAGGAGCTGGTTCTTCAGCCGTTTTCTGATCCGTATGCAGGAATATCCTGGCTGGCGGGAGAAGATCACCGTGGAGACCTGGCCATCGGGCAGCCAGAAGCTCCTTTTCGTACGGGACTGGCGCTTGTTTTCAGGACAACGGCTGATCGGACAGGCGACCAGCGGCTGGCTGATGATCGATATGCTCAAACGCCGTCCCCTCCGTCCCGAATCATACCCCGAATGGGGCACCTTCATCCATCCGGAGCGAACAATCCCCCATGCATTCGGCAAACTCCCCGCCCTCGATCCCGACAGAACCCCCACAGCAAAGCAGGAGTTCACCGTGCGTTTCAGTGATGTCGACATCAATGGTCATGCCAACTACCTCAGCTACATCGAATGGGTCCTGGAAGGCATCCCCCCTGAAGTCAGGGTCGAAGAGGAAATCGCTGAAATGGAGCTTCACTTCTTGAGCGAAGCAAATTTCGCTGAGAGCATAATCACGAGCTGTCTTCGGAATGGTGAAACGGATATATTCCCCGTCTCGGACCGCAACGCCGGCTCACTAAAAGGAACAGAGTACCAGCACAGCCTTGTACGCAGACAGGATGGGGTTGAGGTGGCTCGGGCTCGGACCGTGTGGAGACCGGTCGTCTGACTGTGAACTTCGATGTGCTGGTGCTGGGCTCCGGTCCCGCAGGCTACTACTGTGCCCTGAACTGCGCCCGTCTGGGCAAGCGGACGGCTCTGGTGGAGAAGGATCGCCTGGGCGGCACGGGCTTTCGCTGGGGCTGTCTTCCGGTAAAGATGATGCTCGACCGGATCAGGAAAGCGCCGGGCGCTGACACTCCCCTGTCTGCGACATCGGTGATAACCGAGACCGCCGGGCGGATCGAGGCTGTTGAAACCCGAATCCAGAGGCGTCTGGCCGGCTCTGGGGTGACGCTGATCAAGGGACTAGGCAGGTTTTCGGATCCCGGCACCTTCCGGGTCGGGAAGAGATCTATTTCCGCTTCTCAGATCGTCATTGCCACGGGAACAGAGCCGGCCGGCTGGCCGGGAGTGCCCCTCGACGGGAAGAGGATCATCAGCCACAGGGAAGTTCTGGCCCTGTCCCGGGTTCCGGATCATCTTCTCATTCTCGGCGGAGATGTGGAGGGCATCGAGTTCGCCGACCTCTTCTCCCACCTCGGCACTCGGGTCACGGTCGTGGAGAAGGAAGCGACGATCCTGCCGGGCACGGACCGGGATCTGGTCGAGCCCCTCGAGGCGGGGTTGATTGCCCGAGGAGTCAGATTGATTACCGGGGCAATGGTTTGCGGCTGCAGCACCGATGAAACGGCTGTGAGGGTAGATCTGGACAACGGGTCCCATCTAATCGGGGACAAGGTACTGGCAACGGGGCTGCGTCGGGCCAACCTTCCGGAGGGGTTGGCAGAGGCGGGTGTCGATCACGACGAGCAGAAGATTCGAGTGAACGGTGATCTTCAGACCAGCCGCGGCAATATCTATGCCGCCGGAGATATCAATGGGATCACGGGTATGGCCCATGCGGCAATCCAGCAGGCCCTGCTCGTGGCCCGGCGCATCACGGGGGGTGTAGACCGCCCCAGTGCGGGGCGTGGCACCGACAAGGGAGGTGCTGCGCTTCCCGGTCCACCCTATCCCCGCGCCGTCTATACGCTCACGGAAATCGCCGGTGCCGGCTCTCAGGAAAGGGAGCTCGACGCCGAAGGGATCCCCTACCGGCGCCGAGCGTACCGTATTGGCGATACCTGGAGAGGATTTTCCAAAGGGATCGACGAGGGATTCGTCAAGATTCTAGCAGGACGGGACGATCGGATTCTGGGAATCTGGATGTGTGGAGGCGATGCATCGGAGCTCGCTTCTCTTTTCGGCGCTTTGGTGTCGAAAAACCTAACGGTCGGAGAGCTCCTTCACAGCCTGATCCTGCACCCGACCTTGGGGGAAGCTCTACTCGAAGCGGCGATGGAAATTGGGCAGGAGAGCGGCGGCACTATCCGGGCTCAGTAACGCTGGAGCGGCCCGTCGTAGTCCCTGTTGGTGATCCTGCTGACGATCTCCGTGGATTTGGCCATAACTTCCCCCAGATCGATGTTCACCAGAGATCCCTGTCGAACCACGATCCGGCCGTCCACGATCACCGTATGGATGTTTCTCGGGTTCAAAGAGTAGAGCAGATTGGCGAAGACGTTGTGCTCAGGCACCATGTTCGGGGTGGCCGGATCGATCAGTACCAGATCGGCCAGGCTGCCCTCCTGCAGCTGTCCATAAGCGGGCAAACCCAGGATCTCCCCTCCCCGATGCACCAGAGGTAGAACTTCGGCGATCGGGGCAACTTCGGCATCATCCCGAGAGCTCTTGGCGATGAAGGCCGCATCCCTCGCTGCCTCGAATATACTTAGAGTATTGTTCGAGCAGGGCCCGTCCGTACCGAGTCCGACCTTCACTCCGGCAGCCAGGGCACGGAGGAGAAAGTCGTTCACGTCGCCGAACTTGAGGTAGGTCTTGGCGCAGTGAGCCACCCCGGCTCCACACTCCCGGATCATCTCCAGGTCGCGGTTCGTCGCATAGTAGGAATGAGCCAGGATGGTGCCGGGCCGGAGCACCCCCGTGTCGTGCAATATCTCAACCGGGGTTTTTCCGTGTTCAGAGAGGCTCTGCTCAACCTGCTCCCCGGTTTCACAGGCGTGGACGTGCATCTTCAGGTCCAGCTCAGCCGCCTTCTCCGCGACCTGTCGCAGAAAGCTTTGCGGACAGATATAGGGGGAATGGGGACCGAGGGAGAGGTTGATCCGCGGCTCCCTGTCCCGGTATTCCCGGACAAACTCCAGGGTGTGTTCGAACTGCTTCTGCCAGCCCTCCCCGGTTCCGAAAACGGTCCAGCTCAGATCGGCCCGCATCCCGGCCTGCTGGTAGGCCTCGAAGGCCCGGTCCATGTGGAAGTAGTGGTCGGCAACGCAGGTGACCCCCGCCAGGAGCATCTCCGCAGCCCCGAGCAGGGTACCGAAATACACATCTTCCGGCTGAAGGTTGCGCTCGTAGATCCACACATAGTCGTTGAACCAGCGTTGCTCGTTCACATCTTCGGCGGCTCCCCGAAGCAGGGTCATGGCTGTATGGGAGTGCAGGTTGACCAGCCCCGGGATCAGATACATTCCCGAAGCGTCGATCAGCTCCTCACCGTCCGCCGGAAGATCCCGTCCGATCTCCCGGATGTGCCCCTCGGCGAGGCGCACATCCACGCCGCTTCGCCGGGATAGTTTCTGAAAGCAGAGTGTCGTGGCGTTGCGGATGATCAATGAGTATCTAGGACCTTGATCGCCTGAAAGAGCATCTCTTTGAAGAGAGAATTGTCAACTTCCATGGCAACGGCGGTGTTGGCGCTCCGTCCGGTCACCCCATAGACATCGGCTACGGTTCGCCCGCGGGTCAGGTCTCCTTCGGTTTCAATCTCCACGTTCATGTTGCGGGTCTTGATCACCTCGGGTTTGATCAGGTGAGCGATGGCCAGAGCGTCGTGGAGGGGGGCTCCGTCGAAGCCGAAGATATCTTTGTTGGCCTGGGCAAAGAACTTGAGAAGCGGCGCAACCACCCTGGAAACTTTGCCATTCAGCCTGGACAGCTCTTCGATATCATCGAAGCCGAACAGAGCCTTGTTGGTCACATCCAGCCCCACCATCGTGATCGGAACACCGCTCCCGAACACGACTTTGGCAGCCTCCGGGTCCACGTAGATATTGAACTCCGCAGCCGGGGTGATGTTGGAGTCGAACACGGCACCCCCCATCAGTACGATCCGCTCCAGCTTGGTGGTGATCCTCGGATCCTTGAGCATGGCCAGGGCTACATTGGTCAGCGGGCCGGTGGGCACCAAGATGAGGGGTGTTCCCGATTCCATGACGGTCTGCACGAGGAAATCCACCGCATGCTGCTCCACCCCCTGCACCCTCGGCTCGGGCAGGTCCGCCCCGTCCAGGCCTGAAACACCGTGGATCTCCGGAGCCACGGTCAGATCCCGAAACAGGGGCTTGTCCGCCCCGCGAGCAACGGGCACATCGGTTCGGCCGATCAGGGTCAGAGTCTTGAGGGCGTTCTGATAGGTTTTCTCACCGGTCTGGTTCCCCGCAACCGTGGTGATCCCCAGCAGCTCGAGATCATCGGATGAACTGGCCAGCATGATGGCCATCATGTCGTCGTGGCCTGGATCACAGTCGATGAGGATGCGCTTCATATCGATTCCTTGATCTTCCCCACCTGCTTGGCCTCCCCCACCTTCCGGGTTCGTTTCTTCAAAGCCCGGGCGGAGTAGATCGTCAGGGCGATGACCGTTGCCAGATAGGGAATCAGGGCGATCAATTCCGAAGGAATCTGAAGAGAGGCGAAGTAGATGGCCAGAGCGTTGACCGCACCGAACAATAAAGAAGCCAAAAACGTCCCCAGCGGCATATAGCCGCCCAGAGTAGCGGCGGCGATGGCGATCCAGCCGCGACCCGCAACAAAGTCCCTGGCAAACCAGGACACGTACCCCATCGACAGATACAGTCCCCCGAAGGCACCGAAGAACCCGGAGAGCATCAAAGCCCACATACGGGTCCGGTTGACATTGATCCCCACCGATTCGGCGGCATTGGGATTCTGTCCCACGGCTCGAATCCGCAGTCCCAGGGGAGTCTTGAAGGTGATGATATAGAACAGGATAATTGCCAGGAAGGTACCATACGTCATGACATTGTGACCGCTGATGATCGTTCCCAACACGGGGATGCTCTTTATCAGGGGTATATGTACCTCGGGGAAAAGCAGACTCTTCAACGAGCTGGACTGCCCCTTTTCGCCCGTTATAATGAACAGCAGAAACACGGTAATTCCACTGGCGAATATGTTCAGGGCTATCGCGGCCAGGATGATGTCCGCCTTCAGGCGAAGGTGGAAATAGCTGAGGATCGCACCCATCGCCACTCCGGCGGCGATCCCTGCAAGAAGAGCCAGGACCAGGCTCTTGGTGAAAGCGCTGACGATGACCCCCACGAAGGCGGCCACCAGCATGGTTCCTTCCATGGAGATATTGATCGTGCCGGCCAGGTTGGATATGGACACGCCTATAGCGGCGAACAGCAGGGGCGTCATGACCCGGAAGACTGCAAATCCGAATTCGACGCTCAGGATGCTCTTCATAAGTGGATTCATACCGCATCTCCCTTCTCGGCCTGGCGCAGGGTAATTCTGTACTTCCACTGGCTCAAGAAGGCCTCAGCGGTTATCAGCAGGATGATGATCGACTGGATCACCGTGATCATCTCCGCAGGAACGTCGGACATCAAGTTCAACACCCGTCCGCCCACCTGCATGTAGGAAAGAAAGAACGAAGCCGGAATGATGAGCAGGGGATGATTTCTACCGATGATGGCCACTATGATCCCGCTCCAACCGTAGCCGGGGGAGTCCTGCCAGACAAAGCGGCGATGGATTCCCATGATCTCCGTCGTACCGCCTACAGCGGCGAGAAAACCCAGGATCACCTGGCAGAGGATAATCACCTTGAACACGTTGATCCCGCCATACCTGGCGAAACGATCATTGAACCCGGTGCTGCGGATCTCGTAGCCGGTGGTGGTGTGGTACAGGAAATAGTACACCAGCACAGCCGCGACCAAAGCCAGGATGATTCCATAATGAATTCGGGTATCGGGAATAAACCGCGGGAGCCAGGCGGTTTCCGGAAACTGATAGGAGACGAGGAATCCCGCCTCCTTGTCGCGAAAGTGAAAGTTGATCAGGTAAAGGCCGAGGAAGTAGGCAACATAGTTCAACATCAGGGAAGACACCAACTCACTGGCCTTCCACTTTGCCTTGAGAATTCCTGGGATGAAACTCCAGGCGGCTCCGGTCAAACCGCCTACCAGCAATACCAGGGGGATATGGATAAAGGCGGGCATATTGGTGGAAACGGCGAAGGCCGTAGCCACAGCTGCACCTATATACAGGGAACCTTCGGCTCCGATGTTAAACTGCTTGGCCTGGAACGCCACGGCTATGGCCAATCCGCAGAAGATGATCGGTGAGGCGGTTTCGAATACATGAGCGAACCGCGAGCGGGTGAGAAGCGGTCCAAGCAGAAATGAGCGCAGGGAAAATCCGGGCTCCCGGCTGATCAGAAAGATAAGGAATACACTGATCACGATACCGATGGCAATGGCGATGATGACCCGGATCAGGGTGAAGTATTTAAGCAGGAACTTTTCCACTGACGGCCTCCTCTCTTTGGACCCCCAACATGTAGGGACCGAGATCTTCCGCCCTGACCTTCGACATGTCCTGAAAATGGGCCACGATCTCTCCGTTGTAGATCACTATCACCCGGGTAGAGAGCTTCAAGATCTCATCGAGGTCGGCGGAGACCAGAAAGACAGCCCTGCCCCGGTCCCGAGCCTCCCGAAGCAGCCGGTGGACCATCTCCTCGGATCCCACGTCGATGCCCCTGGTGGGTTGGGCGGCGATAATCATGTCGGGGTCCGAGGACAGCTCTCTGGCCACAACTACTTTCTGGATGTTCCCTCCGGATAGAGAGGATACAAGAGTCTTTCCCGACGGCGCGAGTATATTGAACTTCGCGATCAGCTCGGCACTGTGCCGGGAGATGTCTTTCCACAACAGCCGTATCCCTTTGGAGAAACCTTGTTTGTAGTACCTGTCGAGGATGAAGTTCTCCTCCAAAGTAGTCTCTTCGGCCACGCCATCCTCCATCCGGTCTTCGGGGATATGACACAGCCCTTTTTCCCGGATCTTTCTCGGGGAAAGACCGATTAAAGTTTCCCCCCGCAGGGTGATCTCTCCTTCCGATGGTTGCAGCAGCCCGGCCAAGATCCGCACCAACTCGGTCTGCCCATTCCCGACTACCCCGGCCAAACCGAGAATCTCTCCGGCCCGGACATCGAAGGAAAATTTGTTGAGCACCAGAATCGCCTCGTCATCGACGTAGGAGAGATTTCGCACAGACAGCAGCGGTGCTCCCAAGTTGGCCGAGGCGGGAATCCGCTCGAAGCTGATGTCTCGACCCACCATCAAATGGGCTATGTCATGCTCGGTGAGCTCCTCCACGCCTCGGGTGTCGATGACCCGGGCATCCCTCATGATGGTTACCCTGTCTGCGATCTGCTTGACTTCGTTCAACTTATGAGAGATGAAGATGATGGTTTTGCCCTGATTTTTGAGATTCCTCAAGGTTTTGAAGAGAACCTCCGTCTCCTGAGGGGTTAATACAGAAGTCGGTTCGTCCAAGATGAGCAGCGCTGCGTTTCGGAACAGGGCTTTGAGGATCTCTACCCGCTGACGCACTCCAATGGGCAGATCTTTGATTTTCTTATCCGGTGGAGCCTGCAAACCGTACTCCTCGGAAACCTGACGGGTAATCTCCCCGGCCCTGTCGGTATCCAAGAAGATCCTGGCCCGTCGCGGTTCATTGCCCAACACCATGTTTTCCGCCACGGTGAGGTCCGGTGCCAGCATGAGATGCTGGTGCACCATCCCGATACCCAACTGAATGGCGTCGTTGGGGCTGCGGATGCTTACCCTACTCCCCTTGAAGAAAATTTCCCCTTCTTGGGCCTGTTCGATGCCGAAGATGATCTTCATCAGCGTGGTCTTGCCCGCGCCGTTTTCACCCACGATAGCGTGGATGGTGTTTTCCTCGACTGAAACACTCACACCCCGGTTTGCAATCACCCCGTTTTCGTATACTTTGAGGATGTTCTTTGCTTCGAGGATATTATCCATGATTGAAAACCCCTCTTCCCGACCCGATCGGGCAGTGATCGAGAAAATCTGCAGAATAAAAAATGGGGAATCCCGTTATATCATGTCCGGGATTCCCCACCGGTCAGCCTACTGACCAATGGCCGTGTCAATCGAGATCTCGCCGCTAACGATTTTCTCTTCCAGCTCGTTGATCCGATTCCGGAATTCTTCGGGGATGAGCTTCTTGTAGTTTTCGTTGTCTGCGACACCGACACCATTCTGGGCGATACCGAGCACCTCGGCTTCGCCGACGGGTAATTTGCCTTCGATGTAAAGTTTGATAGCCCGGTAGAGGGAATCATCTACATTCTTCATCATTGACACAACAATGTTAGCAGCCATACCGGGATCGGTATCTTTGTAGAGCAAGTACTGATCCGAATCCACGCCGATGGCGTAGCGATCCTTATCCTTGGCCGCGTCGAGCAGCCCGATTCCCGTCTGACCAGCCACATTGAAGGCGATGTCCGCGCCCTGCTCGTATTGAGCCAGAATCAGCTCTTTACCCTTGGCGGAATCGCTGAAGGAGTTGGCGTAGGATACGAGGACGTTGACATCGGGGTCGATGTATTTGGCGCCCTGGGCGTAACCGACTTTGAAGTCGTTGATCACAGGAATGTCCATACCGCCGAGAAAACCGACGACCTTCTGCGGATTGGCTTTGGGCATGTCTGAAGTGGTGACCAGTGCAGCTAGAGCTCCCACGAGAAAGGATCCCTCGTTCTGGGCATAGAGGATGGAGTAGACGTTGTCCATGTTACCCTTGGAATAGTCCACCGAGGTGTCGTAGGTGATGAAAATCTTCTCCGGATGTTTAGGGGCAATCTCCTGCAGATAGTCCACCAACTGCCAGGTTCCGGCGATGACGATGTCCCATTCCCCTTCGGCGAGTTGGGTGATATCCGGTTCCCAGTTTGCCTGCTCGTAGGTGCCCTCGATCGTCTTGGTGGTGATGCCGAAGTCCTTAGCTGCCTTCTCGACTCCCCGATGAGCGGAGTCGAAGAAGGATTTGTCCCCCAGGGTTCCATTGATGTACAGAGCGACACGAAGCTTCTTCTCCGCCGGTGCAGCTTCCTCTTTTTTCTTACAGGCCGCCAGCCCCAGCACACTCAGGGCGAGAAGCACGACCAGGAATACGTACAATACCTTTTTCATTTTTCCCTCCTTGTGGAAATCTATGGAAGTACCTTGTTTACGCCAGGTTGCGTATCCTCAACAGTATACTTTGAAAACCCGCCTTGTCAATTTCCATCACCAACTTCACCCGCTGTCCCTGCCGATGAACACTCGCTCCCCGGCGAGGTGTGTCGGCCAGCTCCATGTGCAGATCCCCGATCAAGACCTGCTTGGCGATGGCCGGATTCACCACGTAGGCCATGGTCAAAGGATCGGGAAACATCGCCGCCCTGTTCCCGTACATCTTCTCGATGTAAGCAAAGAGGGGCTGGTGCATATCGAGGAGCAGCTTCCCCGCCCTGCTGTCCCCTAGGCCGAGGGCGCGAATCTCTTCCTCACTGATCCTAAGCGCCGCGTCCCAGGGAACCACCGTCAGGGATACTTTGCTCTCCAGCACAACCTGCACCGACTCCGGGTCGGCATAGTAGTTGAACTCCGCATAAGGGGTGACGTTGCCTTTTCCGACGGCTCCCCCCATGGAGATGATCTCTCCGATCAGCCCCTCGAGCTCCGGATTGAGGTTCAGAGCGATGGCGACATTGGTCAGCGGTCCGAGGGCGACGAGGGTTAGACCGGGATTCTCCCGAGCCAGACGAAGCA
>Ga0114922_10005518_pt1 | contig 11656 bp, 14 predicted proteins | sample AartaG_FD_100975 | JGI IMG/M metagenome (GOLD analysis project Ga0114922, IMG submission 100975) | Deep subsurface microbial communities from Aarhus Bay to uncover new lineages of life (NeLLi) - Aarhus_00045 metaG | ecosystem: Environmental > Aquatic > Marine > Oceanic > Sediment | place...
CCGTATTGCACTAGAAAGATATGGACGTAAAATATGGGGACATGGGAGACCGTCGAAAGATGCTTGATATAAAATACATACTAGAAGTCCTGACCATCGCATTCCCACCACCAGGAAAGGCTAGACATAACTTCACCATTAACGACGAAGGATATCTGGAACTCTGTCTCATGATTGAAAACAGATACTACCCCTTCGCTCTTGAGAATGGAGACTTTGATACTTCTCCGAAAGACTTAACCAGCCACATCATAACTTATATGCGGCTGACCTATCCCGAATTGAATCGGTAGAATATATATCATTAGAAATTCATTAGAAATCCGAATTTAGGGTGAAAACCCACTGTTTACACTTGCAATTTTTCGAGAAGTGTGTTATTATTGTGCCGCCAAATACTGAGGCAGACTAGAAAGAGTTAAACTCATTTTCCCCTTTCACTAATTTTCTCTCCTAATTACTTTTCCCTGTTAACTTATTTCTTCTTACATTTATCTTGAAACGCAGCCCGCTGGAGCACAAAGCGGGCGGGCAAGTTTCATCATCTTTTCCTTATTTGCGGCTTTTACCAGATATAATTCTGCATACTAGAAATTACCCAACTTGACATAATCTAAATTCACCTCATGAATTTACTTCGTATAGTCATAAAATTTCCACTATAGCGGTCAATGGTCGGTCGCTGTAGCTCCCTTCCATTGTCACCGCTCTTAGGTCATGAGAAAAAATTTACTAAGCTACGCGGAGCTTCGTCATGAGATTTCTAGTCATGAGTTTCGCTTAGTTAAGCGGGAAGATCACAAAGCGAAAAACCGCAACTGACGTGCGGTGCCGTGCGCTTTCGCGCCCGAGAGGTGCGCTTTGTAGAGCAATGTAAAATTTTCTCATCTTAGAAAACCCCCTGGTTCAGCGCAGTTCATACCAGTTTGACTTCTTCGTTTCTCATGGTATAGTGATTATAAGGAGGTATTAAATGAATAAAAGGACTAAGAGACAAACTCTTGATAGATTGAGTAGAAATAGCTGGAAAATGGAATTTGCTATGAAGAGTGTTGAGGATCAGAAAGTCATGTGGAATTCTATTGATCAAGAGATATCTCCAACGGTAGAAATAGGAACGGGTAGGATTGATTACAGAGAAGAAACAGTTGTTCTTCCCTGGATTGAGGTATCATTCAATGATATTTGCCGTATAGCAGAGGAGATATATTATTATAAGGAGGCAATGAAATGATGGTAGCTGTGATAATAATAATGCTGGTCATCTCTTTTATTATCTATCGGGCACTTCATCCAAGGTGCTTTAGATGTGGATATCGAAGTCATTATGAATTGGCCGATTACTACTTTTGTCGGCGTTGTGGTTATAAGACTGTAAAATAATTTTATAAAGGAGAAGTCAAGTGGAAGGTCTGATGATGTTATGTATGGTAACTGTTTCAATCAGCTTTATGTTATTTATGGCCGCGATTTTATTCCAGATGACGACCCAGGTACAGGTTGTTCAATCACAGCGAACCATTTCTTCTCTGAAAGTTCATCCCCACACATACTATGACAACCAAAGATTTTGGAAGATACCAGTTAAATCAGCAGGTACAGTAGTAGCTGCAATGCAGAATCGTGGATTTGAGCTGGATTGGTTCCAGGAGTCTGAGGGTGGTCGATTCTACAATATGTTGTTTCGTAGGATTCGAAGGGGAGAGATGAACGTTGCTTGACTTTAGAGCCTAGTCTGCTATAATTATGTAAATACTAGAAAGGCAATATTATGGAAGTAGCAGAAATTGTATTCAATATGATGGAGGTCATCCAAATGGACGGTTCAAGTTGGCTTTGTTTTCGTTTACGGGATGATGATGATATTGGTGATGTGGGTATCGTACTGACTAAAGCATATTGTAGGTGGTTGGAGAGTACAGGAAAATCATGTCCAAGGGAGTTGTCACAGTCGCAGGTGTCGTTCTAGTTCTCCTGATTGTTGTGGGAGGTTGTCTCAAGCTATCTGGTTATTTGGATATACTAGTCGCACAGATGGAAACAGCAGTTTTACAAGCACAAGCTGCATACGAATTAGCTTATGCAGAGCGTTTACGTGCCCAGTATGAGGGTCAAGCTGAAGCGTATCGTGCTCAGGGGGAGAAGGAGCTGAAGGAACGAGAGGGTAAGGCCATTCTCTATCCATCAATTGCTGCCTCTTTCTCTGTTCTCACTCAATCTCTATTACTAGTTTGTTGGAACATCCTTATACCTTTGGTTGTTTTAGCCTTTATGTTGGTCAAAGCACTACAACCATTGATAGATTTGTATATCGAATATAAGCGAAAGAAGTATCAAGCACCAACTATTACTTATATCAAAGAAGACTAATGGGACTACTGATAAATCAACTATTTAATGATTTCGCTGATGGTATCTCTGGACGGGATTCCCCTTTTGAGGAACGTTACCGAAACGACCCTGTTGGTTTTGCCGAGGAAGTCTTAAAGGTAGAACTGTGGGAAAAGCAGAAAGAGATACTATTATCTGTTAGAGATCATAAGTATACGGCTGCTAGTGCTGCTATCTCCACCGGGAAGTCCTTTTCGGCGGCTTGTGTAGCTTTATGGTATCTCAATACACGTCCGAACAGTAAGGTCATCGTCACAGCTGCCCCACCAGAGCGACAGATTAAAGATATCCTCTTTGCTGAGGTTCGGCACTTACATAAGCGGGCAGTTGACCGTGGAGTAAAGTTGGTTGGTCGTGCTCCTCAACAGATGCAGATCGTAGTTGATGATAATTGGTGGATTCGTGGGTTCACAATTCCCCAAAGTGGTTCTAAAGAGGAGCGTATTGCCAAGTTTCACGGACATCATGCGGCTGGTGGGGTATTGGTATTAGGTGATGAGGCCAATGGTATTCCACAAGCAATCCATGAGGCTTTTGACAATGTGACGAGTGCAGCTAATTGTCGAATATTGTTAACGTCGAATCCATTTGTACCATCGGGCGCGTTTTGGAATGCTACGCGAGATACTGATTGGAATACTGTATCTATGTCGGCTCTTGAGCATCCAAATGTTGTGCAAAACGAGACGATTATTCCGGGGGCTATTGATAGGGAGACAACTGATAAACGGATTAGTAAATTGACAAGACCTTTACTGCCAACCGATGACCCTGTGGAGAATCTGATATTTGAGGTACCCTGGACGGGAGAGAGGCGAGTAGTTAATAATCCGATATTTTGCTATAAGGTACTTGGCACATTCCCATGGGAGGCAGAAGGAGCATTGATACCTATGTCTTGGTTCCAGAGAGCGCGTAGGAATTATGACCAGATGCTTGAGGATGCTTATGCACAAGGACGAGAACTTCCTTTGGACTTACCGGCCAATCCTATTGGCGGATTGGATGTAGCTGAGATGGGCAGTGACTCTAACACGTTTTGTGCTAGGTATGCCAACTTTGTTCTACCTTTTTGGCGATGGAATTTTGTCGAACCCAACATTACGGCGGATCGTGCGGCTAGATTGGGACGTACATTGGAGACTAGTCGTATTAACGTAGACGCAATTGGTGTGGGGGCTGACGTAGCTCCTGCGTTGCGTGCAGCTAATATGACAGCGTATGGTGTAAAAGTTTCTTGGTCACCTACTAAAGAGTCTGAGGATTATAAGTATTATCGACTACGAGATGAATTGTTTTGGTCTTGTCGAGAGTGGTTTGCTGATGAAGAATCAGCTGTTCCTCCAGATGAGGAGTTTGAGGCCGATGCCTTTGTTTGGGAGTATGAAGTAACTCGTAGTGGTATTCGAGTCACATCTAAAATGAAGGCAAAGGAAAGGCTGGGGAGATCACCGGATGCTTGGGATGCCTTTGCTATGACATTCTATGAGGGTGGAGAGGGAGGACGTTCTGCTCACGGGGTACGCACTGAGACGTTGAGCCGACGATCACGTCCCAGTAGGAGATTATGGTGAAAAAGACGTGCAATTGTGGGTCTGTAAGTATTGTTGCTGACGCTGAGCAAATGACTGTTACTTGTAAAAAGTGTGATTGGCATCATACATATAAATCCATACCCAAGCGTTTGTTATCATCATTGGTTGAGTTGGCAGAGTGGTTACGTGATTATACTAGGAGACTTGATGAAGACGAGAACTGATATTCAGGCGTTAGTTATTAAGGTAGCAGCTGTAGTCGCAGCGGTTAGTCGATGGACAGGGGCACTGTTGGAGGCTGAAGGATTTAGTGTACCAGAAGGATGGCTGTCTTGGTGGGTACCTACTAGTGCATTGATGGCTGTGGGAATGGCTGTAGTAGAAGCGTTTGCCTTGAGCTATATTTTTAGCGCGTGGAAGAAAGACCGAGGCAATAATTTACTACTGTACGCCGCTATTCTCTCGTCAGTAATTTTTATTTGGGTGCTTGCCCCCTATACAGCTGCACAGGTTAGTAAGGTGCCATTGAGTGCCATCCTTGCTAATCCTACTCTATTGTGGGGCTGGTCGGCGGCTGTGGGTGCGTCCACTGTAGTAACGGTTGTCAGTGTGGGCATGGCCGAGCGTCGGCAGGATGAATTGTCACTTAACGTTAAGCCCCCAGAATATGGAGTAGTTAATACACCTAATGGCTGGTTGGTGAGGTGTGAGTGTGGATGGCAGGGTGGTAAAATTTATGAGACGGAGGGATATGCAAACAGTGCCTACATGACACATAAGAGGCATTGCTCATTAGAGGAAGAGTAAGATGAATAGAGAGGCCCTAGCTCGTGTGTGGGGTAATAAAATATGTAGATATCTTATTGATGATAAGGGTGTGCCGATAGCGAGTAAGAACTGGTCACCTCAGTTGCGTGCTATTCCGTCTTCTTATTTGATAACATTTTCCTTCAAATTAGCGAAGCCCCGTGACCTTAATAGAGTATTGCGTATGGGTGACGAACTGGCGTTATTTCTCGGTGCGAGGAACTGTCGTTTAGTGCGTCACTATGGCAATGTATTAGCTGAATTTCCTATGCCAGCACGGATGTGGCATCATATAGATGCAACGACATTGAAACGTGCTGGTGGTATGACTGTATCTTTGGGGATGACTACGTTACAAACACCTGTGACGTGCCGTGTGAATAGTGATTCAATCGCCCCAATTCTGGTGACGGGCAGGGCTGGTGCTGGTAAGACAGAGACTATTCGACTGATTCTTTGGCAGTTGATGACACAAAATGCCCCAACGTTGGAGCAAGACCCAATCAATGCTGTTAACTTGTTGATATTTGATCCGAAGGGGAAATTTCGAGCTATTGACAGGTCTCCTCACCTGGTTTATCCAATATGTCGTACCAGGGAACAGGGCGTACAAGCATTGGGGTGGTTGTTGAAGCAACTTCACGAACGTGTGGAGACAGGTATAGTCCATCCGAAAGTCATTTTTGCTATTGACGAATTGATTATACTGATGGGCGATGATGATCTAATTGGTGATGGTGTGGGGCGGCTGGCTGCTCTCGGTCGAGAGTACGGTATCCATTTGATTATGGGCACACAGCGTCCGGATCGTAAGCATATGGATCGGTTGACGGCGGCTAACATTGGACTTCGCTTGGTAGGCAAATCAGCAGATACTACAGAATCCAGGGTAGCATGTGGTATGGGTGGTTGTAATGCACACCTGTTAAATGGTTGTGGTGATTTTCTGGCTGTGGTCAAGGGAATGACTCATAGGTTACAGGTGGGACTCGTGCCTGAACAAACTATTGCAGAGCTGCCATTAGTGGATGAACCACCAGAAGTTCCAGAAGGTGTTTACGATTTGCGTGTGATGTTGGGGTTGAGGACAGTTGAACAGAGAGAGATTGAACGTGCTCCATATTCTCCAGAAGAGATAGCTTTAGCACTTACTAATGTAGGAATTGGTCAATTAAAGCGGGCACTTGGTATGGGACAGCCTCGGGCTACCAGGTTGCGTAATATGTGGGCCAAACCTATTATGGATAAGTTAGACCAGTTAGGGTACAGAATAGCACGAAAGGAAGGCTGAGATGAAGAATGAAACACCTTGGACTAAAATATTGGTGTTATTAGTTATATTGTTAGGGCCTACCTTGGGAGTGCTGACTTGGAAGATAGTGGATACATTGGATCATGATTCTCGTTTGATGCTGTCCGGTGCATTGGTAGCTTTGTTATTTGTAGTGATCATCACTGCTTGTTGGTCCGGTGTGGTTGTAGCGTACAGTCTTTTACGGAGGAAGGAAGACGAGGGAGAAGATAAGAGGGATATGGAATTATATCGTTTGGCCAGTCGGCAGCAAGATAAGGGTGTTCAGATTCATATGCAACAGCCGTATGGTGGTACTTCTGGGTATGTACCTCCGCAACAGCCCCAGTTGGCTACTCCGAGCATAGAATATATTGAAGAGGTCGATTTAAGCTAGTTTTGTGGGTTTACATAAACTTGACAATTCATGAGTTTTTTGGTATAATTAGACAATAGATATCGTTGTTATTCTAAATACTGCGGGCATTGGCCCATTTGATGGTATTGCAGACCATTAGAAGTACTATGGTACTTCTGGTGGTCTTTTGTGTGTATGGAGGGCTATGGCAGAGGTTCAGACAGATGTATCCCGACAAATAAAACCATTTCTCCTTAGCCAAACTAAGCGCAGACGAAGTGTGAAAGTGCGGGTAGGTTCTTTAACAACTGCGCAAATGCGTAAGATATCACAAGAGGGCTTACCTGGGATATGTAAGAATACATTAATTGACCAGTCTCTTGCGGGCCTGAATTGGGAAATTCTTTCTCCTAGTGGCGGTACAGATGTACAAACGGAGTACTATACCCTTCTTTTGGAGAATGCCAATGACGGTGAGGGGGCTGCAACATTTTTCACACGTTTGTCCAATGACGTTCTTACTACATTGGAAGGTGGACATTTTGAGGTTGTTCGTGCGAACAATGGTGTACCTATTGCTCTATACAATGTAGATAGTGCTACTATCCGGGTAAATCCGGGGGACAAGAATCATTCACAACAAGAATATCCTTGGGTACAGGTATATAACAGAGAACCAGAGGTGTATTTTACTAGGGATGAGTTATCACATTTATATTGGCACCCAAATACTGTTTTTGGTGATACCCATCGTAATGTCTGTCCTGTTGAGTTGGCTTATTACTACATAAGTATTTTGGCGGCATCTGATGATTGGAACTTCGATCTTCTTTCTGACCCCTTCCCAGCTGGTGTGTTCTCTTTACCGGGGGCAACTCCAGAAGAAGTGGGGGCTTTCAAAGAGGCGTGGGATTATGCTTCACACGGGGGTGATTTGCGGGATATCGCCGTGATTTATGGAGTCAATCTAGGTCAAGCACAGCACATTAAATTAACTAGACCGCCCACCGACATGGCGTTCGAGATTACCAATCACTGGTATTCTAGTTTGGTTGCAGCGTGTTATGAGATGTCCATTCTAGATATCTCCATCTTGACGAGGGTCAGCACTAAAGCTGGTGCAGAGAGCCAGGAACGGACTAGTGCACAACAGGGACAGCGTAAATTACGTAAGGTTGTTGATTCATCTATTGAGAATTGGATATTACCGGATGGCTACCAATTCAAGTGGATCATACCTAAGCCGGAGGATGAGGCTACACAGGCACGTGCTTTGGAGAGTCGTGCTAGGGCTGTATATATGCTGGTACAATCTTTTGGACCGGAGCGTGGTGAAGAAAAAGCAACAGATATGGGATTGCTTCCGGAATCTTCCGGCACAATGCGAGGTGTAGATCATTTGAAATCTACAGCAATAAACGCTGATTTGCGGGGGGCTATCTCGTTAGTTGAGTGGGAGGGAATCCTTAATTCTTTGGTTATGTATCAGAAGGAACCTCCGACAGATTTGTGGGGGCCAGAACTTTACGATTGGGTGATGGCTGAATACGAGACACAATTGTTTACCTCTTTGGATATTTGGTCCGATCAGGTGGACGATGATGCTGAAGCAGCTGCTCTTGAACTTGAATCACGTTATAAGACAGCTCTTAGTAGAGCGGCCTCTCGTGCTTATTTAGCAGGGAAACAGAGAGATGCTGAGGATAAGAAAGATGCTTTAGCTATTGCTGCTATTGCATTTACATTGGCAGAGCTACAGCGTATAGAGAATTTGATTAAGGAGAATAACGCATTTTTTAGAGAGTTTACAGAAACATTGACTGAACTGGGCCAAGATTATGAGGGTAGGGCAAGTTGGAGGCTCGGACTATACTCTAAAGTATTGAGGAGATTCTTCTTGATGGGTGTCACAGCAATGGCTGAGGCTGGAGATATGATCGAGATTGTTGAAGGAGCGGTACAAACAGAGCATTGTGAGGAATGCCCACCGAGGTACGGTACTTATACAGTTGAGGAGTACAATGAATTGGGCGGTCCTCCCCCGAATTGGTGTTCTGGCCATGACGCATGTGTTTGCGGAATAATAGTACATAAAGGAGCAAGGTAAAAATGTCAGAAATGAAGATACAGCCAGCTAACCTGTGGAGTTCAGTGAAGGCACAGTGTTTGCGAAGCGGAGAATTGAGAGAGAATCCATATATCAATGTGACGGATGAGGGTAAGGTGATGGTCACATGTCCTAGATGTGGGGCTACACAGGAAGATAAGGAGTATTTAGTGTTGTCAGTGATGCCTGCGGCGACGATATGGAGCTGTCCGGTGAGAAAATGCACTGCGGAAGTGGACGGGAACCGTTGTGGTCATCTTTTTGCGACATTTATGTAGTACAATTTGTGTGGAGGTTTAGTTTATGCCTGGTAAGGATACAAAAGTGCCGTCTACTTTGAGTGGTCATGCGGCGGAAATTTGGCGCAGTGCCTTTGATTCAGCTTGGAAGCAGTATGATCCAGACAAACACTCAGGTACTCAGGAGGAATATAGCTCAAAAGTTGCCTGGTCTGTTGTCAAGAAAAGTTATGAGAAAAATAAGGACGGCAAATGGGTCAAGAAGTCTGAGATGCGCCAATTTAGTCTTCGTATTACTAAGTCACGTGTCGATGGGGAGACTGGGCAAATTAAGTGGCATGCTAATGCGGCTACTGATGAAGTAGATGAGGATGAAAAAGAGGTATTACATCCTGAACTGTTCGATGATCTTGCGCATACTTTTCTTCTAACTCGTGCTGCTTACGATGATGGTACTGAGCCTCCTATATATGATGAAGACCTTGGTTCTGCACAGGAGCCTATTTTAGACATAGCTCATTACTCATCTTTGCTTGGTTCGGTTGATCGAGATAAGGCACGGCTAGGTTATATAACTAAACTATATCGTGATGGGCGTTACCTTCATGCAGAAGGATATTTTGATGAAACTAAAAACGGCCAGTTGGTAGCTAAATCTATTGCTGCTGACGAGGCTGGAGAGATTCGTGTATCGGTCGGATTTTTCCCTGATTGGGGAAATATCGAGGTAAAGAATGACGTGCTGTATTTTAAGGGGGGCAGGGATCGGGCATACTTGGACCATTTAGCTGTAACGTCCTGCCCGCGCATTCCTACCACATCTATTGAGGCGGAGGAGGTTACGATGTCTGAAGTAGCTGCGACTATGGCCGAAGATGCCCTCCGAGTATTGGGAGAGGATGGCCAGGAAACTGTTGATGAGTTGCAAGAGTTGGTTGATGAGAGAATGAAGCAAAAGAGTATGGTGCTTAAGTCTGAAGGTGATGTTGAAGAAGTCGTTGAAGAGGAAGTTGTTGAAGAAATTGTTGAGGAAGCTACTGAAGAGATTATGCCTGTAATGGGTGCTGAAACGGTTCCTACCGAGCCTGAAATGGTTACTGAAGCCTTGGTGGAGGTGGAAGAGGTATATGTTGGTCCCACATCATTCCAAGAGGCTTTGGCACAGGTTGATGCTGCGAAAGAGGCCGGTCGGATTTCTGATGGCTGGTATTTGCTGCAAGGTGTAATGAGTAACATTTTGAAGGATTCGACTATCGAAGACAAAAATGCGGCTATTGACGGGGCTATGGCTGAGTTCCAGAGCTTCCTGAAGTCAGATCAGCATGTTTGGTCTGAGGCGGAAATTGAAACGGAGATTGAGACTGTGACGGAAGAATCTATCGAGGAAGAGGTTGCCCCGGTGGAAGAGCCTGTTGTTGAAGAGGCTGCTCCAGTGGAGGAAATTGTTGTAGAGGAACCGGTGCAGGATGAAGTACAGCCGTTTTCTAATTTGGATGCAGAGCATGACCCCGCGTTGCAGTCGCAACATAGGTTGGGACGTGCTACATCTTTCGGTCAGATAGTTGACAAGTTAGGTTCAGGCGGACGTATGCCGCCTGTACAGCAAGTAACACCCGCTATTATAGCGGAATCAGTTGAAAACGTACCTGTTGATAGTGATATTGGTAACGTAATGGCTCAAATGTTGACAGAAGCTATGCAACCGATCTTGGCTGAGCTGGCCAATCTGAGGCAATCTATTGCCGTTAAGGATGAACCAGTCGTCCCCCAACGCCCTGAGAGGAAGTCAAAAGCTACTCCATCAGTTGATCCATCTCGTGTCATAACACGTCAGCAGACGTTTGGTGAGGTCGTTGACAAGTTGACGGAAGTGCGTCAGCAACGTCAGTAAAGACACTCCTAGTTTTACGGGAGGTTAGTTAAAATGACGACACCATCTACCATCATAGGCTCACTTGGTGCAACCCTTACGTTTGAGTACGGGGTGGAGATTGATCCCACCATCGTATCCACGATTCCGTTCGATAGTCCGATGTATGACTATCTGGAATCCGCTCCGGGTTCTCCTCGGCGTAGTCTTGGAAAGGCAGCCACCTTTGGTGTCCTTTCCGCTGCTGCTTTTACAGCCAGTAATGATGGTTCCTTCGCAGAGGGTGGCGATCCGCCTGGTATTAGTACTACGCGGAGCGTCGAAGCCGTGGCGAAGAAGTCATACGGTGCTCAGGCTGGCCTTAAGGATGTTGATATCATCGCTTCCCAAATGGGGATTTCTCCCCATAATGTAGACAAATTGGGTTCGTATCGTGATGACGCAGAGTTTTTGCTGAACCTGTTGTACGTTCGTAGCCGACAGGCTGTGGACTGGGCGATTGTTCGGGGTAATACCGGCACTAACGCCAACAACTTCGATGGGCTGGAATACAAAGTAACAGCCGCCAACGGTTCTCAGGTTCTCGCTGTCAATGGTACGTTTACCAAGGCTAAGTTGGATGAACTGGTTATTCAGATGATGCTACAGGGTATCGTCCCGACAGCTATCGCGTGTAATCCGGTTGCTCTGTCCAGTTTGGTTAAAGCCTACACGACCGATTCAGGCACAAATGTGTCAGTTAATATGAATCAGGGAACCCAGAGCCAGAACCTTGGCTATTGGGTTGATGGAATCATCACTCCGGCGGGTCGTTTGCCTATTGTTACCGATAGACGTTTCACCGTGAGCGGCACAGCGCCGACTTTCACTGGTGATATCTTCGTGCTAACGAGGGAACACGAAGGTGAGTCCATTCTGTACTTGGATTGGCAGGTTCCTTTCAGTGCGCTCGATCTCGGGCGTTACTCTGGATATTTGACCAGTTCGATCTATGCAGTTTGGGGACATCTTACGCTGGTCGAGAAGTCTAATTGGTTCGCACAGGGAAAACTTGACAA
>Ga0114922_10005519_pt1 | contig 11655 bp, 5 predicted proteins | sample AartaG_FD_100975 | JGI IMG/M metagenome (GOLD analysis project Ga0114922, IMG submission 100975) | Deep subsurface microbial communities from Aarhus Bay to uncover new lineages of life (NeLLi) - Aarhus_00045 metaG | ecosystem: Environmental > Aquatic > Marine > Oceanic > Sediment | place: Aarhus...
ATGAAGGGAAAATACAAATGAGCAAAGTATGGATATTGGCACAAAACGAGGCGCCTCCTTCTATTCCATCAGAGCCGATCGCCGCGGAGGACACTGCCGAAACAACGACAACGGTTGCAACCGATCCCAACACTCCGGGGGGCAGTCCGCGAGGCAAAGGGGTTTTTGGCAGTTATAATCTGATTTTTCTTGGTTTGATGTTTGTCCTGATGTACATGATTCTTTTTAGGGGGCCCCGAAAGAAACAACAGCAGCACAAACAAATGGTCCAGGCCCTGGCGAAAAACGATAAAGTCAGAACAATAGGAGGGATAATCGGGACCGTTGTCGATATTAAGGACGATGAGATTACGCTGAAAGTCGATGAGTCGAATAATACGAAAATAAAAGTACTTCCTTCAGCAATCGGCAGAAATGTGACGAAAGAATAATCGTAAATCAGTCAATGCTCAGATGAATTGATGCATTTGGGCAGATCCGCATTAATAACGCAGTAAGAGGAAGTTATGAATAAGAATCTAACACCGAAAATAATTTTAATTATTGTTTTAGCAGCCCTTGCAGCCTGGACTTTATTTCCACCCGGCAAGACCTTAATACCGGGAATAGATCTCGCCGGTGGAACGAGTCTTATTTATGAAATCGACACCTTCGGTCTCGAAGAAGCAGACAAAAGGGACCTTGCCCAGAGAATGATAATCGTTCTTCGAAGGCGCATCGACCCTGCCAACATCCAAAACCTTCTATGGCGTCCGCAGGGCAACTCGCGTTTCGAAATACAAATGCCCTTAGCAAGTGCAGAGGCCCGTGTGAAACGGACGGATTTTGAAAAAGCCCGGGAGGAGCTATTCGCCAAAAATGTAAGCCGTTCCATGATTATGCGGTCACTTGATTTTCCGGCAGAAGAGCGTCCCGAGCTTTTCAAGGATTTTGCACAGGCCGACCCAAACCGAATAACGATTCTTGAGAGCCTTGCCAAAGTTTATGACGAGCGCAAGGAACTTCAAAAGAAAAGGGACGAACTCGACGTTAACCGTAAGAACACAGAAGAAAAGATAACATCAGCCGGGCTTGACCTCGAACAGATACATCAAAACAGAATTAATTGGACCAAATTAAATGAACAGGCCCTGCAGGACGCTCTAAAAGCATTCACGGACGTCAATGATAATCTCGAGCTATTGGGCGGGTATGTAAAAACCTTTGACGAGTGGTCCAAAGTAGTTAATCAATTGACAGACCCTGCGAAAAACACAGAATACAAAGATGCAATAAGGGCGATTGACAAGTTAAATCTCACCGAAGACCAGTTAAATATCTGCCTTGAAAAGTCTGTCAAATCATCGGAGCGCATAGCACTAATAGACAAACTCAAAACCGATTTTCCCGACCGGGCAGATGAAATTGACAAAACAGTCGCGGCATACGACGAATACCGGCCTTTCAGAGGCAGACTCGACGATCCCAAGGACCTTCAGCGAATGCTCAAGGGGGCCGGAATATTAGAGTGGAGAATACTTCCATCACAGGGGCATCCCCAGGTAGATATGGACCAGATGTCCAGCTACATTGAAAGGCTAAAAGAAAAAGGACCTAAATACGCATCAGACAACAATTTTGTATGGTGTGAGATAGAAAATATCGACGAATGGAGAGCGGCCGACGCAGATAAACGACCCACAATAGTCGGGCAATTCGGCGATAAATATTATGTTCTGGCAAGCAACAAGACAAATGAAACCATGCTGCACAGCCCGAATGAACGACAGTGGAAACTGGAGAGAGCCAATCCGACAAGTGACTCTATAGGCCGAAGGGCCATCGGCTTTGCCCTGGATGTCAAAGGTAAAAGCCTGTTCTCCAATATAACGGGTAAAAATATTGGCCGGCCACTCTGTATCCTGCTCGATAGAATTGCAATATCGGCACCAAGCATTAACGAGAGGATTTCAGGAACGGGTATAATAACAGGCAGCTTCACTCAAACACAAGTCGAGGACATGGTCAACAAACTCAACGCCGGCTCCCTGCCCGCCCGGCTGATAGAGCAGCCCATTTCCGTAAATACCATCGGGCCATCCATCGGGGCCGATAATCGCGACCAGGGCATCAGAGCCGGCCTGATCGGTCTCGTAGCGGTCGTTGTAAGTATGGCGATTTATTACTGCCTGGCCGGCTCAATCGCAGATGTGGCCTTACTGATGAATATGCTCTTTGTGCTGGCGATAATGGCCGGGGTGCGAGCAACTTTCACTTTGCCCGGAATCGCAGGTATTATACTTACCATCGGTATGAGTGTTGACGCCAACGTGCTGGTTTTCGAAAGAATACGCGAGGAGCAACTGAAAGGCTCGTCCTTGAGAATCGCCATAACGAACGGCTACCAAAGGGCGTTCAGAACTATTTTCGATGCAAACCTTACTACATTTATAACCGCCGCGATTCTTTACTGGCGAGCGTCCGAAGAAGTAAAAGGTTTTGCGATTGTGCTTATGCTCGGTATCGCATCGAGTATGTTCACGGCTTTGTTTGTAACGCGGGTAATCTTCGATTTTCTCTTATCGAAGCGAATTATCAAAGACCATTTATTAATGCTGCGCCTGATACACAAGCCAAACGTCAACTGGATGCGATTAAGGCCTGTTTTCTTCGGCATCTCAATTGTGCTGATTGCAGCAGGATTGGCCGTATTCATGACAAGAGATAACGCGAAGAACAATAAATACGATATCGAGTTCACCGGCGGAACAAGCGTCCAGATAATGTTAAAGGAACCTCTGTCTCGGCAGGAGGTAGAGGACAGAATCCGCACAATAGGAAACGATTTGAACAATCCCGCCCTTGCAGCTGCAAACATTTACAGCATAGGCAAAACAGAGAAGAAATATGAAATCAACACAACAGAAACAAACAAAATAACGGTCACTGTCGACCTGAAGCAAGGCAATCAGAAGACAGATGTCGAGCTGGCCGAAGCAATCGAAAAGACCCAGGCCGAATTTGGCGGTGAGCTGAACAAACTGCTCGTAACCCGGGACACTTCCAACCCGTCACAAGCTGTGATAACTACAAGCCAGATGAACCAATCGCTGGTAAAAGAGGTACTAACAACAGCTTTTCCCGAGGCCACAATATCGGAGCCAGAGGTTGACGAGGTGGTTAATAACGCAATTGTAACCGCCTTTCAAGATGAGCTGGAAATTCAGCAAAATCTTCGACCAACAATCGCCTCACAGGAAAAATTATCCGAAGAGCTGATTGCTTCTTATCCCGAGCTTACTGATTTTGTGGGTGGAGTTAAGATTGAATGCAAAATTGAAACAGCCACGACATTAGAGGACATCAAGCAAAGAATAAACGCTTTGCAATTCAAACCCGACACCCAAAACCTTAATCGGTATCCTTATGAAATACTCGGCCCGAATCTCACGTCAACAGATCCAAACGAACCCGTAAATTCTTTTGTTTACGTCAGCACCGACGAGGAGGCGGGATTTCGTGAACTAAGCGAGGACGAATGGACACAATTCGTTGAAAATGAAACAGTCAAAGTTCTGGCAGCATCCAAACTCGAAGCATCCCTGCCACGAGTAAGACAGTTCGATCCTTCGGTAGGCAAAGAGCAAAAGCAACGGGCCTTGATTGCCATCATCCTGTCTTTATTTGCAATCGTTACTTATATATGGATTCGATTCGGAAACGTTCGCTACGGCATTGCCGCAATTACGGCATTAGTGCACGATGTCTGCATCACACTCGGCGCTGTTACAGCCTGTACTTATCTTGCATCGACAAAAATCGGCGAAACACTTTTAGTCGGAGACTTCAAAATCAACCTGGCGATGATAGCCGCTTTTCTTACACTTATCGGTTACTCGCTTAACGATACGATTGTCGTGTTCGACCGAATCCGTGAAAACCGCGGCAAGGTCCGCACACTCAATCCTCAGGTAATAACAAACAGCATTAACCAGACTATTTCCAGAACTATTTTGACATCCTTTACAACGTTTATAGTTGTGCTGATAATGTACATTTTCGGCGGCTCCGGGCTGCGAGGATTTACCTTTGCAATAGGGTTCGGGATTATCGTAGGTACATATTCTTCGATTGCAATAGCCGCACCAATATTGCTGCTCGGTTTAAAAACAAAGAAAGAAAAAGGCAGATAAGAATAAAAAACAGATATTGTACTGTACAGTTTTTCCTATAGGCTTTTAAATGCAAAAAGATTTGAAAATAGGAATGATTCTGGGCCTGGTGCTTGTAACGGCCGCTATGCTCTGGCTGTTTGCAGGTCCGGGTCTAAGCCCGAAAGCGAGAGTTCTTAACCTTGACAGCAATCGCCAGAGAGCCCCTCTGCCGGAAACATCCGGCTCGACAAGCAGCACAGAAACAGAAAGGGAAGAAAACGATCAATTACCGGTAACCGATAATCAATCGCAAGGGCCGGAATGGAAAAAATACCGGCAGGCCGAAAAGATAAAAACCCAGAGATTCCACATCATAAGCGAGGGAGAGACTCTTTCCGAGATTTCGCGTAAATATTACGACTCAGCAAGAAAATGGCAAAAGATTCTCGATGCCAACAGAGATGTAATAGAGGATGTAAGCAAACTCAAGCCGGGTACAAAAATTATCATCCCAGAATAAAATCAAGAAACAAAATAGAACATAGTCTGTTTATTTTCTGTCCTTGATGAGACGGCAGCATGTTTTATCCGTTTTAATCGGTTGTGATCACAAGGATTGCGCCGCCTCTTTATCGACCAGCCATGCAACCTTATCGAGAATCGGCCAAAGGGCGTGAATAGGATAATGCACCTCGTCCGGCTCGCTGGTCAAAACCTCTTTCAGAATGTCGGCTTTTTCCCGGCCGGAAACCAGCACAATCAAATGAGATGCGGCACGTAAAACCGGATGTGTGAGAGTTATCCTGTTGAGATCTTCATTCATAACATAGACAACACATGCCAAGTCTTCCGTATCAAAAGGCGCATAGGAATTGGGGAACAGCGAACCGGTATGACCATCAGGACCCATCCCAAGTATAATCAAATCAAACTCAGGTGTCTGGTTTTCATTGAGACCAAACACCTTTCGGATAGTTTGTTCATAGCAGCAGGCCGCGGCTTTGAAATCTTCATACTCGGTTGGGATACGATGAATGTTCTCCTTTGGGATGGAAACCTTGTTCAAAAAAGTATCGGCTGCCAGCTTATAATTGCTCCATTCGGAATCCGGCCCAACGTATCGCTCATCAACCCAGAACAACTGTATCTTGTCCCATGGCAGAGAGTTTGCCTGAGGCATCTCGGCGAGCAGCTCAAAAAAACGTTTGGGGGTATGACCTCCCGATATTGCCACATAAAAAGCATCCTTCTCTCTTATGGCCTTCTGCGCCCCGGCAACAAAAAGCTCGGTGCTTCTTTGTGCAAGAGTTTCAGGGTCGGAAGCAATTTCGACATTCGGTTTATATTTTGCAGCAGTCTCCATAATTCTCACCGCCTTTGCCCCCTGTATTGGCAGAGGTGACATTCCCGCAGGAGCGGGAACTTACAAAATCCATTTGTAATTATTATCCGCCCTGCAAACTGCGGATAGATTCCTGCAGAATATTTTCTGTCATTATTCCTGATTTGAGGCGATTTTACCAGAAAATTTTATAAAAAAACCGTGATTTGCCAACCCCCTGCCCTTAAAGAAGTTATGGAGCAATTTTTTTACCAATCTGGTGGCATCATCAGTCTCAGACCAGGGCCTCAGAGCCTTTTATGCCGGATTGTTCAGATATGCGGCGGAGATCAGGTATTATTTCCTCTTTCTCAACAAAAATACGACTCTTAACATCTTCAAGAATCATATACAGCGAAGGTACCAGCACAAGTGTTATGCAGGTTGCGAACATCACACCGAAGGCCAGGCTTATGGCCATCGGTACAAGGAAGCGTGCCTGGAGGCTTTTTTCAGCAATCATCGGCAGCAATCCGCAAAAGGTCGTCAGAGTTGTCAACATGATGGGGCGGAATCTTCGAGTCGCACAGTCGCGAAGAACCTGAGAAAGCTCGATACCGCTTCTGCGTTCACGGTTAATAAGGTCAATCATAATAAGTGAATCATTAACGACGACGCCCGAGAGGGCAACAATCCCAAACATGGAAAGTATGCTGAGGTTAAAGCCCATCAACAAGTGGCCTATTGTTGCACCGACAATACCGAATGGGATTGCAGACATCACTATTGCCGGCTGCGAATAGCTTCTGAACTGGATAGCCAGCAGGGCATAGATTGCCATCATTGCAATTCCGAAATTGGGTATGAGACTGCCGAGGGATTCGTTTCGCTCGCGCTCCTCTCCGGCAAAGCGCCATTGCAGGCCCTGGAATTCGCGCATTAGACCCGGCATTACGCTATTCTTTAATTCCCGGTTTATTTCTGTTGCGTTAGCAACAGTTTCGTCAACATCGGCCGAGACACTCACGACGCGTCTGCGGTCGACTCGTCTTATATTGGAATAACCCCTTCCATACCGGACCTCGGCAACAGCCCTAAATGGAATTTCTGTACCATCCGGCAGTCGAATTCTCATATTGTCCACATCCGCCAGGCTCCTGCGCTCGTCCTCAGGATAACGCACCATAACACGAATATCGTCACGCCCGCGCTGGATACGCTGAACTTCGTCGCCATAAAAACCCTGTCTGACCTGTCTGGCCAAATCTGAAAGTGTAAGGCCCAGTGTACGGCCGGTATCCTTAAGAGCAAGTTTCAGCTCGGCCTTACCCGGCTCGAAATCATCGGCAATGTCACTTACGCCCGTATAGTCACGCAGTATGCCCTTTAGCTTTTCCGATGCCGTCAGGAGCACATCATAATCCTGGTGAGCCAGCTCCATCTCTATGGGATTGCCGGTGTCAGCCCACTCAGCCATAAACGTTAGAGAAGAAACACCCGGTACTTCTCCCACTAATTCGCGCCAGCGGTTTCTTATAACAATAGTAGAAACGTCGCGTTCTTCGGCACCAAGCAGCTCTACGTTGATTTCCGCCAGATGTGATTGTCCGCCGGCGCCTGCGTAAATGGTAACCGGCCCACCCCTTGCCAATGCCGGTTGGGCGCCGACAGTAGTTGATAAATGCTTAAGAAGCGAGGGTTTGCCCGGACGTTTCCTGTCAAATTCTTCAAGAGCCTGAAAAGCGGCTTTCTCGATTCCATCAATAATCTCAGTCGTCTTCTCAACCGGTGTACCGAGCGGCATATTCAACAATGCAAGCATATTGTCCGCTTCAACAGCATCAAAGAACACGAACTTAATATAGCCCCCGGCAATGAAACCGACCGTTATCAGGAATATCGCAATACCTATTGCTAATGTCATATATCGCCATTTAACCGCCTTAAGAACGAAACAGGCAAAAGGGCCATTTATAAACCATCTAAGACTTTTATCCGTCCAGTTATTTATTTTATCTGTTAAACGGACAATAATATTTTTTTTGGAGAATCTGGGAGAAGACAGATGGGCCGGCAGGATAAGCAATGCTTCAACCAACGAAACAGAAAGAACACTAATCACTACGATTGGCAAAACTCGGAGTATTTTACCCATAATACCGAGGGTATAGGCCAGAGGTATAAAAGCAAACATTGTAGTCAAGACCGCCAATGTTACGGGCATACACATTTCTTTTACACCTTTTATGGCCGCTGCAGTTCTGTCCATTCCCGCCTGCCGGTACGCAAATATATTTTCCCCAACTACAATCGCATCATCCACAACAAGACCCAACGACATAATGAAAGCGAAAAGGCTTATCATATTAATCGATACGCCAAAAAGCGGTATCAGATAGAAGGCCCCAAGAAAAGATATGGGAATCCCCATTGTTGTCCAAAATGCAAGACGAAAATTAAGAAACAATGTCAGGCACAAAAATACAAGAACCAGACCGATATATGCATTTCTTGTAAGCAGACTCATTCTTGCCTTGAGAAATAGAGTATCATCCTCCCATAATGCAAGAGAGACCCCTTGCGGCAGATATTGCTCCTTTTCACTTACGTACTTCTTGACGGTTTTGGCTATGTCTAAAGCATCCTGTTGGCCGATACGTGTAACCTGTATCAAAGCCGCTCTTTTACCATCGAATTTTGCTGACAGGTCAACATCCTCGAAATCATCTTTAACCTTTGCAACGTCGGAAAGTCTTACTTTTGTACCGTCGTTTCTCGTAAAGACTATGATTTTTTCGAATTCGGGACCATAGTATTTCTGGCCCTTGGTGCGGACAAGTATCTCTCCGCCTGAGGTTTTGACCGAGCCTGCGGGAATATCCAGTGAAGATTCTCTGACTGCTCTTGATACCTTATCAATACTCAGATTATATCGGCGCAGGTTCTCCTCGGACACTTCGATCGATATTTCATAAGGTCGAACACCCGCAATGACGACCTGACTTATATTAGGTTTTGCGGTTAAATCATTACGAATCTGCTCGGCAAGTGTTCTTAAGGTTTTTTCATCAATGTCACCGAAGACCACCACTGTTACCACCTGGTGACGGGTCTTAATCTCGGAAATAATCGGCTTTTCGGTCTGTTCAGGAAATGTAATGATGGTGTCAATCTCCGCCTTGATATCGTCGAGCACCTCTTTAGTGTCGGCATATTCATCAACCTCAACGAGGGTCATTCCGGCACCTTCACCGGCACTTGAGGTTATTCGCTTTATACCATCAACGGCCGCAATGGCCTCTTCCACACGAAGGCAGACTCCTTCCTCGACATCCTCCGGCGAAGCTCCGAGGTAAGGTACAGTAATGGTTATCATATCGAAGCTCAATTCGGGAAAGACCTCCATCCTGGTTGAAAAAATCGAAAGCAATCCTGCGACAATGATTATCAGCATCAAGAGATTTGCAGCAACGTGGTTTGATGCAAACCAGTCGAGAATACCTCTTTTTTCAGTTAAATCTTTCATTTATTCTGTCCTTACTTTGGGAGTCGGGGTTTGATCTTCCACCACCTCAGCAAAAGTAGTTGAGGTTTTCGGTTCGGTCTGAATCCTGACTTTCATTTCTTCGATTACCGCATCAAGAGAGCTGACAATAATCATATCTCCATCATCAAGGCCTGAATCAGCATAGGCAAAATCCCTGTTGGCACGAACAATTTCCAACGGTTGGACATGTAATTGGCCGTCTTTGGCCACCCACACCTCGTTATTATTCCGGATTGCATCTCGAGGTACGGCGATTGCGTTCTTAAGAATATTACCCTCGATTAAAACCTCTACAAACATGCCGGGTAAAAGCGGAGGTGTGGAATCCGAATCCTTAAACGGTTCGGACACTTCAACAATAACCGATATAAGTCTCGATGTTTTATCAACCTGGCCGGTAGTTCTGACTACATATCCAGGCCAGCACTTCTCTTCACCGGCAAAATTGGCCTTCACTTGCGCAATCGCACCTTTTCCAGGACTTTCTTCAGTGTTAACTGAAACCGTATTATCGGGAATAGCAAACCATGCCAGTTCTTTATCTTCAAGAGGTACTTCTATTTCCATCGATTCTATTCCATAAGCAGCACCCACGGATTGACCTATCATCACATACTGGCCAAGATCAATCCTTTCATTCATTATCATAGCATCGACGGGCAGAGAAATCTGTGTCCTCTCGAGGTTCAGCTCAGCGGTGGCCAGTACTGCATTAGCCGATTCGAGCCTGGCCTGTGCCTGGCGTATCTGCGGCTCGCGAAAAACCAGCGGAGAATCCGGTTCCTCGCCGGGATGAAGCTGCAGCCATTCTTCTTTTGCGATTTTGGCTTCAGCCTTCTCTAAATCCAGCATGACCTGGGCCTCTGCAACAGCGGCATTTGCCTGACGGACCGATAATTCATAGTCGCGAGGGTCTATTTTGAATATCAACTCAGCCTTCCGAATAAAGCCCCCGGCCTTAAATTGCGGATTGACCCAAACAACCTTGCCGGAGACCTGAGGTACGATTTCCACTTGCAGCCTCGGGTTTACGGTTCCATAGCCACGAATAATCATCTGGATGTCCCTGCGATCAAGATGCTCAACTTTAACCAATGGCGCAAGAACTGTCTGCTCCTGCCGCTGAGGCGGCTTCTTATACTTGATAAAAACTACGGCAATCAATACCCCTACAATTATAATGACCACGACAAGCAGCAACTGTATCAGGCCCGAGGGCGTTTTTTTATTTTCCATGATTGACTTCATAAAATTACTTCCCGTTTTATTATTTTACATTATTTTCTTAAAGCTACCTGTTCTTCGGATGGTTCCTGATAATCCCAGTCGCCACCCAGCGCCAGGAAAAGATTTACCCGGTTAGTCCAAATATGGCCCTTGAGAACGATCACTTCCTGTTCGGATATTCTGCGCCTTCGTTCGGATACGAGTACGGTTAATATTCCTTCAACGCCACGTTCATACCGCTGCTTTGAGAGGTTCTCTGCGGCGCCGGCCTCTCTGAATTGAATACGGGTGTGTTTGAGCTGCGTTTGCAGCATATGCTCTGTAACCAAGGCGTCCTCGACCTCTCTCATCGCAGCCAGAACCGTACCGGCATAATTAGCCGCCAGCTCTGCATAACGCGCCTCGGCCGCATCAATTTGTGCCCTGATCTGCCCGCCCCTGAAGATGGGCTGAACAAGCGACATAATCGCCATATACATCTCCGTTTCATCCTGCTGGAAAATTTCTTCAATAGTATCTCCGGAATAACCAAAGGTTCCGATTATTGTTAAGTCCGGATAAAGCTGAGCGATGCTCACACCGATTCTTTCATTGGCAGCCCTTAACATTAACTCGGCTGCTCTGACATCGGGCCTGCGGTCAAGAAGGGATGCCGGCAGCCCAATTGGTACGGGTCCCAAATCCGGTAAATCCTCCAACGTCTGCGGCAGCCGATCCGATGAGCCGGGCCGACGAGCTAAAAGCTCATCAAGTGCATTTCGAGCTGTTATCAAAGATAATTCAATAACCGGCTCAACTGCTTCCAACTGTGCAAGATTTTCACGCGCCAGCCTGATATCAACCGGCCCGACAAGCCCCTGTTCGTAACGTCGTTCGACAATTTCCAGGGTTTTTTTCTGACTTTGTGTATTCGCTCGTGCTATAGCCAGACGACGCTGGAGAGTTGCAATATTAACTCTTGCATTAATTACAGTAGCTATCATCGAATTAATCAAAGCCTGTTCGTTAGCTTCTGCTGCAAGCAGCTCGGCCCATACGGCCCGCTCCGACCGTTTGAGCTTGCCGAACAAATCCAGGATATAAGCCACAGTAATATCCTGAGACCAGGTTGTGCTCATAACGGTGAATCTGCCGCCGGGGCCTAATCCGCCGAAATTGAAGGAACGTTTACTTCTGTCACGGTTCAGGTTGTAAGAGATATCCGGTAACCGTCTGCCGTGAATTTCAGTAAGCGCAGCCTGTGCCTGCAAGACTCTTGCGGCGGCAGCTTTGAGACTATAGTTGTTTTCCAGGCTCTCACGCACCAGCATCGCAGTTGTTGGGTCACCGAACTGCTCCCACCATCTGTCAACCTCTGAAAAATCGTTAACGTCCTGCTCGTGCTCTCCGGCCTGGTAATAACCGTCGGATGTCTCTGCCGGGGTTTC
>Ga0114922_10005520_pt1 | contig 11654 bp, 10 predicted proteins | sample AartaG_FD_100975 | JGI IMG/M metagenome (GOLD analysis project Ga0114922, IMG submission 100975) | Deep subsurface microbial communities from Aarhus Bay to uncover new lineages of life (NeLLi) - Aarhus_00045 metaG | ecosystem: Environmental > Aquatic > Marine > Oceanic > Sediment | place...
CTCGCTTGCCCGCACAGTATCGTCCAGCCCCTGATAGATCAACAACGCTTCGTCGTAGAGTTGCACGGCATCGACGTACCGACCTTCGAGGTAACGTTCATAGCCCATCTCCGCATACCGTTCGGCACGACGCCTCGCCGGGGAGACCTCTGGAGGCGCGGAGAGACACCCCACAACAACGCATGTTGCCAGAGTCACCGCCAATGCGCGTCCAACGCTGAACGCTGCTGAAAAGGAGCGATTTGCTTTTCTGAGTCTCATGCTGTTCAGTAAATGATTATCTTCTGCTGCGGCTTCTCTCTGCTCAAGTACCCGCCGATGATCGGAACACTCCTGGCGGCTTTGACTACGTCAGTCACCTCGTCAACACCCTCCTGCCCCGACCGAACAAGTTCAGGAACATCACCAGACGCTATGCGCAGATTATCGCTTATGCGTTCGGTGTTTTCAAGTATACGTTTGCCGGTAGCGACTATCTCGGGCACGTCGTCCGAGGCCTTCCTGACGTTCTTGACGACCTCGCCGGCGTCCGCGATCATTTCAGAGATCCTCTCAGACTCCTGTTCGACGTTGGTCACAACGTTGTCGGCCTTTGCGAAGATCTCCGGCCACGTCTCCGACGTTGTCTCGAGGTTGGCAGCGACGGTTTGCAGGCGGTCGAGCGATGAATCAGCCTTGTCGACGGATTTGACCAGCCGATCTCGAAGCTGTTCGTCGTTCACGAGCGCGCCCAAAGCGCCCTCACCTTCGTTGATGCTCTTGGATATCTCTGCAGCGTTGTCGATCAGCGCTTTCAACCCGCCGCTCGGATCGCTCAGGTCTTTCGTGATGGTTTCGAGGTTCTCGAGGACAACGGCAAAGTTCTCGAGCCCGGGCCGCAACTCATCGATCGCCGCGGCAATATCGACGGTTTCGACGGTCTCAACGTAGTCTCCCAACTCTATGATAGGGGCCGACGTGGTGCCCGCTGTCAGAGCGACCATGGTGTCACTGCCGACCAGGCTGATATTGGCGATCTTGGCGGCGGCGTCTTTATGGATTCGCTGCCGGACACTTGTCCGGATCGACATCGAAACTTCAGCCTGGTTGGCAGCGTTGAAGACGACCGACTGCACGGAACCCACTTCGATACCTGATAGCCAGATCGGCGCTCCCGGTCGGAGCCCCCGGGCGTTGTCGAAGTTGGCGAGCACCCTGAACCGGTCCTCGAAGACCCGCTTCTCTTGAAGCAGCAGGAGCGACCCCACCCCGACAAGAATGAGAGCAACGAGTGTGAGCAAGCCAACCGTCAGTTCGACGCGACGCATTGTTCTGTACATGTTCTGTCTCTCCTTCTCTTACAGATGCCTACAGGCCATCACCCCATCTCAAGCGGCCCCTCGGAACTGCCGCTCACAAACTGTCTGACAGCTTCGTCGGAGCATGTCTTGAAGTAGTCGGCCGTGCCTTCGGCGATTATCCGGCCGTTGTGCAGCAGCACCATCGTGTCTGCCACGGTGTAAGCGCAGGCAATGTCGTGCGTTACGACAATGGCCGTATTGTGCAGTTCGTTCTGGAGCCGTCGGATAAGGCGCGAGATCGAGTCCGCACGCATCGGGTCCAATCCAGTGGTCGGTTCGTCGTAAATCACAAGCTCCGGGTCCAGCGCCAGCGCCCGGGCCAGCCCGGCTCGTTTCTGCATCCCGCCGCTCAGCTCGGCCGGCATCTTGCCTTCGGCGCCGGCAAGACCAACCAGTGAGAGCTTCTCGGTCACCCTCCGCTCGATCTCGTCCCCGGACTGTCGGGAGTGCTGCACCAGCGGGAACGCGACGTTCTCGGCAAGGGTCATCGAGTCGTACAAAGCCGAGCCCTGAAAGAGAAACCCTATTTTGAGCCGAAGGTTCGTCCAGTCGCTCTCCCGCCGGAACGAGGTGACCTCTTCGCCCAGCACGGTGATCGTTCCTTCATCCGGATACATCAGCCCGACGAGCAGACTCATCATGACGCTCTTGCCGCTGCCGCTTGCACCGAGCACGACCAACGTCGAGCCTCTGACAAGCGAGAACGAAACGTTCTCAAGAACGCGCTGCGAGTCAAAGCTCTTGCTGACGTTCTCAGCCGAAACTGCGATCTCGGAGTTCATACGGCCCGTCTTTGTCACCCGAACAAGCGAATGAATATCTTCGTGAGGAGCACGTCAGAGAGCATTATTGACAGGCAGCACACTACCACGGTTGTCGTGGTGGCTTCGCCGACGCCTTCCGTGCCTCCTCGCGCGTTGAATCCGTGAAACGACGAAATGATGCCTATCAGGAACCCGAAGAAGACCGTCTTCAACAGGCCGGGATAGACGTCGGCAAGAGTGATATAGTGCAGCGTTGTGCTCCAATAGAAGCCTGCGCCGAGACCGGCGTCCGTCACGCCTATTATCCAGCCGCCGAGGACGCCGAGCACGTCGGCTATCACTGCGAGCATCGGCACGACAAGTACGCAGGCGGCCACACGGGTCATGACAAGGTATTTGAACGGGTTGATGGCCGAGACTTCAAGCGCGTCGATCTGGCGGGTGACCTTCATCGACCCGAGTTCCGCGCTGATGCCGGAACCCGCGCGCGACGCCACCATAAGTGCGGTCAGTACCGGGCCGAGCTCGCGAAGGATCGCTTTGCCGACGAGCGTGGCGAGTTGGTTAACCGCTCCATATGTTTTCAGCGTGCCAACGGTCTGCATCGCGAAGACGAGCCCGACCGAGAACCCGACGGTGCTTGTGAGTGGGAGAGATTTCACCCCTATCGAGTACATCTGCCGCACAGTCTCGCGCAGGAAATACGGCGGCCGGACGAGCGTGCCGAGAGTTCGGCAGGTAAACAGGACGAGCCTGCCGGCGTACTCGGTGAATTCGACGAGGTGGCGTCCGGTGTTTTGAATCGCACTCGTTCCGTTCAGCTCTTTGTCCCTCCTCCTCGCTCTCGGCTACGACGTTATCGGGTACTGGCCGTACTCCAACGTGGTATCGATCATTGCCCGGTAGTTCTCGAGAGGTACATAGTTGGTCACGGTGTTGCTCGACCCAACGCAGTATCCCCCGCCGGGCCCCACGTCGCGTATGAGCGATTTGGTAGCTTCAACAACCTCGTCCGGTGTGCCGCGAGTCAGCACTCCCCCGAGGTCCAGGTTACCGATGAGGCAGAGCCTGCGTCCGAGCTCTGCCTTCAGTTCGCGGATGTCCATCGCCTTGGGCTCTATAGGGTGAATGGCGTTTGCTCCCGAGCTTATGATGTCCCCGAGTACAGGCCGCAAATCGCCGTCCGAGTGAAAGAGGAACGGTTTGCCGTTAGCCGCGCACACGTCGCCCATCCGTTTGTACCACGGGAAGACGTGCTCGCGGAGCAGCGTGGGCGATATAAACAAGCCCTCGGTGTATGCGATGTCGTCCGAGAGCCACATTGCACCCACGCAATCGTACGCAATTGCGTTCTCGAAGATTCCCATTAGGATCGAACCTGTCCGATCGAACATCTGGGCGATGAGTTCCGGGTCTTCGCGAAGCGCGTATGCGAAACCTTCAAAGCCCATGAGCATCCACACACCCTCGAACACGCCCGTCACCCCGGACACTACACGCATGCCTTCCGGAAGCAGATCGCCGACTGCTTCGAGCTTCGAGTAGTCAGCATCGTCCGGACCAGGCCACGGGAACGCTTCAAAATCGTTCCTGGTAGTGATCAGCGACTGCCCTTCGTCCGCCCACCGTCTCTCCTCGGTGCCGTCGCCATAGAGCGTATACTCGCCTTTGTGGGCTCGAAATCCACCCTGGTGGAACCTGTATTGCGGACGCAGTCGGACATAGTCGTAGCCCGCAGCATGCCAGAAATCAACCTCGTCCTCGAGCGTCTCGACCTGCCGGCCAAGAAACGCCGCCTTGATCCCCTCGTCCATCTTCAACTCGGCCAGGGGCACTCTGTCAGGCTCACGGCACGCTAACGCTGTGCGAAACCTCTCAAAATCCGGTGCGGGTTCAACCATCGTCTTCTCTTCTTCGCCAGCAAACTGTGTGCAATGCAGCGACTCTGGGCAATCCGCTCCCTCCGACGCTATTATGCCAAATCGGCTGTCCGATTACAACCATCCGGCCGGGTGGGCTCGGGGCAGTTGCACAACACTGTCGGAAATGGTAGAATGGGGTTTGCGGATAATCCTGCGCCTCCCAGGGGGCGCAGTGTCTGAGAAAGGCGGCATACATGACAGACAACGGATACAAGAAGAACATCGCGCTGTTGCGTGATAACATGGGTTCGGTGGTATTTGGCAAGCCGGAAGTCATCAAGATGTGCGTTGCCGGTCTGCTGGCACGCGGTAACATCTTGATAGAAGACGTGCCAGGTATCGGGAAAACGACGCTCGCACACACGTTGGCGAAGTCGGTCGACTGCACGTTCGCGCGCATTCAGTTTACCAGCGACCTGCTTCCGTCCGATATCATCGGCGTGCCGGTGTTCGACCGAAAAGGGCTGAGTTTCGAGTTCAAGCATGGTCCAATTTTCGCGAACGTGGTGTTGGCGGACGAGATCAACCGGACAACGCCGAAGACCCAGAGCGCGCTGCTTGAGGCCATGAACGACCACCAGGTTTCCGTGGACAACGTGACCTACAGGCTGCCGGAACCCTTCATTGTTCTAGCGACACAGAACCCGATAGAGTACGAGGGAACATACCCGCTGCCGGAATCGCAGCTCGACCGGTTCGCGCTGCGGATCAAGATAGGATACCCGCCTGAACAGGACGAGATCAGGCTGCTCAAACGCGAGGATAGCTTGCATCCGGTGGACCATCTCGAGCCGGTGCTCACCGGCGAGAAGGTCGTCGAGCTGCAGAGACTCGTCGAATCGGTCATAGTGGACGAAAGCATCATAGACTATATCATGAAGATAGTCAGCTCGACGAGGATACACGAGGCCATCGAGCTTGGTATCAGCCCGCGCGGATCGCTTCATTTCTACCAGATGGTGCGGTCGCGCGCGCTTGTCGAGGGACGCGACTACGTCATACCGGACGACGTGAAAGCCTTGGCCGTTCCGGTCTTGGCACACCGGATCGTGCTCAAGAGCAGGCGAGCACCGCTCGGCCGTGTTTCTGAAGAGGCTGAGCAGGTGGTAACAGAGATCGTCGATAGCGTTGCCGTCCCCCTGTAGGGTGTAAGAGTACCCATAATGTCGTTCTTCCGTTCCCGGCGTCAGTTGTCGAAACCGACGTCCCTGCGTGCGTTCCGCAAACGTAGCGTGCGACTGACGCGGGGCGGCGTGGCAGCCATCGTCTCGGTCAGCATCGTGTTGCTGGCGGCATGGAACACCGGCAACAACCTGCTCTACCTTATTCTGGGGATGATGCTGAGCTTCATGGTGATCTCGGAGCTTCTGTCGAGGACATGTCTGTCCGGTCTCTCGGCCACACACACTGTTCCTGCACAGGTCTACAAGAACGAAGCATTCACGCTCTCGACAGCTCTCCACAACCGGAAACGGTTCTTCTCCTCCTACACCATTTACGTTGACAACAAGACATCGTTCGGGGAAACCGGCAGAGTATTTATGGCGAAGGTGCCGGCCCGTTCTGCTGCAACGGTCAAGACTGATATCGTCGTCCGATCTCGAGGAGCGCATCGCGTCGACGCCTGCCATATCAGTTCGGGTTTCCCGTTCGGCGCGCTCGATCGGACACGGCGAATCAGGACAGGGTTCGAGTTCATAGTGTTTCCGGAAATACGGCGTGTGGACACGTCGCTGCTCGAAGGGATAAGCCGGGAAGGCGAGATGCTCTCGAGCCGTCGGGGGCACAGCCAGAGTTTTTACGGCATCCGGGAGTACTTCCATGGGGACGATCCCCGACTCATATCATGGAAAGCCACGGCAAGACAAGGCAAGCTGATGCTGCGCGAGTTCGAGCACGAGCGTCAGGAAGGGATAACCATATTCCTCGATACGAGACTGGGGTTATCTCCAAGCGAGGCTCAGCTCGAACTCTTCGAGAATGGTGTGACGTTCTGTGCTTCGCTGGCCGCGCACTATATTCGGCACGGTTATGAGGTCGAACTGGTGACGGGCGAGGAAACAGTTCCCGCCGGCGAAGGTGAGAGCCACCTGTACCGGATACTCACGGTGCTGGCTCTCGTACAACCGGCAAAGTCTTCGCAGAAAGGGTTTGCCTATGTCCCGAGCCAGAACGGCCGTTCCAGCCGGGCAAAGGTGTTGGTGACAACCGATGCGGACAAATTCTCCAGAATGCCAGCCCATCTCGAAGCGACAGTGATAGATTTGAATATCGTTTCTCCCTGAACCGGCAGGGTACTCGACCGGAGGAGCAGATGCGTTTATCGCTACAGTTCAGGTTTTGGTCCCACATGTTTGCGCTATGCGGGTTTCTCGCTCTTGTGTGGACGGAGTACTTTGGTGGAGCCCTGCTGTTTCTGGGGTTGTTTGCGATCGTGCTCTCGCCGATCTGCGAACGGATAGCGTCCAGATATCCTCTATACGGTAAGTTGTGGAACATACCGATGGCCTTGTATATCCCGTTCCTGTTCTTCGACCTGGTTGCGACAAACCTTGTGATCGCGATAACCCATTTGGTCATATTTATTCAGGTGGCGAAGCTGCTCAACCAGAAGAAGCGCGGGGACTATCACCAAATGTACATGATGAGCTTCTTCCAGTTGCTGGCCGCGACGGCACTCACTTCGGGGCCGCTGTTCTTTGTTGCGTTTCTGCTGTTCACGCTGACAGGTGTCTGGGCTCTGACCACGCTGCACATGCAGGGAGAGATCGAGGCAAACGGCGTTCTCGAGCCCGGGACGATCAACGATGGCCGAGCACAGCGGGGCATTGCGGATTGGCAGTTCTTCTCCGGAACGCTGGTTCTCGCACTGGCCTCTATTCTGCTCACAGCAGGGTTCTTCTACACGGTACCACGTATCGAGGCGGGGTTTCTGGGCAGAACCGACCTGCGTGAGCCGGGTATCGGTTTCGACGAGACAGTTGATCTGCGCGTTTACGGGCGCATATTCGGCGATTCGACTGTCGTCTTCAAGGCGGAACTGCCACAGTATCCAAACGGTTTCGACGGTCCGTTTTACTGGAAGGGCATGTCGCTGGACATATATGACGGGATGCAGTGGAGCAAGATAAAACCGCCGCGCAGCGCTGACTTTACGCGCGAAATGATGGTGAACGATGGTGATGAGAACGGTACGTTCGGCCCGGGACATATCGGCGATCTGACAGGTTTGTTGGAGCAGGTGATCTACGTTGACACATTGGGTTCGTCCGTCCTGTTCGGCATGCCTGATGTTGTCCGTGTGAGCGGCGACTTTCCTTACCTGATCTACGATACCGTTGACTACTCGTGGCGCACTCCGCAGGAGTCCCAGCGCAATCTCAGCTACACCGCTTATTCTGTACTCCCGCAGTACGACCCGGACGCTTTGAGAAATGCATCGACGGACTATCCAGACCTCATCCGCCGCGCGTATATCGATAACTTTGGAAGGGGGCCGGGAATCGGTCGCCGTATCGTGGACCGTGCCAGGGAAGTCACCGACAACAAGGAGAATCCTTACGACAAAGCCGTGGCGATAGTGGAGTACTTGAATTCAAGCTACAGCTATACGCTCAACATACCGGAGACGCCTTCCGGCACGTCGCCTCTCGCATGGTTCCTGTTCGACACCAAGGCGGGCCATTGCGAGTACTTCGCCACGGCGACAGCGGTGATGCTGCGTGCGGTTGGTGTACCGGCGCGCGTGGCCACGGGGTTCCGCGGAGGCGAATGGAACGAGTTCGGCAGGTTCTACACCGTGCGACAGGATTTCTCGCATGTCTGGGTCGAGACGTTCTTCCCGGGGCATGGTTGGGTCATCTTCGACCCGTCGCCGAAGCAGGAGATCGGCCCTGTCTCCGGCACATGGCTCGGGCGGCTCAGTGGAAGAGTCAACCGGTACCTCCTCTCGCTGCAACTGAGATGGTACCGCGACGTCCTTGGGTATAACCGTACGGACCAGTGGCAGTTTGTGGAACTTGTCTCACTGAACGCGAGCAATTTCAAGGACGAGTGGATTGAAGGGGTCCGTTCCATGCGCATCAGCTTGCCGCGATTGACGTTGCGAAGATGGCATTATTCGTTCTGGATCGCCTACATTCTGTCGGCGGCGCTGATCGTGCTCATTATTGTGCAGGCGGTTCAGCACCGGCTCCGTCGACATAGACTTGTCTCTGTCACCACAGACAGACGAAGGCGCGACGCACTTATCCTGTACCGGCACGCGCTCAAGCTGTTGTCCAGGAAACGCGTCACGAAACCCCCGAACGTGACTCCGCTCGAGTTTGTCGAGACTGTTCGCGCGAGCATACCGTGGGCGGCGGCGCAGTTTGGACAGCTTACGGCGTTTTACTACGAGATTCGGTTCGGTCCGGACGACGACTCCGGCGAGCAGGACCTGTCGGTGCGCAGAGTGTACCATGAGTTCAAACGCAGTCTCGCCAGGCGGCGACAAAGAGTGTAGCGGTCGGGCCATTCTATGGTAAAATGTGAGTCGGTTGACAGAGGCGTCGGCACCTGGCAGGACGGATAGGCGGGTGGAAAAGGATCGCGGACGCGGCAGGCACGCCGCGAGTCGCTCGACTCAACCAGGCTTGCTGCCGATATAGTAGTGTGAGTCTGCAACGACCTTTGACGGTGGTGTAGGGAAGATGAGCCCTTCCAACGATGGACTGACGGTATACCTCAGAGAGATATCCAAGGTTCCCCTATTGACACCCGCAGAAGAGATCCGTCTTGCAAAGCTGATGCAAAAAGGTGATGCAGACGCGCGCGCCAAGCTTGTCGTGTCCAACCTTCGCCTGGTTGTCAGCATTGCCAAGAAATACGCGCACTACGGGCTGCCGCTGCTCGACCTTATCGAGGAAGGCAACCTCGGCCTGTTGCGTGCCGTCGAACGGTTTGACCCGAAACGGGGCTGCAAGTTCAGCACGTACGCAACGTGGTGGATTCGACAGGCTATAACCCGGTCGCTGTCGAATTACGGCCGCACGATTCGAATACCGGTGTACATCGCTGACAACATCTCGAAGTACAGGCGCGCGGCCCAGGTCATCTATAACAGAACCGGCCGGGCTGCGCCCGCCGAGGAAGTCGCACAACAGATGGGAATCTCTGTGAGCGAGGCACGCAAGCTCAAGAAATTTGCGGAAGAGATGAGCGCCATTGAGTCAATGGTTGCGATAGACACCGAGACCGACGAGCACGGCGAGGGGGCTGTTATAGGCGATTCGGCCGAAACAGACAATCTCATACTGAAGATATTGTACAGCCAGCAGATCGATCAACTGCTCGACCAGTTGACGGAACGCGAGAGCGGGATACTGCGTCACCGGTACGGGCTCAAGGACGGCGAGACGCACACTCTCGAGGAGACGGGCCGCGAATTCAATCTTACTCGCGAGAGAATTCGCCAGATCGAGAAGGAGGTGCTCGTCAAACTCAGAGAATACGCCTCTGTTCACAAGGAAGATTTCGACACGTAGGAACATACGGAGCTGAAGGATGGCACTCGACGATCTCAAACAGTTGATACGCAGCATACCTGATTTTCCCAAACCCGGAATAGACTTCAAAGACATAACCACCTTGCTACAGAACCCCGACGGGTTTCGCGAGTCCGTCGACGTACTCGCCCGACGATACGAGAACAAGAAGGTTGATGCCATCGTCGCAGCCGAAGCGCGCGGGTTCATCTTTGGCGGTGCGCTCGCCTACAAGCTCGGTTGCGGATTCGTGCCCGTTCGCAAGAAGGGCAAGCTGCCGTACCTCACGTACGAACAAACGTACGATCTCGAGTACGGTACGGACACCATCGCCATACACCAGGACGCGCTCAAAGACGGCGACCGGGTGGTGGTCTGCGACGACCTACTCGCGACCGGCGGCACAGTCGCAGCTATCGTCGAGCTGCTGGGCAACTTCAGCATCGACGTGGTCGAGATCGCGTTTCTGATCGAACTCACGTTTCTCAACGGCCGCGACAAGCTGCCTGACCTTCCGGTCTACGCGGCACTATCGTTCTGAGCTTAGCCCGCATTTCGCCCCAGCCAAGCGCCGAGCCATTTGCGCGGCTGCTAAGTGTTTTTATGGGAGGATAATGCAAATGTGGAGTGCGCAAGCTTGCTTGAGTCCGGCTTATTGGACAGCAAGCTGTCCAACAGAACAGCGGTAGCAAGCTACCGCACTCCACAGGGAACTGCCACACCGCAAATGGCTAAAGAGCCGGATTTCCCCTTGACAAGCGATCCGTTTGGCTGCACAATAGTCTTCAGGTATATCGGTGCTTTGCATCTGTGGTTGTGGCTCGGTTTCACGGGATGGGAGGGCTTCGAGCCGCGGAATCCGAAAGAACACTGCAGTGCAGAGAGCCATTGCATTCTGGGAGGACGAAGATGGTGAAACGCAGAGGACAGGTAGTAGAGCGAATCGCTTTTCTTCTGGTTGTAGCGACCTGCGGGATCTGTGCGCACGCCGGGTTATGCCACGCCGCGGAACCTACCATCACAAGCATTGTCCCCAATAAAGGTCCTGTCGCGGGCGGCACAGACGTGACGATCACGGGTGGAAACTTCGATACCGTCGGCGCGGTAACGGTAACGTTTGACGGCGATGAGGCGACCGGTGTAGTGGTGGTTTCGAGTACGCAGATCACGTGCCTGACCCCGGCACATGCAGCAGGCGCCGTTGAAGTGAAAGTATCACAGACTGACGGCTCGTCTTCACTCCCCGATGGCTTCGAGTTCGCCAAACCCGACCTCGTGCTCACGGCCGGCGATGTGGTCGGCATGCCCGGCGAGGACGTAGATGTGAGCATCACTCTCGCCAACGCGAACGCGCCGGCGGCTGCCGCAGTCAGCTTCTCGCTGTTGTACGATCCCGACGTGCTCGAACCGGCGGATGGTATCCATACGGACGGCCAAGCCGCTATTAACGCCGGCAAGAGCGTCACCTCCCACGTGGTGGCGCCCGGCCGCGTCAACGTTATCGTCGTCGGAATGAACCGGACAAGCATCGGTAACGGCGAACTCTGTATCCTTCACTTCACTGTGTCCGAAGACGCGGCGCTTGACGACCGAACGGCCCTTGACCTGAGCTCTCTCGCTGCGGCTGACGTGGACGGAGAGGCGATCAGTCTGCCGGCAGACATCGACTATAACGGGTTCGTTAACGCGATCGACGTACAGGTTGCGATCAACGCGGTAGTGGGGCTTGCCGTCGACGCGGACAACGATGGACTGTGCGATGTCGCGGAGGCCAATCTGGGCACGAATCCGAGTCTTGCCGACACCGATGGCGACGACTTCTCGGACGGCGAAGAGATGCTAGCCGGTACGGATCCACTGGTCGCGAACGACTATCCGACGGAACATGGCCCTTTGGCTGTTGTTTGTTGCGATATCGACAGCAGCGGCAAAGCAAACGCGGTTGATGTTCAAGGGATAGTCAACGCAGCACTCGGCGCCAATCTCAGCCCATACTGGGTGGTGATAGGCGCCGTCGACGCGGAGGCTTCGGTGGGAGGAGAACAGACGAGAGACGTCAACCACGACGGCGGGGTAAACATTGCCGACGTTCAACTCGTCATC
>Ga0114922_10005521_pt1 | contig 11653 bp, 11 predicted proteins | sample AartaG_FD_100975 | JGI IMG/M metagenome (GOLD analysis project Ga0114922, IMG submission 100975) | Deep subsurface microbial communities from Aarhus Bay to uncover new lineages of life (NeLLi) - Aarhus_00045 metaG | ecosystem: Environmental > Aquatic > Marine > Oceanic > Sediment | place...
CCGCTTTTGCTGAATATCAACATTGAAGCAATTGTACCAATTATATTCTCGGGAATGATATCTTCTCCAAAAAAGAATTGTATATAATCTTTATACTTGATTTTATTTTTATCTTGTAACCACGATAAAGATTGAACTAAAGACTTTCTATAATTTATTAGATGGTCTTTAGCTTTATTATAAGCTATTCTTCTATCACCCATCGCAATAGCAATTCCTAACGACCCATTATTACTCCTTCCACACGAGTTTAAAAGAGAAGAAAATTCTTTTAAGTCGTGTAACTCGGAACCAACTACCTCATTTTTCAATATATACCTATTAATTATGAGTTTTTTTATAATTTCAGAAGGATCGATGTCGAGTTTAAGAGAAATATATTCAATAATAGCGGAAGAAACCTTTTGTTTCTCGTCTTGATTAAGATCATTTAATGTTTTTATACTACCATCCGAATTTTCCATTAAAATTCCTAGAGATTGTAAGAATTTTAGCATTTTACTAGAATTTTCACCTAACCCCGGTAACTTAATTTCGTTTGAATACGAAATTGCTTCATTTAAAGGCTTAATAGGAGAAAAATTCAGATCGTTAATCACTTCGATTAGATTATTTTTAATCGCATGTTCTAAAATAATAGAATTTAATCCCGTAAAGGAATTATTAGGACCTCGCCTTTGAATATCTCCTGTTGCTCCTACAAGAGCGATTGGAGATAAATCTAGATTTCTCTCATTTAAAATTTTAGCAAAGAAATAGCTTAGCCCTGCACCTGAGATTTCCGTACTACCATCCACGCCGTAAAAATAGGGATTAATATGCCAAGGTCTTGAATTCGCGTATATCTCTTTAATTTTATCGTCGTTTTTATTTGGTATATCTTGCGGCAAATGGTGATCCAGAATAATAAAAGAGGTCTCCTCGTTTTTAGCATTCAGTTTTTCAATAAGCTCTAAATATTGTCCGCTTCCGAAATCAGAAAATATCATGAAACTTTCGTTATTTTGATTTAAGTTTGCAATTCTTGTGATTTCCTCTCTTTCTAACTGCCTTAAAACAGAAATCTGAAAAGGAATATTTTCACGATATAAGGCTTTCCCAATAATTGCCCCAGATGATAAACCGTCTGCATCTAGATGGGTGTAAAGATGAATGGAGGTTTTAATTTCTTGTATCTGGTCTAAAAACCATTTCTTTGTCTCATTTAAATCAGAATTTAAGAGTTTAAGGTTACTATTTGCTTTGCTCATTTTTTTAAAAATTTTTAAAATATACTTATATAATTATATTAAAGTAAGAATTTAATATTAAATACTCAATTAAAAAATACACGTGAAAAATTTGAACCACCATATTAAAATAAACGATTTAACTTTAAAACTTGTTCAAAAGATAATAGAGAGAAAGGAAATTTATAAAGCTGAAATAACTAAATACGATAGCGGAGCAACTGTCTTAGATATGACAAATGCGTCGTGGAGAGGCGGAAAATTGGTTGGAGAAATTTGTATGGGCGGATTAGGGACGGTCGATTTTACTTCTTATAATCTAGATGGTCATTTCTTAGCGAGCGTTAATGTTTTTACTTCCCATCCTTTAATCTCTTGCATGGCATCTCAACTTGCTGGATGGAGTGTGAAACTAAAAAAAGAGATTGAAAAGGACGGTGTAATGAAAAAGAAAAAGGTTTTTGAATCCTTAGGCTCAGGACCGGCGAGAGCTAAGAGTAAAGTTGAAAAATTATTCGACGAACTTGACTATAATGATGATTCTGATTGTGCTATCATCGTTTTTGAAACTGCAAAATTACCTAACGAAGAAGTGATGACCCTAGTGGCTGAAAAATGTGGAGTGGCACCGAACAAGACCTATGCCATTTGTGCGCCAACTGCGTGCTTAACAGGGTCAATTCAAGTTGCAGCAAGAATTGTTGAAACTGGTATTCACAAACTTCATGAGATTAAGTTTCCGTTGGGCGTTATTAAAGATGGATTTGGCACCGCTACTATTGCTCCTATTGCAAAAGACGATTTAGGAGCAATGGGTCGCACAAATGACTCAATAAGCGCTGCAGGTATGACATATTATACTATTGAGGTTGAAAAAAACGAGCAAGATGAAGTTTTTGATCTATTGAAAAAAGCTCCTGCAAATACTTCATCTAGTTATGGTAAACCTTTCATAGAAACATTTAAAGCAGCCAATTATGATTTTTATGCAATAGATCCCGGATTGTTTGCCCCTGCTGTATATACAGTGACCAATATTAAAACAGGAAAAAGTGTCTCTGTTGGTGAAATTAACCATGCGTTACTAAAAGAATCTTACAAGCTAAATTAGAATTTATTATGTTAATAATTCTAATTATCTCATTCATTTTTTCTTAATAATGATAAAATGACTTAAAAATTAGTTAATTCATCTTGATATCTGAGAATTTCAGCATCAGAAATATCTCTATCAACAGTAATTTGTTTTTGGATACCTAAGTAAGCACAAGCGATTTTTGCAGCCGCAGCGATTTCTGCTTTTTTTAATGTTAAAGAATATTCATCAATTGAATGTGGTGATCCGTTGTCTAATGAATCGTCATATCTCAAATTATCATAATTTTTGTTTTCCTGCAATTGAGAAGATCTTTCGTTTTTCATTTTAAACAATAAAGAACCCATCTTATCAACAACATTAAAAGGTAAACTGTTTTTATCAATTAATCTGATAATATTGTTTATATCAAAATAATTTAAAGTGTCATATTTAACCCTTAAAAAACTCTTGAGGTTGTCAGAATTTGTTTGGCACTCAATCTCTGTCCAATCGTGAATTGCTAATCTTCTTCTAAAAAAGATTAATTCCCAATCAATTCCTAACTCTTTTATAAACTCAAGTAACTTGTCATCGTTCGGTTTTTTTGATTCTATTATGATAAATAATTGTAAGCCGTAGTATTTATGTTCCTGTTGAAGAAAATAACCTCGCTGTTGCATTGAAGCAAGTATCACGATTTTAACCGAATAAATGTTATCAGAAACATCTCTTTTCTCGCATTTCAAATAAATAACGTTTCCTTCTTCGCTTATATATTCGCTATCTAAAAAACCTAAGATGCTATCGCTATTCTCTTTTATAAAGTCTCTTAAACCGCTTAAAGTCGGTTTTACATCATATTTTATCAAATCTTTCTCTCTGATTGTGACATAATCGTTATTGCTTCCACCAACAGCAAGCTTAATGGAACGTAGCTTTAACTCTTTTTCCTCTCCAAAAGTAATTTTAAAAGCATCTAACAAAGGGAATATTTCTGCTTCTAATATATTAAGGCTAGCCATTGAACTTTCAAAAGGCTGAGGACTTTCCAATAATGTATTTAATACGGGTGCTTCTGAAGAATCTACTTCAACTTCATAATTTTTAGCTAAATTCTTACGGATAACACAGACCGATCTCCTTTTTTCATTATACATAGAAATGGATGTAGAATTGTCTATAACCGCCCGGAATTCTTCAGTGAATCTCTCGTCAGAACTTTTAGATTTAAGCTTTCTTTTTCCCATAAACTTAATCAAAATTTTATACTTTCTCTGTTGAAATAAAAAAATAATAATCTTATAATTTTATGTCTTTTAGTTTAAATATTTCATTAAATAACCATTTAATTTTTGCTTATTAAAACTAAAATAGAGACATAATTTATCCTTTCCTTACATTATAAATCGAACAAATTTCAAATTCCAGTTTTTTACTAATTTAATTCGATTTAAAGTTAAAATAGTAAAACTACAAAACAAATTAGTATTATAAAAGGTTTGAATATTAATCTAATTCTGTCTCTAGGTAATAACCATCGTCTTTTTTGTAATACACTACAGTAGAACCGAAATTATTACGTACCGTATATTTTTCTCCTTCAACATCCAATAATTCAATCGAATAAGGCAACCTTCTACTCTGTAAAATTTCTTCAACGATTATTTTTTCTTCAATAGGGTCCATATTATTGATTTATCAAGCAAATAAAAAAAATTTTATGATTCTATGAATCTTTGCTATGAATTTTCAAAATTTCTATTCTGAAACCTTCCCTGTAATTTTCTTAATGCGCAATCTTATAATACATGTGTCAACATAAGATTTTTCGTTTTTAAGAAATTTCTTTTTCATTTCACTTGGATTTTCTTCTAAATGGTTTAAGAGAACGTTAAAACCGTGTTTTTTTTCTTCAATGTCTTGTACTATTACCATTTCACCCCAAAATACGATAGAGCGATATTTATGAGAACAAGCGCTTTTAACATAGCCTAAATCTTCAATAACAGCACCACATACATTAGGATTATCCTCTAGGATATCAAGTTTTAATCCTAAATTTGCACTATGAAAGTATAAAGCATTTTCCTCTTTGTCAAAACCGTAGCTTAGCGTAACAATATAAGGTTCCTCCATTCTACACATCGAAATTGTTGCAAACTTACCGTTCTTCAGAATTTGTTCTATTAAGGATTTGTCTGTTATTTCTCTTTCTTTTTTTTGCATATGATAATTCTGCATAAATTTTTCCACCTAACTATTTAAGGCATAAATCTAAAATAACTATGACTAAAAGTGTGTATTAATGATAATTCCTCTGGTTATTACTTCAAAATTTAAAAAATTAAAATCAAATCTAAGTTACCATATATAAAATTAACCATTTGCACGGTTTTATTAAGAAACCGTGAAAATTTTAATAAAAGAAACAGTTTAAATTTAATTAGATATATGTTTATATAAATACAATATATAATACTATTATTAATATCTATTTAAGGATTCTGACTATGGTTAAACAAGCTCTTGACATTGGTTTTTTTAGTACTATGTATAGTCAGATAAACGGGACAGCTCATGCTGTTCGATTCCTTTCAGAAGCAATTGCAAATCTTGGCCATAATGTTCACGTATTTGCACCTCGAATTCAGAATGGTTATAAAATACCGAAAACCTTGCACTTTCACGAAATTGGAGGCGCTATTATCGGCCATAATACGGGTTTCGTTTTAAGTGCTCCTTTGCATAAAATCTTTTTTTGCCAACATGATTACTTAGATGTTGCTCACATCCATACACACGCAGTAGTGGGGTCTATGGCTATCAATTGGGCTAAATATTTAGGAATCCCTATGATAGGAACTCACAATAGCCCAATGCAATATTATACAGCTCAATATGTACCTGTGATAGGTAAGCTTTTGACTAAAGGTGATCTTATTTGGAGATACGAACGACATATTGTCGATAAATATGATTTTGTTCATGTAGCTACTAAATCTAAAAAAGATTTACTAAGAGATTACCGGTTTAAGGAACCTATTGTATGTATGACTAATGGAATAAGAGATTTATATTACACAAATCTAAAAGAGAATGGAATTCGCGAAAAATATGGTTTAGAGGGGAAAAAGATTCTTCTATATGCTTCGCGATTATCTCCCGAAAAACACCCCATAGATATTATCAAAACATTCAAAAGAGTACATGACGAAGTCCCCGATGCTCACTTGTTATTAGTGGGTAGTGCTGGCCCTTCAAAAGATCATGTGAAACGGATAATAAAGAAAAAACAATATAGAGATTTTGTGTCTTATGCAGGTAGGGTTCCCTTTCCGGATTTGTTAAAATTGTATAATACAGCAGATTTAACTTGTCTATGGTCGTGGATCGAAGCTGAAGGGCTTGTATTACTTGAAGCGATGGCCCAAGGGACACCTAATGTTGGAGCAAATGCGTGTGGTATTAGTAATATAATTCGCCATGGTAAAACAGGGTACTTAGCCAATAATCTTAATCAATTCAAAGATTATGTTGTAAAATTGTTAAAAGACGACGATCTAAGAGCAGAATTTGGAAAAAATGCCAAAGAAGTTGCTCAAAATTATAGGGTAACTGAAATAGCGAAAACCTGGACGAAGTTATATAAATTCACGATTGATCAGCTTTATCCTTTACGTTATCATGGGGAAGATAGAAAAGTTAGAGTTGAGCTCATTAAAGAATTCATCCAAGACTTACCTAATGTGACATTTTAGAAATTATTAATCGCTCTAATCTCTTCTAATTCTGATTTACATTTCTCGCATAAATTATTCGATTTTCTATCAATTTCTTCAGTATTCGCAGAAAACCACATTACGCAACTATCATTAAGACAATGTTCATAACCTAATATTAAGTGCCCAATCTCGTGGATTGCTTCCTTTACTATCCTAATTTCAACGATTCTATGTTTTTCTAAATCCATTAAATTATGAGTCGAAACTATAGCACAGTTATGTTTAAAATTAGTTTCACCAAAAAGGAAAAGTAAACTCTCATCACTGCTAGAATAAATTGGAAGGTCAGTCAATCCTAAACCAAAGGCTAGAATATAGTCTGACATTTGTTTTTTTATCGTTGAATAGAATTTATTTGTCGGATAGAGTATTACTTTTTTTAAAGTTCTGTCTAATAGGTCAAATTCCACCTTCGTGTTTAATTTATATAAACAAGTATCGAATTTCTTCTCTCCAATATATAGGATATCAAAAAAAAAAGAATCGAAAACTAATTCTATTTGAAATTTTAATTTTTCTAATATTGATGGTGATATCTTACCAATTAATACTATTCCCAAATAACAAGGATACAGATTTTTTATATAGGTTTTTTTATTTAAAGGTAAACCTAAAGATTGTTTATCTAATTGTTTTTGTTCATTTCGATAATTTGACATAGTAGAATTATTTTATCATCCGAATATACTATTTTATAATTCATTATTATTATATATTTAAGTTATTATTAATTTTATAATTTTAAATATAATTTTTTACATTATCATCATGCCAACCAACCCTGAGACTTTAGATATAGAAGATGATGACCAAGAAGATCATGAACTAAATTTAACGATTACTGAACTTCAAAAAGATATAATAGAAAAGGATTTCGTTCCTCATTTTCTCCCCACATATAGGGTTAAATCGTCTATGTATCCTTTACCTGTTATTATTGCTATTATTGTTGCGGGAATATTAGCCTATCTTACATTTGTTGTCGCTGGCATCGAAATAGAGGAAAGCTACTTTCCTGAAGATGAATTAGGAGCCTTGGGGATCGTATTAAATGGCGTTCTATTCACTGTAATTGCCGCAATTTCCGCGTTTACGATAATCTTCTTAATGCGAAAGTTGGGAGTAGGCGTATTAAAATACATTTTTGGATTGAGCTTTGCTTTTGTCAGTTTCTTCATCACCTTGATGTTTTTAGATGTTATAATTTTCTTAATATTTATTCAATTTCCTAATACCGTTGGTTTTTTTAACCTCTATTCCTTTTTTGCGAACATCTATATCCCGGTTTTAACAGGAGTCTTAGTTTTTCTACTCATTTACAGCTATTTTACCTCAAAATCTATCAAAACTAAAAATTTTATTGTATTATATATTAGTTTATTAGTTAGCGCTTCAATGAGCATAGTGTTACCCTTTTGGAGCACACTTGCTATTTTAATAGGCATTTCATTGTGGGATATCTTTGCGGTTCTCTATAAACGAGGACCGATTAAAGAAATGATGGAAATCATAACAGATAATGACAACGAGAGTAGCCTGAGTAATGCTGAAGTTGAAGAAAAAATCAAAAGTGGTGAAAGCATTTACGATACTTCAAAATTAGAGATAGGAATTGGAGATTTGGCATTTTATAGTTTACTCACCTCTTCCGTCCTTCTTTTTACTAACAATATAATTATTGTAATTTTAACTACAGTTGCGATACTAATTGGAACGGGAATTACGATATCGGGATTAAAACGAAATAGAATTTTACCCGGACTTCCAATTTCGATATTTATGGGTATAGGCACTTTTGCAATTTGTCAATTGATAGTAACTTTTTTTATATGATTTTTACTTTCTATTTATAAGAACACCTTTTCCACATTTTTTTTATGATAAGAAACTCTTATGGTTGAATGTATAAATGGTAGATACAAGTCACGTTAAGACATTTGCTGTTATTGGTGCGGGGACTATGGGCAGGGAAATAGCTCAAGTTGCCTTAATGTCGAATATGTTTGAAAAAGTTATTTTAAACGATGTTAATGAAAATGTTCTTAACGCAGCATTAAGTGATATAGTAAAAGGCCTTGAGAAAATTGAATCAAAAGGAAAGTTGGGTCAAGGCTTAACAACGGATTTATTAATGAAAAAACTCAATACTTCGAAAAATCTAATTACATCAGTTAAAGAAGCTGATTTTATTGTAGAAGCTATACCCGAAGTAATGGAATTTAAGCAAGAACTATTCAAAGAACTGGGAGAATACGCACCAGAACACGCTATATTAGCAACAAATACCTCAACTATGAGCATTACTAAAATTGCTGAAGCATCCAACAGACCAGAACAAGTTATTGGTATGCATTTTTTCACCCCTGTTCCCATACTACGATTAATAGAATTAATAAAAGGAGAAGAAACATCACAAGAAGCGTTTGATTTGGCGGCAGCGCTAGGCAAAAAACTGCCGGCACTCAAAGGAAAAAGATATATAGCAAAAATTGAAAAAGAATCGCCTGGATTTATAGTGAATCGTTTAACAATCTCCACTGCTCCCTTTTTTAGTTGGATATTAGATATGGCTACTGATCAAGGAATTTCCTATGGAAAAATTGATAACGATTTTATAAATCCTCCTGAATTGGGCCCTTTAGCAAAATGGGATTACTTCGGGCTTGACATCGCTAATGATGTTCTGAACTATTTTGCTGAAAAAATTTCGCCTGAATTTGCTCCTGGTAAAACGCTTACCAATCTCCTTAAAGAAGGAAACCTTGGAAGGAAAACAGGGAAAGGTATTTACGAATGGGTAGAAGGAAAACATGATCTTAAAACTAATGAAAAAGCAGGTTTATTCAGTCTAGAACAATTTTACGCAATCCAATTAAACGAAGGTTGCAGGTTGTTGGAAGAAGGGATCGTCTCTGGTTATAAGGTTATTGATGACACAATGTTAGCAGGTATGGATATGCCCGGGCCTTTTGGAGCTGGTAAAAATAACTACGAAAAATGGTCTTTATTGCTAGAAGAACTCGTGGAAACTACTCAAATAAACTATTACAAACCCTGTGAAATGATGAAATCTGGTTCATTTCTAAAACTTAAAAAATAATTAACAGGAAATATATAAAATTAGTAAGAGTAAATTAGTAAATTGAATGAAATTAACACACATCCTAAAACTGGCTTCGAAAAAATAATCGGCTTCTTTAATGATAATCTCGATGTTAATCACCCCATAGCAATAGCTGAAGTCGTCGAAAGAACTGGTTTTTCCTGGAGTTTTGTGAAAAAAACGCTAACTAAAATAAAAGAGGAATACGATGGATTTTACTTCGAAAAATCGGGCAGCACTTGGATTATGTGGAAAGATAGAGACCATATTATTAAGAAATTGGATGAAACTTGTTCTCGGTTTTTAGATGAAAGTGGTGAATAATACTAAAGCTTGTTATTTAGATTTTACTAACTTTCTAAACTTCTTACCAGAAAGGTACAAGATCTATAGAGCTACTAAATGGTCATGGTAGCTGGAAAAATATGTTTGAATAGAAGACACATCGAGTTTGTTTAAAGCTGCTGCATTATTACAAGACGCTATTAAAATTCCTTCCTGATTAGGGAATGATTGGATTAAAATTACTCCATCACTACAATCGACTATTACACGCTTAAGATTATTATTTGTTGTTTCTTGAATAAGCTCTTTGCCGATACACTTTAAAGCCGTACACATTCCAGATATGAGCGTTTGATCGGTGAAACTAGTAATAGATGATGCAAGGGGAAATCCTTCGTTACTTACTATAATAAGGCCAGTTAGGTCATCGTTTTCACTACACAAATATTCTAAATATTCTGCTAGATTGGAATCCAATAATATTACCTCGGTTTTCGCTTTGAAAAATTTAACCAGAGTATGTTAAGAAACTTAGATATATATGTCTTTGTGTCGACCATAATTATTCAAAGTGGATTATTCTTTCGTCTTGTTTTGATCTTCAATAGAGTAAATAAATTCGTTCTGCTTAAAACATGCAAACTTTGACGTATTATCCTTAAATTCGCATTACATACAGAGTGTGAAATTTCATTTAAAGTTTATATGGCATGATTTATTTTACTCTTCAATATTAAACGATTAAATAATTGTAATTAAATCAGAAAAGTGATTTTAAACTATGAAGATTGAAAAATCTAGCCAAGATCTTGAAAATGAAGTTATATTTGGGGAATTATGCATTCATTGTGGAAGTTGTAACGCATTTTGTCCACACATGGATTTCGATAAGGAAACTGGACAAGCTTACGTCGTCGATGAATGTGCTGAAACAGTAGGTTTGTGTTATAATGCCTGTCCACGGTCATTTCTACCTATTTCAGAAATCGAGCAAAAATTGTTTGGTGAAACTCGCGTTGATTTAGGTGTAGGAGTATATAAAGATATTATCCAAGTAAAATCTAAAAATAAAGATGATATCCTATATAATTTGGTAATAGCTGCCTTTGAGTCCGGAGTAACAAAACATTTTGTTTTATCCGATCCTAAAAGCACAAAACCTCCTGTAGCGTTTCCTGTAGTCGTTGATGATGCTAAATCGGCAAAAAAATACATACCTAAAAAAACGATGGATAATGCTGGTCCTCTGATTACTGGAATTGGCCAAGCATATTTAGATAAGAAACGAGATATTGGGATCATAGCAAACCCATGTCATCTTCAAGGACTCGCTAAGATACTAACGAGTGATTTTCACACAGGGGCAGAACGAACTTCATTAAAAATAGCGTTTGCATGCTCATCTGGCGGTATGACTGGTTGTAAATATTGTACTGATTTCTCAGGAGAATTTTCAGATATTTCTTTCAGCCCTTGGGGAGCACCTAAAGGATCTGGCGAAGCGTTTTTGATTATTAGAACTGAAGTCGGTCAAAAAGTTGTCGATAAAGCAATAAAAGATAATTTGATCGAAATTACATCTAAAGAGCCCGATCTCAGTAGTATGAAGAACTTTCTGAATAAGAAGAGGAAGAAAAACTTCCTTAACTTAATTGGAAAGGATTTGCTTACTGCAAAATATCTTAAACTTAATATTGACGAGTTTAAGGATATTCTACAATAAAATTTTAACTTATTCTTTTATATTAATTCTCTTTTTTTAACATTAATCTTAAAATTATGTATATGAGTTTTTTAATGATTTAATAAGATAAAGAAAAAATATTGAAAAAAAGAGATTACTTATTTTTTAATGCTGAAAAGATGCCAAAACCACCGAATCGTTGATAAGAAAGCTCTTGAAATCCATGCTTTTCAATAAGATTGCGCCAGTATTTATAAGGTTTAAACACAAAACAAAAGATTCCAATGAATACAATTGTAAGTAAGGAGTTCCTATTCCATTCACTAACATATAAATATCCTCCAGGCTTTAAAACTCGATAGGCTTCATTTAATGCTTTTTCAGGACCATCCTCCATATGAAGTTCATGTAATACTGAAGAAAAATTGACGATATCAAATTTTCTATCATCAAATGGGATATCAGTTGCTGAACCATATTGAAATGTTGTTC
>Ga0114922_10005522_pt1 | contig 11653 bp, 6 predicted proteins | sample AartaG_FD_100975 | JGI IMG/M metagenome (GOLD analysis project Ga0114922, IMG submission 100975) | Deep subsurface microbial communities from Aarhus Bay to uncover new lineages of life (NeLLi) - Aarhus_00045 metaG | ecosystem: Environmental > Aquatic > Marine > Oceanic > Sediment | place: Aarhus...
AAGGGAAGGGGAAAAATTTCAGCCCGGCTGAAAAAATTCAGGTAACAGCAATAAAGGGGTGCGGCTATGCTGTACAAGAAAACTCTATAGCAGTATTGAAAATTAGGGATTTGCAATCTTCTGAATAATAAGCAGGCAATATCTCAGAGCGGGGTGTTTTTCAGCCTTTCGTAGTTAGTGGTTCTTTCAAAGCCTTCGATTCTGAAAATGGGGTCATCGCCGGTAATTTCTTTCAAGGTGTTCGTGGAAATGCTGCTAAAGAAAACCGGGCGAATAAGCCCGGGGTTGTCCTTCAGTTCCCCGAACAGAAACCTTCGGCCATCCGGACCTGCCTGGGCCAGAGAGGATACTTTAGCGCCTGGATAGAGCCTGATAAAACTGTTCAATCCAACGGTATCTGGCCGGATGCGCCTTAGCCCCTCAATATCCTGACCCACCTCTTGGGGGGTTTGTCCGGGAAATCCGCAGAGATAATCGACTGCGAGGCGGATGTTGTACTTTTTAGTATGGCTGCGGATTCTGGCGGCATGTTTCAGACCGTTCCTACCTGTGGGCAGCGAGAGAGTCACCAGCTTTGCTCCGCTTGCCCCTAACAACCGGAAAAGTTCCTCGTCGTACGGCGTGCTTTTCATATAAAGGGTCCAGCTCATCGGTAAACGTGCGCTGATCAGGGTTTGGAGAAACTCGTGGCAGTATTTCAGATTCTGATTGAATTCCGAATCGCAGAGGTGGAATTCGGATACGCCCTGTCCGAGAAGCTCTTTCAACTCCTGGACGACTTTCTGCGGTTTGCGGTAAATCACACGCGAGGAGGCTTCCAGGCAGTAGGAGCAGGTACCGAGACAGCCCTTCTGGGTTTCGAATCCGGCAATACCGCCTTTATTCATGTAAACGGGATAGTCGACACACACTCCCCGGCCAGTAGTATCCAGGTTCGGATCAACACCCCATCTCCAGCCGTCAACAACCGTGCCTTCCGTTGGCGGATTCTTTTCCAGGGAGTCGAGAAAGTGGATCAGAGCCTTCTCGCCGGGTCCGCTTATCCCCCAGCTTGCCCCGAGGTAAGAGAGGATTCCGGCCGGGTTGAACGAATACCCCGATCCCCCCAGCAATGACGGTACTCCAAGCTGAGACAGCCGCTCCACAATTGTCTTAATTTCATCGAGAAAAAACAGGTTGTTCTGGTATAGAGCTGTATCGATATTTCTGATCGAAATCCCCGCAAGTTGCGGAGCGAATTCGTTTACTGTTTCAACCAGAGTCTTCTTTAAATTGCGCTTAAAACACAGGTCGAGAATCCGGCTTTCGTGCCTGGTTGCCTTGAGTACACTCTGAATATATTCAAGGCCGAGCGGAGGCACAGGAGGATGGTGGTAACGGTTGGGATTGATGAGAAGGATTTTCATTGGGGAATGACGCTCTATTATCCAGCTTTCTTGAAATAGACCCGGGTAAACGGCTTTGTCCAGAATAGGTACTGAATGGGAGCTTGTTTAACCAGATCTCTCATTTTGATTCGTCTTTTTCGCGTTTCAGCGGTTTGGTCGGGAAACTGATAATAAAAGTCGAGCCCCAGCCAGCTTTCGTCTTGACCGCGATTGTTCCGCCGAGGGTTTCCATAATTGAGCGGGAAAGCGGAAGACCCATTCCCATTCCCTCAGTCGGGTGGGTACCCTTTGTCTTGGTGCTGAAAAAGGGCTCGAAAATATGCGGCAAAACATCATCCGGGATACCGGGTCCGGTATCGTTTACCCAGAGCTCGAGTCGTCCTGTAGATTTCGTGCAGCCGATTGTTAGCCTGCCGCCGTGAGGCATAGCTTGAACGGCGTTGAGAATAACATTATAAAGAACCTGGGTTACCTGATTGACAGAGAGTTTCAATTTCGCACCGTTTTTACCCATCTCGTTCTGAACAACAATTTTCCGCCGGCTGATCTGGGGTTCGAGCATTTTCAGCACATTACCCACGGCATCCGCCAGATTTACCTGTTGTACCTCCCTGGCCGAAGGTTTGTACAGATTGTAGAGCTGGGTGATAATCCCTGTCACCCGGTCGATTTCGCTGTCCATGAGATCGAGATAAGAACGGTCCGGGTGCTTGGCGGAGATGGATTTCTTGAGTATGAAAAGCGAATTTTTTATCGAGCCAAGCGGGTTATTGATCTCATGGGCCACCCCGGCCGCCAGCCGGCCTGCAGCGGCCATTTTCTCAGACTGGATCAGTTGCTCCCGCAGTTCCCGGTTCTGGATTAAAGAGGCCAGCGAGGCGCCAACATGTTTGACAAGGTCCCATTCGAAGGGTAGAAAACTGGCCTCGTTTATGCAGGAGAAAATCCGTAAAAATCCCCGATTGACACCCCCTATCTGTATCAGACTTTCCAGGTTGTTTTCCTTGTCATATTTGCAGTTTTCGATAATCATCTGATTGCCGTCGAGGTTTATCAGGATGACCTTCTTCTCCGGCTTATTTAACGCATTCCGGATATGAGATGCACAGGAATATAAAGTTTCCTCCAGCTTCTGTTCCCTGTCGAACTCATCCCGTATTTTATAGAAGCAAGTCAGTTCCCTGAGCCTCTCCTGTAATCTCAGCTCGGAACGCCTCAGAGCAGCGGTACTTTGGGCTACCCGTACCTCCAGGCTGTCGCGTTCTTTCCGCAGCTCCTCTTCCATCCGAGTTCTTTCCAGGGCATTGATAAAAATTTCTCCCACCATTCTGAGAAGGACGATGCTTTCCTCCTCCCAGGATTTTTCCTTACTCACCGTACAAAACCCTAGAAAGCCGACCACTGAATCGCGAAAGATTATGGGAACGGCAATAAGCGATTTAATCGCTTGAGCCAGCAGTATTTCCTTCTCTGCTTTCGCCTCGGGGGGGAGGTCGTCTACTCTCGGTATATGAACGGCTTCTCTTTTATTCAAAAAACGATCCGCCCACCATGAAAAGGTCTCGATCTGCAGTTCTTTCAATTCTTCTATCTGTGGCTTGATTCCGTCAGCGCACCACTCGTGGGTATTGCTCACCTTTGTTCCGTCATCTGAACGCAGGAACAGGCAACTGCGGTCAACGCCGTCAAACTCGCCGATCGCTTTCAGCGCCTGCTCGATACCCTGGTCAATCTCTTCATGTCTGAGATTGATAAATTTGGTTGATATTGTGGTGATAAGAAACTCGAACTCCACTCGTTTGCGCAGAGCTGCTTCCGCCCGCTTGATATCCGAAATGTCCATAACGCTTACCAGCAGGTTGACGAATTTCGATCTCCCGGTCGGAACGTAAGTCCTCTTGAGAACATTTAAACGCCTTCCATCCAGGGTACCGTTAACAGTCTCGGTTTCGATCTCTTCCTTCCCCTCGGACAGGGCAATAATCACTTCCTTGAATGCCGGCAGGGTTTCGGGCAAGAAGACCTTGTCGGCCGAGGCCAGCAGTTCTTTCTTGCTCTTTGCGCCGTAAAGCTTTAGCGCAGTACTATTTACATCGAGTACTTTTATCAGTCCGGCAGCCTTTTGCACGAACTCCGGGTGTTGGTCCACATACTTGCGGAAATCCTTGACACCCTGGGATCTCAACTTCTCAATCTCCGCTTTTATCCCGGAAAAATCCTCTTCCCAGATCGCTACCGCAGCCGAATGGAAGATGGTGCGGAAACGCTCCTCACTCTCGCGAAGGGCCGCCTCAGCCCTTTTGCGCTCGGTGATGTCGGTTACAACCGCCACAGTACCCCTGAACTGCCCCTTTTCGCCTGACAGCGGGTAAGGAGAGATGAGGAGGTGAATCTGGCGTTTATCTTTACCGTCTATCACCAGCTCGTAGGAGTCCATATCCCCTTTTTGTCTTTTTTGGAAACGCTCCTTTACAACATCCTGATATTTTTCATCCAGGAATACCAACGCATTACTTCTCAGAAGCTCCTCTTTCGTAAATCCTGTGATTCTGCAAAGCGCGTCATTGACAAAAGTCAGTTTCAAATTCTCATCCACCAACACCAGACCCTCTTTCATCGTTTCCACGACGGTACGGTAGCTCTCCTCACTTTTACGAAGAGCTTTCTCTGTCCTTTTGCGTACGAGAATTTCCTTTTCCAGCAGCTGGTTTGCCCTGGTTAATTCTGCTGTGCGTTCCTTAACCAGATCTTCAAGACTGTCCCGGTATTTTTGCAGTTCCTCCTCGACTTTTTTGCGCTGGCTGATATCACGCAACACGCCGGTCAGGCCGCTAAAATTTCCCTCATCATCCCGAATGACCCTCCCATATTCCTCAACCCAGTGGAGGCCCCCCTGTTTATCGACAATCCTGAACTGGGTGGGGAATTCCTCGCCTGTTTCTGCTGTGCGCTGAAAATCTGCAAGAGTGGGTTCTATATCTTCTGGATAGATACATTCCTGGACAGTACGACCGATAATCTCCTCCGGATCGTAGCCGTAACGTTTTATCTGGGGACTGACATAGGTAAAAACGCCTTCCGCGTTCACCGAATAAACGATGTCATTTGTGTGTTCAGCCAGGGTCTTGTATTTTTTTTCGCTCTCTCTGAGCGCCTCTAACGCACGTTTTCGCTCGAGAGTTTCCACTCTCAGTTCTTTATTTATTATCGCCAACTCCGCGGTTCGTTCGTTAACTCTCTGCTCCAGCTCTTCGCTTGCCTTGCGCAGTGCCTCTTCAGCGCGTTTTCGTTCTGTAATATCCTCGAACAAAAGCGAGTTAAACAGCACCCCGTCATTTTCCATCACTCCCAGCTTCAGCCTGAAAAATCTTCCTTGCAGGGCCTTCTCCCTGATACCGACCTCTATATCAAACGGTATCTTGAACTGATCAATGTTAAAGAGGGACTTGCGAGTGTATATTTTTATCTCGAAGAATTCAGCCTCCCCGGAAAAGGAGGTGAATCCGACATGATTCTGGAAGTCGAAAATTGCGTTGGAATCTATCAATTCAAGCTCAGGAGCCATCTTACCCGTATGCAAATTTTTTAGCTTTCTGCGTATCCTGCCCCCGATACGTTCCACTATGACCTGGTATTCTGTATCAGGTTCAAGCGACTCGTCAATGGTGACCAGGTCCGCGACCTGCCGCTGGATAACGGCGGCCGTATTATCGCAGCTCCCGGTACAGATAGAATAGCCGACCAAGTCCGGCAGGGTTTCCTCATAGCCTGAACCGGCGGAAATAATCAGTGATAGGTCTTTGATAAGATTTTCATTTTTCGATGTTTTTATTTTATAGGATATTTTGATGTCTTCCTCTGGCCCGCCGTACTCTTCCGCAGCAATCAAATAACAGTCCTGTTTATCTTCAAAGTGCTGATCGTGGATTATTTTTACCACCCCATTCTCCTCGGTAATTCTCCAGTTGTTCTTATCAGTTGTTCTAAAGGCTATCCATTCTTTTCCGATTCGCTCTTTTGAATTCGGGCCTTTGTATCTCAAACACCAGCGCCGACCATTTTCATAAGGCAAACCGCGGAGAGTCTCCACGCGCCTGAGATAATCCTCGATTTTCTTAAAATCCCCGTGCTGGAGAAAATCGCGAATGTGTCTTTTCCGGTCAGCAAACTCAACCACACTTTTAGTCAGATGTGCGAAATTACCTGAATAGCCAACAGCTCTCCAGCGCTCGTCCAGGTAAAGTTCGGGCATGCCGACTGTGGCCCGGAATAAATGAATCTCTTTGGAAAGCTTGAACATCCTTTGTTGCTTCTCGAGGCCTATCCTTTCGGCCTGTTGAAGGCGCTGTTCGATTTTACGCGCCCTGACAAGCTTGGCCTCGAGTTGGGCTACCCTTTGCTCCAGTTCTTTTATCTTTTTACTTTTATCGGGCATAGGCTGCCTCCTGCGATCTGTTCCAGAACCGGCTTGAAATGCGACCTAACCGCAAAGCTAATTCACTGATCCCGAACTGAATAGGTGTTTTAATACGCTGGCCTTATTTTCCAACACTCTTCGTCCTCGCTAATAAATAAAATCTTGCAGATAATTTTTCGTTGTATCCTGGGAATTAAAAAATCTTTTTCATCAAAACAAACGACCTCGAAAAATATTAGAAACTACCGAATCGGGGGGAACTAGGTGAGGACTTTTCCAGAATCAAAAAAGTGAATTACATCACTACGCTGGTATCTATTCCGGGAAAGAAAACCTCTGATTGGAAGAATGGTTCACAGTGGCGTAAAACATCAGGGAAAAACTGCTGCGAGCGGAGAAATATTCTCCTCCTGCCGTTTATACTTTGTCGAAACGGGAAAGACAACCGGTAAAAGAACGGAAAATTCCATTGTGGCCGCAACAGTTTTTCCGATAACTAACAACCGGCACCCGGAACGTTCTAAATCTCGCTGGAGGCTCTCTTTGGTTTGCGTCCCCTGGTTCTGCGCTGTCTGGGAGACTGATACAGGCTGCGGATCATGTCCATCAGGGTATTCATATCAACCGGCTTGGCCAGGCATTCATCCGCACCGGCCTCCCGGGCTCTTTGGAACATCACCTCGTCAGGATATCCTGTAACAACAATAATCCTGGTCTGATCACCACCTTTACGGGCCCTGGAATCATGGCAAACCCTGAACCCGTCGATTCCCGGCATGACCAGATCAAGCACTAGAACATCAGGCTCGAATTCACCAATCATCCTGCCCGCCTCGTAACCGTCGCCAGCCTCCTTGACATTGAACGCAGGTTCTTTCTGAAGGGCGCCGACCAGGCTCTTACGGAATGAATCCTCGTCATCGATCACCAGAACTTTTATCGGTGATATCTTATCGGTCGGCGGCAGAGGAAAACCACGTTCTTTGAGAAATTCAAGCACATCATGGCGGCGGAATCGCTTGTGCCCGCCGGGGGTAGAGGCAAACTTGATCTGTTTCCGGAAACACCAGGATCTTACAGTATCAGGAGACACGCCACAGAGCTCTGCGAGTTCTCTAGGAGTAAGTAAATCTTTCATCGTTTTATCCCTCTATTTTATATCTGTTTATAATTTTTAACCTAAAAATCGTTGCTTGTCAAGAAACGGTTTCCAAAAAGTTCTGTCAGGCGCTAGGTTAAGGCATACCCGGACAGGCCCGAAATCGGGCAGAAGTATTCCTATAATAGCTTAAAATCAAAATTTTTGCAATCTAATTATCATGAGTTTATTTAACAGGGTGCGTGACAGGAGCATTTTTATACTATTTCGCTATCTTCTCCCTGCATGCAAATTCCGGAATCATTTCACACCAGCTTACAAGTCTGCACAACAAGGCGTTGCTGTATTCTTAGCTTTCAGCTTGCTCTCCTGCCAAAGGCGGCAAAGATGATTGCTTGCCTGGCGCGGCTTGCAGCGGGAAAGAATCAGCTGTCAGGAGGGTTTTTCAACTCATTTTGCGGCCGAGAAACTGAAAAATCACCTTTATGTGGGAGCATGCGGTCCGGGATAAAGGCGACAGAAAAGGTATAAAATTGCTACCGGCCCTGTTTTTTCCTCGGTACACCCTGGATATCGAACTCGATCCCTTCTTTCCAGGGGCGCACCCCGGCATGGGAAAGGATCGCCCCTTGTTCGCGAAGTAGCTCCTGGAGCTCGGGCACGGGGATCTCATCCACCTCGCAGTTGTATTTATTACTCAGATCGGCCGCCACGCCCGCGGCATGGCCCATGATCATGAAAACAGGCTCAATGCGGAGAGTCCCATAGCCCACATGGCTGGCACACACACCGCAGGAGACCAGCAGATTCCTGACCCACACCGGTGTCATGATAAAATAAGGAATCTGATACGGCCTGCAGGGCTTGATAAAAAATCCCTCTTTCCAGGGGTATCCCGGCCTGAGCTGGCCGGTGGCGTGGGAGGCCATCGGGTAGCTGCCCATACCAACCACGTTTTCTTTCAGAGTGTCGCTGAGCGCATCCTTTTCGCTGAAAGTGTAAATGCCGTGAAGGCGTCTGGCTTCCCTGACGTAGATCTGAAACGGCAGGTGCCGGTTGTCGGCAAATTCATCCTTTGCCGGGTAGAAGCGATTGAACTGGCTGCGCAACTGTGCGGGAATGCCGGGATCGTCACGCAGGAATTTCCAGAGACCCAGGATATGCTCCATATGCCTTTTTTCAATCTCCAGGCGCTCCTCATCAGTAGCCTTCGGATAGTTCTGGCTGGCGCCGATCAGGTCCGTGGAAAGCCAGCAGAAACAGTTATTGTCTATATCGTACTTACGGTTGGGCAGTGGGCTGAAAATCATGAAATCCTTGAATGTAAGCTTGCCTTTAGCCCGGATAAAATCGTAGAGTAATCTATATTGCCCGGGGTCAAAGTTTTCCGGTTCCGGCCACTCGGCGCTGTTTTCGGCGCTGTCTGTGAGGCAGAGACGGTAGGTGTAGGCCTGAATCAGGCTGTCTCCTGCCCCAGTGCCGCCGGGCAGTGGTTCCCGGCTCTGGTGGTCCTGATAGATATGGCCGGCGAGTTTTTCTCCGAGCACCTTGCGGCTCTCTCTGCCCAGATAAAATGGTGCGCCAGCCTCGGCGAAAAGGTCTCCGGTGTAGGTGGCGTCAATATATACCAATCCCCCGATCTCTTTCTGCTGGCCTGTTTTCCTGTGGCGGACAGTTACACTCTCTATCGTGTTCAGTTCAGCGTGGCAGTCGGCCAGAAACCAGCCCCGGAGCACCTCGATTCTTTCTGCCTTGACAAGCTGTTCAAATACCTGTTCGGCTACGTGGGGTTCGAAACGCAGACCATAGTTGCAGCTTCTGAACTGGTCTGATTCAGGCCCGTAGGTGTTGCGATAATGCGCAGCAATCTTGCGAAAGACCTCTGCCGCAATACCGCCGATATAATCGGGGTTACCGGAGTCGGTGTTGCCAAGCCCGGAGGACATCATCCCGCCCAGGTGTTCGTTCTGTGCGATAAGACAGACTTTGGCTCCCTGCCTTGAGGCGGCCACGGCTGCCGCCACTGCTGAGGGCGTGCCACCCATGACCACTACATCATAAAAGTAGCTGGCAGGGCCTTTTAAACTGCAGCCGGGAAGAACGATTAAAAACAGCGCTACGACTGATTTTACTACTTTTGCCATTTCATCCCTTGGATTACAGAAAGCCTGGTCAACAGCAATTAAACCACGATTCGCCTGCGCAGCATTTTCACCACGAGGGGCCAAAAGAGCGCACAATAAGCGAAAAGAACAGCCAGATTAACAGCCAGCCCTGGGTCGAAGTGTCCCGTGCAGCAGGCACGCATCAGAACCACCAGGTGAGTCATGGGCAGGGCCAGAGCAAAGTCATAGAGGCCGCGGGGAAGTTCGGTCAGCGGGAAAAAGGCTCCACTGAAAAAAAACATCGGCGTGACCACACCGGTGAGGTAGAAGTTGAAATTATTGATTTCTTTAACCCGACTAGTGACCAGAATGCCGAGCAACGCAAATACCATTCCTCCCAGAAAACCCAGCGGCACAACCAGGAGCGCCCACCAGGAACCGACCAGCCCGAAGCTGGCGACCACCAGCAACACCCCGAAACTGAACATCGAACATTTGGAGGCGACCCAGAGCACCTCGCCCACAACCATTTCCACAAAGGAAACCGGGCTTGCCAGGATCGCCTCGTATATTTTCTCGTATTCCATTCGGATAAAAGTGCCGTAGGTTGTTTCGAAACTGGCGGACCACATGGGCGAGGCAGCGATCATCCCGGGGGCGAGAAACGCAGCGTAAGACATACCCTGTATGAGTTTCATGTAGGCCGCCAGGCCCACCCCCAGCGCCAGAATCACCATCAGCGGCTCCAGGAACGGTGGCAGCATATTGGCCAGGAAAAACTTGAAGTATACCCGCTGATGCCGTCGCCAGACCGAAAAAATCCTTCCCATCGAGGGCGGGGCCACAGGCAAATCGAAAGCCGCATCATTCATCGATCAGTCTCTTTCCTGTAAGCTTGAGGAACAGATCCTCCAGATTCGCCGGGCGCAGGATTCCTTTTCTACTGTTATCCAGGTAGGGAACTGCCGAGAAGGCACTTTCTTCATCGGCCTTGAAAAACACACGGTCTCCGTAGTAATCGAATTCCAGATTTGTAAGCTTCCAGGTATCGGCCAGGTTGCACCGGTCCACCTCAAGGACAAACCTCGGCAGGTGAGCCACGACCAGCTTACCTGGCGCTCCTGTATGCAGGATTTTACCCCGGTCCATGATAACCAGCCGGTCGCAGAGCCGTTCGGCTTCATCCATGTAATGGGTGGTGAGCACTACTGTCACGCCCTGTCCGGTCAGCCTGCGCAGCAAGGCCCATATCTGGTGGCGGGCCTGGGGATCGAGCCCGGTGGTGGGTTCATCGAGAATCACAAGCCGCGGTTCATGAACCAAGGCCCGAAGGATAGTCAAACGCCGCTTCATGCCTCCGGAAAGCTGCTTGATCCTGGCGCGGGCTTTCTGTGTAAGCTCCATGAAATCGAGAAATTCATCGATACGCTTTTTTAGCTTGCCTATGTTAATTCCGTAATAGCTGGCATAAACCTCAAGGTTCTCCCGCACGGTCAGCTCCAGGTCCAGGTTGTTTGTCTGCTGAACCACCCCGATCACCTGGCGCAGGCGGACACCATCCCGGGCCGGGTCAAGGCCGAATACTTCGAGTGTGCCGGAAGTGCGGGGGCTGAAATTATAAAGCATGCGCATGGTCGAGGTTTTGCCCGCACCGTTCGGGCCGAGGATCCCGAAACACTCCCCCCGGTAAACCTCGAAATCTATTTCATCGACCGCGGTGAGTGACCCGAAACATTTTTTCAGACCACGGGCTCGAATCACAGGATTACCGTTCATACTCAAACCTGAGCTATCCTCCAAAAGGGCGCATCCAGAAAACGGGATGATTTTTTCATGCAAACCAGCGGCCCGTCCACCGGTTGCAGCACTTATTTTACATTTACCAGGGCCACCCAGCGCCCATGTCCGGGAGTTCCCAGCGGCAACATGGGTGTGGCCTCGATCCCGTAAGGCTGTTGCCAGGCGAGGTATTCTGCATCGAACCAGCGTACTTCGAATCTTGCGCCTTCAGGAGCACCTCGCGGATCGAGCAGCACCCGGCCGCCGTCCGGGAACACCACCGCCCAGCAGCGTCCTTCACAGGCCAGACAATAGGCCTCGTCCTCGGCGCGGTCTTTAAGCAGGCGGTCCTGGACAGCGCTCCTGAATATGTCGAAATGAGCAAGGATCTCGCGGATTCCCCGGATCGCTCGCCGGGCATTGTGGTTGATCCCGATACCGTGCCCGGCCGGCGTGGGCCGATGGAATCGGGTGCTCGCACAGCCACCCCAGACATTACCCCAGAACCGGCTCACCGCCAGGCGGGAATTGAGCCAGCGTTCCCCGCCCCTCATAGCGTAAACCTTGGTATTGTTGATCGGGCGGGGATTATCGGCTATACGCTCACGCACATAGGCCAGGGCGTCCTGATGACGCTGGCCCTCCTGCCAGTTATTCTGGCTGATATCGATAAAGTTGTAGGTTTCCGAGTGGTCGATTGTGTAAAGGTGCCACTCGTGTTTCAGGTCCCAGGGGTCCCACATCTCGGTTACATAAACTTCCTTGCCAGCCTCCAACGCTTTTTTCTTTATATAATCCGCCCAGTACCCACCCCAGCGAGGGTCCGCACTGGTTTCGTTGTCCATTGCATAGAGCACGTTATTAT
>Ga0114922_10005523_pt1 | contig 11652 bp, 14 predicted proteins | sample AartaG_FD_100975 | JGI IMG/M metagenome (GOLD analysis project Ga0114922, IMG submission 100975) | Deep subsurface microbial communities from Aarhus Bay to uncover new lineages of life (NeLLi) - Aarhus_00045 metaG | ecosystem: Environmental > Aquatic > Marine > Oceanic > Sediment | place...
ATAAAGGAACTGGCTTCCTTCACTTTCTCATTAATGACCATTACACCCTGTCCCATAGACACTCAGCGGCACAAAATAGAGACGACCCGTCGGATCGACTACAAAGAGGAAAAGCCGCTTCTCCTTTCTAAATATTTTGGATTTCAGATTTTCGATTGAGCCAGACTTAACAGAGGAGCAAAATAACGCATTATTGGGTATGGTTCACGATCAGGGTAACACTTCTGATACTCGAAACTCCCCATTTCAAAAGGGCAAAAGCGTTACTCCCCCTTGTAAAGGGGGCTGGGGGGATTTTCAGCGGTGTTCAAAAAGGTGTTATCTTAATCTCTCTGGGAAATGAACCATCCCCATTATTGCGAGCAAATTACGTTTTACGCTTTACGTTCAGCATTCCTCCACTCACCATTTACCAGCCTTTTAATCCGCATGACTACCCGTTTACCACCTCGATGAAACGACCCAAAAGGGCATGAGGTTTACAGATCTTCCACTCCTCCCTATTCCCCGCGTTCCCCTTTTCCTCTTCTCCCTTGAAATGAAAGTCCATATCATATACAATCAGTACATCTACACCATAGACTCGTGACCATATCCAGGGAGCATACGCCGCCATGAGGTGTGAAGCCTCATGGAATCTGCAATGACGGACATATCGTGAAACACTTCAGTCAACTGAGGTCATAAAAAACGCGATGTAAAGTGATATTTTGCTCTTCTCCGGAGACATTATATATGAAGAACGGATCACCTGAATCACTATCTCCTGGAGATACAGATATGCCGGCGTATCCAGACGAGCAGTTGGTTCTGGAAGCCCTGGGTGACTCACACCCGGCTTTTGAACAACTGGTCAAGCAGTATCAGTATCGTGTGCTGAGGACTATAACGTCCATCATAAGTGATGAGCAAGCTGCGCAGGACGTGGCTCAAGAGACATTTCTATCTGCCTGGAGCGATCTCGCGAAGCTGAGAGAAAGGGAGAAATTCGGAAGATGGCTGAACCGGATTGCCATCAACCTTTCTAAAGACTGGTTGAGAGACCAGCAGCGGTATCAGAAGCATACAGCTTCATTCAGGGACATGACCTCCTTGACACAGGAGCGAAAACACTGCCATGAGAAACTCCGCCAGGAGGTCTGGGATGCCATTGATGAATTGACAGAGGATCATAAGGAAGCTGTAATCCTTTATTACATCAGTGGCTATTCATATAAAGAAATGAGCGAGATGCTCTCGGTCCCCGTAAGCACTGTTCGGGGACGTTTGGAGAAAGCAAGAAATCAGCTTCGGAAGGAGTTCTTGGATGTGGTCACACAACTACAATTGGAGATTGACTCGACGATTCATAACTTCTTAGAGGAACGTGCGAAACAGAATGGCGTGTCGGTTGAAGGCCTGATCATCCGGCTGATTGGGAAATACAAAAGGGATATTGACGCCGGGGTGTCAGGAAACCAGGCAACCGAGCTGGTCTATCGTGTAGCCCTTGATGATCAAAAGGAATTTAAAATCACGCAGGTATGGGCAGATGCAGACATAGGAGTCTCAAAAACAGGAGCTTTAGGAGCAATTTCACCCGACGGCCGCTATATTTCTTATGTAGACTGGGAAACTGGTGACCTTGCGATCAGAGAAAATGAAACTAGGATGACGCGCCGTCTTACGAACGAAGGCTCCTTGAAGGGACCTGGTGCGTTCGCTTTCCATTCCAGATGGTCAACTGACAGTAAACGGGTTGTCTATGACTGGTACAGTGGGGGTTCTGTCGATATCCGTATTGTCGGAATTGATGGCGGGAAACCTCGCATTCTTTATCGTAAGGATGAGGATGAGAGCGTCCGAACCTATGATTGGTCCCCAGATGGCAAGCATATTCTAGCACTTTCTTCCCATCGTATTGTGGCAGTATCGGTTGCAGATGGTTCTATGCGAGTGCTTAGAACACTGGGCCAGCAAGATGAGGAGAATTGGCCGACGAAGATGTGTTTTTCACCGGACGGGCTCTACATTGCCTATGACTATCCATCAAAAGAGCACTTTCCAAATCGCGACATCTTCCTGCTATCGGCTGATGGTAGCCGCGAAGTCCCTCTCATTAAGCATCCGGCTAATGATTTTTTGCTTGGCTGGGCGCCAGATGGAAAGCACATCCTCTTCGCCAGCAACCGAACTGGAACCTTGAGTCTCTGGGCCATCCAGGCTGTCGAAGGAGAACCTCAAGGAACTCCCCAATTGATTAGGTCTGATATGGGGCGAATTTCACCATTGGGATTGTCTCGAAAAGGGTCTTTATACTACCTCGTATCTTGGCATCAATTCAACATTTATGTCGTTGAACTCCATCCGGGAACTGGAAAGATCCTCACCCAACCCAAAATAGCAATTGAACGTTTCGAGGGATCCAACAAAAGGCCTGATTACTCGCCGGATGGAAAATCCCTGGCGTACATATCTACTCGAAGTCCCTTTTCGCTGCATCGTGCTGGTACGAGCCTCGGTCATAATGTCCTCTGTATTCACTCTCTTGAAACCGGCAAAGACCGGGAAATTCTAACGAAACTCGATATAGATGGTTCTCCTAAGTGGTCTCCGGATGGTAACTCCATTCTTGTCCTTGGCTCTTACAGTGGCACCCGCAGGGGACTTTACAGGATCGATGTTCAAACAGGTGATGTAACGCCTGTGGTAGTAGGAGAGACAATTCATATATCATGCGAGTGGTCTCGTGATGGACAATCCGTCTTCTTTGTTCGTAACCAAAGGAAAGATAATCTTTGTCAAATTATGGTTCGGGATCTGGAAAGCGGCGAGGAAAAAGAACTCTATCGGGAGAGCTTTCCTGAACGCTTCGCAATATCCCTCTCACCGGACGGTCAATGGTTATCCTTTCTCAATAATAGATCCACAAAAAGGGTACTGAGAGTCATGCCGGCTGCAGGAGGAGAACCTCGCGAACTATACACATGGGAGCTTAGCGGCGCCTATATTTGGCAAACATGGACCGCTGATGGAAGATATATTCTTGTCCCAATCCGTCCGCCTATTAAAGACTTGGAAGGCAAAATGGAGAATATTAGATGGGCATTGTGGCGCATCCCCGTTGAAGATGGAGAACCCCAGAAACTCGGACTTGAAGTGCCGGGTATTTTCTTCAGCGTTCATCCAGACGGGCGGCATATTGCATTCACCTCCACTGATCCCACTATTAATATGCGTGGTGGAGTTTGGGTGATGGAAAACTTCCTGCCTGAAATTGAAGCCGAGTAATAAGAGCATTTGACAATGCCTAATTGGAAGAAAGGAGGCCCAAAATGGAAAAAGGAAGAATTGCTCTGGTATTGATTTTGTGTTTTGCCATTCTCATTGCAGGTACTGCAGTAGCTGGTAAAACCGAAAAGCCAGGTGGTGGTGGTCCAGAGCTTATCGATGCCACTTTTGCGGGAGATATGGCTGGCACTGGACAAGTGTATGAGGACTTTTATCGGCATCGTTCATCTACACTTTTCACTATGACTCTTTCGGGTAACCTGCCGGCAGGAACATACGATGGCACACTAAGGCTGGAGAACGCGGGTAATCGTGGAAGGAAAAAACTTGTCAGAGTAGTATTTTATAACGCGGAAGTTGATGTCCATTGTTACTATGGTGTATGGGATAAAAGAACCAACCCGAATTTAATTGTTTTTGAAAATCAGGAAGCCCACTATAAAATAGACGGAGTTTATATGGGTTGGGTACTGGTCAGTTTTACCATTACTTTGGGAAGTTAAATCTGAGTGTCGTCCGCCTTCTCATTCATATTCCCATAGAGGGAGAAATAACTATGCAGGTTAAGCAAAAGGCTGTGTATACCTCGTTAGGCTGCATCATCCTATTGAGCAGTGCCATACTATTGATAAACGTGCGGGCGCAAGTGCCCAAGCAAGCACAGATCGCCTTCCAGTCCGATCGGGACGGGAACTTTGAAATCTATGTTATGGACGCCGATGGGAAAAATCCACGCAGACTAACAAAGAATCCTGCGGATGACCGGTTTCCGGGGTGGTCTCCTGACGGTGAAAAGATTGCCTTTGTCTCCCATCGGGATGGGAACGGGGAAATCTACGTTATGGATGCCGATGGGAAGAATCCACGCAACCTAACAAACAATCTCAGGGGGGACTGGGGTCCAGCGTGGTCACCTGACGGTCAAAGGATTGCCTTTGATTCCAATAGGGACGGGAACTTTGAAATCTATGTTATGGATGCTGATGGGAAGAATCCACGCAACCTAACAAACAATCCCGCGGATGACCGGTTTCCGGCGTGGTCGCCTGACGGTCAAAGGATTGCCTTTGACTCCTGGCGGGATGGGGAGAAGTCGGAGATCTACGTTATGGATGCCGATGGGAAGAATCAACGCAGATTGACAAACAATCCCGCGTCGAATGACGGGTGGGCAGCATGGTCTCCTGACGGTCAAAGGATTGCCTTTTCCGCCTATAGGGATGGGAACTTTGAAATCTACGTTATGGATGCTGATGGAAAGAATCCACGCAACCTAACAAACCATCCCACGGAGGACTGGGACCCAGTGTGGTCTCCTGACCATCGAAGGATTGCCTTCTGCTCCTATAGAGATCGGAGCAACGAAATCTACGTTATGGATGCTGATGGGAAGAACCCACGCAACCTAACAAACAATCCCGCGAATGACGAGCGTCCTGACTGGTTTGATCCTGCTTTTGCCTATGCTGTCTCCCCTACCAGCAAGCTCAGAGCAACATGGGGATGGGTCAAGCAAACCAGTAAATAGCAGATTCCCGTATCCAGTTGTCAAAGAGCGAAGAATCCATAATTGAATACACCTTCTCCCTTCATTTCTTTTCTACATAAATATGGGCAAAGAGCACCATTCCGCCCCATGCCTGCCAACTTTCCCCTTTTCCTCACTCTCCCTTTCCTCGCTCCCCCACATACTCGCTTTCCCGCCTTCCCGCTTTCTGGCTTTCCGGCTTTCCCCTCCACGCGGCGTGCATGCAAATCTGTTTATTTTAGAGGGATGGTCGGTGAAATTCGGACGAGCAGACTTCCCCACTGGAGATATGACAGATGTCCAGCAAATACCTCATTCTGTGGCACGGTACAAGCGAAAGCAGGGCCGATAACATTGCAGAGAAAGGCTTTCATGCCAATAGTTTCTTCGCCACATCAGTAGGCACCTCGTGGGGATACGCCTCAGCCAGGGAGAAACTGGATGATCCAGGAGTGCTGGTGCTCTGCGCCATCGATCTGAATCTATATAAGAAAAGCGAGTATCAAATAAGGGGAGGCAGAGAGTATCACTTCATACCGGCAATCCCCAGGGATGTGGTGGCAGGGATCTTCAGGATCGACAATTTCACCAGGGGCGAACTGACGGACGAAGCCAGACTCCTGAAGATGCAGATCAGAAGGTACAGGAGGCTCCGCTCCAGGCAACCTGAGATCGTGATCACTCGCAATTGCAGCACAGAAGCCATTACCTACTGGATCAATACATATCTCAACGGACGCACTGATAGACGGGTTGGAGCCATGCATCCCGGAATCAAGCCCATCAGAGTCTGGGTCGAGAAGAACTACGCCCACGGCCGAATCAGCCCCATTTCTGAAAAGGAGATGCTTATGCAGGCAAAGCGCTACATCCCCGATCTCTTCAGAAATGTCCGCATATTATCACGGAGACGGTAAATGCAGAACGACGTTGAAACCTACTTCGAGCAAACTGTGATCCCGTTGATCGCTAAGGAATATCCACAGGTGGCATCCGAAATGAGTATTCAGATAGCAGGCTCGTATGGTTTGGGCCTCGCGGATGAGTATTCAGACCTGGATTCCGTCATCTGGCTGGATGATGCGCTGTGGAAGAGACAGGGCGGCCAGGTGCAATTGATGCTTCAGCATTGTCCTCAGAAGTTCCTAGCTGATATGGGTATCCATTGCGAGATCTGTGTTTGGCCCCTGTCGTGGCTTCGAGAGCGAAGAGAATTCCTTGAAAACAAGGAGAACTTGCCCTGGGAGAAGGTGACTTTTGAGGAGCTTTTTGAGATCCAGGAGAACCTGATCATTCGCGATCCGCATGGCGTTTTCCACAAACTCAAAGAAGCTACTGCACCGGAGCGTTTCCCTGCTCAGCTTTGGAAGAAGAAACTGATACTGGAGTTTAAGAAGCTGGTGTTTAGCGATCTCAGCGAATTGGAGTCAATGGTGAACAGGGATAAAGCACTCGAAGCGCAGATTATATTCGGCCGCGTTCTTGAGGGTCTGGTGCATCTCGGATTCATCATTAATAGGAAATATTATCCCTGGAGAAAACACCTGAGATGGGCTTTTGAGCGATTGCCTTTACTGGCTTCCGATGTATTGCCTTATTTAGACGCGATCATTTCTTCCCATAACTGGGGAGAGAGAATAGCGTCAATTGAGTCCATCGCCAGTATCTATAGAGAACACATAGCAAACAGCAACATGCTTCCGGAGATAGATATCCTCGCGACGGATCTGGATTATGAGCTTACATGGGCTGAGCGTTGTGAGGCATGGTCAAATCCAGGCTGGCGCGACTGGATAGTCAAGTGTGGACAGGGAGCTAAAGAAGCCGGGCACGACGAGGATGATTTCTGGATCTGGAGTCTATGGGGGTGGGCAAAGTGAAAATGGAATATACAGTTAGATTTCCTGTAGGTTGGGTTAAGTCAAAGAAATACAAGTTGCTCATCACCAATTCGGTCAGTTTGCCAGCTCACACCTGGATTGCTAGATCTCTTAACCCAACATCTCTATAGTGGCGAGTTAGTCGTATGGCGGGATAGTCAAGATTAGCAGTCAGGAGTTTTGCCAACCAGCGGGATCTCAGGCTGGCACAATTTCTCTGCCACAGGACGAAAGGATCTTCTGTGTACTTCGCAGGGGCCAAATCTGTTGAGAGCTGCCAGATGTTCTGCCGTCGGGTATCCCTTATTCCGCACAAAGCCATACTGTGGATACAGCCTGTCGAGTTTCCGCATGATGCGATCCCGCGTCACTTTGGCCACTATGGACGCAGCAGCTATTGACAAACTCAGGCTATCACCTCGTGGCAAAGCTTTCATAGATAGATTAAGATCGGGTAGGTATGGACCATCTATAAGAAGGAAGTCCGGCTCTATGGCAAGTCTGAGAACAGCCGTTCTCATAGCTTTCAGAGAAGCGCGAAGTATGTTGACGCGATCGATAGTCTCTCTTGAAGCGACCCCAACTCCATACCCGGCGGCTTTCGTACAGATCTCCTCGTAAAGGGATTCACGACGGGGTTCGCTAAGTTTTTTGGAATCGTTAATTCCGGGTATGGATGTATCCCAGCGGAGGATAACTGCTGCCGCAACCACCGGCCCGGCCAGAGGTCCTCTGCCAGCCTCGTCCACACCGGCGATGGAATGATAGCCATCTTCGCGTAGAGCCGCCTCATGGATGAGCATCTGCTGCTGACGGCAGAACTCACGTCTTTGGATTGATTCGGCTGGCCCCCGGCGACTCATTGACGAGCTTCTTTAATTCTCGATGCCTTTCCACTGCGGCCGCGCAGGTAATACAATTTCGCGCGTCGGACTGAACCTCTCGACAGAACCTCAATACTATCAATACTTGGCGAGTGTAATGGGAAGATGCGCTCGACGCCCTCTCCAAAAGATACCCTCCGTACGGTAAAAGTCTCATTCATTCCACCGTGTTTCCTGGCTATAACGGTACCCTCAAAGGCTTGAATGCGCTCTTTTTCTCCCTCTACCACTTTAAAATTGACACGTACTCTGTCGCCTACTGAGAATTCAGTAATGTCATCTCTCAACTGTTCGCTCTCAACTGCCTTTAGCAAGTTCACTTACTATTCTCCTTCTTCCAATGTATTCAAAAACTCCAGGTCTTCATCCGACAGCGGCACATTCTCCAGAAGCTCCGGCCGTCTATAAAAAGTGCGCATAATAGCCTGCTGCCGCTGCCACTTCCGGATCCGCTCATGGTCGCCGCTCAACAGCACTTCTGGAACTCTCATGTCCTGGTATTCTGCTGGTCGTGTATAATGCGGACAATCCAGAATGCCTTCGGTAAAAGAATCATCCTGCGCCGACTCGTAATTCCCTAATACACCAGGTATTAGCCTTGAAACCGCGTCTATAACTACCAGAGCGGGAACCTCGCCGCCTGAGAGCACATAATCGCCAATTGAAATCTCGTCTGTTATAAGAGCCTGACGAACTCTCTCGTCTACACCTTTATAGTGCCCGCAGATCAGGATCAGGTGATCCAGCAATGAAAGTCGTCTTGCCATATCCTGCGTCAGCAACTCCCCCTGAGGAGATAAAAGCACGATCTTTTTGCTATCGGCTATGGGTATAGATTTAACCGCTTCAAACAAAGGCTCAGGCTTCATGAGCATCCCTGCTCCCCCGCCATAGCAATAATCGTCCACTGAACGGTGCGGGCTATATGCGAAGTCGCGAAGATCGTGAACCACTACACTCAGCAAACCATTTTCCTGAGCACGCTTAACCACGCTGTGCCCAACTCCGTTAGCGATCATCTCGGGAAATATAGTTATCACATCTATCCGCATTTTCACAGTTTCATGCGAGGGAATAGAAATGCATTATAATTGCTGGCCCTCTGGATGATCTGCCTCCAGTATCTCCAGAACAGCCCTCTTGTTTTCCTTAGTAGCCGCAGCATTGATAACCGTGCGCATAGCCTTCGCTGTCCGACCGTGTCTACCTATTACCTTGCCCAGGTCATCCTCGGCCACTCTCAATTCCAGGATAGTTGTCTTTTCTCCCTCAATTTCTTTCACATCGACGTGGTCAGGATGATCAACAAGCGACCTGGCAATATATTCTATCAGCGATTTCAAAGCCATTAAGGCTCCTCCTCTTGTGCGCTTTCGGGTTCCTCTGCTGATTGTATCTCATCTTCCTCTACTGCTTCATCCTTACTTGGAGAGTATTTCTGCTCGTGGCGCTTCCTCAATATACCCGCTTTTGATAGAAGGCTCCTCACTGTTTCTGTAGGTTCTGCACCTCTCTCCAACCACATCAATGCCTTTTCTTCATTAATGCTAACCTCGGCTGTTTCTCCCATAGGGTCGTAGTAGCCAAGATCATCGATAGATCTTCCTTGCATAGGGTTGCTTTTGTGAGCTATAACCACTCGATAGAAGGGCCTCTTTTTTCGGCCCATTCTTCTAAGACGAATCGATACTGCCAAAGCTTCACCTCCAAAAAAAGGGCATGGTTCACGATTAACGTTATTTTCCCCCTTGAAAAGGGGGTTAGGGGGATTTTTCAACGGTGTTCATAAAGTGTCACCTTAATTCAAACGAAAAATGAACTATCCCATAAAAAGCTCAATTAATTGTTAAACGAGAAGGGAAAACCACGTCCTGATCTTCTCCTTCCCTTCTTGCCGGGCGCTGTAAACTGCCGCACCATTCTATTCATCTGTGAAAATTGCTTCAGCAGCCTGTTTACATCCTGAACAGTTGTGCCGCTGCCTTTAGCAATCCTCATTCTACGACTTCCATTGATGATGCGCGGATTATGACGCTCCTGAACAGTCATGGATCTTATCATAGCCTCCGTGCGCTTCATTTGTTCCTCATCCACCTGGAAATTACCGCTCATTCCGGGGATCATATCCGCCAACTGATCCAGAGATCCCATTTTCTTGATCTGCTGCAACTGATCAAGGAAATCGTCCAGTGTCAAGCCGCGCCGCTCGATGATTTTCTTCTCCAGCTCCCTGGCCTCCTCCTCGTCTATAACGGCTTCGGCTTTCTCTATTAGCGTCAGAACATCGCCCATGCCCAGGATCCGCGATGCCATTCGATCCGGGTGGAACTCTTCCAGAGCGTCCAGCTTTTCGCCTACACCCACGAGTTTGATTGGTTTGCCAGTCACAGCTTTGATAGAAAGCGCTGCGCCGCCCCTGGCATCGCCATCCAGTTTGGTCAGAATCACACCATCAATATCCAGGCTATCATTAAACTCTTTAGCGACATTCACGGCATCCTGTCCAGTCATAGAATCGGCAACAAGCAGAATCTCAGTAGGATTCACCTGACGCTTGATCTGTCTTAACTCCTCCATCAACTCCTCATCAATGTGCAATCTTCCGGCTGTATCAATAATAACTGGCTCATTGCCGTTCTTTACAGCTTGCTTCACCGCTGCCTGGCATATCTTAACAGGCGATTCATTGGACCCCATAGAGAACACAGGCACGTTCAGGCTTTCTCCAAGGACCTGCAATTGTGTAATAGCTGCGGGCCTCTGAATGTCAGCCGCCACCAGCAGGGGAGTTCTCCCATCCCTGGAAAATCGGCGGGCCAGTTTCCCCGCTGCCGTAGTTTTGCCAGAACCCTGAAGTCCCACCAGAACCAAAACCGTCGGCCCATCAGATGACATATTGACTCTGGTCGCTTCACCGCCCATGAGGTTTACCATTTCCTCATTGACGATCTTGATCACCTGTTGCCCGGGTGTCAGGCTTCGCATCACTTCCTGACCGGTAGCTCTAGCTCTGATGCTTTCAGTGAAATCCCTGACTACCTTGTAATTGACATCCGCTTCCAGCAAAGCCAGTCTAACCTCACGGAGGCCATCACTCAGATCAGCTTCAGAGAGCTTTCCCTTTCCACGAAGCTTGCTGAATGCATTCTGAAGTCTCTCGGTCAGGCTTTCAAACATAGCAACTATCTCCTTCTAAAAATTCAAGGCCAACATTTAAGGATATGCCAGATTGACCATTTTTGTCAAGGTAAAAGCTTGAGTCAGTAAGTGCAACCACTTAGTACACTGCGCCATAAATACTCGTCTAGTTAGAGGCCCCAGTAGGACAAGCGTCCCGCTTGTCCATGTCCGTGCCAAACTGGTTGAGAATTTGCGGTGTTGTGTACTTAGCCACTTCCACGAACTTAGCCAACTCTGACATACTTTAGCTCACTTTAGCTCACTTCAACATACTTTAGCTCACTTTAACATACTTCAGTGCACTTCAATCCGTCTCATTAGACCCAGCTATAAAAATCACTGGGAATGCCCTTCTTCTTAAGCCAATCCCTGAATTCAGAATCGTTTTTGAAATCACTATCGAAGCGCTCTTTGATCAGCCAGAGCAGAACCGTATCCTTATAATCTTTATCTATCGTCAGCCAATACTCATAATCGCTATCGCCCCAGAATTTCTTTGGAGTTTCGCCTACATCCTGGCCCTCCAGTTGGAGGTGCCCTTCATCAGTGATTTTGGCCCCCAGGTAGATAACGTCCTTGTCAGTTTTTTCATCCCTCAGTACGATCTCCCGGATTTTAGCATCTTTCATCTCAGTTCCACCTCCTCATTAACTTGACAATGTTAAATTTCCTGTAGGTTGGGTTGGGTCAACGAAATCCGGGTTACTCGCCATAATCTGGTTAGTCTACCTAATACATACGAATTGCTAAATGCCCTAACCCAACTCCTAATTCAACATTGTCAAGTTAAGGGCACTCTCAGAAATATTACCTTGACTTTGTCACATTACTTGTAGCCCAAGATTCCATCTTGGTTTGAGCAAGAGACTTCCGCAATAACCAACTTAGAAAGTCGGGCTACAATTGGACC
>Ga0114922_10005524_pt1 | contig 11652 bp, 9 predicted proteins | sample AartaG_FD_100975 | JGI IMG/M metagenome (GOLD analysis project Ga0114922, IMG submission 100975) | Deep subsurface microbial communities from Aarhus Bay to uncover new lineages of life (NeLLi) - Aarhus_00045 metaG | ecosystem: Environmental > Aquatic > Marine > Oceanic > Sediment | place: Aarhus...
AAGATAGCAGTCATTTGAAATCAAGAGTAATAACAAAAAGTGCTGCGGCGATTGTTGTATTTGGTGTTATATGCGCTTTGGCCGCTTACTTAGCACCGATTGACGAAAAAAATTTGCAAACAAGCATGTGGTATAGTGTAGTTCCTCCCGTACTGGCAATTCTTCTGGCTTTTTTGACGCGGCATGTCCTTCTGAGTCTGGGAATTGCCATTATAGCGGGAGGTTTGCTGACTAAGGTTCCGCAAAGTCCATTGAGTGCCGCCGCCTGGTTTGAGGGATTCAGATCGGTTGGTATTTATGTAGCGGATACTGTTACAAGCAGGTCGAATTTGCAGATCCTTGCATTTCTGCCGCCAATCTTCGTGATGATAGAAATAGTCATTGCCTCCGGAGGTTTTAAGGGAATCATTGTGTGGCTGCTGAAGTGGGTAAAAGGCAGGAAATCCACACAGATTGCTACTGCTCTGATGGGAATACTGTGCTTCATTGACGACTACACTAATGCCATAATAGTTGGCTCGATGATGCAGCCGATAACCGACCGGTTTCGTGTCAGCCGCGAAAAACTTGCCTTTCTTGTTGATGCCACAAGTGCTCCGATTGCAGGACTAGCGGTGATTAGCACCTGGATAGCCTATGAAGTAGGCCTTCTGACGCAAATTACAGAAGAACTCAACATTGGCAGAAGCGGGTATTCATTATTCTTTGATGCCCTGAGTTTTCGTTTCTATTGTCTGCTGATGATCGCTTTTGTCTTTTTGCATATAATTGTAGGGCGGGACTTTGGTCCAATGAAAACTGCGGAAGAACTTGCCAGGAATGCGCCCGAAGAAAATAACCAAATCAGCCCGTCTCAAAATACATCTGATTCTGCTACAAAAGCTGTAGGGCAGCAGTCCGCACGGGCAGTCAAGGCCCTGATCCCGCTGGGGGGATTAATATTGTTTCATATAACGGGGCTTTGGATTGATGGCGGCGGGCCTGCTATGCTTCGGCAAGGCGGTTCTATTCTGAGCTGGATTTACTGGCGCGACGTTATTAGCGCCGCCGAGAATACACACCTTATTCTCGACTACGCAGCTCTCTTCGGCCTGGCCTTAGCCTTGCTGTGCTCGCAGCTCTTTGGTACGCTGCGTATGCCTTTCATAAGCAATTGCTTCAAACGAGGCGTCAAGCGGGCCATGATTCCCTTTGTCATACTTATTCTCGCCTGGTCTCTCAAGAATTGCTGCGACAGCCTGAAAACCGGAGAATTCCTGACGGCAATTCTGGCCGGGAGAGTTTCACCTCATTGGTTTCCGCCGGCGGTTTTCCTCGTTGCCTCGGTGACCTCGTTTGCAACAGGTACGAGCTACGGAACGATGGCCATTCTCATTCCCACTGCCATTCCAGTCGCCTTCGCACTCGACGGGAACAGCTACGGCCTGACCACAATGATAAGCCTCGGCGCAGTCCTGGATGGCGCAATATTCGGCGACCATTGTTCGCCCATCTCCGATACGACGATTATGAGTTCCATTGCCAGTTCTTGTAACCTCATTGAGCACGTTCGTACGCAGTTACCCTACAGTTTGTTTGTTGCCGGGCTCGCTTTGTTCTGTGCTTACCTTCCCAGTGCTTTTGGGCTTGCACCGGGATGGAGCTTTGTTTTGGCAATATCAGTTATGACTTGCTTTTTCGCAGCTCTCGCTCGATACAAAAAAGCATAGCAGAAATGTCAGAATTAATATTGCCCTGCCCTGCACTATGATATGAGTAACTGCCAAACGAACACCACTGTGTAATAGAATCTGGGAATTCCGAGGGATTTTTATCGGAATTGATTCATTTATCTCCCTAATCAATATGTGGTCAATAATATGCAGTTATGGCCATTATCCCCCTATTATCGGAGCCTATCAAAAAACTATCGATTGTTGTTTTTTTGGTCTATTGGCTTGACGAAACACCTTTATTATGATAAAAGAATGTACTATCATCAGAGGTCTCATGGAGGGGTATCCTGGATTTTTCCTGCAGAGAGGAGCTTATCATCGGGGCTGAGGGAACGTTTTTTTGGATTTAATGTACTACTTTGGGAATAGCCTTATATGTATATTGTTAGGTCTAACTATGAGCTAAACGGCATAGATCGCTTTCTTTGGCATATAAGGCAACAGGAGGGATACCACTATGGTTCGTTTGGATTTTGGCCGTTGTGCTTCTGGTATCCGCGGGCATAACTTATCGTATTTTGGCATCCGGCCTGGAACGCGTTATTGGAAGAACTATCAAGCTGCCGGTACCGTTGAGTGCTTTTCCTTTGCAAATTGGCAACTGGTCAGGAAAAGACTTGCCTATTTCAAATACTACTAAGGAATATATGGAGAAGAACTTTGCGGACGATTATTTTAGCAGACGATATAAAAACTCTGCCGCCAATACCTGGGCTGACGTTTATGTCGTATATTGCTCGTCCCGGCCGGGAGGCATATTAGGTCATCGGCCTCGAGTATGTTATCCCGGATATGGCTGGATTTATGATAGTACCCAAACCGGGCAATTTATCTCGCGAGCGGGTCATCAAGTACCTTATCTGATACATCGATTCCACAAACGCTCTTCAATGAACGACCAGACAGTTGTCATGAACTTCTACGTGTTAAACGGTAAGCTTACTTCCAACGAAAAAGATTTTTCCGGCATATTTGGTCGAAGAGTCAACATTGCCGGTGACCTTGCTAAATACGTGGCACAGGTACAGATAAGCTCGGTACAGGAAAATTCCGTCCGATTGATGGCGAAGGATGTAGTGGATTTGATTCTGGATTATCTCCCCGATCCAAATGGTAAAATCCGTGCGGTTAATTATGACAACTTAAATAGAAGATAGTGTTTTGAACTTGACTATCCCAAAGTTGGTGAAGGCAGGAGCGAGATAGCAGCAATAAGTTGTTTGTTTGCTCGAAGTTGCATTGATTTTTCAATGCAACCGACGGGGACGGAGTATAAGCAAATCAGATAATGGATTCTATAGATACCCCAGACGAACCGGTAGTCGGGCTAGTATAACGAAATATTCCTTCACTGATAGTGAATGCTACCGCAAAGATTAAGCTTGTAGAAATCAAAGAAAGAATTTAGTTGCAAAGCAGGCCGCAAAGGATAGTGTACTCATATTAAACTGTTAAATACGTTAAAATAACTGCCTGATAAGGAAAAGGACAATGAAAAAATTTGCTTTGATCGGCGCTGGAGGTTATATCGCACCGCGTCATATGAAAGCAATTAAAGAAACAGGGAACATTCTTATTGCAGCATTGGATCCGAATGATTCTGTCGGCATCATTGATTCATATTTTCCGAATGCCGATTTTTTCACAGAGTTTGAGCGTTTTGACAGACATCTTGAAAAATTGCGTCGAGAAAATAACCAGCGTATTGATTATATTTCTATTTGTTCTCCGAACTATCTCCATGATGCTCATATCAGGTTCGCTCTACGAATAGGAGCGGATGCTATATGTGAAAAGCCGGTAGTTTTGAATCCATGGAATGTGGATGCTCTCGATGAGATTGCCCGGGAGACAGGAAAGAAGGTCAATACGATTCTGCAGCTTCGGCTGCATCCTGCTATATCTGAATTAAAAAAGCGCATAGATCAATCACCGAAAGGAAAAAAGTATGATGTTGACTTGGCCTATATTACCGCTCGCGGGCACTGGTACATGATTTCATGGAAAGGTAGTGTCTCAAAATCCGGCGGTGTTGCCACTAATATTGGCATTCATTTTTTTGATATTTTGCAGTGGATATTTGGTGGAGTTCAAAACAATGTAGTTCATGTGGATGAACCACAGAGAACTGCAGGATTTCTTGAACTCGAACGTGCTCGGGTCAGGTGGTTTTTGTCGATAAAACGAGAAGATTTGCCACAAGAATCCGAAGTCGGGAAACCTGTGGCGTATCGTTCTATTACTATCAATGATGAAGAAATTGACTTTTCCTGCGGCCTTACCGATCTTCACACGAAAAGTTATGAGGAAATACTCGACGGCAGGGGATTTGCTTTGCAGGAAACAAAGCCTTCGGTTGAAATTGTATCGACGATTCGGAAAGCCAAACCTATAGGATTGAAAGGAGAGTACCATCCATTACTGAAACGTTCCAACGGTTAGTTGTTGTTGCACCATGACTATGTTCCATTAAGGTAAATGTTAAGTAGTATGTTGAAGAAGGATTTGTAAGGAAAGAATTCGTAATGACAAAAAAAGAATTGACGGAAAACACGGAATCACAAAGTAAAGAATATTTCGTTCACGAGTCTGCCTATGTGGACCAACCTTGTGAGATAGGCAGCGGAACTAAGATTTGGCATTTTTGCCATATAATGAAAAATGCCAGGATCGGGAAAAATTGTATATTCGGCCAGAATGTAAATGTTGCGAGCGGCGTGGTTATTGGTAACAATGTAAAAGTCCAGAATAATGTTTCTATTTACACCGGTGTGATAATTGAGGACGACGTTTTTCTTGGTCCGAGCTGTGTTTTGACAAATGTTGCAAATCCGCGGTCGCAAATTGTGCGACACAATCTCTTCGAGAGTACGATTTTTCACCGCGGGGCAACTGTCGGGGCGAATTCTACTATTGTCTGCGGGATTGAGCTTGGGTTGTATTCGTTTGTTGCTGCGGGTGCGGTAGTGACTAAGGATGTTCCGGATTATGCATTGGTTATGGGTGTACCGGCAAAACAGGTTGGGTGGATAAGCCGGCATGGCATTCCGCTTCCGGAGCCGGATGCCGAAGGCATTATGATTTGTCCGGAAGGGGGCTATCGTTACAAAGAAGTCGAGCCGGGAGTGCTCAGATGTCTGGATTTAGACGAAGATGCTTGTCTGCCGCCGGAAAAAGCCGCAGGCAAAGCATCGTACAAAGATATTAAAGAAAAATAGACAGCGATACCGACCTTAGCCGTGAAAGCTGACGTAATGAACGTGCCTTTGTTAGATTTGAAAGCGCAGTACTCAACTATTAAAGATGAGATTCTGGATGCTGTTTCTGGAGTACTCGAATCTCAGATATGTATAGGCGGCCCGAAAGTTACTGAGCTGGAAGAAAAAATAGCTGCTGTCAGCGGTTGTAAATTTGCGGTTGGCGTCTCCAGCGGAACAGATGCAATTTTGAACAGTCTGATGAGCTTGGATATAGGCAGCGGTGACGAGGTTATTACTACACAATTTACATTTTTTGCTACGGTCGGTTGTATTGTCCGTGCAGGCGCAAAACCGGTATTCGTGGATATCGACCCGGAGACTTTCAATATCAATGCAGAGCTTATCGAGTCGGTTGTTACCGAAAGGACCAAGGCTGTTATGCCCGTCCATTTGTTCGGGCAAATGGCTGATATGGACCCGATTATGGACATTGCAAATAAATATAATCTTGCGGTTATAGAGGATGCAGCGCAATCGATTACGAGCACATATAAAAACAGGAAAGCAGGCAGTATCGGAACTGTCGGCTGTTTTAGCTTTTTTCCCAGCAAGAATCTCGGCTGTGCAGGTGACGGTGGTATGATTGTTGCCAGTGACGAGGATTTATACAACCGCCTTAAAATAATGCGAAACCACGGCGCCAATCCCAAATACTATCATAAGTATATCGGCGGCAATTTTCGTCTTGACCCGATTCAAGCGGCGGTTCTTTTAGTCAAGCTCCGGTATCTGGACAGTTGGTCGCAGGCTCGTAGAAGAAATGCCGCCTTTTATGATGAAAAGTTTGCGGGCACGGCCGTAAAAACACCGTATATTACCCCGGATTGTGTAAGCATATATAATCAATATGTCATCAGAGTCCCTAAACGAGATGAGTTGGTCGAGCATCTGAAAGAAAAGAATATTGGTTGTGCAATATATTATCCGGTTCCTATGCACCTGCAGGAATGTTTCGGATATCTCGGTTACAAAAAAGGTAATTTCCCGGAAGCAGAGAAAGCCGCAGAGGAAGTTCTCGCCCTTCCGGTCTATCCAGAGCTTACGGATGAAATGAAAGCTCATGTTTGCGAGGTTATCTTGTCTTTTTGTAGATGATTAAGAGATAAGATATCACGTAGGTGGGCTCCATCTCTCAAAACCTATAAAGCATTAAAACATGTCACAAAGCAGAACAGTCAAAGCTGGTATTCTTGCTTCAGGTACATTTCTGACGACCTGTGTAAGGCTGATTAGCGCAGCTATTCTTTCGCGTGTACTGAGCATGTACGATTATGCCACATACAGACAGACACTGCTTGTATACGCATTCATATCTCCGTTACTAATGCTTGGATTACCTCAAGCCTTATACTACTTCTTGCCGGGAGAAAACAAACGGCCTCGTTCTCTGCTTATGGGAAATGTACTGTTGCTTAGTTTTATGGCCGGGCTTTTTACACTTTTTCTTCTTTTTGGGGGAAATCGGCTTTTGGCCTGGCGTTTTAATAATCCAAACATAGCCCGGACGCTGCTTATACTGGCTCCTTATCCTTTATTTATGTTGCCGGCTTCAGGGCTTAGTGCCTGTCTTATAGCTCGTAATAGAGTAAAACAAGTTGCCGTTTACAATGTATTAAGCCGATTGTTTATGCTCTCCGTAGTGTTAACCGCTGTCCTGATTTGTCGGACCCCTGCTGCGGCTATTGTCGGCACAGTCGTTGGGGCGGGAATGGTGTTAGTGCCGGCATTGAAATTAATGTTTGCAGCCTGTAACGTTGGTTCGTTGCTTCCAAGTACAAATGGTATGTGGTCTCAGTTAAAATATGCAGTCCCGTTGGGTCTGGCCGGGATTATTGGCACTATTTCCAAATCATTAGACAAGATAATTGTTTCTTCAATGTGTTCTCCGGAACAATCTGCTGTTTATATAAATGGCGCTATTGAGATACCTTTAATCGGAGTATTGACCGGTTCGGTCATGGCCATTCTTATTCCGGACCTTGTCAAAATGTACAAAGCGGCCCAATATGGCGAACTCAGGGTACTGTGGCACAGGGCGATGGTAAAGTGCTCACTGCTGATTTTGCCAATTATGGTTTTTCTCTTAGTAATGGCACCTGAAGTGATACGATTACTTTTCTCGGATAGGTACGTAGAAAGTGTACATCCGTTCCGAGTTTACCTTTTGGCTTTGCCTGTTCGCATCACACAATTTGGGGCAATATTTATGGCCACGAGAAGAAATAAACTAATAGTTTATCGTGCTATGACGGGGCTTATCCTGAACATGTTTCTAAGTATTATACTTATTAGATTCTTGGGGTATATAGGTGCCGCAATATCTACTGTCTTGATTGTGTATTTATGGACAGTGCCGTATAACCTTTTTTTTATTTCAAGAATATTAACAATAAATTTTCGAAGTATAATACCTGTTAGCATATTAACAAAAGTACTTATTGTCTCGATAGGCTCCGGGGCGGTTTTTTTATTAGCTCCTTTTGTCAGGCCTTTGGGGGATGTTTTAACTCTTGCTATTATGGGATTGTTGTACACTGTTGTTGTTATGTTATTGTTTGTCTGTTTTAACTTGGCCGAAATGAGCCGGATGCTATCTTTTGCACGGCGACTGCTGGGACGTGGATGAGAAAAAGGCGAGAGCATGAGCAGGATTAAGAGTTTGCTTTTGAAGTTCACCTTGCGCCCGATACTAAAGGTAACGGCCAAAATTGGTCCGCGATTGGGATTGTGGTATTCGGACTATCGAAACCAGTTGATACTTAAGAAACTTAAAAGTTGCGGGCAAGACTGTCATTTGTACGGATCGATCACAATAGTGCGGCCTGAACGTTTATCGATTGGTAATAACGTACACATTAACCACAATGCATATATTCATGCCGCCGGCGGTGTTGTGATTGGAGATAATACGCATATCGGGCGAAATCTGACGCTTTATTCGTACAGTCATAATTATGAAGGTGAGGCTTTGCCATACGATGAGACGTATATAGAAAAGCCGGTAACAATTGGGAAAAACGTCTGGATAGGAATGGATGTAAAGATCATTCCAGGAGTAACTATTGGAGATGGTGCTGTGATAGGTTTGGGAACTGTTGTGAGTGAAGACGTACCGTTTTGTGCTGTCGTTGGTTTGTCAAAGCAGAGGATAATTAAATACCGTGACAAAGATCGCTATACGGATTTAGAGAAGAATCGCTGCTATGGCGGCGTATGCGGGAAGTTATATGGAGGAGAAAAATAATGCTTATGAGGCTTCTCGAGCGCAGCTTCTTCCGGATATTGCCAGAGCGGTTGAAACGGCCTCTTTATTTGAGGAACTACTCCCGGAAATCCGGAATGATACTGGAAGAGCTTTCAAGAGTTCCCATCGTGGAGTCAGGCTGTGAGAGTCTGGGGCAGGACCGGATTCCGTTTGTCATATTGTCAAATAATGTGAAGTTATACGGCCAATGGCCAACGCAATTCGAGCGGGAGGTCTATACTTGCTGGCAAGAATTAATCACTCCGGCTGTAACTGAGGATACTATCAGGATTGCCATAGATGTGATTCTTCGATATTTGTATCCGCATGCAATGCCGCAACTGACTGCGCCGTATCCTCGGAGAGCACGTCGGTGTTGCCATTTGCAACATATTGAGACAATCGAAGACCTTCCGGGACTCTCGCAAGGATGCAAAAACAAACTAAAGGAGATTTACTCGCTGAAACCCGGAGAGACATTTCTTGATATCGGCGCGTATATGGGATACGGAACCATTCGTTTGAAAAAAGAGCTCGGGGCAGAGTCGAGAATAATTTCAGTGGAGCCGGATCCTGATGCGTTAAAGTTGCTTGAGAAGAACATTAGTTGTAACAATTTGTCGAATATTAGTCTTGTCTCGAAAGCTGTTTGGAATAGAAGCGGAGAGATATTGAATTTTTCCAAGAAAGATCGACAGGCCAACTCTCTGATAAGTGATATGATTAAAACCCACAATTCTGTTTCCGTCGAAACAACTACGGTAGATGAAATACTCAGAAACACAGATGAGGGCACCGTTGATGCTATCAGTATTACCGTTAACGGAGCCGAGGTCGAAGCCGTAGAGGGAATGGAGGAGACGATAAAACGATGCCGGCATATAAGGTTGTCTATAGCAGGTTGGTACAAACGCGGAGGTAAACGTATTTGTGAAATTATTTCACCCAAACTGCGAGATTATGGTCTCGAATTAGCGGTAGGCCAAATGGGTGGTGTGCTGGCGTGGAAATGATAATCTGGGGCGTGAAACATAAATGTTTCATATTTCAAGCGGTGCAAAATCAATGAGGTCCGGCTTTGACAAGTTAGTCAGCCGTTCACCTCGCGAAGTATTTTATTACCTTCGAAGAAAGGTTGCCGGGCGGGAAAAGTTGCGTGAATTTAGTGACAAACGTGTATGCCTGTTTGTGCTTTCAACCGGAAGAGTTGGTACTGAGACGTTGGCCGCGCTGCTCGGACTGGCCAGGAATGTTATCGCTTATCACGAGCCAAGACCTTTGCTTTATGGATTATCGAAGTTCTCATATGAATATTCTGACAATGCAGACGTGAGTAAGGTTTTGCAGGAGGCCTTTTTTGTAGCAAGACAAGAATTGATGAAGCGTTCTTTAGATTACGATATGGGGTACGTTGAGAGTAGCCCGCAGGTAACCTTCCTTGCTCCGTTTATTCAGAAAGCAGTTCCGAACGTGCGTTTTATTCACCTTGTGAGGGACCCCCGGGATGTAATCAGGTCAGGGATGCGTCGCAAATGGTACGAAGGGCACGGAGCTGACAAAACCAGAATTATTCCGCGTCCGGACTCGAGTGCCGCCCGAGAATGGGAATCTTACAGCGCTTTCAAAAAGAATCTATGGCTTTGGAACGAGACAAACAGTTGGATTTTGAAGTTTACCTCCGGTATGCCGGCGGAGCGGATACTCTTGCTCCATTCGGAGGATGTATTCGAAGCCAGCCCGGAGGCGTTAAAAAAACTATTCACTTTCGCAGGCTCATCATTACCGCCTATCCGGAGAATAGCTCATGTGCTTGGGAAAAAGCTTAATCGACAGAAAACCGGTACATTCCCGGAGTCGGAAGTTTGGTCTAATGAAATGCGGCGTGATCTTCTTAATATTGCTGGCCGGACCGCCCAAATTCTTGGCTACGACTTTAATTGAACATCCGGTACGTTTTTCATCACTCGTTTAGGTCCTTGCTGGATGAAAATACAAAATTCACAATATTCGCCTGAAAAATTATATAGAGTAAGGTTCAGGCCCTGGTTGTGGCCTCGACACATTCTGTGGAGGATGACGACTCCTGTTCCACTGGGACTTTGGCTGGTCAATGTCTTTATGCAGCATATTATGCGTATAAATGCAAAAGCTCCATGTATGGTCCATTTTACGTCACGTGTTACCGATAGAATTATTATTGGTAAAAATGTCTGGAAGTCTTTTGCTCTGAGTGGTGGTTGCTATATGCAGGGAATTAACGGGATTACGATTGGTGATGATACAGTCTTTGCTCCCGGAGTAAAAATCATATCTGCCAATCATGACCTCAACGACTTTTCAAAATGGGAGAAAACAGAACAGATAACAATAGGTAAAAGATGTTGGATTGGAGCCAATGCTGTTATATTGCCCGGTGTCCAATTAGGTGACGATGTTATTGTGGGAGCTGGGGCCGTAGTTACAAAAAGTTTTCCGAGCTGTTTGATCCTTGCAGGTGTACCCGCAAAAGTTATTTCTAATCGTGACTGGGAACTTTATTCTGCTCATGAGAGTGATATGGAACAAATCTCTTTTGTAGATCATTAGTTACTGTAGTTGGAGCCAAATTACAGTTCATAAGAACCTTTGGCTTTGGAACGAGACGAACAGCTGGATTATGAAGTTTACTTCCGGTATAAATTCAGAGCGGATACTCTTATTACCTTCGGAGGATGTATTCGATGCCGGCCGGACTGCACAAAATCCTGGCTTTGGACTTTAATTGAACGTCAGGTACAGTTTTGGTCACTATCTCAGCATGTGCAACTGGATTATTAACCTGTGGAAATAATATTGTGCTTGAACAATATAAAATAGATGTTTGCCTGGATTATGCTCTTAAAGTTCTTCTCGGAGATCAGAACAGTGATGCATTCAGGAAATATATTTCTTATTCTGCGTCAGAGCTTCAGACGGAAAACACCATTCGCTTGCGTATCGTTCAAAGTGGTTTTTTTGGCGAAGATTATGGCAAACCATCTTCGCTGCCTCGACTGCCTTTGAAGGAAATCGAAGGTACTCCTTTGCTTTACGGAACACCTCGAATCCAGTCTAAGGATGGCTGCCTGAATATTCATGCTGACATCATTGCTTCTACATATTTTCTTGTGACCCGCTATGAAGAAATGGTTCGACGTGATGTTCGGGACGAACACGGTCGATTTCCCGGTAGGGAGTCCTTGCCTTATCGTGCAGGATTTATTCATAGACCGATAGTTGACGAATATGCGGCTTTATTGCGAAAGTGGTTAAGAGATACGGGCGTCGATGTACCTGAACCGAAAAGACATTTTTCGATACTTCCAACCCATGACGTAGATGTTTTGCGTAAGTACACGCATGCTTTTCAGCCGTTTAGGTCGTTGCTGAGTGCGATTCTGGGTCGCCAGCCGCT
>Ga0114922_10005525_pt1 | contig 11652 bp, 10 predicted proteins | sample AartaG_FD_100975 | JGI IMG/M metagenome (GOLD analysis project Ga0114922, IMG submission 100975) | Deep subsurface microbial communities from Aarhus Bay to uncover new lineages of life (NeLLi) - Aarhus_00045 metaG | ecosystem: Environmental > Aquatic > Marine > Oceanic > Sediment | place...
CTGCACGCCCCCGGCGTGCGTAGCGGAAACCTGCCGGACAGGGCAGCCGGAGCCGCGGAGAGCAACGGATGCGGGTGCACTTCCTAGGTGAACCGGAGCAGGCGGTGAATCCCTCCTCCCAGAACGCCGCAGCCCTGGCCTCGATCGGGGTCTCCGTGCAGTTCGATCCGCCGCACGCGAAGAACGGGTGGCGGTCTCGCTCCTGGGTTTCCACCTGCCGCCAGACGGATGTGGCTCACCTGGTGACCTACAGCCAATGCCACTGGGTACTGCTGCGCAAGCTGTGGCGGGCTCGGATGCTGGGCGTGCAGATCGTGCGCTACTGGGTCGGGTCCGACTGTTTGTGGGCCCGGTTCCACGCTCCCAGTCGCCGGTTCGCCCAGGCCCTTGAGCATCTGGGCGTATTGAACCTGGCAGTGGCAGACCACCTGGTCGAAGAACTGACCGGCATCGGCGTGCAGGCCCAGACCGTCCCAGTGATCACCGCGAACATCTCGGCCAAGGCGGAGCCGCACCCGCTTCCAGAGGAGTTCACGGTGTTGTGCTATCTGCCCACGCGGCGCCGGGCGTTTTATGGCGGCAGCGTGGTGGACCAGCTCATCCAGGACCTACCCGACGTGCGCTTCATCATCTTGGGCGACAAGGACACCGACTACCGCCGCTTCGGCAACGTCGAGTCACTTGGCTTTGTCGATGACCTCGGCCGAACCATCGGCCGGTGTACGGTTCTGGTCAGGCCCACGCGGCATGACGGTATGCCGCGGATGATACTGGAGATGCTGTCACACGGGCGGCACGCCATCGCCTCGCATCCGTACCAGCATTGCCACCACGCCGGCGACGCAGCGGGCATCAAAACGATCCTGCGTCGTCTGAGGCACCGCTGCGAGTTCAACCTCGCCGGGCGGCAATGGGTTTGTGAGCATTTTGAAACGAGCCGTACCGCAGGCGTGCTGCGGGACCGGATGCAGCGCTGTCTGGATGTGGGAAGGGCGGCCCTGCGCCGCAAGGGCAGATGGCAGGCCATGCAACTGCTGTCTCGCTGCCCCTGGATCCTGAGCCGCAAGTCCTTTCCGCTGCCCGGCCCGGAGGATCTCCCGGAAGAGGCGGAGCCGCTGCGCATCGTGCTGGCCGGCTACAACGCGGCATCACCGGAACGGGCCCCGGCGGAACCTGTTGCGGAGAGACCGTCATGCGCCTGCTGATGTTGGCCGAGGCCAGAACTGTGCACGCCCAACGCTGGGCGACGACGTTGGCCCAACGGGGCTGGGAAGTGGCCATGCTCAGCGTCTCCCAAACGCCCGTTGCCGGCGTGGAGATCATCCCGCTGAAGACACCGCCCTGGGGATGGTCTTATCCGCGGCACTGGTGGGGACGCTACGCCCAGTACGTGCGATCGACCATCCGCCATTTCGCCCCCGACGTACTGCACATTCACTACCTGACTGACTATCCGCTGGAGCGCGGGGCAGGGTTTGGTCCGCGGCGTTCGACGCGGCGCTCGGCCCACTGGCCGCCGCTGGTCATCTCGACCTGGGGGGCCGACATCATCCAGGACCGATGGGTTCCCCATGACACGCAGGAACAGCGACGGCGCAAGGTTCGGCTGCTGCAGACCGCCGACGCGGTCACGGCTACGACGTATTACCTGGCCGACTGCACGGCCGAGTACGGGGCGATTCCGCGCGAGAGCATCACGGTGATTCCCTTCGGCGTCGATCTGGACCGGTGCCGCCCGACTCAAGCAGCGGCGGCGCGACGCAACCCGGTCGTGGGCTTCATCAAGCACCTGGAGCCGAAATACGGCGTCGAATGCTTTGTCCGGGCCATGCCGCTGGTGCTCGAAGAGTTTCCGACCAGCCGGTTCGTAGTCGTCGGGAAAGGCAGCCAGGAGCAGTTCCTGAAGCAATTGGGGCAGAACCTGGGGCTGGAAGGATGCCTCGACTGGCGCGGGGCGATCGACAACCTGGGGGTCCCGGTAGTCCTTTCGGAGATGGATGTCTACGTCATGCCGTCCGTCTCGCGTTCGGAGACTTTCGGCGTCACGGCCGTCGAAGCGCAAGCATGCGGTGTCCCGGTAGTCTTCAGCGACCTGCCGGGCGTACGTGAAGCGGTGACCGACGGCGTGGGCGGCCTGGCGGTGCCGCCGGGCGACGTTGAGGCACTGGCCCGGGCGATCTGCCGGCTGTTGGCCGACGAAGCCCTGCGACGCCGCCTGGGAGAGGGCGGGCTTCGGACGGTGCGTGAGCGATTCGACTTCCAAGCCAACGTTTCCCAGATGGAGCAAGTGTACCGGCAGGTGGCCTGCGATCTGCCCTGCGCCGCTGTTTGAAGACTGATGACCTGCGCCGCCGAGCCAATCAACTTCGCCGTCTGCTCGCCCGGGCGACTGTCCTGGTGGGTATTCGCGCTGGCCATCGTTCTGCTGATGGGGCTGGCACTGTTCTTCTGCACCGGCGTTATCGCCTCGGACGACACGTACTACCTGGACATTGCCCGCCATTGGCGACCCGGGGGCGACCGGTCGTCGGCAGCTCCACAGACGTACGCCCGCCTGGGCATGTGGTACCCCATCCGCGTAGCGACCTGGATCGTCGGGGACTCGTGGCGAGCGTTGATGTGGCCTCCGTTGATCTCGGCCGGGGCGACACTGGTGGCCGTGGCGGTCGCGGGGCGGCGTTGGTTCGGGGACCGTGCGGCCTTGCTGGCCGTGATCGCTTTGGGGCTTACCACGCACTTTCTGATCGCCGCAACCATCGCGGTGCCGGACATCGCCGCCGCCGCCGCAGTCGCCTGGGCACTCGCTCTGGCGGGGCCGCCGCTGCTGGATCGCGGCTGCAAACGGGCGATGCTGATGGCCGTTTCGGGCGGTCTGGTGATCGGGATAGGCTACGTAGCCAAGGAGCCGACGGCGCTGCTTGTCCCGTCGCTGGGTTTGTTCGTCCTGCTGCGGCGCCCGCGCTGCGGTTGGGCTTGGAAGCGACTGGCGGCGGTAGCGGCCGGCGCGGGGCTCTGGCTGGCGTTCGAGGCCGGCATTCTATGGCACTATACCGGGAACCCCTTGTACCACTACACCTCGGTGCGCGACAGCCACATCGGTTACGGGGCTCCGCTGACCGATCCAACCTTCGTTGAACTGCTCGACCACTGGACGCAATACGTCCGCTGGATGATGGACCCCCGGTACGTGTTCGGTTGGTGGGGTCCGGTCTACCTGGCAGTGATCGCCTTCGCCCTGTGGCGCCCGAACGACCGGACGCGGATCGTCCTGTGCACCACCCTGTGCCTGGGCGTGTACCTGTCCGTCGGTTCGAGCGATCTGGGCCACTACGTCCCGTTGTGGCACCAGCCGCGGTACCTGATTCCGCTCATGCCTCCGGCGGCGCTGCTGATCGGGTACGCGGCGGACTGGTTCCTGCGGCGGCACCGGCTGCTGGCAGGAGCAACCATGCTCGCGGGCGTGTGCCTGGCGGTGGGCTCGATGTACTGGGCGAACCAGGCGGCCGGGCGCTGGTACGCGGCGCGCGATTTTTCAGCCGGGCGGATCCTGTTGAGCCGATCCGATCCGCCGCCTTCCTGGCGCGACCGCGTCTGTGCCTCCGGTCATACCGCCTACCGCCTGAGTCTGTTGTTCGAAGAGGCCGACCTCGGCCGGGTTCAGGCGATGGGCGACCCACCGCGGACGGCCCGTGATTGGATGGAGGACTACGGTGGTTGCTACCTGTTCGTCTCGGGCCCGGATCGCCGACCGCCGCCGCCGGGCCACAAAAGGAGCCTGCTGACCCCCGAGTCCGTGGAGGCACTGGGAGGGTTCGAAGTGGTGGCCCGGGCCGCTCCGCCCAGCTCGCGGGGCCGGGAAGTGCTGTCCCGGCTGGGCATCCTGGCACCTAAAAGCGACCCCTCCGACCGTATCGAGGTGATCGAGATCCCCCAGCCGACCGCGGTGGGCCGTGATGAGTGAGCGCAGCGTCCTGTTCCTGGTTTCCGATCTCGCCCCGCTGACCAGCGTGGGCAGAATCCGCACGCAGAAGATGTGCAAGTTTCTGCCCAAGTTCGGCTGGCGGACCAGCGTGCTGACCTTCGAGCCGCCGTTGGGGACACTGACCGACCCGGCGCTGCTGGAGGAGATCCCCCCGGATACGACCGTCTACCGGGTGGGGTGTCCTCGGCCCATTGAGGCGCCGGTGCGCTGGGCGTCGCGTGCCGTGCGCGCCGTTCGGTGTCGGCGGGTGAATCGCGGCCGGGCAAGTGACCACACCGTGTCAGCCATGCCGGCTGCGTCCGAAGGGAAACCGGCCAACCCCGCCTGGCTGGATCGCCTCTCACAGGGCGTCGATCGCCTCAAGAGTGGTCTGACCCGCCGGCTGATGATTCCCGATGAGGGCCTGCCGGGCGTCGCGCCGATGACCAGAGCTGCGGTGGAGATCACCCGCCGAAATGATATCGACGTGCTCGTATGTTCCGTCCCGGGGTTCTCGCCGTGGTTGGCCGCGGTGCTGGCTGCGCGGCGAACGGGCGTGCCGCTGATTGTGGATTACCGCGATCTCTGGCACGGCGACGTCCTGCGGACGTGGATCGGCCCGCTGCGGACCCGCGTCGAACTGATGCTCGAACGCTGGTGCCTGTCACACACTAACGCGGTAGTAACCGTATCAGAAGGCAAGACCCGGTTCGTACGCAGCCTGGACCCGACGGCGGACCGCAAACCGTTCGGCACGATCTGCAACGGGTTCGACGAAGACGACCTGGCCGGTATCGCTCCGTCACGCCCCGAGCGCGACGCCGGGCGCCTGCTGCTGCTCTACACGGGCCGGCTCTATCGACACCGGCGGATCGACCCGCTGGTCGAGTCGCTGGGACGGCTGGTGACACGCGGAGAGGTCCGGCAAGATCAGGTCCGCCTCCGGTTGCTCGGTCTGGTCGAAGAGGAACAGCGGCGGCGCATCGACGAGCTTGTCGATCGTTACCGTCTCGGCGACATCGTGGAAGCAGGGGGGTATGTAACCCGCCGCGAGTCCCTCGCCCAGCAACTTGGCGCGGACGCGGTGGTCCTGGTGGTCGATCCGGGGCACACGTCCGAGGGCGTTCTTCCGGGCAAGATCACCGAATACATCAGCCTGGGGCGTTTCGTGCTGGCTATCGCTCCGCCTGGCGAAGCCCGGGAGTTGCTGAAGCGATACGGGCATGCCCTTTGGGCATCGGGAGACGAACCGGAGCGGCTTGATGCGGCCCTGCGATCTCTTGTCCGTCGCTGGATGAACGATCCGCACTTCGGCCGCCGCCCGGACCCCAAGAACACGATCCCTTCGCGCCGGGAGAACGCGGCCCAGTTGGCAGCAGTCCTGACCAGGGTCGTCCGCGAGCGGGCGGCTCACAACGGCAGGCGGACCGACAAGCGGCGCATCGGCGACCCCTGCACTGCAAAGCCTCGGTTTCTGCGCGCCGCGGCAAGATCGGGGGGTAGACCCACGAGCCGCGGACTTCAGTCCGCGCGGACTAAAGTCCGCGGCTCGCCTCCCATTGTGGATCTCGAATCCAATCCGACATCCGACATCCAAAACGGTTGCAGGCGAAGCCTGCGCAGCGAGTTCACTGATCCGGTAACGGGCTATGGAGTCTGACCGTCACATCCTTTTCGTCGAGCTGGCCAGGGGGCGGGGCGGCTCCACGGAATGTCTCCAATCGCTGGCCCAGATGTGCCTCTCCCGCGGTTGGCGGACTTCGGTCGCCCTGGGGTACCCCGTACCGGAGCTGGAACGGCACCTGAGCGCGGGCGACGTGCTACGCCTCTACGCCCACCCGGCCTACCGCCTTGGGCTGAAGCTGCGCGGGGTCAGCCGGCCACCGGGCCAGTCCCGCGGCCGCGCCGCCTCGATCGCGACCTTCCTGGCGGCTGGAATCACCACCGACCTTCCGTTGGCTGGGGTGCTGGCCCGCTATGCCCGGCGGCATGAGGTCGATCTCATCCACGCTAACAACGAATTACTGGTCAACCGCGTGGCCATCCTGGCCGGTCAATTGGCCCACCTGCCCGTGGTCTCCCACCAGCGCGGTTGGGCTTTTCCGTCGAGGATGACCCGCCTGCTGGGGCGATGGACCGATCGCGTCATCGCCATTTCCGACTACGTGGTCGGCACGCTCATGGAAGCCGGCATCCCAACCGAGAAAGTCCGGCGGGTCTACGACGGCGTGGAGTGCGCCCGCTTCGCCGCGGCCGACCGACGGCGCGACGACGCGCGCCGGGCCCTGGGGTTCGCGCCCGATGACGAGGTGATCGGTCTGCCGGCCGTCCTGACGCCCTGGAAGGGCCACGCGATGTTCCTCCGGGCCTTTGCCCGCGTCGCCCGGCGCAGGCTGCGGGTGCGGGCGCTAATCGTCGGGGGCAGCCCGTCGAACACTGCCGACCTGGCCCCGGCGCTGCGAGAGCAGATCGCGGAGCTGGGCTTTGGCGAGCGCGTTCACCTGACCGGCCACGTCGATGGGATGGCCGACATGTACGCCGCTATGGACCTGGTGGTACACGCCTCGCAGAGACCGGAGCCGTTCGGCCTGGTCGTGGTAGAGGCGATGGCGGCCGCCAGGGCGGTCGTAGCTGCTGATGCCGGAGGCCCGGCTGAGATCATCCGCCACGGCCACGACGGTTGGCTTTATCCTATGGGTGACGGCGAGGCACTGGCCACAGCCTTGATGCACGTGCTCGAAGATCCGACCTTGCGGGTCAACCTGGCCCGGCGGGCGCCGGATCGGGCCCGCTGCTTCGACCTGTCCATAAATCACCGGGCAATCCTGGCGCTTTATGACCAGTTGCTCAGCGAGAGCGCGTGGGCGCAGTCAACGCTCATGGGTGTCACGGAAGGACCGGCCCCCCCTTGAGACCCGCGCGCGGTTTCCGTCCCAGCCGTCCGCCAAAGGCGGATCAGGAAGTGGTCCCAGGCTGGGACGCCAACCCCCCCGCTCACGGTCGGGGCTCATATCAGGAACGGAGCATTACTCTCGCAGGCGCTCGATCAATCCCGGTGGGGCACCAATGTCGCACACCACGACTTGCCCGACATACGGCTGGGCCGCAGGCTGGGTGAAACCGGTCTTGCCTGCTACGAAAGTGATGGTCAGGTCCGCCTCCACGGCCACGTTGCCGACCCGGCCCGTGTTGCAGTCCAGCCCGGAGGGCACGTCGATGGCCACTACCATCTGCTTTCGGGCTGCGTTGATCCCCTGGATCAGCCGGTCGAGCGGGGCTCGAACCTTCCCGCGAAAACCGGTTCCCAGCAGAGCATCGACCACGATGTCGCCGGCACCCAGACCGTCCGTCGCGACAGCCGCTGCTGCGGCGTCGGGGACGACGATCACCGTCAGGCCCATGGCTTTGACGATGCCGTGGTTTATTCCGGCGTCGGGGCTGAGACGTTCGGGGTCGCCGACCAGGTAGACCACCGGTTCGAGGCCCGCGTTGAACAGTTGCCGGGCAACGACGAAGCCGTCGCCGCCGTTGTTGCCCGGGCCGCAGAGGATCACCACCCCAGAGGCCCCGCTCTGAACGTAGTGCAACCGGATCCGCTCGGCTGCGTTTCGACCGGCATTCTCCATCAACACCACGCCGGGGATGCCCAACTCACCGATGGCGAAGGCGTCCACCCGGCGCACCTGTTCTCGCGTCAGCGCCGCTCTGGTCATGCCGGGCATTGTAGGAACAACACCTCCGCGTTGACAGTCTCGCGGGGCTTCCTAGTATGACAGCGCTAGAGTCTCCCTTGGCGAGCCGCAGGCTTCAGCCTGCGCGGTGTCGGATAACCCTGGTGCCTCAAAAACGGGGGCACCGCGCGGGCTGAAGCCCGCGGCTCGCTTCGTTCTGGGCAATCTAGCGCTGTCATACTAGAATCGCCGCATGCACATCTTGCTGACCAACGACGACGGGATTCTGGCCCCCGGACTGGCGGCCATGCACCGCCAGTTGACGGCGCTGGGCGAAGTCTCGGTGGCGGCTCCGGACACGGTCCAGTCGGCCGCCGCTCACGCCATCACCATAGACGCTCCGCTGACGGCCGCCCGCCTGCACGTGCACCACGAGTTCTACGGCTGGAGCATCGCCGGCCGGCCGGCCGACTGCGTCAAGCTCGCGGTCGCAAAGCTGATCCAGCCCCGGCCGGACCTGGTCGTCTCCGGCATCAACGACGGAGCCAACGTCAGCATCAACGTGCTCTACAGCGGCACGGTCGCTGCCGCGGCGGAAGGGGCCATGCTGGGCATCCCGGCCATCGCCGTATCGCTGGAGCGCGGGCCGGAGCTGGACTTCGACTGGGCCGCTCGAATCGCCCGCGGGCTGATCGAGCGGGCCGTCGCCCGTCCGCTGCAGCCGGGTCAGTTGCTCAACATCAACATCCCCGACCTTTCGCACGGCCGGCCTAAGGGCGTCAAAGTGGTCGGGCAGTCCATCCGCAAGATGGACGAAGTCTACGAACGCCGCGACGGGCCGGGCGGTTCCGCCCAATACTACCTCGAAGGCTACTTCGGCGATCTCAACGACGAGGCGGAAACCGACCTCAAGGCGATAGTCGGCGGGTATGTCTCGGTCACGCCGTTGCACGTTGACCTGACCGCCCGCGAACAGCTCGACGACGTGGCGAATCGGGATTGGGGGACCATCCCGCCGTAGGACTCCTCAACGATCGACCCCGGAAGGGCAGCCACAGGGATATCATCGGCACCCGCCCGGCGATCGGCTAATATGGCCAGGCGATATGCGTCTTTCGTACTGGTTTCTAAGATTCGTGGCCCAGTGGATCTTCATCCTCTACGGCCAGGGGCGTATATTGGGCTTGCAGCACGTACCCCGTACCGGCGGCGTGATCCTGGCCTGCAATCATCAGAGCTTCTTCGATCCGATCCTGGTGGGCCTGCCGCTTTCGCGGGAGTGTCACTTCATGGCCCGGGATTCGCTGTTTCGAGACCGCTACTTTCGTTTGCTGATCGAGTTCCTGAACGCATTTCCGGTCCGCCGGGCCGCCGCCGACGTCGGGGCGATCAAGGAATCGCTCCGTCGCCTCAAGCAGGGGGCCGCCATCGCTACGTTCCCCGAGGGCACCAGAACCTGGGACGGCAGCATCATCCCCCTGCAGCCCGGGATCATCGCCATCGCCAAGCGGGCCCGCTGCCCGGTCGTGCCGACCGTCATCGAAGGGCCGTATGAGATCTGGCCGCGACATCGCAGGCTCCCCGGCCGGGCCCGAGTCTGGGTCGAGTACGGGCGGCCGGTCCCGGCTGAGCAACTGGCCAAGATGGATCCCGACGAGGCGGCAGGTTACTTGACCGACCGGCTGCGAACCATGCACAATGCCTTGAGGCAGCGGATCGGGCGCTGGGTCTTTGATTATGAAGGTCAAACTTGCTGAATCCCGTGGTTTCTGTTTCGGTGTGGAGGACGCCATCGAGCTGGCTGAATCCACCCTGGGCGGAATGGCTGAGAAGGGGCCCGGCAAGCTGGTCGCACTCGGCCCGATTATCCACAACCGCCAGGTGGTAGAGCGCCTGGAAGCCGCCGGGCTGAACCAGTCCGGCGACCTGGAGACCGTCCCCGAGGGCACGAACATCCTGATCCGTTCCCACGGAGCGCCGCCGGAGACTTTTCAGAAAGCCCGCAAACGGAACCTGAACGTCGTGGACGCCACCTGCGTGCTGGTCAAGCGGGCCCAGAACGTCGTCCGCCAGCTTCACCAGGACGGTTACCAGGTGGTCATGATCGGCGACCAGGACCACCCGGAGGTCGAAGGCGTCATCGGGTACGCCCCGGACGTCATCGTCGTCGATGAGAACAGCGATCTGGACCAGGCCTTGGCCCGCCGCCCCCGTTTGGGAGTTGTCGCCCAGACGACGCTGGCCCCGGAATATGTCGCCAACATGATCGCCCGCATCTGCAATCGCAACTTCAAGGAAATCAGGATCGTCAATACGCTGTGCCTGGAGGTGGTCCGTCGGCAGGAGGCGGCGGTGGCCCTGTGCTCCGAGGTGGACGTCGTATTCGTCCTGGGCGGGCTGCACTCAGCCAACACCCGGGAGCTGGCCCGACTGTGTACAGAGCGGGGCGTGGATACGTATCATCTCGAGACCTGGGACCAGTTCAGACCGGAGATGGTTGTCGGCAAACCGGTGGCCGGCGTCACCGCAGGTGCTTCGACGCCCGATTCGATCATCTCCGCTTTTGTCGAGAAGCTGGAAGCCTTCGAGCCATAGATCGGACTACTCGCCGCCGAGTGCACAGTAGCGGTGCAGAGACGGGAGAAGCCGAAAGCTAACGTCGAAACGACGAGGAGGCCGGTACCGTGTTTTCTGTTCGTCCGCGGAATCTCGCAACCGTTCTGACCGCGGCCCTATTGCTTGCCGGATGCCGCAAGGAGGCACCCTCTGCGCGACCCGTGCCCACCGGGACTGCGGAGCCGGCGGCGGAGCCCGCTGAAGACAAGCCGCTTCCTGAACCCGCACCTGCGGAAGGTAGACCATCTGCGGATGCTTCGAGGCCATCCACGCCGCCGACAGGGCGAGATACTCAGCAGCTCCCCGCCGGCCACCCGCCGATCGCGACTCGGCCGAAGAGTGCTCCCCAACGTTCCCGGCCCGTGGTGGCCGCAGCCGACGGCAGACTGACCGTAGCCGGAATCCGCTTCGACCTGCCTGAGGCATGGGAGGCTCAGGCACCCAGCTCCTCCATGCGGCTGGCCCAATACAGCCTGCCCGGCGAAGCCGGACCCGCGGGGATGGCGGTCTTCGCCGGCATCGGCGGCTCAGCCCAGGCCAACATCACCCGCTGGACCGCCCAGTTCAAAGATCCAGGCAATCCACATGACCAGCCGGTCAGCGAAGTCGAGAAGTTCGCCAACGGGCAACTCAGGCTGTCGATCGTGCGCGCCGAGGGCATCTACAGCGGCACCCGCACGGACCCTGCGGCACCGCCTGCCAAACCCGAACCCGACCAGGCTCTGTTCGGCATCATCGTCGAGGGCGGACCGCAAGGCATCCTGTTCATCAAGGTCACCGGCCCGAAAGCCACCGTCAAGTCACATGACCAAGTGCTGTCCGCCTTCGCCCAAAGCGCCGCCCTCGCCCCATGATGGCGCGGAAAGAACACGTCCGCTTGCAAGCGGAAATGCCACCCAGAACGTGTTTGAGAAGTAGCGGCCGGCGTCCCCGCCGGCCGTCGAGGCGCAGGAACGCCGTATTCGCAACGGCCTGCGACGCTGAGGGCGACCAAGGCGGCAGCCCGAAGGGCCGCTGCAGCGCTCTCTCAAGGGTGTGCCGGGCGCATTGACCGAGGCTCGTGAAACACCCTCTCACGTTACCCCCGGGGGCCGCGCCTTACTCGCTGTGGCAGGCCATGTCGATCACGACCGTGCTGGCCAGGATCAGAACGTCGTCCTGGCCCTCGGCCACGTCAACCCCGTAGGTGTCCGTCCAGGAGAACCAGCGCTTCGACACGGCTGCCACGCCCTGGCCATGACGGCTGAAGGTGTACTCGTGATCCAGAAAACCGCCCTCTGCCAGCAGATCGTCAGGCCCCGGCACATCTACCGTGAACTTGCACCGCAGGAAGGTGAACAGCGACTTCTTCACGACGGCGCAGAGTTGCCCGGCCCGGTGGATCTCGTAAGTCGGACCCCAGGA
>Ga0114922_10005526_pt1 | contig 11652 bp, 8 predicted proteins | sample AartaG_FD_100975 | JGI IMG/M metagenome (GOLD analysis project Ga0114922, IMG submission 100975) | Deep subsurface microbial communities from Aarhus Bay to uncover new lineages of life (NeLLi) - Aarhus_00045 metaG | ecosystem: Environmental > Aquatic > Marine > Oceanic > Sediment | place: Aarhus...
CCGCGCCGCCCCGGCTGCCTTGAGCCGTTCGGGATCGAGAGAGGCTTTCTGCGCGAGCGCGTCGTACTCCTCCGCGCCGTGCGGCAGGAACTCGTGAAGCGGAGGATCGAGCAGGCGAATGGTCACGGGCAGGCCGTCCATCGCCTTGAAGATGCCCTCGAAGTCCTTCCGCTGATAGGGGAGCAGCTTGTTGATCGCCTTGTGCCGGCTGGCATGGTCCTCGGCGAGGATGAACTCGCGGACGGCGAGGATGCGCTCGCCCTCGAAGAACATGTGCTCGGTCCGGGTGAGCCCGATCCCCTCGGCGCCGAAGGCGCGGGCCGCGGCGGCGTCCTTGGGCGTGTCGGCGTTCGTACGCACGCCGATCTTGCGGAACTTGTCGGCCCAGGCGCTGACCTGCTTGTACATCTTGTAGATGGGATGCCTCTTCGCCCACGCGGCGCCGTCGACCACCGCGGCCACCACTGGCGAGGCGGTGTTCGACAGGTCGACGTTCTTCCGGTGGTCGCAGTACACCGCGCCGGTCGAGCCGTTCAGCGAGATGTACTGGCTCTCCTTGATGACCATCTTGCCGACGGTGATCTGCTTCTTCTTATAGTCGATGTTCAGCGCGCCGACGCCCGACACGCAGCACTTGCCCCAACCGCGGGCGACCACCGCCGCGTGGCTGGTCATGCCGCCGGTGCTGGTCAGGATGCCCTGCGCGGCCCACATCCCGCCGACGTCCTCCGGGCTGGTCTCGTGCCGCACGAGGACGACGCGGGCGGCCTTGTCCCTGCGGACCGCCTTCTCCGCGTCGGCGGCGGTGAACACCACCTTCCCCGCCGCAGCGCCCGGCCCGGCGGGCAGGCCGTACACCCTGTCGAGCCGTTTCTTCTTCGCGGCGGCCTCGGCCTTCGGATCGAAGATCGGAAACAGGAGTTGGTCCAGGTGGTCGCCCTCGATCCGCTTGATGGCGTCCCGTGGCTTGATCAGCTTCTCCTTGACCATGTCGCAGGCCATCTTGACCGCGGCGAGGCCCGTCCGCTTGCCCGTCCGCGTCTGGAGCATGAACAGGGTCCCCTCCTGAACGGTGAACTCGACGTCCTGCATGTCGTTGTAGTGCTTCTCCAGCTTCTTCATGATGGCCGTGAGCTGCTTGTGGGCCTTCTTCCAGACGGGGTCCTTCTCCTTGGCCATGTCGTCGAGTTGCGAGGGCGTGCGGATGCCGGCCACCACGTCCTCGCCCTGCGCGCTGATCAGGTACTCGCCCATCGGATGCGAGTCACCCGTGGCCGGGTTGCGCGTGAAGGCGACACCGGTGCCCGAGGTCGCTCCCATGTTGCCGAAGACCATCGTCTGCACGTTGACCGCCGTGCCGAGCAGGCCGGTGATCTTGTTGATCTGGCGGAACTTCACCGCGCGCGGGGTATCCCAGGACCCGAACACGGCGTTGACGGCATTCTCGAGCTGCACCATCGGGTCCTGTGGGAACGACTCGCCGACGTGCCGCCTGTAAACCTTCTCGTACTCGCCGCACAACTCCTTGAGCTGGCCCGCGGTCAGGTCGGTATCGAGCTTCGCCTTGTACTTCTTCTTGACCTTCGCCATCGCTTCTTCGAAATGCTCGTGTTCGAGGCCGGTGGTCAGGCCCATCACCACGTTGCCGAACATGTCGATGAAGCGGCGGAAGCTGTCCCACGCCGCGCGTTCGTTGCCCGTCTTCGCTGCGAAGCCGAGCACCGACCGGTCGTTCATGCCCAGGTTCAGAACGGTGTCCATCATGCCCGGCATCGACACCGCGGCGCCGGAGCGGACAGAGACGAGCAGCGGGTCCTTCGCGTCGCCCAGCTTCTTGCCCATCAGCTTTTCGAGCTTCGCCAGGTTCTTCTTGACCTGGTCCATCATCCCCGGCGGATGCTTGTGGCCGTGCTTCGAGTAGTAGTCGCAGGCCTCGGTGCTGATCGTGAAGCCGGGAGGGACGGGCACGCCGATGTTGCCCATCTCGGCCAGGTTGGCGCCCTTGCCGCCGAGGAGGGCCTTCATCGCCGCTTTGCCCTCGGTCAGCTTCCCGCCGAAGAAATACACGTACTTCTTTCCCACAATCGACCTCCTTCTCAAGGTGTCACACAGCTAAGTGAGACGGGGGCGAGATTGTAGCAGCGGCGCGGGTTGGTGTCAATTACGGCTGGGACCCAAGCAGGGACGCAGAAGCATCACCCGGGCCGCCGTAAGTGAACCAGTCGATGGTGGGCTCGCCGGTGATGTAGCCGAGGGAGGCGAGGAATGCGTCGGTGTCGCGCAGCGTCTCGGTGAACATCGGGTTGGTCCCGTCGAACCAGTTGAAGAAGCCGTGCCCCGCGCCGTCGTACATCTTGAGTTCACACCGGTTGCCGGCGGCCTGCATAGCCTCGGTGAACTCGACGGCGTCCTCGGGCAGGACGACGTCGTCGGCCGAGCCGTGCATGACGAGCGTCGGCGGCGCGCCGGGCCGGACGTGCAGGACGGGCGACAGCGCCCGCGCTCGCTCCTCGCCGCCGAACATCTCGACGCGGCGCTGGAGGCCGTGCACGTTCGTCGCCGGGTTGAACAGCACCAGCGCGTTCGGCGCCGCGGAGACCGAGACGTCGTCGGCCGGGTCATCGAAGCCGTCGATCAGCGCCGCGCAGGCAGAGACGTGCCCCGCCGCCGATCCGCCCGACGCCACGATGCGGTCGGGATCGACGCCGTACTCGGCCGCGTGCGCCCGCACCCACCGGACGGCGGACTTGCCGTCGATCACGCACTCGGTCGGCGTGGTGCCGTGGGTCTCGCAGACGCGGACCTCGGCGTTGAACGCGACCATTCCCCGTGAGACGAGGTACTCGCTCTGCGGGAACATCTTGGCGGCGTTGAACCCGTTCCACCCGCCGCAGAAGAAGAAGACGATGGCCGGCCGCGGCGCGCCCTCAGCGCCGCGGAACACATGCATGTTCAGCGTGATGTCATCGACCGTCTTGTAGGGAACGACCATTGGCTCCATTCAGGGATCCTTTCGTGTACGGGGTCACTTCGCGTCGCGGGCCGCGTCTGCCATCTTTCGGACCACCTCGGTGAGGCGCTTCTTCGGCTCGCCGAGCAGGCCGAAGAGGCGGGAGCTGTCCGCCAGGAAACGCTCCCAGTAACGCGACGACGGATCCTCGCAAGCGGGCTTCACCCCTAGGACCTCGGCCGCGATCTCGGTGAGCTGCCTGCGGGTGACCAACTCCCCCCCGCCGCAGACGAGGACGCGCGGCGGCACCGACGCGACCTCGACACTCCGCGCGGTGTAATCGATCAGATCCTCGATGTCGATGGGCGTCCACTCGAACGGCTCCTCGGTATCGACGCCCGGCATCGGCACCCCCGCCAGCACGGCGTCCACGCAACGCTTCGCCACGTCCTCAAACCTCACCGGCCAGAAGTAACGCATGATGACCGTCGGCGTGCTGAATTGCACGGAGCAAAACACGCCGATCTGTTCCGCGGCAAACTTGGCCAAGTGGTAGTTCTGCCGGTCGGGGTTGGGCTCGACCGGGGTGTCTTCGTTCAGCAGTTCGACCGACTCGCGGTACAGGCCGCCGGTGGACGCAAGCATGATGCCCTTCGCGTTTCGCCACCGATACATCACGCGGCCGGCGGCCAGCGTGTTGTTCCGCATCACCTCGAGCTTGTCCTCGGCGCCGTGCTTGGTCTTGTTCCAGAACGCCGCCTCGTGGAAGACGTAGTCGAAGTCGGGCAGGTCGTCGAGCGGATCCTTCGCCAGGTCCTTCCTCCACGTGGTAACGCCCCGGCCCTTCAGTTCGTCTTCGCTGCCAGGGCGGGAGAAGCGCGCGGTGCCGTGGACCTCGCAGCCGTGCTTGATGAGAAACCCGGCCAGCTCGCCGCCGATCATGCCGCTGGCGCCGGTGATGAGAACCCTGCCTTGGATCATGATGCCTTCCCGGTGGATGCAAGTGTCCCGCGTGGGCATAGGATACGAGATGGCGCGGGGCGGGTCAACCGTCGCGGGCGGCTTCGGCGACCCGGCGCACGACCTCGGTCAGCCGCAGCTTGGGCTCGCCAAGCGCCGCGTACAGGCGCGAGCTGTCCGAGAGGTATCCGCGCCAGCCGGCGGGCCGCTCATCAAACGCCGGCTGGTTGCCGAGCGCCGCGGCGGCGGTTTCGACCAGTTGCCGCCGCGAGACTGTCTCCGGCCCGCCGCAAACGAACACCGTTGGCGGGACCGACGCGAGCTCGACGCTGCACACGGTGTAATCCAGCACGTCCGCGAAGTCGATGGGCGCCCACCGGTAGGGGGCTGAGGCGCCCGTCCCCGGAATGGCGCGGCCGTCCTGCACGGCACGCACGTATCTCTGCGCCAGATCCTCAAAACTGATCGGCCAGAAATAGCGCAGGATCACCATCGGCGTGCTGAACTGAAGCGAATAGCACAAGGCAATCTGCTCCATCGCCAGCTTGCCGAGGTGATAGCCCTGGTGGTCCGGCGCGGGCGGTGCGTCTTCGTTTCTGGGCTCGGCGGAGTCGCCGTAGATGCCGCCGGTGGAGGCGAGCATGATCGCCGTGGCGCCGCGCCACCGGTAGACCGTGCGGGCGGCCATCAGCGAGTTGTGGGCCATCACCACGCGGCGGTCGGGATCCCCGCCCTTGTGCGCATCCCACTGGCAGGCCTCGTGGAACACGTAGTCGACCTCGGGCAGGTCGTCGAGCGAATCCGCCGTCAGGTCGCGCTTCCACGGCGTGACGCCCCACCCACGGACGACCTCCTCGGTTACCTTACCCTTGTCGAAGAGATCGACTCCATGCACGGTGCAGCCTCGGTCGGCCAGGTGCCGCGCCAGCCGGCTGCCGATGGTCCCGGCGACTCCCGTGACCAGCGCCTTGCCTTGAATCACGCGCTGTCTCCTCGCGAACTGATGACGTGCGAACAGGATACGTGAGTCCGGCGTGCTCGTCAAGCCAACACCGCGGAGACGTTCCCAGCGACACCCCGTCGCAAGCGATGCGCCGTTGATTCACCGCGGGCCTTGTGTGATAATGATTGCGGCCGGGACGACCGGCTCGAGGAACGGCCGATGAAGTTCACGAAGATGCACGGCTGCGGGAACGACTACGTCTACGTCAACTGCCTCAAGGAGACCGTAGATGACCCGGCTGCGGCCGCTCGCGTGGTCAGTGACCGCCACTTCGGCATCGGTTCTGACGGCCTTGTCCTGCTCCTGCCGTCGGACGCGGCCGATTTCCGGATGCAGATGTTCAACCCGGACGGCAGCGAGGCCGAGATGTGCGGCAACGGCATCCGGTGCGTGGCCAAGTACGTGTTCGATCACGGCCTGACGGACAAGACGGAACTGAACATCGAGACCGGAGCGGGCGTCAAGCGCCTGCTGCTCACCCTGGCGGACGGCAAGGTCGACCGGGTGCGGGTGAACATGGGCCGGCCACAGCTCGAGCGGGCTGACATCCCGATGAACGGCCCGCCCGGGACCGTCCTGTGCGAGAAGCTGGAGGCCGGCGGCAACGCGTTCGAAATCTCGTGCGTGTCGATGGGCAATCCGCACACCATCATACGGGTGGACGACGTAGACGTCTATCCGGTCGACGATCACGGCCCGCTGATTGAGAGCCATGCCGCTTTCCCCGCCCGCACGAACGTGGAGTTCGTGCAGATCATCTCGCGTGACGAGGTGAGGTCGCGCACCTGGGAACGTGGGACCGGTGAGACCCTGGCCTGTGGAACGGGGGCCTCGGCCACGGCGGTGGCGTGCTCTCTCAACGGCTGGACGGAAAGAGACGTGCTGGTTCACCTGCCGGGCGGGGACCTGGAGATCGAGTGGTCAGAGGACGGCTCGGTGTACATGACCGGCCCGGCCGTGACGGTGTTCTCTGGCGAGATCGCTCTTTGAGTTGCCGGCTAGAAGTCGTCGAAGTCGCTGAGAAGCGTGCCCCGCAGTTCTTTCGGGACCCGGTAGGTAAGCGGGTCTTCGACCTCGAGGTTGCGCTCGCGGCAGCGCCCGCAGATCCGGTTCCACGGACCGCGCGACTTGAACGGGCGGTTGCAGCCCAGGCAGACTCGGATGCGGCCGTTGGGCCCGCGCAGTTCGGCGCGGCCGAGGTTGTGACGACCGGCCCCTCCCCGCGTGCGGCGGGTGCCACGGTTGCGTGAGCGGCCGGAGTTCTTCATGTGCGATGAAGGATGTGCCATTTGGCCCCCTTTACAGTGACAAATCTCGGGGTGGTTATCGGCGGCCGGCAAGGTGCTTTAGCGAAAAGGCACCCCCTTCCGGGGCTCGCAGGGATCCCAATCCATTGGGAGAGAGAAGGATGAGATTGTGCAGGAGCCTGGCACTGGCCGCGTTCGTGGCAGCCGGCTGCGCCAGGGTCGTCACGATCGAGGCGCAGATGCCGCCGCTGGTGCCCGTCGACAAAAACGTGAACGCGATCGGGATCGGGGAATTCACCACTCGCAAGGGCACGCCGCCCGAACTCGCCAAGGCCGTGGCCGGCATGCTGGCCGAGGAGATCCGGAGGAGCGGCCGGTACAAGCTGGCAACGGCCTCCGAGGCGGCGCAGCTTGTCATTTCCGGCGAGGTGTTGTGCCGCATCAGCGACGTGACGGTCAAGCGCGAGTTCGAGACGTTCAAGACCCGCATTGCCGAGGTCGCGGTGAAGTTCACCGGCGCGAACGGTACGGCCACCAAGCGGTTTGCCGTCACCGAACGCCCCGCCGCCGAGGGTGGGAAGACACTGTCGGCGAGGCTTCGCAAAGTCGATCCACTCCGCCAGGCGCTTCTGCGGGCATGCGTCGAGGCGCTGGTGGCCGACATCTCGCCCAGGAGGGTGCGGGTCAGGGTGCCGCGGCCGGGCCTGCTCGGCCAGGCGGCTACCCGCCGCGGGATCGATCTGCTCTCCGAGCATCCCGAGCGCGCCGTCCACGCCCTCGAGCGGGCCACGGAGCAGAACCCGCGGGATGCCGCCGCCGCAAACGCACTCGGCTTCTGCTGCGAGGTTACGGGCGACCTGGAACTTGCCCTGTCCGGCTATGTGTTCGCCGCGAAGATCGACCCGAGAAAGGAATACCGGGAAAACATGGAGCGGGCGCACAGGCTCCTGGAGCACCGAAGGGCGATACTGAACACCGGCAAGCCATGACAAAGCGACTCTCGCTAATGCGCAGAATGATCCGGTATCAGGCTCTTTGCCTGGCCGGAGCGCTGTGTGTGATGGGCGCGCGAGCCAGCGGGGATGGCGCCTCCGTCGTGGTTCTCGTGAACTCGGCGTCTGCCGACTCCGAGTCCGTGGGCCTGCATTATGCGAAACTGCGCCAGGTCCCCGCGGCGAACATCTGCCGCATCCGGTGCACGACGTCCGAGGTCATATCCCGCCGTCGGTTCAACACGGATGTCCGGCAACCGCTTCGAGAATTCCTGGTCAAGAACGGGCTGGCGCGGGAGACCGGCCCGAACGGCCCGCTCGCGCTCAGCGTGAAGTACCTGGTCTCGACCTACGGCGTGCCCGTCAAGATACGGGAAGACTACAGCAAAGTGGAGTTGAAGGACCTGCCACGCAAAGCCCAAGAGCGGAACGCCGCCGCCGTCGATTCCGAGCTGAGTCTGATCGCGGAATCCGAGTATCCGCTGGAGGGCATGCGGAAGAACCCGCTCTACAAGGCGCCGGACGCCGCGCGGCACCACGTCTTGTTCGCCACCCGGCTCGACGGCCCGTCGCCCGAGATTGCGAGAGCGCTGGTCGACTCGGCGCTGCACGCGGAGCGGCACGGCCTGTTCGGCATCGGCTATGTCGATGCGACGGGGTCCAAGAGCGCACCCTACAACGTGGGCGACCAATGGATGTTCAGTGCGGGGGCGGCTCTCAAGGCGTCGGGCTTCTTCACCCGTGTCGATCGGGCGGGCGAGACCTTCCCCGCCGACATGCCGATGCCGCAGGCCGCGTTCTATTTCGGATGGTACCGGCCGGCCCTGTGCGGCCCGATGGCCAGGAAGAACTTCCGGTTTCCTCCCGGCGCGGTGGCTTATCACCTGCATTCCGGCTCGGCCGCGCGCTTGAGGACGACTAGGATCGGCTGGGCGGGGCCCCTGCTGGCCAGGGGGGCCGGCGCCACCATGGGGGCGGTGTTCGAGCCGTTCCTCACCGGGTCGCCGGACGTCGGCGAGTTCGCCCGGCTCTTCCTCGCGGGCAGGACGTTCGGTGAGAGCGCCTACCGGGCGACGACCGCCCTGTCCTGGATGATGACCTACGTCGGCGACCCGCTGTACGCGCCGTTCCGTGCCGAGCGCCGCGCGGCGGCGCTGGAACGGCCGGAGAACCGCCGGTGGCGTGACATGCACGACGCGATCGCCGCGGCCAGGAAAGGCGAGATCGAGACGGCGCTGGCGATCTGCGCCCGGCGCGGCTCGGAGCCGCTCTTCGTCGAGATGGACGCACGAGTCAAGTATCAGTCCGGCCGGCCCGCCGAGGCGATGACGGCATATCGCAGGCTGGCCGGGATGGTGAAGGACGAGTACTCGTCGATCCAGCAGCACGCGGTCGTCGGCGACTGGCTCGTCTCGTCCGGCAAGGCCTCGGCCGCGATGAACGCGTACGTCGAGTGCATCCGCGCTCATCCGAGGTCGCCGCACGCCGTCCCGATCTATCGGAAGGCGCTGCGTCTCGCCAAGGGCCTCCGGTCGGCCAAGACCGAGGTCGCGTTGTGGCATGGGCTGGCGGTCAACTTCCCTCACCAGGCGCTGGGGCGTTTCGCCGCCGGCGAGCTGTGGGGCCGTGGGCTGTGGAAGGAATGCCCCGTTCCGCGGCTCCAGGTGCCGCAGACGGATGGCAGACCGACGATCGACGGCCTGTCTGATGACCTCGCCTGGAAGGGCGCCGCCGAGATCACGGACCTGCCCTACCTGATAGGCCCCCGGCGCGTCAACCAGGGCGGCAGGGTGCGCCTGATTTACGACAAATCCACTCTGTACGTCCTGGCCGAAGTCCATTCCAACGCCGGCTATCCCGCGCCGTACGGTCCGATGGTGCTGGACGAAGCTTTCGAGTTGATGCTGTCGCCCTGGCGCGATGCCCAACGCGCCGTGAAGCTTTCGTTCCCCAAGAAGAACGGGGCGTCCGTTCCCGTGAGAGGCGCGGTGTGGCGCACCGGGGTCCTGAGAGCCCAACAGGGCCCGGTGAAGGTCGAGGTCGGCTGGCTGGTGGAGCTTGAGATTCCGTTTCGCGCGCTGGGGCTGAAGGAGGCGCCGAAAAACGCCCGATGGGCGGCGAACTTCGTCCGCAAGTGCTACGTGCCGAAGTTCCCGTTCCGGGTCGTGCCTTCGGCCGCCTCGTGGGCGCCGGCCGACGCCGACCCGCTCGCGCCCGAGTGCGCCGGCTACCTGATGTTCAAATGAAAGACCTCGAGGAAAAGCTCACCAGGCTCCCCGCCGCGCCCGGCGTCTACATCTTCAAGGACGCCCGCCACGAGGTGATTTACGTCGGCAAGGCAAAGAGCCTCCGCCCGCGCGTCCGCTCGTATTTCCGCCAAAGCGGCGACACCCGCATCTTCTACGAGTGCCTCGTCTCACGGATCGCCGACTTCGATTTCGTCGTCACGGGGAGCGAAAAGGAAGCGCTGATCCTTGAAAACAACCTCATCAAGCAGTTCCAGCCGCGATACAACATCCGCCTGCGCGATGAGAAGACGTACATCAGCCTCAAGATCGACCTGAACGCGCCGTTCCCGCGTATCCAGTTTCCCAAGAAGGCGGGATCACGGGCCGAGGTCGAGCAGCGCAAGCGCGAGCGCGGCGTCCTGTACTTCGGCCCCTACTCGTCGGCCAAGTCCGCTCGCGAGACCGTCCGGTTCGTCAACTCCGTCTTTCCCATCCGCAAGTGCAGCGACACCGTGTTCGGCAAGCGCGCCCGCCCGTGCTTGCACGCGCAGATGGGGAACTGCATGGGCCCGTGCTCCGGGGAGGTCGATGAGGGGGCCTACCGCGAGATGCTCCACGACGCGATCCTGTTCCTCCAGGGCAAGAACGACGAGGCGCTGCGCGCCCTGCGCGCCAAGATGAAGGCGGCGGCCGACGCGCGGGAGTACGAGCTGGCCGCGACGCTGCGCGACCGGGTCGGCGCGATTGAACGGACCATCGAGAAACAGAGGATCACGTCGGACCGCGCCGTGGACCGCGATGTGTTCGGGATGTTCCGCGAGGGCGGGCGCGTCGCGTTCCAGGCGATGTTCGTCCGCCACGGACGCCTCGAAGACGTCGCCGTCCACGAGTTCGATGCGCACGGCCTGCCCGACGCCGAGTTGCTCGCGGAGTTCCTCGGGCGCTTCTACGGCCAGATGCGGTTCACGCCTCCCGAAGTGCTCGTCCCGGTCGAGCCGACGGGGCGGGAGACGCTTCAGGAGTGGCTGAACGAACTGCGCGGCCGCCGGGTGGCGATCTCCGTGCCCCGCCGAGGCTCGCGGCGGGAGCTGATCGGGATGGCGAACCGGAACGCGCGCAGTTCGTTCGAGGCCCGGCACACCAGCCGGAAACGGGCGAAGCTCCTGCTCGGGTCAGTGCGCAAGATGCTCGAACTCCGGAACGTTCCAGTGCGGATCGAATGCTTCGACATCTCCAACCTGCGGGGAAAGACCGCGGTGGGGTCGCTGGTCGGGTTCACCGACGCCGCGCCCGACAAGGCCCGCTACCGGCGATTCAGGATCAAGACGGTCGCGGGGCAGGATGACTTCGCCATGCTGCGCGAGGTCCTCCGCCGCCGCTACCGGGGGAAGGAGGACCTGCCTGATCTCATCCTGGTGGACGGCGGCGCAGGGCAGGTCAGCGCCGTGCTGGACGTGCTGCGGGAGTTCGGCATCGAGGAGGCCGACCTGGTGGGCATCGCCAAGGCGCACCGGAAGGGCGAGATCGAGCGGTTCTTCAAGCCCGGGCGCCGGGAGCCGATCGTCCTGCCCTCCGACAGCGGCGAGCTGCTGCTCCTGGAGCGCGTCCGCGACGAGGCCCACCGGTTCGCCATCACATATCATAAGAAGCTGCGCGAGCGCGGATTCCTGCATTCTCCGCTCGAGGACATCCCGGGGCTTGGCCCCAAGCGCATCGCCGCCCTGCGCAAGCACTTCGGCAGCCTGAAGGCGATCGAGAGCGCCATGCCCGAGCAGCTCGCCGAAGTGGAGAATATCTCAGCCAGACTGGCCAAAATCGTTTATAATCACCTACATACGGGCTGAAGCTGGCCGAACGGCGAGCCCTGGAGGATTTCCAGCATGCGATCATTACCGGCCATGATTCTGTTTGCAGCGTTTCTGTGCAACGCCGCGCTTGGCGCGCAGACGGCGGCGCGGCCCGCGATGACCACGATGAAATCAATCGAAGTGACCCCGGCCGCAACGTCCGCCAAGGTGACCTGGCAGGCCGACGAAGGGAAGGGGATCAAGGGATGGGCGGTTCAATGGGGCAGCTTCTCGGCGCTCGAGGGGCGGACCGTCTATCGAACAAAGCGCCTGAAGCCTGGAAGCAGGGAGGTCACCATCCTGGACCTCGGGCCGGGCCGCGTATACGCGGTTAATTTGTATCCGTATTTCCTTCAGTCGACGCGGGCGTCGAGAGCCCCGGTCTCCGGGCAGCCCGGCGTGCTCAAGGTGCGGGTGGGCGAACG
>Ga0114922_10005527_pt1 | contig 11651 bp, 9 predicted proteins | sample AartaG_FD_100975 | JGI IMG/M metagenome (GOLD analysis project Ga0114922, IMG submission 100975) | Deep subsurface microbial communities from Aarhus Bay to uncover new lineages of life (NeLLi) - Aarhus_00045 metaG | ecosystem: Environmental > Aquatic > Marine > Oceanic > Sediment | place: Aarhus...
AGTAAATCGAATTGGAAATTTAGGTAAAACTAATCAAAAAAAGATAACCGTAAAAATAAAAAACGAAAAGGCATTATCTCCAAATTGGACTAGAGTATATTATATTAGCCCAAATGAAGACGGTATTGATATGTCTACAATAGATATAGATTTAACGGTTAGAGATTTCTATCTTATAAAAGACAAAGGAAAATGGTTATTGGATGGTAATACTTCTATTACTGTTACAGATGTAGAGTTATAATATGGCAATAAGTATATTAAATCAAAGTGACGAAATCAGAAATGCAACTGTAGGTACTACTGAAACGTATAACCATACAGTTAGTTCTGGAAGCAATACTCTACTTCTGGTTATGTTAACAGCCCAACCAGAAGAAAGTGGTGTTACATTTGATTTAACATGGGATGTTGCTGGAGCAAATGAGTCACTTACAGAAATAGGATCTGGTCATGTAGATAGTAATGATGCTTTAGCTCATGCTTATTATTTAATTAATCCTACTCCTGCCGTTTCATCACTTACAGTAGTCCAAAATACCACATTTACAGGAGCGACTAGTATAAGTATAGTTCAATATACTCTGGCTGGTGTAGATCAATCAACTCCCATAAGAGATGAAAATGGAGATGCTGATGATGTTGATGTATTAAGTACTGGTGCGGTAACTACTGTTAGCGGTGATTTTCTCTCTATTGCTTGTGTTCAAGAAAATGATGGTACTCTTGATTATGATGATTCTACTTTTACAGTTACTCTGGTTCAAGATAATGATAAAGCTTCTTCAGACGATGCCACTTATCATTCTGGTTATGGAACGGCTGATGCTGTAACCGAAACTGGTGAAGTAAATTCTACTAGTACTGACCATACGGCTATACAGTTAGTTGCATTAATTCCTGCCGCTGTTTCTTCTTCTTCGTCAAGTTCTTCGTTATCCTCATCTTCATCTTCGTCATCAGAATCATCTTCATCTTCGTCAAGCTCCAGTTCTCTAAGCTCTTCTTCGTCAAGCTCCAGTTCTCTAAGCTCTTCGTCATCAACTTCTTTTTCTTCTTCTTCTTCCGCAACTCCAGGCACAAAAGTTTGGGGTCAACAAAATGGAACAGAAGAAGATTATCAAAATCCATTTACAGGAAATTGGACTACTAGTGGTGGATGGTATCCATCTGGATCTGGTGACTCTGAAACCTTAATAACTAGTGCTGGTGAATGTGAACAAACATCTATAAGTAATCCTCATTACTTAGGTTCGTTTGAAACGATTATCTTTACAGATAAGTACAATACAGGAACAGGGCCATTACCTGAGATATATTATAAAACAGCTACAACTAAAACAGGACTGTCTTCGGAAAGTTGGACTTTATATAACGGAGTAAGTTTTACTAGCGTTGGATGGGTTAAATTAAAAGTTATTCATACATGTGATTGTGCTTTACGAATTACAGAGAATCTTAACCAAAGAGTAACAGAAGGGGATGTAGGAACCTTAAATAGAAAAATAGAATAGGAGTATAGTCATGGCTGATTCAACAATTACACAATTACCGTCTGGTGGAGGAGCTACTGGAGAAGAGCTATTTGAAATAGTTCAAGGTGGAAATTCAAGAAAATTTGATCTTGATACTATTAAAAATTACGTTCAAGTTGCGGTTGCTAATAATATTACAATTACTGGTGAGTGGCAATTTAGTACTAGTACTACGGAAGCAGATCCAGGTAATGCAAGATTCAGATTAGATAACGCTACTCAAGAAAATTCAACATTTATTTATCTTGACGATGTAGATAAACAAGGTGTTGATATGGGTAATCTCATAAACAGGTTAAAGAGTGGAGATTTAATTTACATTCAAGAAAAAGCAGATGCCAGTAGAGCTATATTATTTACAGTTAATGGAGATCCAGAAGATCAAACAGGATGGTGGAAAATACCAGTTACGGCTGGAGAAGAATCTCTAGACGATTTAAGAAATAATAAATTTTGTGGATTCATAATGTACTTTTCTGGAACTCCACAAGAAATAGATGTACTTCAAACAAAGGTTTATACTTCTCCGTTATCTGGAGTGGTTGATTCAGTATTCCCAATGGTGGGAACAATCAGAGAAGTAGATGCCGCTGAAACAGGTGACGTTACGGTTGATTTTCCAGTTAGTAATCAACATGCCTACATCTACGTGAATTCAATTACTACAGGTGGGGATATAGTCATTACTGGAACTACTCTTAATGAGGGAACACAAGTTCCATCGGCAGGACAGACTGAAACCCTTACTGTGGATACTTCTACAGGACAGTACTACCAGACACATAAAAAATGGTGGGAAATAACTAATATAGATGTCACTAGCGGAACCATCGTTTCTATAAATTATGACTATGGAATAGTTGGTTATCCAGATATGGGCAATAGAAATTTTAAACTTATTGGCTATAGATGTGATGCTTATTCATCTTCTGCTCTAGCGGATTTTAGAATTATAATTTATAAAGTTCAAGACGATGGTAGCGGTAAAATGTCTCTAGTTACTATTGAAAATATGGGAGTAGATTCAGGCTCGGCAGGAGATCAGATTATTGACAGTTTGAGAACAGGAGCAAATGATAGAACGTATAATCCATCCGTTTCTAATATTTGGCTTGATAATACTAACTTAGTTTTTAAAATGTTAGATTTCGAAACGTACTTTTCTAGTGATGAAAATATTTTTGAGTCAGCTACTAAAGATGAGGGATACATAATTAGAATTGAGGGTGCGCCAACTGGAGGTATTTCAGGAGTAGATTTCATTTCATTAGAATTATTTTATAAGATTACAGGATAATAAATGGCAGTACAACAAGCTATAGCTACAGCAGATACTACGATAGCAAGCGCAACTTACGCATTGCTAGATAGTATGACCATAACTCCAGGAGCAGGAGATTATGTTCTGTCTTTTACTTCTTCTTGTGGATGTTCTTCGGAAGCAGATATATTCTTTCAAGTTTATGTTAACGGAGTTGCGGTTGCTCATACGGAAAGAGTATTTCGTCATGAAGCATCTATTATAGGTACTGATGTAGCTGAGATAGCTCAAATCTATGCTTATCTTCCAAGTGTTGGAGCAGGAGAAGCTGTAGAAATCCGTTGGCAAAGAACTTCCGCTGGAACAGCCACTTGTCACGAAAGAACATTAACTCTTCAAGAAGTAAATTCATCTGATTTACTACAAGCTACAGCTACAGGTGATACCAGTACCAGTAGTACTACTGATGTTTTAATACCATCAATGAGTTTATCTGCCGCTAGCGGTGACGGTTCCTACATTGCATATTTTTCTACATCTATATTCGGTGATTCTGGAGCAACAATATTTATTTCTCTTTATGTTAACGGAGTTCAAGTTGCTCATACACAAAGAAGACAATTTCAAGAATCATCCATCATAGATACTGAATTTATGTTAGGAATTGTTTCAGGTCTTACTTTAACTGATGGTGATGTAGTAGATGTTAGATGGAGAACTTCCGCAACCGATCAAATTACTGCTCACGAAAGAACCTTAGTATTACAAAAAATAAGTGGTTATGATATGGCTGTAGCCGCTGGTTCTACTACTACTACAAACGGTGCTTATACAGTATTAGGTGGTATGACTTTAACTCCAGGGGCTGGAGACTATTTAGCGTTTTTTACTTCAAGTTTTGAAAATGATACCTCTGGATCTAATCAACAAATGCTCCATACCATTTTTGATAATGGAGTACAGATTACTCATACAGAAAGAAATGCTACTAGTGAAAGTTCAATTCCAGATACTCCTGTTCCAGCCGCTACGCATGGTTATGTTGCAGGACTTGGTGACGCAGAAGCAGTTGATATCAGGTGGCAGGACGGAGGAGCAGGAACTACTACTGCATGGGAAAGAACTCTTGTAATGATTTCAGCGGAGCAAGTCGCTTCATCTTCATCTTCAAGTTCTTCGCTATCATCTTCATCTTCAAGTTCTTCGCTATCGTCATCGTCAAGCTCCAGTTCTCTATCTTCGTCAAGCTCCAGTTCTGTAAGCTCTTCGTCAACTTCTTCTTCTTCTGCTTCGGAAGCTACCGTTACATGGGGTCATGATACAGGAATAGAAGAAGATGTTGCTAGAGATTTTTCTGGTAACTGGCAATTAGATAACGTCACAGTTAGCGGTTCGGGAGATTCTGAAACATTAACTTTTGCTTGTCCATCTGCTATAGCTATATCAGAAGAATGGTTATTAGGAGCAATGGGAGCGGCTAGAATTGATCTTAATAAATATGATGGACTTGTTTCTGGCCCACAATTATCTATAGAGTATAGAACATCTACAACAAAAATAGGATTAGCTAGTCAACTTTGGAATGTCTATACTGGTTTAAGTTTTATTAGTCAAGGTTGGGTTCAAATAAGACTTTATACTGGCTTAGATGTACATCCTGCTGGTGGTAGTGAAGGTTCTTTAGGTTCTCCAGTTACTCATTCCGCTTCATTAGATATTACACTTCCTCCATCTGGTACTAATAGAATATTAGGACTGGCTGTAATGTGGGAGGATGCTAATACTGGAAGTTATGTACAGTCATTGCAGTTATCAGGATCAGGTATAACACCAATTGATGCAAGTATTCATCAGATACAAGTAGTAGAAGCGGAAACCAGGCCCAAATGATAGAATTAGTAGAATTGAAGTATATGCTTTATATTGTAATGAATTGCCAAATGGTGGTGAATATACTGTAACTACTCAAGTAACTGCTTGGCAAGAAGACGCTGTTCAACCTTTTCTTGGTGGTATATTATTTGAAAATATGCACCAACACGCACCATTAATTTCTGATACTGTAGAATATAATACTGGAACTGGAGTAATAGAGTACTTCCATACAGTTAATATTCCTAGTGGTGGTGTTCATGGTAATAGACTTTTAATTCCTCATCTTATAATGAACAGTCAAGGAATTATTGATGAGCCACCTAGTGGAGCAAGATATATTGCTAATAGTGACGGTCAAATTGATGTAGTCAATGGTGGGATTTCTCAACCTTTTGCAGTTATAGGATTTACATATAAAAGTGTTCCATCTCTTCCTGTTTCTGCGGCATATACTTGGAGTCATACACTTTCTAGTGGTACAAATGTAGTAAGACATATTATAGCGGCTACTGTTTGGGATGAAGAAGAATGTGCTGGCCCAACTGTTTTAGATGATGTTACTTTGACTAGTTCATCATCTTCATCATTTAGTTCTTCTTCAACTAGTAGTTCAAGTTCCTCATTATCGTCCTCTTTTTCATCGTCATCAGAATCTTCTAGCTCTTGTCAATTAACTGTACTAGAAGATATTGGTTTGCAATCGTCTTCTTCAAGCTCATCTTCATCATCAGAATCGTCTTCGTCAAGCTCATCTTCATCATCAGAATCGTCTTCGTCAAGCTCATCTTCATCATCAGTTTCTTCTTCAAGTTCATCTTCATCTTCATCTTCATCAGTATCTTCTTCTTCAAGTAGCTCCAGTTCTAGCGAGTCATCTTCAAGCTCTTCATCCAGTTCTTCATCTAGTGAATCTTCATCCAGTTCTTCAAGTTCAAGTTCGCTATCGTCTTCTAGCAGTTCATCTAGTCAATCGTCTTCAAGTTCATCGTCCAGTTCATCGGTAAGTTCATCGTCAAGCAGTTCCAGCGAATCCAGTTCTTCTTCTTCATCTAGTTCTTCTGTGTCAAGTTCAAGCTCATCGTCCAGCGAAAGTTCTTCAAGCTCATCGTCCAGCGAATCCAGTTCTTCATCGTCAAGCAGTTCGTCATCTAGTCAATCATCTTCAAGCTCATCGTCCAGTTCTTCTTCATCGGTATCTTCATCGTCCAGCAGTTCCAGCGAATCCAGTTCTTCATCGTCAAGCAGTTCTAGCGAATCTTCGTCCAGTTCTTCATCTTCATCTTCAAGTTCATTATCTTCATCGTCAAGCAGTTCTAGCGAATCTTCGTCCAGTTCATCGTCCAGTTCATCATTATCTAGTAGTTCATCCAGTTTATCATCCTCAAGTTCTTCTTCAAGCTCATCTTTAAGTTCTTCTAGTAGTTCGTCATCAGAATCTTCTTCTTCAAGTTCGTCAAGTGAGTCATCTTCGTCAAGTAGCAGTTCTCTAAGCTCTTCAAGTTCATCAGAATCATCTTCATCCAGTTCCAGTTCTGTATCTTCTTCAAGTTCTAGTCAATCGTCATCGTCTTCAAGTTCATCGGAATCATCTTCAAGTTCAAGCTCATCATCCAGCAAATCTAGTAGTTCGTCAAGTTCTAGTTCATCAGAAAGTTCGTCCTCAAGTTCGTCCTCATCCAGCGAAAGTTCATCTTCGTCAAGCTCCAGCGAGTCATCTTCGTCATCGTCAAGTTCTAGTTCTTTAAGCTCTTCAAGTTCCAGTTCCAGCGAGTCAAGTTCTTCTAGTTCGTCAAGTTTTAGTTCATCTTCTTCATCCTCAAGCTCTAGTTATTCGTCATCGTCATCATCGGAATCTTCTTCAAGTTCCAGTTCTTCTTCAAGTTCATCAGAATCATCTTCATCCAGTTCATCATCTAGTCAATCGTCTTCGTCCAGTTCGGTAAGTAGTTCCTCATCCAGTTCTTCATCATCTGTATCAAGTTCAAGTTCATCCAGTTCGGTGAGCAGTTCTTCTTCTTCAAGTTCGCTATCATCTTCTTCTTCAAGTTCTTCGTCCAGCGAATCATCAAGTTCCAGTTCTATTTCTTCTTCGTCTTCTTCAAGTTCCAGTTCTCTAAGCTCTTCAAGCTCTAGTGAATCATCTTCTAGTAGTTCGTCTTCACTATCGTCTTCAAGTTCTTCTTCATCGGTATCATCCTCTTCGTCATCGTCATCGGTATCTTCTTCGTCATCCAGTTCTTCATCTAGTCAATCGTCAAGTTCTTCTTCTTCATCGGTTTCTTCGTCTTCATCTTCAAGCTCCAGTTCTGTTTCTTCATCATCTTCAAGTTCTAGTATTAGTTCATCCAGTTCTTCGTCATCTGTATCATCATCTTCAAGTTCTTCATCAGTTTCATCCTCAAGCTCAAGTTCCAGCGAGTCATCTTCAAGCTCTTCGTCTAGTCAATCGTCAAGTTCCAGTTCCAGTTCCAGTTCTTTAAGCAGTTCTTCGTCCAGTTCTTCAAGTTCGTTATCGTCTTCTCTAAGCTCTTCGTCATCTTCTTCTTCGCTATCGTCAAGCTCATCGTCATCGTCATCTTCTTCTTCGCTATCGTCAAGCTCAAGTTCCAGCGAGTCAAGTTCTTCATCATCGTCAAGCTCATCATTAAGTTCATCCAGTTCTTCAAGTTCCAGCTTTAGCGGATCATCGTCATCTTCATCCTCATCGGTATCATCTTCATCAAGCTCAATTTCTTCATCGTCTTCAAGCTCTAGTCAATCGTCATCGTCATCTTCGTCATCAGTAAGTTCATCTTCGTCAAGCTCAAGTGAGTCATCTTCGTCAAGCTCCAGTTCTCTAAGCTCTTCATCAAGCTCTTCTTCGCTATCTTCTTCAAGTTCTTCTTCATCGGTATCATCTTCATCCTCATCTTCATCAATTTCATCGTCAAGCTCTAGCTCTAGTTATTCATCATCGTCTTCATCTTCTTCACTATCGTCTTCAAGCTCCAGCGAAAGTTCTTCTTCGTCTTCGTCATCTTCTTCACTATCGTCTTCAAGCTCCAGCGAAAGTTCTTCTTCGTCTTCGTCATCGTCCAGTATATCTTCGTCCAGTTCTTCAAGTTCCAGCTTTAGCGGATCATCGTCTTCTTCATCCTCATCGGTATCTTCGTCCAGTTCTTCAAAATCATCATCGTCATCTTCTTCATCCAGTTCGGTAAGCTCATCTTCGTCCAGTTCATCTAAATCAAGCTCAAGTTCTTCTTCTTCGCTATCGTCTTCTTCATCAAGTTCCAGCGAATCTTCGTCATCGTCTAGTCAATCGTCTTCGTCAAGTTCAAGTTCTTTGAGTTCTTCTTCCTCTTCAAGTTCATCGTCAATTTCTTCGTCATCGTCAAGCTCTAGTTATTCGTCAAGTTCATCTTCGTCATCAATTTCTTCGTCAAGTTCATCGTCATCAATTTCTTCGTCAAGTTCATCGTCATCAAGTTCGCTATCGTCTTCTTCTTCATCTTCTTCAAGTTCACTATCGTCTTCGTCCAGTTCATCCAGTAGATCAAGATCAAGCTCAAGCAGATCCTCATCTAGCTTTAGCGGTGTTTCTTCTTCATCTTCAAGCTCAAGTTCATCTTCATCGGTATCTTCTTCATCGTCATCTATATCTTCGTCCAGTTCATCTTCATCAATTTCGTCATCGTCTTCTTCGTCTAGTCAATCCTCATCTTCAAGCTCAAGTTCTTTATCTTCCTCTTCATCGTCTTCAAGTGAATCATCTTCGTCAAGCTCCAGTTCGCTATCGTCATCCAGTTCTAGCTCTAGCCTATCTTCGTCATCGTCAAGCTCATCAAGTTCGGTAAGTTCTTCATCTTCATCGTCAAGTTTATCTTCTTCTTCAAGTTCGGTTAGCTCTTCGTCATCCAGTAAATCTTCATCCAGTTTTAGTGGAGTTTCATCCTCAAGTTCTTCTTCGTCATCTTCTTCATCAGTAAGTTCATCTTCGTCTAGTCAATCGTCATCGTCAAGCTCAAGTTCCCTGAGTTCTTCTTCTTCGTCCAGTTCGCTATCGTCATCTAGTTCTTCAAGTTCGCTATCATCGTCAAGCTCAAGCTCCAGTTTATCTTCCTCTTCAAGTTCATCTTCGTCATCTGTATCAAGCTCAAGCTCCAGTTTATCTTCAAGCTCATCTTCGTCATCGTCAAGTGAGTCATCGTCAAGTTCAAGCTCTAGTCAATCATCATCTTCTTCTTCGTCATCAATATCTTCTTCATCATCATCAAGATCCTCTATAAGCTCATCTTCGTCTAGTCAATCGTCAAGCTCAAGTTCATTATCCTCATCTTCAAGCTCTAGATCTTCATCAAGCTCATCTTTCTCCCTACAAGTTCCAGGTGGTGGTGGAGGAGGATTTAGACAACCTGTATGGCAATGGTTTGATATTTCATCAAGTTCATCCTCAAGCTCTTCGTCCATGTCATCGTCAAGCAGTACCAGTTCAACCTCAAGCTCTAGTTATTCGTCTTCGTCATCAGAATCATACTCTTCGTCTTCAAGTACTTTAGTAGTTGCCATTGCTATACCTCAAGGATGGTATAATGTACCAGTAATAATTGTAAGAGAACAGGAAGAAACTGATAAAGAAGTAAATATCAATGTCACTTTAAAAGAAGATAAAGATATTGGTATAAGATTAAAATCAGTTACCGCTAAAGATAAAAAAATAGATATTGATATAAAAACGATCAAAACTAGATAAAATTTATAAATATTAATGAAACCTTATATGTATTCAGGAGAAGTAAAATGAAAATTAAAATAGATGAATCTAAAATCTTAGAATTTAAAATTGATACAAGTAGTGGATGTAAGTTAGAGGATCTTCAAGGATATCTTAGATTTAGTTTTGGGGGAGTAGAATATGGCTTTCCTGCTAAAATTGAAGAAGGATGTTTTAAAGTAGAAGTTCCTCCGTTTCAAAACGTAATCAACGATAAACTTACGGAGTCAATTTCAAAGAATAAAGAGCTTATAGTCAAAGGTAGATTAGATGTTATTGCTAATAATAACACATACGTTACTCCTTGGCAGGGGGATATAGACATTGAAATTCCTTTATCTATGAATGTTAGTGAAGGAAAACTAGCCAAGACTCAAAAGTTTATGATAAGTGATCCAGATAATAATGATATTCTAGATGCTTTCAATGATACTTTTAATCCAAAACCACAGGAAGAGGAAGAAAAGAAAACTTCATTTAAAGATAAATTCTTAGATATTAAAGTTGAAGAGAAACCAGAAATTGAAGAAGAAAAAGACTTAGGAAGTAAATATAAATGTAAACCGTGTGGATGGATATTTGATCCTGTAAAACAGGGTAAGTCTTTTTCTGAATGGGATGGGCCATGTCCAGAATGTGATGCACCTAAAAGTAAATTCGAAAAAATGGGAGAAGTAAAAGAAGAAAAGGTTACTAAGAAATCACGTTTCGCTGAATCACTAGAAAAGACTTACGTTAGAGGAGGAGAATAAGATGCCAGTACCAAAACCAAAAGGTAAACAAACCAAAAACCAATATATGGACGTATGTATGCATGAGGTTAGTAAAAGTTCCGAAAGAACTCAAGATCAGAATGTAGCCATTTGTCTAGGTGAATGGTCAAAATCAAATGAAGAAGATGCTATATTAAAAAGATTCGATCTATTTTTAACAGAAGAAAAGGACTGTCCAGAGGGAGAAAAGTACTGACCTGTCAAGGGAGAATGTGTACCAGTTGGTACAGGAAAGAAATTGAGAAAGAGACAAGGCAATGGAAAAGGAATGTCAGAAGCAAGAATGACTACCAAAGACTCACCTAGAGGTAAAGCTAAAGAATATATGAAGCAATATAATATGTCGAAAGATAAAAAATGGTTAGATAAAGTAAAGAAAGTATTAAAAATGTTTCCTAAAAAAGATTTGGATGCATTTATTAAAAACAATATAAATGAATCTTATATGTCTGAATCAGTTACTACCGCAGAAGATGGAATCATGGACACTCTTGAACATGGGCCAATGACTAAAGATGAAGTATTCAAGATGATAAAAAAAGAATATAGATTAAAAAGACATGAATTTAATCAAGCTTGGGATGCATTAAAAGATGACGGAGATATAACTTCCGCTGGTGGGAATAAATATAAGAGAGATTAGGAGGTATCATGGAAGTAGCAATAGCTATAATTATAATAGCAGGGCTTGGAGTAGTAGCATATTTAAAAAGAGATAAAATAAAAGAAATTCTAAAAAAGATAAAGGTATAACTATGACTATATTAGATAAAATAGACAGATTATTAATTGGAGAAAATCTTCCTGGAAATATACCAGATCCTAAAGGTATGGCTGGAAAGGATATTGCTAGTTATTCAGAAAAAGAAGCAAAACAATTAGAAAAGAAATATTCTAAAAATTCTAAATATGCTAAAGCAGTTAAACATCCTACTAAAAAAGGAGAATATGCTATATACATGGGTACAGATAAATATGGTAAAAAAATGCATATCCAAGAAGGTAAAATGAAATCACTAGAGCTTGCGATTAAAACAACTGCATATAAAGCAGTAAAAGGAAAATCTAAAGAAGATGCGTATATGGCATTAGATAAAATGTGGATTAGTTTTTCTAAAGACGATAAAGAGACTTGGAATAAGTTAACTGGCAAAGAAAAAAAGAACCTAGTACATTTCTTTAATCAGATGAAAGATGCCGCTTCAAAATAATAATACGTTTACAAATGCTTTCAAATGAGGTAGAATATGGATATCGTTAATAAAATAGAAAGACTACTAGGTGATCAAGTTGCTATGACCGCTGGTAGCGGAGCAACTACTACAGCCAATGTAGCTATTAATACTGCTAAAGGACATATAGACGTTATCGGAGGTGAATGTCCTAAAGGGCAGAAGTATGATCCTAAGAAGAAAGTTTGTGTTCCTATAGTCAAGGAAATGAGCGTGGTCGGG
>Ga0114922_10005528_pt1 | contig 11651 bp, 11 predicted proteins | sample AartaG_FD_100975 | JGI IMG/M metagenome (GOLD analysis project Ga0114922, IMG submission 100975) | Deep subsurface microbial communities from Aarhus Bay to uncover new lineages of life (NeLLi) - Aarhus_00045 metaG | ecosystem: Environmental > Aquatic > Marine > Oceanic > Sediment | place...
ATTTCCACCTGTAAAATATTTATCTATACATTTAGAACACCATTCACAACTAACATCTGAACCGCAGGTGCCAGAAGTAGTGTATTGATTACAGCAAGATACTCCTCCCACATTTATAGAGGTGGACTTAGGAGTTCCTGAAGCATAAGATTTTAATGTGTCAATATCACACACAACTGACTGACTTCCTGTAGATGTTTTAGTAGTGCAGCTAAATCTTGCATTATTCCCTTGCCATGACATAAAACCACATGGTTTTCCATCAATAGAAGCCTTTATGCTGTTAACATTAGGCTGGATTGATGTGCAGCTCACAGTTATTTGCTCTCCAGGGCAAGGTCTGGTTTCTGAAACAGAAATAGAAGTAACACCAACCCTGCAATTATCATCTCCATGCTCACAGCCAGCATTGCTATCAAAATCACAATCACCATCACAATCATCATCTAATCCATTAGTGCATACTTCAGGCCTGGGATCTTTAACAGATTTACAATCACTCCAATCAGACCATTCTCCATTGGCTTCACAAGTCTTGGTTTGCTCTCCTTCAATACAAATTCCTTCTGCTTGATCAACCTCGCAGTCTTTTTTCTGAGGTTCATAATTTTGAGGATCACAGTCAAAGCAGTCTTCATCATCAGAATCTGTTTTTCCATCACAATCATCATCTAATCCATTAGTGCAAAGCTCATCTGACTCAAAGGTTGTTTGCTTGCATTCAAAAGTGGTTGGCCATTTGCCATCATCACCGCAGATGTATTCTTTCATTCCCTCTTTGCAAACACCTTGCTGGTTAGGAACATCGCAAGAATCACGTAAATCAGTTTTGCCTGGCTCGCAATCATTGCAAACACCATCAATGCATCCTTTATCACCGCAAGACTCACGCTTATAATTACATTCACCTTGCTCGCATTTGCCTTCATAAAGCTTAGTGTTGCCTTCGCATTTATCAGGACAGATTATATCTTTGTCTTTACACGGGTCATCATTGCAAACACCTTCAGTGCATCCAAAGCCTTTGCAAGACTCTGATTCATAAATACACTCACCTGCTTCACACCTACCACTATGCTTTCTTATATCTTCATCATCTTCATCACATATATCAAGGCATTCAACACCTTCACAAGGATCCTTGCAATCATCATCATCCTTTGCTGAATCACCGTCACAATCCAAGTCATTATCACTATCATCGCAGATTTCTGTTTTCTCAAAAACTGTTTGTTTGCATTTGGTAGCTGTGTCTGGCCAAAAACCATTAACATCACAGATAAAGACTTCTACCCCTTCTTTGCAAGCTCCTTTTAAGCCTGTATCACAAGCTTCTCCTTCTTTCTCTTCATCAGGCTCGCACTCTTTTTCAGGAATCTGTTCTTTGCAATCAGGATCATCATAATCCTTTTTATTATCGCAATCATTATCAATGCCATCATCGCACTTGATTTCCTTGCTGCAAGGCTCATCCTTATTCAAATCACAAGCATTGTATTCTCCTAACGAAAGGATGTTCTTGCAGTCATCTGTTTTATCGCATTTATTCCATATCTTAGGCTCGCAAGGCTGCTCAACATCAGCAGATTTGGCAAGAGTGGTTTCTGTCTCGCTAAGATACTCTGACTGCTTGGCAATGGATAATCTTTGATTAAGGGTCAGCAGGTTAAGGCTGGTGACTGGATAGGATTTTCCAAATATCTTAAAAAAGTTCTCAGAGATGTTAAGGCTTATATTATAATTTTGAGGAGTTGAGAAACCAACTGCTTTGAAATATTCATTAAGATGATTAATCAGGTTCTTATGAAAAGATGTTTTAAAAGCTTCCTGGCAATCAGGAAGGCAAAGGGATTCCTTACTGCTCCACATAGCATAGATGTATTTACCGCACTCGGATTCCTGAGGATCAACAACTGATTCATAACTCTCCCTGTAATAACAAGAAGCAGATATGTCATCAAGTGATTCTGCTGCTGCAAGCTTGGCTGACTGCTCAACAAACAACTGCATGCTATCAGCATCCTGCAAAGAAGCATACACCTGGGATTGTTTTTCTCCGATGCGAACATCAATGTTCTGCCTGCTCTTAGTAACATTAAAAAAAGCAACTGAAAGAATTATTATAGTGAATACTAGTACAAAGAATGGAAATGCCTGCGCTTTTTTGTTTTTTCTTATGGGTTTCATTCTTCTACATCTTTAATCTGGTAAATTTTTGATTAGTTTGTCTTGATTTATTCCATCAGTATCTGTAAAAAGCATTACCTTTGCGAACCCTCCTTCTTTGCAAGGAATTATCTGGGATGCAAAGCCACGCCACCTTATGTTTGCTTCTAGAAAAGCAACATCTCCTTCAGCTCCGAATGTCTTCATTGCATTTTTTGTCTTAGATTCATATCCTTCTTCTCCAAACACCCAGCTTTTTACTCCAAGCTCATTTGAGTATATTATCTTAAATCCCCATTTGCGTCCTTTTTCAGTTGAGGTCTGAGGATCATACAGATTTGAAAAAAAGTTGTTAACTGATAAAGGACCTCCTTGTAGAATCCTATGATTAGAGCTTGTTTTGGGATCTGAACATGTCCATGATATCAAATCTGCATAAGTAACTCCTTCTATAGCAGGGATAGGATTCTTAATGCTGGTATCAGCTGTTGGCACTGGTGTTCTTAAAAATGAGTTTAGAACATACTCAGTGTTTACAGATGAAAAATCATATTCATAAGATGGTATCCATTTGTTTGCTTCAAATCTGTATAAAGCAAAGAATCCCATGAATACTAATGCCAGTAGGAACAAGGAGATAAGAGTGACTATTGTTTTCCATGCTGCTTCTCTATCTTTTATTATTGGTTTTAGTTTCATTTTTAATTTAGTTTAATTCGGTAGCACAAAAACCGCTCTTAACAGCCCTGGATAAAAATCACCTTCTTCCTCATAAGTTACAGGAATTATTTTAACGAATTTTTTTGCACTTCCCAAACCTATTATGCCTGCGCTGGCAAGAGGTTCCAGGCGTTCATACCAGACCTGATTAAGATAAGCTGTCTTCTTGATTTTAAATCTTGAACCAATAACTGTGTAAAGGTCAAGCCTGGCAGAAATTTGTTTTTCATATGAATATGAAATTGATTTATCAAGAATTTCATTATCAAATCTATCCAAATCAATTATTCCGGTGTATAATTCTCCTGTGATATTATCAGTATATGTTATTGAATTAGGTGAATACATTATCCTGTAAAAGGCCACTTCTGGCTGTATATTCTGAACATTAACACCTGTGTTTATAAGCATATTAACAAGAGCAAAAATAAGCACCATCACTACAGATATCAATATTATGTAAGAAATTATTTCAAGCCATTGCTCAGCAGTACCTTTTTTTCCCTTGAGTAATTTTATTTTTTTTATCATCTTTGTTACATTATTTTAAGGCTCTGGCAGAACAACATCCTCTGATGGGACGTGGATGTATATTGTATCGTTCTTAAGCTTAAAAGTATACATGATGATACTCCTGTTAATCCAGACAGGCTTTACATCAACGTACTCATTACGACCAAATAAAAAAGAAGTTTGGGCTCTTTTCTCAAGAGGCTTGTCTGAGTGCTCGGTGATTATAATCTTTTCATCGGTTAATCCAAAATCAAAATCCCAAGGCATTTCATAGGCTATAGTAAAATTACCATCTGCTGCATGCATTGAATCAACCAACAAGGCCATATCCCTTGCATAAAGCCTGCGTGCAAAAGCGGTATCTCCGACAGCCGCACCTACTTTGTTGTAAACTACATATACAAACAATCCAAAGAGCGCTACTGCAAATATCAAAAAATAAAGAAAAGAATTCATACCCTGCGCCCTCTTTTTTAATCTCCTCATACACTCACCACAAAGGAAATATCTGCTAAAGGGATATAAAAATGTTTAGTTTTTTCTCGAAACTTGATTTTCGAGAAAAAGAAATTTGGAAGAAATCAATAATTTCTTTATTTCTATTAATTAGTATTTTATATAATAAATATTAAAAATAGATCAAATATAGATTAAAGCAGATATAGGTTAAAGATAGCAAAGAAATAGTTTACTTATTCTTGCACTTATCTCCTTTTACTTTACAGTTCTTATTACAAATATCTCGTTCTTCACAAAAAGTCATCTCTAAAACACCGCACTCATGATTATCATCTGCAGATATAACATCACAGTAATCAGAGCATGACTTAATATCATCGCAGTTAAATGGTGCAATTCTTTCGTAACCACTGCTTTCATCCCTATTACAGTAAAGTTCACTATTGTACTGGTAACTACCATATGAAGTCATGAAGTAATGTCCAAAGTCAGGAAAAACCATTTCTTTTACATATTTATCACCGCAAAAACAGGGTTTTGTTAATTCCTTGTTAATTTCACAGTGATCTGCTATGAGATACATGCATTTGCCAGATTCACCGGTTTCAAGCGAATAGGAACCAGTATCCAAATGGCAAAAACCATCTTTGACTTCAGAATTAACCCTAGCATTATTGCATTCAGGGTCAGAAAAGTCTGGAGGGCAGATAGACAAAAATTTGAATCTCTCATATTTAACCCATTCAGATAAACGGACTCCTACCATGATATAATTAATATCTTTATCACCATCCTTATGGACCACTTTTTCAACATACACCTGTTCAAATATCTTCTTATCCTCTGTGAAAAACAGTTGCAGAGGAGCATACCACATGGCAAATTCAAAGTTGTAAAACTCAGGGATGTTATCAACAGAGTTATGCTCGTTAGGGTCTGTTTTCATGCGCCCAGTTAATAGAACAGCCTCGTTGCCATAAATAATAACACCTGTTTTCGGCTCAAAGGTTCTGCACCTCCGAGGCTTGTCTTCTTTATACAAGCAAATACATGGATAATTATTTTTGCATTTAGAAGGAGCTGCAGGATCTAATTCGGTGAGTCTGCCATCTAGTATTCCGTCAAAACCCTGGATATTATATGGCTCCTCAATATACATCATTATCTCAGAATATTCAAACATGGCCGGCCTTTGAAGCATTAATTCAATTGTATCAGCCAAGGCATTGAAGTTGGTGACTGTATCTTTATCATCAGCAAAAAACATACTATATAATTTGAGACCTACAGGTATGAAAAGACCGACAATTATCAAGAACGTGAATATTATTTTAATGACTTCTACCCATGAAAAGGTAGTTGCCTGGGATTTTTTTGACTTAATCACTATGATTAAATCCTTGGGAGAAAGGGTTTAAATTAATTTCGGAAAAACGAAAAACTATAGCCAAGGAACTCACAAAAGAACTCATATGCAAGAAGCATAGTCAAATTTGCATCGGCTACACTTTTGTTCCCGAAGGGCCTCTAAGCAATCAAATCCGTCATCATAGCAGTAATCAAGTTCTTCTATTGTTCGCTGGACGCCTGATTCCTTGAAAATAGTCCAGGGCTTGCCTGATGCTGTGCAAGGGCTGCTTGGTTCGGTGGCGTATGCACAATGACAGGTCGCTAGTGGTTCATCACTTATATGAGGAAAAATTGTTTTAGGGCATTGCTCGGTAAATTCAGCGTCAATAGCAGCATCACATTTTTTAAGATCAGCATAGCAATTTGAAGTCACTTGCTTTGAAGTTATACGTTTTATAAGTGTGCAAGCTGTTTTTTTCATAAAAAAAGCTTTATTTACACATTTCACTTCATCACACTTAATCTTTTGTTTTACTCCTTCATATACATCATCATAAAACTCCTGGCTGCATGAGCGTTTGCAGGATGTTTCGTCATCCATTACAAAAAGCTCAATAGAATCCTCCTCATATCTGCAATAGCAGTAAGAATTGCCAGGAACAGAAGGGATTCCTCCATCACCGCTTCCTCCTTCTTCAAAGCAGCAAACCAAATCATTACCATTATCATCTGTACCTTTACAGCCGATGTTTACGTAATCACCACCACACGTAACTAAGGGTTTACAAACACCTTTTTCGCCTGTGAAGCCAAAAGCACGGCACTCGGTTGATTTATTAGCAATGTTTCCAATATTAAGAATGGTTCCTCCAAGAGGGGAAACCATGAGAGCAAAAACTAATACTGCGAGCAAAAGTGTTATAAGAAACCAATTCACACCTCCTTTTTTACTTATTTTCATATTAACTTACTCACACTCTTTTTTGTTTTGATTCCAAGTTATATAAATTTTTTGAAAAGGTTAACAACTATACTTGCCATCCTCCAGGGTACTCTTGTCTTAGCTGTGCAAGGTCAACACCCATACGCTGGAAATGGGGATAATCCTTAAAACTCTTGAAATCACCTCCCCATTTAATTCCTATATTAGCTGCAATTTTTGCAACACACTCCATTTTTTTCATTAACTTCTTGTCTTTATCAAATTCAATCTCAGGAGATCCACTTTTCATAGGATAAAGGTCAATTGCTAAACCAAAATTATGGTATGACTCTCCTGCTTGAGCGTTAGTAACAGTAAAACAATCCTTTTTTCCATTAACCATTAAAGGAGCTGTTGGATTGCCTGATTTTCTACAATAGTCTCTGCCAATACCATAGAGATAATCTGAACGCTCATAGGTACGCAAAGTTTCAGCAGCATAAAGATCAACATCACACTCTGACTGTCCTCTTGATATAACAATATCTGCCTGTTTTCTGAATTCAGGCTGTAATGCATCAAGGTCATTATTAGTTTCAATGTTTCCTATGCCAGAAGGACTAGGCCCTCCTGACTCATAAAAGCCTGGTGATTGTGAATATTCTGGTGCTTCGCCTGGGTAACCCATAACACTGCCTTCAGACTGGCTGTTCAGCCAGGTGGTAAGCTGGTCTTGTTTGTTGGCTAAAGGCAGGATTATCCCAATAAAAATAAATGATAATAGAACTAGTAGAAGCAATACTTCAATTACAACTTCTCCTGTTGACACCTTAATCAACCCCAGGGCAAAGGCAACTTAATTCTGCCTAATCCTATCAAAATAATAACCAAAACAATAATCGCTATTGCAATTATTATCATGTATTGTGCAGGCAACATGCCTTTCTTATTAAAGACCTTATTCATTTCAATCATTCCCTTGTAAAATATGTTTTTAATAGTTTCGATTATTTCAATATAAATAAATACTAACCTAAAGCATCTCTTTGTTTATCCTGCCTTACTTCTGAACGTTCACAACCAATTTGCTTTAAGGTCTCTGCATCATACTCATCAAACATGATCATGGCTGTCCACTCTGCACCATGATTATCCAATGCATCAATGATTGCAGCAATGCCAGCGCCAAGAAGCGCTCCTGCACCAATGATTACTGCTGCTGCACCGCCTGTGCCGATTATTGCTACAGTAACAATGCCTGCAGCAGCTCCGCCAGCAGAACCAATAAGAGCGCTTGTTCCCAGAGTAGAAGGCTTTTTTTGATAGTAAGCCTCTAAGTTTTCAAATAATTTATTCATAGAATCTTCTCCTTTTGCATACAAAAACATGGTAGCATATGTTTTAGAAGTGTCGATGGTTTGTGTTGCTGATTGCTGTTTAACATTTTGTACAAAGTTTGCAGAAGTAGGATTTGTAGAATACCCGCTTAAAAAATCCAAATATGTTAATCCTTCACCAGAACCCTTGCTAATGTGTGTGTTAGCCATGTAATCTAAAAGCCCTGGTATCTCTTTATTCTTATGCTTAAACTCCATCACAGAACACATATGGCAAAGATAGCCTTCCTTTTTGAACAATTGGAGCTGTCCTTTACCCCAGGTTCCCCAACAAGCTCTCATGCTCTCTGCAATATGCTGTTTTATTTTTTCTTGGTTCCTGGAAGGAATTTCATAGTATTGAGTAGGGCAATAGATATCAGGAGTCAGTTCTTCATCAGTTGCCTTGAGAAGCGCTGTATGAGTTATAATGCTGGTCTTGCACTCTGAACTCTCAGCAATAAAAGCAGCACTAACACCAACTTTTAATAGGTATAATACGAAGAACACCAGGGCTGCGATTATAATAACTGCAGAAATAAGCTTTTCTGTTACCATGGATTTTTTATTCATTCTACTCTGCCTCTTACAAACCTAGAACAAACATGCGGCAGGGCTTCCTGGGGGAGTACATAAGCAAAATATGATTCTGTGTGAGCAAAGATGCCTGTTCCTAGATCCATTCCTCCTTTCTCAGCTCTAGAAGTATATCCTCTCCTAATAAATGTAACTGCGTAGGTCTTGTCTTTATGAAAATTGATTTCAGGTGATTGAGAAAGATAAGGAAAATCTTTTTTAGGGAGTTTCTGCATTATAAAGAAAAGATAGTAGGATTCCCAAGAGTTTAGTTCTAAAATTTGTTTTTCTACCTGCGCCTCATTTATCTGGTCTATAATCCCTATTGGACCAGATGCAAGTTTAAGAAAACGAAGGGTTCTTTTAGGCCAATTTTTGACATCACTCCAGCTAGTGTAAAGAAAAGGAATAACCCTATCCTTGAATATTTGAATCTTTTCATCTTTTGTGTGTAAAGATATTCTTGGCTCTTCTGCATAATATTGATAATAAGTCATCTCAGAATTAGGCATTATGGTTTCCTTGGTATAGTTATAAAAGCCTCCAAACATCTCTCGTTTTACTGATTTATCAAAGACTATCTCATCACACACATAGCAAAGCCTTTTGTCTTCTCTGATGAATCCATCTTTTATATTCCCAAAGGTATTAACCATGTCAAAAATTGTTTTTTTCCCTTCTAAGAACTGGTACCAGCACCATCTCAGCTCTTCTGCAATCACTTCATTCACTGTGTCATTATCTAAACTCTTAAACCTTTTTACCTCTTTTTCTTTATCTTCATCAAAAATAGGTATTGCTTTGCCGTTCTTTTCAACGCGCTTTTCAAAGAACTTTATCTGATAAGCAGGGCACTGAACATTGATTAAATCATTACTAAAATATATTGCTATTGACTGCTCAAGCACAGAGGTTCTACAAGGCGCTCTTTCTGCTTCAGGATTCATATCCATTAGCCTTTGAAAATATAGGAAGAGAATGATTGCTCCAGCTATTATTATGATAAAAGCTACCAGGGTTTCAGGACTTAATGCAGCTTTTTTGTTTTTTATCATTCTTAACTCAGCATCCTCCTTGCTATCACATAGAAAAGCACAATTGAGAGCAGGACCATCACAAGGGTTATCAAGTAGCGCAAGGCTATTGCCCTCTTATTTAATTTAAGTTTATCAAATATTTTCATTATTTTAATTTTAGCAAATAATGTTTAATAAAGTTTCGTTTTTTGAGAATTAACACTGTTTATGCTAAGCCTGTTGCATTCAGAGCTGACTCTAAAGCTATCCTTTTGAACATATCCTCGGGCGTCCATATCTCTTTCCACACAATAACTGCATTGCCTACCCTGTCAGAAACCCTTATGCACATGATACCTTGCCCTTCACTTCTATACCTTATCTCATTAAAAGAATTCCTTCTGTACTGATTGCTATGGATGTATGGACAGATGGTGTTCAAAGGGTCTTTCTTTGCAAAATAATTCATTAATTCATTCAAGCCCTGGGTTATTATAAAAGCTTTAAGAGCGGTCTCCCAATCAGCAGTATAAGCCCTTAAATCAATAAAGTTTCCTGTATGAGTGTAATAATCATAATAAGCACATCCGCTCTGACCCCAGTCCTGGCAAAATCCTACAACAACACGCGGATATTGCTTGTAAAAGTAAGGCTGGTTCCTAACGCTTGGATATCTGTCTCCATAAGTGCCTAATGGATCATTAATGAATAAATCTGGGTGTTTTACTTCTATGCTCTCCTGAGGAACAACAGGAGGAAGCACATCAACCATCAAAGGAGTTTCTGAAACAGCATATATTGTCTCTTTATGATCATCACCAACTAGTGCCTTTGCACACAAGTGAGTGTTTTCGCCTATGAATAAATCCTCGTTATTACCTGTGTAGAAATCCTTAAGCATAGTGGATTTATCAATAACAACATCGGCTTTTCCTTTAATTACATTTATTGGTGCTTCCTGAGTAATGTATTTTAATTGAACGCTCTGGGTTGGTATTCTAAAGCCACCAATATTCAGGTTCAATGGAATGCCTTTTCTTTCAAGCGTGGTCCCTGTTATTTGATGAAGGACTCCATCAAATTTCCCATAGCTTTCACTTTTGCAATTGTCAACAAGCTCATCAAAGCTTCCTTCAGCAGATTTAACTAGCTTTAACTCAATTTTCTTACATCCAAGGTCTTCACACACAATAGACACATCATCCTTAGCAACCCATGCACCGCTGAGACCCCTAATCTCAAGTGTCTGAGCTATATATATTGGATAGGTTCTTTGAGCAAGCCAGTACTGCTCGTTCCATGCAACCTCAGAAAGAAAGTTTGCTACAGGATACAGGGGACGGGGAAGGTTTTTAAATTCTTCAGGTACATCTCCAGATTTTATAGCTTTTTGCCTGTCTTCTTCTACTTCTTTATTATCAAACAGAACAACATGAAGTTCTAATTCTTTATAAGAATCTGCTAAAGAAGGATTATACCTAAAGTGTATAGCATCGCCTGGCTTCATAGTAGTAAAAAGATCACTTCCAAAACTAAACTGATTGTCTCCACCCTCAGGTGTTAGAATCAAATCATTGGTTTCAGAAGCATCAGGTTTCTTACCCTGTTCAATAGTTTGAAAATAATACCTTTTATTAGGATTATTTCTATCAGAAACATATATCACAATAGGATCTACATAGGCTTTGGGCAGTTTTCGATTAAGAGTAAGTTTCATTTCATAACTATGCTCTGCTTTTAGTTCAATAGCAGATAATTCTGCAGGGTTTCTTTCAAAAGAAAGAATAAAAGCATTAAGAACTGCTTCTCTTTCCTTTGTGTTCATATCTTTAAATCTTTCACCAACCATTTCATTTGAGGGAACACAGCAAATCTGGGTTTCTTGAGGGCATCTTAGAGCATAATCATTATAGTATCCCTCTGGGCATCCATAACCCATGCCTCCTTCAAAGCAAGCGCCTCGGTCACGGCAAGTAGTGAGAGGCCCAAAAACACCAGGGATAAACCTAAGAACACCTGAGTATATCAAGAAAACAACTAATGCTATCACTAAGAAGATCACTATCCAGTTAGTTTCCCCAGCCCCTTTTTTTTTAATAATCATACTCTTCTCTCGCATGTGTTTGGTCTGGAACACAGCACACCTGATTATCACCAGGACATCTTCCTAAGCGGTAAACACTGCCTCCAGAAGCAATGCATGATTTTGAATCAGAATAGCACTGCCCGTCCCTGTCCTCACAACTGGTTATTGTACCGACAAGCCCTCCTGAGCTTCTCATAAAAATTGCTATGAGCACTATTAACACAATAAGCACTAGCACAGCAACAATAACAGTCTGTAAAGTGAGTGAGACTCCTGTTTTATGATTAAAAATCTTCATTTTATCTGCAAAGAGTCTGTCTTAATCAGATAACTTCCCCTGTTTCTATTAATTTAACACAGCATTTTTGTTCTTCTGCGCATCCGCCTGCTCTTCCACTGTTAGGCATATTCGTTACATACACCCCTTCTTCAATGTCACCGCAGGGGTCATCTGAACAAAAACCGCC
>Ga0114922_10005529_pt1 | contig 11645 bp, 10 predicted proteins | sample AartaG_FD_100975 | JGI IMG/M metagenome (GOLD analysis project Ga0114922, IMG submission 100975) | Deep subsurface microbial communities from Aarhus Bay to uncover new lineages of life (NeLLi) - Aarhus_00045 metaG | ecosystem: Environmental > Aquatic > Marine > Oceanic > Sediment | place...
GAGAACGGCTGTGGTAGAAATCGTCAAAAAGAAGCGCAGGTCGCCCGTTTTGACGCCATCGACGATCCCGTGCCTCCGCCATTTGCCGACGATCAACATTACGCAGGGCTGCGCCCTGGGTTGCTCCTACTGTTACATCCAGGGTTATTCTCAGTATCCCGGCTACAATCGAGTTGTGCTGTATGAGAACATAGCTGAGCTTGTTCGTGCGGAATTGATTCGGAGGCGATACAAGCTCCGGCGCGTGTTCTTTAGCCCGTCGAGCGACGCATTTCAGTTCCTCCCAGAGGTGCAGGAAGTAACCTTCGATACGATGTCCGCCCTACTGGAAGCAGGAGTGGAAGTTTCGTTCCTCACTAAAGGTTTCATCACAGAGCGGTTCATGAATCTGTTCGTAAGAACACCTCGTCTTGTCTTCGCGCAGATTGGCATCACATCTCTTGATCGGCGTCTGTGGAAGATCTTCGAGCCGCGAACCTGCCCCCCGCAAAATCGCATCAAGACTATGGCACGCCTCGAGGACACTGGTGTGAGAACGACCGCCCGGCTCGATCCGCTGATCCCCGGCGTTACCGACACCGAGGAGAACATGGTCCCACTTCTGCAAGCTTTGCGTGACGCGGGCATTTCCGAGGCGGCCGCAAGCTACTTGTTTCTACGGCCGCAGTTCGCGTATAAGATGTTTCACCGGATTCATCGCGTCGGTTTGGCGCTCCCACAGGCGGATGGCTGGCGATACCAGCGGTTAATTGACGGCTGCGGCGGAGGCAGAATGCTTGGAATCGACGACCGTCGGCGCCGGTTTGCACGCATACAGGTGTGGGGTGACAAAGTCGGGATTCACGTAACGCCTTGTCATTGTAAGAATCCGGAACTTGGGAGCGTAGGTTGCGGAATCGCCGGCCCGCAGTCATGGGACAGCCGGGCGCCGACCTCGCAAGGTCTACTCGACTTCTCCGCTCGCCGACGAAGTGAATCCAGCGACGAACTATGACATCGCAGTAGTGCGGGCTGATCTCCAGCGCAAAGCAGCGCCGATCGAGCTGCTCTGCCGCGATCAATTGCGACCCTGAGCCGCAGAACGGCTCGTAGCAGATGTCGCCGCGCCGGGTGTGCTGGCGCATGGGGATGGCGAATAGTTCGACCGGCTTGGAGGTGGGGTGCTCGGTGGCTTGACCCACCGGAACCGTCGGGAACTGCCAGACCGACGACAAGAAATCATCAGCCACACGGTCAGGCCGATGCGGCCGAACCCACCCGAAAAAGCACGGCTCGTGCTGCCAAGAGTACCACGAACGTGTCAGGATGGGCCGGTCCTTGACCCAGATGATCTGCTGGTGCACGAAGGCCCCGAACTTATCCCACACCCCCTCAACCATCGCCTGCCGATGGCTCGCGTGCCAGCAGTACCATGCCGCGCTGATCGTAACCGCCTCCGCCACCGCGACGCGATAGAAGTTCTCGTAGAGGTCCGGATTAGCGTCCGCATCGTCCCAGGAGCCTGTCCGAGTAATACGGTTTTCGTTACTCGGACGGCATTCTGAGGGTACTTTTGGCATCAAATACTAGTCTTGGAGCACGAAAGTACCCTTTCGTGAACGCATTTTTCGTTAGTCGGACAGACTCCCAGGTAATGCCGTAGCTACCCGACCAGTCCTTGTTCTTGCCACATTGCCCCTTCTTGTCATGTTGTCCCTTGTTGTCACGCCGCTCCTTGTTGTCACGCCGCCCCTTGTGGTTACGTCGTCCCTTGGAGCCGGGGTGGTTCATCCCGTCGTACCCCACCAGATACGGCAGATCGGTAGCAAACAGCACGGCCCGCTCACCATTCATAAGCCGCCGAACCTGCTCGGCATCCGTCGAGTCGCCGCACAACAATCGGTGCTCACCCAACGCGATCAGCTCACCGGCCTGCGTAACCGCCGGACGCGTCTCATCCAGAGCGCCTTCAACGTCGAACTCATTATCATTCCCGGCCTGCACCTCCCGATCGAGCACGCGACTGATCAGATCGCTGATCTCACCTTCATCGAACCCGGTCAGTTGCACGTCAAAATCAGGAAACCCCTCAAACTCCGCCAACAACCGTGCGAGCTTCGGTTCATCCCACTCGCCGACAGTCTTGTTGAGCGTAAGGTTGAGCGCCTTCTCCTGCTCAACCGACAAGTCAACGAAAACAACGTCGACCTCCTCGTACCCCAAATCCTTCAAAACCGTCAGCCGCTGGTGCCCCCCGACAACGGTGCCGGTCCGCCGATTGACGATAATCGGCTACAGATACCCAAACGTCTCAACGCTCCGCTTCAAATTTTCATATACCGGATCCCCCGGCCCAAGCTCCACGCGCGGGTTGTACTCCGCGGCGTTCAACTCGCCGATCCGAATCCGCTCAAGTTTCATCGTATCCATCTCATACATTCTCCGTAAGCGTCAGCGCGTCGCGAAAACGCGCCGGCTCTGGTGGTTGTTCAAACTCGGTTGTGTACTTTCGAAGGCAGGCGCCTGTCACGCCTGCGGGAGGTGGGTTATGCCGACGTCCGCGGACAATGTCATCGACTGACCTCCGCCTATATCATATCAATCTGAATGGCTCTTGTTCGAAAACGGATTACTTCGCGCGCCAAGATCAGTCCATTTGCGCGCAACGCGGCCGGTCCGGTTGGCGACGACTTGCGCGGGGAACCATCGTGCGGCACATTTCATCACCAGCGAGGCGAAGCGCTTTGGCCGTCTGCCAACCCATGATCGGTAATGCGCTCGAGTGCCTCGGCCGTGGTCATGCTGCATCTACCGCGTTGAAGGCGCACATCCGCAAAGGCAGCGCACGTGCGCGGATGCGGCCGTGAACGTGATGCACGTGATGATCGTCGTTACAACGCACTATTTCGATGCTCCCACCGGTCTTCTCGCGGCGCATCTTAGTCCAGTTCGCCTCGTTGACCACTGGATCAGTGGCCCTGTCTCAAGTGCCGATTTCGCTCGAGGACATGCGTATTGCCCCGTCACGTGTGCGCCCCGATTCTAAAGGGTGGACCGCTCCCGTACCAGATGGATGGGGAGTGCAAAGAGTCGCGTAACCAGCTAACGGCTACACTTGGATGGCTGACGAACGCCCCGATTATGTCCGGCTCTCAGATCGAGATCCGCTCGACGATGCTTCGGGTAATCAGTCGCCGCCGACGGCCGTAGAGGCGGGTTGCGCGCGGGTCGGCGTGTCCGGCGAACTCCTGCACGTCGTCCGGGTTGACCCCCTGGTCGAGCAGGTCGGTGATCGTTGTTGCCGGGAACGTGAGGCTGGTCAGGTTCGTTGTGAATCCGGCCACCCTAAAGCGCTTCTTTACTAGTCGCAGAACATCCTTGCCGCTCATCCCTGCCGCAGTGATCTGCCCGGTTTTCCCGCGCGGTGCGGAAGAGGGGAGCGCCGGCAGGGGCGTCCTCGATGCTGGCGGCCCGGATGTACTCGAACATGTAAGCCCTCAAGGTCGTGGCGGGCTGGGATGTGCCGGGCCTAACCGCCTTTCTCGTCGAAACGAGACAGCCGCAGGCGGCCGTCAGGTTAGAAGCCGGCCACACAGAGCTTCGCGCGCAAGCGGCCACGCATCCGCCCGCCTCGACCTGCACACCTACGAGCGGCTGAGGGCACACCTGACCAATGTCGCCCGCCACCGCTCGGTCGAGACCATGGCCCAGGAGTTCCAGATCCACCGTTTTGAGCTGTACGCCCCCATTCAGCGTCAATCGTTGGACCTCCTTCGAGCCGTCAACCGGGGCCGCAGGCAGGCCGGCTTCGAGCCTGAGGGAAGCGACTTGAGCCCCGGCCGCGGCCTGTTCCCCAACCGCGTTGTGAATTGCCTGGGGCGGGCAGCGTCGGAAGGGCACCCAGGATTTCAGCATGCGCCGGACTGAGGGTGTTTCCCAGCAAACATCAGACGAAGTCGAACGGACGGGGCGGTAATCCGGCACCACGAACCTGCGGTAAGCCGCGAATCGCCTCAGTGACACTGCAACCGTAATTGGACGCTCGGCTTGACGGGAACGCAGAATCGACGCCCTGAAACGCTCCGACAGAACGTCCGATAAGGTTGTCGGTAGGCTGCCACCCGACAGCACATAACTCTTTATGTGGTAAAGCTTTATGCTCTGATAGTGCCGCCGGAAACCGACAGTTCCGCCACACATTGAATCTCTAGGTCCCCCTATACTATTATCCGCGATATTCTTGTTTTCCTGCGCACATTTCAACTGCGGCGGAGCCGCGCTGGGCTGCCCCCGCTAATCTAAGCGCCTGTCGTTGCGGGAGTTAGCGACGGGCGTTTTTGTTGTCCGGATTGGCTGCAACTAATCTGCAACCATCCGGGCCGCGAGCCAACGACTCGCGGACTTCACTTCGTTTTCATCGTTCCAGTCTCCATGCAGGTCCTATCAGGACGGCGATGAATCACTGTGAGTTCCTCCTCTCATCCGGAAGAGCGGCTAATTCGCGGTTCGGGTTTCAGTTGGCGCGTCTTTTTACACGCTCGGCGGTCCTGCCCGCATAGGTGCGGTTGCGATCGCAACCGTGGGCCGCCAATCACACAGCGGCGGCGTCAGGTGATCGGTTTCAGGCGACCCGCAAGAAGTTCGTCACGATTCGGAGGCAGGGAATCGAACTCACCGACGGCTCCACCAGCACGACCTCCGAGGTCAAACCCCGACGAGCGGAGGCCGCTTCTGCTTGAACGGTTTCGCACATCGTAACAGCCTATACGGCAGGGCATAATGGCCAGTCTCACGCGCTGCAAGAATCGCTGGACGAGCACACTGGTGTCTGGTCGATTCCTGGGACGTACGGCGGGCCAAGGCGGCCAAGCGTACCCAGCGGCGCAGTAGCGCCAGCCTACACAGTCCGGTGCTACTCGCCCACGTCGTGAGCCACTCCGGGATCCTCGGTCATTCTCCTCAGGTCAAGCAACCTGTCCAATTCGCTCTTATCCAGCAGGCTCTTTTCTTGTGTGAGCTCGCGAATGGGTACACCCTGTTCGAGAGCCTCCTTCGCTAACTTCGCGGCATTTTCGTAGCCGATCGCCGGATTGAGCGCGGTTGCCAGCGCAAGGCTTCGTTCGGCGTTTGCCCGGCACGCGTCTTCGTTCGCTTCGATTCCCTTCACGCAACGGCTCGTGAACGCCTCGAGGCCCCCTGCCAGAATGGCGATCTCCTGAAGCAGGTTGTGCGCGATCACGGGCATCATGACGTTCAGTTCGAGCTGACCGGCCTGAGCGGCGGACACGATCACAGCGTCACATCCCAGGCAGTGGAAGCAGACCATGTTGAGCATCTCGGCCAGAACCGGGTTGACCTTGCCGGGCATGATCGAGGAGCCCGGCTGCACGGCTGGCAGCCGAATCTCGCCCAGGCCAGTACGCGGTCCGGAGCCCAGCAGCCGCAAGTCGTCGGCGATCTTGCGCAAACTCGTCACGAGGACACGCAGGGCCCCCGTCATCTCGACGACCGCGTCCATGCCCTGCATCGCTTCGAAGATGTTCTTAGCGCTGGTGAATGTGTGTCCCGTCACCGCATTGATGTGGCTCAGAACGCGCTCCCGGTACTTCGGATCAGTGTTGAGCCCGGTGCCGACGGCGGCCCCGCCTATGCACAGCGGCTTGAGCGCGTCGCAGGCGGCCTCGATCCGCTTCTCGCCCAGGCGGATCATGCTCGCGTATGCCCCAAACTCCTGCCCGAGTCGGACGGGCGCGGCATCTTGCAGATGCGTTCGCCCGGCCTTTATGACGTGATCAAACTGGACCGACTTGTCCTCCAGCGCTTCAGCCAAGCGCGCCACGGCGGGCAGGAGACGGCCGTGGCTCTCGCAAACAGCCGCGACGTGGATCGCGGCGTGGATGGTGTCGTTGGTGGACTGGGCCATATTGGAGTGGTCGTTGGGATGAACCCGGTCGTAAGCGCCGCGCTCGCCACCCAGCAGTTCGCTGGCGCGATTGGCGAGGACCTCGTTGATGTTCATGTTCTGCGAGGTGCCGGCGCCGGCCTGAAAGACGTCCACGACGAACTGTTCGGCGAACTTTCCCGCCACGATCTCTTCGGCGGCGGCGACCAGTGCCTCGCCGATCTTCTTATCGAGCAACCCGGCCGCCGTATTCGCCTTGGCGGCCGCCCGCTTGATGACGGCCTGGGCGCGAACGAAAGCCGCCGGCAGCACCAGGCCGCTGACCGGGAAGTTCTCCATTGCGCGCCGCGTCTGCGCTCCGTAGTATGCGTCACGTGGAACCTTGACCTCGCCCAGTGTGTCGTGTTCGGTTTGGTATTCCATTTCAAACCAGCTCTTCCATCAGTTGAGTGACATCGATGTTCGTAATGTCCTGCACCGCTAGCGGCTCTGCGCTGAGCTGGGGCAGACCCTCCTCGTGCGTTGGCGCCGAGCCGCGATAGAACAAGCCCGTCGGGAGACGACCGTCATTCCGAAACACCATCTCCAACGCCTTTATCCGGTCGGTTGGATCGTGCCCTTCGTCTTCGAGGTTGTATGCGCGCTCTTGATACCACTTGAAGCTCTTGGAGGGATTGAACGACACGCAGACCTGCAAGACGTCAATGAAAGAGAATCCCGGGTGTCGAATGCCTTCAGCGATGAGCTTTCCCAAGCGTTCGAGGTCGCCGGAGAATCCGCGGGCAACGAAGGTTGCTCCGGCCGAAATGGCCAGGGCCAGCGGGTGGAGCGGCCACTCCAGGACACCGTGCGGAGTCGTGCTTGAGACGAACCCTCGTTCGCCGGTCGGGGACACCTGCCCGGTCGTCAGCCCATACACGCCGTTGTTGTGAACGAGGTACGTTATATCCACGTTCCGCCGGCAGGCGTGAACGAAATGACCCATCCCTTCGCTATAGCCGTCACCGTCGCCGCCTGCGGCGATTGTCACCAGTTTGTGGTTGGCCAGCTTCGCGCCGGCAGCAACCGGCAGCGTCCGACCGTGCAATCCATGGAAACCGTACGCTTTGATCCAGTGCGGAATCTTCCCCGAGCAGCCGATGCCTGAAGAGATCACGACTTCGTGCGGTTGCAGGTCCAGCGCGCACAGAGCCTTCTTCAGCGCGTTCTGTATGCCAAAGTTGCCACAGCCGGGACACCACGTCGGCTTGGCTTCCGTGTTGAATCTTGCCGGATTGTCCATGTCCGTCCCTTTCATGCGGAATGCAGCTTTCGCGGCGCTGCTTGCAGTCGCTCGCGAATCAGGTCGGCCAACTCGTCCACAAGCCATTGCCGGCCACTGTACTTGAGAAGCGTGTCCTCGATTCTCACCCCCGTTCGTTCCCGGATGACGTCGGCCAGTTGGGCCGTCGCGTTGTTCTCCACAACCACGATCGCTTGTGCCTGGCCGAGCACGTCGGCCACCGGTTTCTCGGGGAATGGATTCAGATAGATGATCTGGAGAAAGCTGACGCAGGCCCCTTCGCTCTTGAGGCGCTCCACGGCTCCCCGGATTGGCGACGTTGTTGATCCCCAGCCGACGACCGTAAGAGCTGCCCCGCGATCCCCGTAGAGTCTCCAGCCACACTCCGAAACATCCAGCGCATCGATCTTGCGCAAGCGCTTCTCCATCATCCTCGAGCGGGTGGGCTCGTCCTCGCATATGTGTCCGTGTTCGTCGTGCTCGTCGCCGGTGGCAACGAAGGCTCCCCCGGGCGTGCCCGGACGCGCCATCGGCGAAATACCCGATGGCGTGAACACGTACCGCTTGTACTCGTCCATCGAGCCCAGGGCCGCTTCGTCGAGCCATTGGCCGCGGTCGATCCTCATGCCCTGGCAGTCAAACGGCTCGTAGGTCCACGTGGACTCCGAGAGGTGTTTGTCCATGAGGATAATCACGGGCGTCTGGTATCGCTCGGCCAGGTTGAAGGATTCGAAGGCCAGCCGGAAGCTCTCCTCGGGGTCGCCCGGCGCGATGACGATCCGCGGAAATTCGCCCTGCGAGGCCGACAAAACGAACTTCAGGTCACTCTGTTCGGTCCGCGTGGGCAGGCCGGTCGATGGCCCCGGACGCTGGGATTCTACAACCACCAGTGGTGTCTCAGTCATGCCGGCTGCCCCGACGAACTCACACATGAGGCTGAATCCCCCGCCGGACGTCGCCGTCATGGATCGGGCGCCGGCGAAGGCAGCGCCAAGGGCCATGCCGGCAGCCGAGATTTCGTCCTCGGCGTGTTTGACCACGATGCCGAATTCACGCTCGTGTTTGGCCATGTAGCTGAGAATCGACGAAGAGGGGGTCATCGGATAACCGGCATAGAACTTGACCCCGGCCTTGATCGCGCCCATGGCCAGAGCTTCGTTGCCCGTCAGCAGCATTCGTTTCGGCGCCTCGCGCTTTTCCAGGGAGACGTCGAAGCGATTGGCGAAGCCTTCCGCCGCGGCGCCGTAGGCGCGCCGGGCAACATCGAGATTCTGCTTGAGGGCATCCTCCCCGTGTCGGGCGAACGCGTCCTTGAGGGTCGCCGCAATCGTATCAAAGTCGAAACGGAGTAGCCCCATCGTCGCGCCGATACCCACTGTGTTGAGCAGGCGCTGCCCGCCTCCGGCCTCCTGGATCATGGACTGGAAGGGCAGGCTGACCAGGAGAATCCCGCGTCCCTCCAACTCCTTTACGGCGGCCTTGCTCTTGGCCGCATCATAGATCAGAGCACCACCAGGACGGATCTCGTCCCTGTGCAGCTCGATGCTCAGGTCATCAAGCGCCAGCAGGATGTCCAGGGCACGAACATGGCCGAATACGCGCTTCTCGGACACCACGACCTGATAGCTGTTGTGATCGCCCCGAATAACCGAGGGGTATTCCACGTTTCCGAACACGTGCAAACCCGCGCGCGAACACAACCAGGCGAAGATCAGTCCACCGGTTTTGATCCCGAGGCCGGCTGCTCCTCCAACCATGAAGCTCAACTCGTTCGTTGTCACTGCTGTCTCCTTGGCCGCGGGCCGCCTGCCTTGCTCTGTGAGATCCAACCGTTGCGCAACCCCACTACCCCTTGAACGCTTTGAGGATCTCTTCGTTGGAAGGCATGCCTCGCTTGGCGAAAACGATGATGCCGTCCTTATTGATGGCGTAGACGGTTCGCTTGGTCATCAGTAACCCCTTGCATGCGTATGCCGCGATGACTCTCTTCTCACGATCTACCAGCAGCGGAAAAGGGAAGTTGTGCTTATTGGTAAATCTCTTGTGCGATTCAGCATCTTGTGGATTGACACCGAACACGACCGTGTCGTCAGCGGTGAACAGCTCGAGCTGGTCACGAACAGCACAGAGCTGCTTCGTGCATCCGGGTGTCTTGTCCCCAGGATAGAAGATCAGCACGACGTTGTTCTTACCGCGGTGTTCACCCAGATGGACCAGCTTGCCGTTCTCGTCCATGAGCGAGAAATCTGGCGCCGTGTCGCCCACCTCGAGCATATGCGATGGCCGGTGGTGTTTTTGTTTCATTTGCTCATCCTTTCCGGCAGATCCACGCCCTGTTCTCGATTCCAGCTCAGTAGCTCTCCTCTGTAATGACCACCTTGCCCTTGAAGATCTTGTAGATCCAGGCCGTGTACGCAATTACGAGCGGCATACCGATCAGGGCTATGACCAACATGACCGTCAAGGTGCGTGGCGTAGACGAGGCGTTGTAGATCGTCAGGCTGCTGGCCAGGTCCAGGCTGGACGGGACCATTCGCGGGAACAGGCTGACGGCCGTCAGGCCGATCATGGCGGCAATCGTGGCTGAGGAAGCCAGGAACGCGCGCAGAAACTTCCCAACTCGATTGGCGATGGGGACGTAAATAATGGCCCCGAGCAGGAGTAGGAAGAAAACCCAGAAAAGCGGGTTGCTCAGCGCGCCTTCAAAGAGGAACGGGGAGACGAAGAACGTTGCGACGGTGGCCGCCAGATACAGCACCACGAAGGCCATCCAGGCGCCGATAGTCCAACGGGCCATACGCTGTTGCAGGGCGCCTTCCGTTTTCACCGCCAGAAACGCGGCCCCGTGCATGACGAACATGACCAGGCGGAGGATTCCGATCAGCAGCGCGTACGGATTGAGCAGTGCGAGGAAGGGGGCGTTTAGAGTTCTGTCGGCCTTTATCGGAAAGCCGCGCAGGACGTTCCCCACCGCCACGCCAAAGATGATCGCGGGGACCAGGCTGCCGAGTCCAAAAGACCAGTCCCAAACCCGCCGCCAGCCGGGCCGGTCCACCTGCCCGCGGAACTCCATTGACACAGCGCGGAAGATCAGGGCGAAGAGCACCAGCATCAGCGCCAGGTACAGGCCGCTGAAGACGGTGGCGTAGACCGGCGGGAACGCGGCGAACAGTGCTCCGCCGGCGGTCAGCAGCCAGACTTCGTTTCCGTCCCAGACGGGGCCGACGGCGTTCATGTGGATTCTGCGCTGCCGCTCATCGCGGGCGAACAGGTGGAGCACGCCCACGCCGAGGTCGAAGCCGTCAAGGATGGCGTAGCCGGCCAGCAGCACCCAGATCAGCAGAAACCAGGCAGTATTCAGATCCATTACCGAGCCTCCTCTGCGGGCAGTAGCTCGGGGCCATGCCTCACCTTTCTTACCATGATGAAGACGTACAGCACACCCAGCAGCAGATAGATTAGCCCAAACATGATGATCGAGAACAAAATCTCGCCGCCGGTCACGTTCGTCGAATACGTGTCCTCGGTCTTCAGCAGCCGATAGACAACCCACGGTTGCCGGCCTACCTCGGCCACGATCCAGCCGAGTTGACAGGCGATCAGCGGCAGCGGAATCGCCCACAACAATAACTTCAGGTACCTTCTCATGCCGGATGCTCCGCGTTGTCCGGCAGCTTCGCTGTGTATCCCAGTTCCCGAACCGCGGCCATGAGTCGCTCGCCGTTGAGATCGTCGCCCGTAACGAGAACCCGGCCGCTCGCCAGGTGCACCTCCGCCGAGCGCACACCGGTGCTCTCGGCCAGCGCGCGCCTGACACTCTCGGCGCAGTGGCTGCAAGTCATGCCGGTGACCAGGAGTTCCAGGTGGCGCTGGTGAGCGGAAGCACCCCCAGCGTCCCCGTCTTCCTTCGCCTTGCCCGTGCCGCTGTCGGCGGTTGACCGGTCAGAGGCCGGTCCCACAGACCAGTAAGAGAATCCCAGCACGGCCAGCAACACGATCGCGGCGACCTGATAGAACCAGCCGCCTTCCGCGACTGCATAAGCATGACCGCTAAGCTGCGGCAGCACCGCTTCCGCTGCCGGGACCAGTAAGTCTAGCAACAAGCCGAACGCGACAGCGCTGGCAGCAACGGTGACAAGATAGAGACCCGCAGTTCGCGCCACAACACCTTCCAGATTGTGGCAATGGTGGCGGCGTTGGTGGCGGGGCCGGCGATCAGAAACGCCAACGCCGCACCGGGCGAGGCGCCCATGTGCATGAAACCCGCCGCAATCGGCACCGATGCCGTCGCACACACGTATACCGGCACGCCCGCCGCCAACAAAAATCAGAATCGACAGCACGCCGCCGCCGATACCCGTTGCCTCGTGCTGTGGTGATCCACTCTGTGTACCGTCGCACAGCGAACCCGTGACTTGAGGAACCGTATGCGTCAATCGCGCACGTACGGGTCTGCGGGAGCCCTGGGTGGGCAACCACCCA
>Ga0114922_10005530_pt1 | contig 11643 bp, 7 predicted proteins | sample AartaG_FD_100975 | JGI IMG/M metagenome (GOLD analysis project Ga0114922, IMG submission 100975) | Deep subsurface microbial communities from Aarhus Bay to uncover new lineages of life (NeLLi) - Aarhus_00045 metaG | ecosystem: Environmental > Aquatic > Marine > Oceanic > Sediment | place: Aarhus...
CAGACCAACCGCCTGTTCTCCCGGGAGTTCTTCGCCGCCGCCCAAAAAAAGCTGAACCCGGGCGGATTGATAGCCCTCTCACTGCCCGGTTCCCTGACCTACAAGGGGGAGCAGCTGCGGAATCTCAACGGCTGCCTGCTGGACACCTTGGAAAGAGTGTTCGCCTACGTTCGCGTCATCCCCGGAGAGGAAAATCTGTACATCGCCTCCGACTCCCCTTCTCTGCTGCAGGCCGGCGCCTCGGATCTGGCCGCTCGCTTCGAGCAGCGAAGCCCGGACACGGATCTAATCAGCCCCCCATACCTGGAGTACAGGCTTCAGCCTCAGTGGCTGAACGCCTACCAGCAGGCCCTGGATCCGCTCCCGGAACGCATCAACTCCGATTTCCGCCCTCTGGCCGTGTTCTACGGCCTGTCATACTGGAACGCCCTGTACTCCCCCTACCTCAAGGGCCTGTTCGCGTGGATCGAAGGAGTACGCCTCTCCACGATCATGATCCTGATCGCCCTCGTAACTCTGGCGATGTCCCTCCTTGTCGCCCGGCGCCGCGGCGAAACCGCGATGCCTCTGCCCTACGCCATCGCCACGACCGGGTTCTGCGGTATGGTCTTCGACCTGGCCATCATCTTCACCTTTCAGACCTTGTTCGGCTATCTGTACTATCAGATCGGTCTGCTGGTCACGGTTTTCATGGCCGGGGCGGCCCTGAGCAGCCTGCTGGCCACCAGGAGCCTGCAGCACGGCGGGGGCGGCCCCACCGCCTTCCTGATTACGGAGCTGGGCATCGTGGTTTTCGCCTGCCTTCTGCCCCTTGCCTTCACCATTCCCTCCCGCTCCCTCCAGCGCCCGCTGGTGAATCTGGCGCTCCATGCCCTGTTTCTCCTGATGTCCTTCATCTCCGGGGCGCTCACCGGCACTCAGTTCCCCCTGGCTACCCGCCTGCACCTCGGCGCCGCACGGAGAACCGCGGCCGGTGGCGAGGCGGCGGCGACAGAGCCCGGACAACCAGGCTCCGCTGAAGCGACCCACACCGCCGGCCTGCTCTACGGAGCCGATCTGGTGGGCGGCTATTTCGGCGGCCTGATCGGCGGGGTGATTCTCCTGCCCATCCTGGGTCTGTGGAACAGCTGCTTGATCCTGGCCGCGATCAAGGCAGGCAGCCTCATCGTGAACCTGCTGCCTACCCTCTACGGTAGGAAATTTCCCTCACCGGGAAGCGGCACGAAGTCATTGCCCTCCGGCTGATCCGCCGTATCTTGACAGTCCTACGGTCCGGGATAAGATGATCCCCGGGGGGCGAAGCGCTCCCACAACAACCAGGCCGGAGGACAACACAGATGAAACAACCATTGATCAAGCTCGTAGCTGTACTCGGATTTCTTTCAATCCTCGCATCCTGCTACTCCCTGATCGAGTCCGCGGTGCAAAGCGCTGTGGCAGCGGAAACCGAGGAGGCGATCACGGGGTCCGGCTCGACATCCGAATCCGGACAGGCAGAAGCTGGTGGTCCCATATCTGATTCATCGGTTGGTGAAGTTCACGGAATTGAGGGAGCCTGGGTCAATCCTGATTACAATGACGAAGGCCGCTCCGCCCGGGTGGTGTATTCCCTCAATGCCGACGGCACCTACACCTATCTGGCTTTTGACAAAATCGAAGGCGGGCAAGCCTACGAGGGAACCGTCAAATACCTGAAAACCTGGACCGACGAAGAGGGTCGCAGCTGCGGGCAGTGTGTGGTGACCCTTGGGGGGATGTCCTGGGAGACCCTAGACAGAATCGCGGCCGACGGGTCGAGCCTGGAGGTGCAGTCCGGGGTAGGCAAGATTAATCCGAACGGTCCTCGCTATTCGATCTACTACCGGCGGTAAGGATCTGCCCACTGGTCCGATTCGGACGACTTGCGGGGTGGGGCGGGTAAGCATGCAACCTCTGGAGTAAAACTACAAGGGTGGAATCCAGGGAGTAGAACCTAAGGGGGAGCCGCGGTTCGGGGCACGCAAAAACTCAGGACAACAGCAGAGATAGATCCTCCCGGGACAGCTCCCCGATCAGGCGATTGTCCTGGCTGATGATGGCCTCGGCCAGCTCCCGCTTGGAGCGCTGCAACTCCAGCACCTTCTCCTCCACCGTGTCCTTGGCGATCAACCGGTAGGCGAATACCTTCTTGTCCTGGCCGATGCGGTGACTCCGATCGATGGCCTGAGCCTCGGAGGCCGGATTCCACCACGGATCCAGCAGGAAAACGTACTCCGCCGCTGTCAGGTTCAGCCCCAGGCCTCCCGCCTTCAGGCTGATCAGGAACAGCCGGCACTCCGGGTCATCCTGGAAGCGCTGGACCCGGCGCGCCCTGTCCCGGGTTCTGCCGTCCAAATACTCATAGCTCAGGCCCAGCTCATCCAGTCTGGAACGAAGGATCTTCAGCAGACTGGTAAATTGCGAAAATACCAGGGCTTTTCGTTCCTCCGAGGCGACATCCTCCAGCTGCTGGAGCAGTAGATCGATTTTGGTGCTGGAGCGGTTCACCCTTGCTTTGTCCAACAGTCCGGGATGGCAGGCCGCCTGACGAAGCCGCAGCAGCGCCTCCAGAACCTTGATTTTGGAGCGCCCCAGACCGTCGGATTCGATACGCCGTTGCAGACTGCGCTGATAGTAGCGTTTGAGCTGATCGTAGCGGCGCCGCTCCGCGGATTCCAGCTGGCAGAAGAGGGTCTGTTCGACCTTGTCCGGCAGCTCCGGAGCGACCTGCTCCTTGGTTCGACGCAGGATGAAGGGTTTCAGATACCGGGCCAACAGCCTGCGTGCATCGTCGCTCAAAGGTCCCCGATTCCTCATCTGTTTTTTGAAGAAGGCGACCCCTCCCAACATCCCCGGATTGAGAAACTCGAACAGGCTCCACAGCTCCCCCAGGTGATTTTCGATCGGTGTGCCGCTCAGGGCCAGCCGCCTGCGGCCCTGCAGCAACCGGGACGCTTTGGCGGTCAGACTGCCCGCATTTTTGATGATCTGGGCCTCGTCCAGGACGATATAGTCGAAAGAGTAGTCTTTGAGAAGCCCGATATCGTTTCTCATGGTGCCGTAGGTGGTCAGCACCACGTCGAAACGCCGGAAACGCTTTGTGTCTTTCCCCCGGTTGACTCCCGTATGATCCAGGATCTTCAACTCAGGGGTAAAGCGCTCGGCCTCCTGCTTCCAGTTGAACACGAGAGATTTGGGCACCACCACCAGGGAGGCTTTACCTTTTCGCCTCCCCTCCAGCAAGGCCAGTACCTGAATTGTTTTTCCCAGTCCCATGTCGTCAGCCAGGCAGCCGCCGAACCCGAATTGATCGAGAAAATCGAACCACCCCAGCCCGTCCCGCTGGTAGCCGCGCAACGAGCCGACAAAACCCTCCGGGGCCTCCAGAGCTCTGATCCCCGAGTAATCCTTCAATTTGTCCCGTACACGTTCGAAGATCTTGTCGCAGCTGGACTCGGGTTGATCCTGCAACAGCAGATCGATCAGCAGGGCCTGGGAGCTGTGAAAACGTAGATGATCCTCTTGGGATTCCCCGAGCTCCAGCAGAAATCCCTGCTGCTTGAGCCAGTCCCTGGGAAGAATCCCAAAGCTACCGTCACCCAGGCGCACCGTATTCTCCCCCTTGCGGGCAGCCTTGAGCAGCTCCGGCAGGCTGATCTCCGTATCCCCGAAACGCATCCCCCCGTGAATCTCGAACCAGTCTACCCCCGAAACCACATGAACGTTGACGCCGGTGGCGCTGCGCAGCAGCCTTCCTTCCGCTTCCACCTGCCAGCCCTCCTGCAGCAGCTGCTCCACCACCTCGGGTAGCCGGCGAACGCCCATCTTCAAGACTTTTGAAGCGCTGCGGTACTCGTACACCTGCCGGAATCCCAGCTCGAGCAGTCGCTCCAGGGCTTGCTGCTCCGCCGGGGCGTCCCTCATGACCACAATCTGCTGCTCTTCGATATAAGCCCCGGAGCTCTCCGCCGGGGCACTCAGCACCTGATCCCCGTAGATGAAGGACAGCTCCCCGATCAGACCGCCGCCGGTTGGGGTGTGACGGACTCGATCCGCCTTACTCACCTTGAGCCTGGGGATGGGTGGATCGCTCAAGGTACGTATTCCCAGGGAATCGTCGATCTCCAGGGGATCGAGATCGGGAAAGGCCAGTAGCTCCTCGAGGAATTCGGGAAGCTGTTCTCCGGGGATTGTCAGGTGCTTTCTCCCCCGCAGCACGCTGACCCAGGCAAAGGAGACCTTCATCCGGTACCGGGCCAGTGCTCCGCCCATAAACATCAAGCCACCGGCCAGCAGAAGCTCCGGTTCCGAGAGGGGTATTTTCCTCCCCTCTCTTCTCAACACCCCCTCCAGGCGGACCTTCTTCCCGGCCGGGTTCTGCCTAAGAATGAGAGCGAACTGCCATGGGGAGCCCCGGTCCCAGACAATAGAGCTGTCCCAGGCGCCTCGGTTCGAATCGGCCTCCTCATGGGTCTTGCAGAACAGGCGACCGGTTTTCGCCATCTTGGGCAGCAGCAGCCGGACCAGATCCACGTCCAGCAGGTAGGTGGGACAGAGAAGCTGGATCTCCTGACCGAGCAGCCGGTACCCGTACGCCTGCCCATCGTACACGTTCTGGTAGGAACCTCCCCTCAACACCCCCAGGATCTCCCGGTCATCGGAATCGGGGATCTGCCACAGGTCCTCCAGCCGATAGCCGCTGCCGGACAGGGGCCTGATCTGTCCGCCCTTGTCCCGATAGTGCAGGTGCACGGTTGCTCGGCCGCCGGACAGGGTTCGGGGAATATCGAAGAGGTAGAGGATCTGTCGCTCCGCGGGCCAGGGCTTGCGACCGGATCGCCTTTCCGCAGCCCGGTACTCCTGAATCCGCTGCAACCCCAGCTTCCACTCCGGAAGGGGCTCACCCGTTGCTTCCACCTCGAGCTCATCCTTCACTCCGGCTTCCTGCGCTGACTCCGGGAATCGCACCCCTTGCCATCTATCGAAAAAACCGCTCCGATCCAGTTTGAGAAGCACGGCCCACAGATGCTTGCAGGGTTGCTCCTCGTTGAAGAAATAGGGGCAGGTACAGGAGTAGCTGATCTCCGGGCCCTCGAAACCGAGCTGCACCGTGTAACGGCGGGTTCCCTGGACGAAGGCCAGTACCCTCCCGGGGTCCCCGGGGTCGACCTCGGTCAGCCTTACCCTGTTCTCGTGGAAGTATTCCTTCCCCCGCTTGCGAATTACAGGGTAAAAATCAGCAGCAAGGCTTTGAAGGATCGGATGGCCCATTCTCTAGAGGCGACTATATCCGGGCAGACGGGATTGGGCAAGCAGGATTGGGGTAATCGGGACCGCCGGCCTCAAAACAGAAGCAGGTACACCGAACCCATACCCAGGGCGACGCCGATCAGGTGACGCAGGTTGATTGACTCTCCTATGAGAAATCCGTAGCCGGTGATGATAAGGATGACCACGACGGTCATGATGGGGTAGATCTTGCTGATCGGAAACTGCCTCAGCAGATACAGGTAGTTGAAGAAGGCGATCCCGTAGAGGACGAGGCTCAGCAGCAGGAACAGAAACCACTCCCGGCTCCAGTTGTTGAAGGTAGAAGTTTTTTTCAAGCCGATCTGGGCTAATGCGGTCAACACGGCTCCAGCGGGAACCAGTATGTATTTAATCATTCGCGTACCTCCTAGAGATGAACCAGCAGATGAACCCGCCGGCGGTTGTAGGTCAACGGATCCGTGAGGATCTGCGCATCCAGGCTTAGATCAGCGATCAGCTGCTCCAAGACGGGCAGGGGGAGACAGAGCAAGCCCTGCTCTGCTCGTATGCGGGAGTAGCGGGAGAAACGAGTCTGAGCGAGAAAACGGATGCATTCGATCAGGTACCCCTCCTTCCACCCTGATTTTACCAGCTCGACGGTATCGAGCAGGGCAACGCTGTCCGTCGGTATATCGGCGATCAGCAGACAGGCCCCCGGAGCCGAAACGGCGGCCACGCTTCGAATAAGATCCCCCACATCCGCAACTGTACGAAAATACTGGACCACGCTCAAGACCACGGTTTTCGTATACCTGGTATGATTCAGGAAGGAAAGGTCGGTGTAACGATCCCGGGGCAGGGTGTGGAATTGGGTGTTGGGGCAGTCCCGGAACCGCTGCTTACACTCGGCGATCATTTGGGCGGAGGTATCCAGGCCATGTACCTCTTTAACCAGGCCATGGAGATGCTCGACCAGATAGCCGGGACCACAGCCGAAATCCAACACCACATCCGATCGCCCGTAGTTCAGCAGCCTGTGGGAAGATTCGAAGAAATAAGCGGTCATACGCCGCATCACGGAGCGAAAGATCCGATCCGTGTCCCAGTAGTCGATCCAGTTCATAACTGCTCCGCTTCGATCCTGCCCGAGCCTATCGAAATCCCTCCGGCCCACCTGCGAAGCTCAGGGCTCAGCAGGGCGGCTGTCTCTGCACCGCGACGGGAGGAGAAGTAGAATCGACTCTGCCGAGGATTTTCACTCCATACACCCCGGTCTCCGGGATCCGCCGGGCCGGGGTGAAAGAGCACCTCCACCTCCGCATCTTCAGCCGGGGGACGACGGGCGATCCTCCTCATCCCCCGATCCACGACCTGTTCTGTCATGCGGCCTGAAAACAAAACGCCGAGAGTTCGTTCCGGGCAGGCGAAGCCCCGACGACGAAGCTGCTTCCGGCAGGATCCGGAGAGCACCCGCAACACCAGAAATTTCAAGAGGTTGGGGGAGATTAGCTCGGCCAGGCCGCGAAATCCGCCTCGGGCTGTAAACAACGGTTCGTTTACCACCCGGATTTCCCGCACCGTCCAATCGGCGGCTCGTTCCATCACGACCGAGAACACGAAAGGGATAAGATGCACGTAGCGATGGCTGTCGATGCGGATGTCGACGGGATTGAGCGCCTCTCGTACCCGCTGGATCTGGGCGTCCAACTCGGATCGGATCTGCCGCCGAAGAGCGGCTCTACACCAGGGGGCCAGGATCGGGAGCAGGAGGAGGCCGAGGAAGTCCCGTCTGAACCGCCCCTGTCGATCGACAAGCAGCCGCAGCCCCTGCCCGGAAGCCAGACAGCGGCCCTCCACAAGATTCAAATGTACCGCCCGGGACAGCCCAGGATTCTCCTGCAAGCGCTCGGCGGCGTAGTCAAACGCCTCTCCGTTGGCAAGGATGCTGGTGCGTCTCACCGCACCGTTTCGATGCGTCTCGATGATCCGGTCGGTGATGCCGCGACTAATCCCCAGGTCATCGGCATGAACGATTACCTTCATCCATCGACTTCTTTCGCACTACTCTCGCGCACTATGTAGTGAGGCCGGTGCTTGGATTCGTTCACCAGCTTGCCGAGGTACTCTCCGATGATTCCGAGAATGATCAGTTGCACCCCCCCAACCAGCACCACGGTCACGATGGTAGAGGCCCATCCCGGAACCGTGTTTCTCGTAATCAGGTACTCGATAACAGCCTTCAATCCGATCACGAAACCGGTAATCGCCATACCGAAACCCAGCAATGTAGCCAGGCGCAGGGGCATGTTGCTGAAGGAGACAAGACCGCAGAGGGCGAAGGCTATCATGCGACCGAGGGTATACTTTGTGCGCCCGGCATAGCGGGGGAGAGGTTTGAAGTGCAGGCCGGTTTGACGAAAGCCCGTCCAGGGAACGATGCCCCGGTAGAAGGGTGCGCACTCGTTCATGTTTTTCAATACATCGACTACGGAGCGGTCGAGAAGTCGAAAATCCGCCGTGCCTTCCTGCACTTCCACATCGGCGATCAAATTGATAAATCCGTAGAACAGGCGGGCGGTGATTCGTTTAAACAGCGGTACATCCCGGTGGTCTTCACGAATCGTGTATACAACCTCGAAACCCTCCTGCCATTTTTCCAACATCCTGGGAATCAACTCCGGTGGATGTTGCAGATCCCCGTCCATGGTGATCACACAGTCCCCCGAAGCGTGATCCAGACCGGCCTTGAGAGCGTTCTGGTGACCGAAGTTTCGCGACAGGGACAGGTAATGAAGGTGAGAGTTGGAGCTGCACATTTCTTTGATCTTCTCGAGCGTGCCGTCCCGGCTTCCGTCGTCGATGAAGTAGATTTCGTGCCGATAACCCCTCAGTACCTTTTCAAGCCTCTCGGTCAAAACGGCAATGTTTGCCTCTTCGTTGTAAACGGGAATCACTATCGAAATGCTCGCTTCCTTCACTCGCTTCGTCTTCATCTCGACCTACCTTCCCGTGGAAAAAACCGCTCTTTCCTGCACCCGTCCCAAGTCGTCAAGAACCACGGCATTCATTCCCGGTTGATTTGCTGCGTATTCCTGACCGGAGATTTGGATCGAAGCCCGGCCGGCTGTGTCGCTTCCCGATGAATACAGCTCAAGCTGCAGATGGGGGAACAGGGACCGTAGAACCTCAGAATCAGAGCTATCAACCGCTACCGGGTGATCGTTATCAATGAGCTCCAGGGCAACCTCATCATCCCGGAAAACGGCCAGGTACGATCCTCCGCGGTTCAAAGTATGGATGTTCGAGGCTCTCATCATCATGTATTTTTTACAGAGATAGGAGAGCTTGCTCTCCGCATCCCCGCTTGCCGCCAGTACGATTGTATCATCGCCGTGCATTCTAAGAAAGGTTTGAAGTCGAACGGCTTCGGAGCATCTGGTGGGATTTACATGCTCCGCCGGATCGCTGTAGTAGGGTATGATCTGGGGCTTGTCCGCGTAGGTCAGGGAACGGATGCTGCGGGCGGCATCCTCATTGTTCCGCGTATCGGCACCTTTGGCCAGCAGGATGAACCGATCCTCGTAGCGCAGCACACCATAGCTGCCTCTTTCCAGGTGGGACAAAACGCAGTTCTTGGCCAATAGGTGCTGTCGGGGGTAGCCCAAATCGAAGGGATCTATGGCCGGTTCGGACACATCCAGGTCGAGCAGGATGTAATCGGTGTCTGTCGGGGGCGCTAGAAGCAGGTGGATGCGGGTGCGGGCCGCCAGATGCGGGGCAAGGCTGTCGGTGGTTGTCAGGGACGCATCCGCGGGAATCTGGGCGAAGAACGAGTAGGCGCTTCGCTCCCGGTCGGTGGGCCGCAGGAAACCGGGAAAACGCTTGGAGAAGATCAAGCCGTACTCGTAGTTCATCAACACACCGGCAAGAAGCAGGACAATGACCAGCGCGGAGAGTCTGTCCTCTGCAAGGCGGGCGCGTATCCTCTGGATTCCGACAATCGTCAAAAAGAACACATACGGAATGAGATGGGCCGTGTAGGGACAGAAGATCCAGTAGGTGTAGTACGTACTGGACAGCAGCATGATCGAGAGGCCGGGCAGCAGCAGGAGAGTTTTCTTCCCGGTGAACAGGGGCAGGAAGAGAACGGGAACGAAGACCTTCAGCAGATAGGTGATTTTCTCGGGATTGAAGAACATGTGGTTGAACACGAAGCGGGGATTCGTGAACAGAGTCAGGAGCACCCCGACAAAACCTTGCTGCTCCGGTACTCCCAATGCCTCGTATTTCTCCAGGTCGGCGTACCCGTCAAAGACACTCATCATCTTCAGTACGAAGAGGAAATAGGCAACGCATACACCCAGCACGACGAGTCCCATTTTACGGCGGTTCCGATCCAGGATCAGATACAGCCCCAGGCCTGAGAGGGAAATGGCCGTATCCTCCCGGGTTATCAGGGCCAGAGCGAAAAACACCCAAAACAGGCGCAGCCTGTCGGTTTCCAGGGCGTAGAGCATAAAACAGACAATGGGAATGAGAAGGGCGAGGCCGTGGAAATCGAAGTTGTTGATGCCGTGCAATGCCGGGTACAGCAGGTAGACCAGGGCGACAATCAGAGCGACCCAGGGACTGCCCAGTCGCCGTTCGGCAATGAGATACAGGGGAGCGGCAGCCACAGCCAACAGGATCGTCTGCAGGACGAGCAGGGTGGTGGCATCCTGATGCAGTGCGTAAATAGGGGCCAACAGGTAGTAGAGGGGCTGGAAATGGTTGCCCAGGTGATTAAGGGTAACATAGAGGGTGACGCGGGGATTCCCCGTGTGCAGCAACGTGTAGAAGGCCTGATTCTGCCAACCCAGATCGAAGGCATAGCTGTTGAAGGAACGGTGCCTGCCCAGAGTCCAGATCAGGAAAAAGATTGCATAGGCGGCCGTGAACAGTATCAGCAGGGAGATACTCAAGCGCCTGGCTGCCCCTCCGGTAAACAGCTGCATCGATCGCGGCAGGATCGGCAGGCGCGGCCGTTCAGTGCCGCGGTCCAGCACTGGACAGCCGCGAAGGATCAGGAAGGCCACGACCAGAAAACCAATGAGGAGGGTGAAAAATTGGAAGGGGTAATAAACTTCCAAAGCCTGAACGGACAGAAAGGGCCAGAATCCCAGAAACACTCCGAAGGGGAAAAAAACCGAGCTTCCCTCCAGGATTGCCGTGACGCTTCCACGCTTCCGCGAACGCATCAGGGCGGTCAGGATCCACAAGCAGAAAAACAGTATGGCTCCGGCGGCCAGAAGAAGTAACAGCCGGGAACGCTCCGTTGCGCTCAGATTGTTGTGAAACAGGTAGGAGTGAAAGGTCTTTCTGTTGACGGTGTTGGTCCAGGTGAAGAAACCCGCCGAGGCTCCGGCGATCAACACCGTAAGGACAGGCAGAATCTTGGGCCGGGATATACTCCTGAACAGGTAGCCGAAAAATGTCTGATCTCCGCTGTTCGAGACCATGGTATCCGGTGCCTCCATAGAATCATCGGATGCAACTCCCGTGCCAAGTTCGCGAAGATTCGTCTTGTAACTCTCTACATGTAAAACAATTAGGATACGGGATTTTCAAAGTGTAACAAACGCCCTCAACCCCCTTCGGGACACTGTCGGAGTACCGGTTCTATAAAATGCTATGTTATAAAGATTTAGAGTCTCCCCCGGGGGATGTGCCACGGACAACGTAGATTGACACCCCTGCACCGAAGGAAAATGTGGGGCAGTTGATCGGTGATGTTGACTAAACGAGTTCTTCTACAGGCTGTTCTGTTTCCTGACCTGGAACAACTACCTGCACTTTCGTATCAGCCACATGCTGCACCACCAGTACACCGTGCACAAAGGACTGGATAAAGAAGTGGTACTGGAGCCTATCTCTTTTACCCTTGTGGACTATATCAGCTGGTTCCTGTTCGATTTCCGGAAATTCGCAATGTTCATATTCACAAATATCGCCCACGCGGTTGGACACACGGAGGTTGATTTTTTCTTCTGGGATCCCCTGCTCGCTCCCGAAGACAGTCGAAACCGGCGAATCCGCAACTGGGCTCGATTCGTGGTTGCGGGCCACTTGCTGTTTCTCGCGGTTTTTATCTACTTCGAACTCTGGATTTTAATTCCTGTTGTGACCTTTGGCAGCTTCTTTGCCACCTTCCTCAGCCGGGGCTGCGGGATCCAGCAGCACCTGGGCCTGCGTCCCGACGTACCGGACTGGCGTGTTTCCTGTCACACCGTGAGATTCGGTCCGTTGATGTCGTATCTGTACTGGCGGATGAACTACCACGTCGAGCATCACATGTACGCGGCGGTGCCCTTCTTCAATCTCCCCCGCCTGCACGAG